>Ga0207701_10002034_pt1 | contig 20958 bp, 13 predicted proteins | sample KBSSwiSSwithPhiX_FD_184294 | JGI IMG/M metagenome (GOLD analysis project Ga0207701, IMG submission 184294) | Switchgrass rhizosphere bulk soil microbial communities from Kellogg Biological Station, Michigan, USA, with PhiX - S5 (SPAdes) (version 2) | ecosystem: Environmental > Terrestrial >... | reverse complement strand
CCCCACACTGTCGATTGCAGAGGCGGCGCGGCGGCGCGACTTCACGATCAACGCGATCTCCTGGGATCCGCTGACGGAGGAGTACCTCGACCCGTTCAACGGACGCCTCGATCTCGCACGGCGCGTCCTGCGCGCCGTGGACGCGCGGACCTTCGGGGACGACAGCCTGCGCGTGCTGCGCGCGATCCAGTTCGCGGCGCGCTTCGAATTCACAATCGATGACGCCACCAAAACGCTGTGCCGGACGATTCCGCTCGACGACCTTCCCGCCGAGCGCGTCTGGGGCGAGATCGAGAAGCTGCTGCTCCGCGCGCGGAAACCGTCGATCGGGTTCGCGCTCGCGCTGGAACTGGGCATCGTCCACACCCTCTTCCCGGAGCTCGAGGCGTGCGTCGCGTGCCCTCAGGAGCCCGAGTGGCACCCCGAAGGGGACGTGTGGGTCCACACGCTGCTCGTGATCGACCAGGCACGCGCGCGCATCGACGACCTCCCCTACCCGCAGCAGGTCGCGGTGATGCTCGGCGCGGTCTGCCATGACCTCGGCAAGCCGCCGACCACCGCCTTCGTGGACGGCCGGATCCGCTCGCTCGAGCACGAGGAAGAGGGGGTCGCCCCTGCGACGCGCCTGCTGGATCGCCTGAACGTGCATTCGATGCAGGGGTTCGACGTCCGCCGCGAAGTGCTCGGCATCGTCGCCAACCACCTGAAGCCCGGCATGTTCTTCAAGGCGGCTCCGCCCGTCGGCGACGGCGCGTTCCGCCGGCTCGCGCAGAAGGTGGACCTCGAGCTGCTGGCGCGCGTCGCCAAGGCGGACTGCGAGGGGCGCGGCGGCGGCTTCGACTGCTCCGCGATGGACTGGTTCGTCGAGCGCGCACGCGCGCTCGGCGTCGAGCACGCGCCGCCCGAACCGCTGGTCAAGGGACGCCACCTGCTGGAGATTGGCGTCGTGCCCGGGCCGGCGCTCGGCGAAGTGCTGCGCCAGGTCTACGAGCGCCAGCTCGATGGCAGCGTCATCGACTACGACGGCGCCTTCGCGCTCGCGCGAGAGCTGGCGAAAGCGAGGCAACTATACTAACGACGATGCGTCGCGCTGCGTGCCTGCTGGGTCTCGCGCTGTTGCTCCCCTCTTCAGCCCTCGCACAACCAAAAGAACCGATCGGCCGCTTCGCCGCGGACATCCGCGGCGCCTTCGCGCGCCACAAGGCGGAGCCGAGCGTCGCGACGGATCTCGAGGTGGACGCCGGCAACCTGCCGACCAAGAGCTTCGGCCTCGTCGGCGGCGCGCACGTCTATCCGCTCCGCCTCGGGAAGTCCGTCGCGCTCGGCATCGGCGCCAACGTCGTCTTCACCCGCGGCAGCAAGGCGATCGAAACGGACAACACCGACGGCACGACGACGACCGGCCCGACCGTGCGGCGGCATTTCCGCACCATCTCGCCGGAGATCTCGCTGAACTTCGGGCACAAGAACGGGTGGAGCTACATCAGCGGCGGGATGTTCGGACGCTCGACGCTGTACCTGGATCGCGCCGACGCGCCGGCGTCGAACGCGCCGACTCGCGCGACGATCAACTACGGCGGCGGCGCGCGCTGGTTCGCCACCGCGCACGTCGCCTTCTCGGTGGACTTCCGGTGGTACTCGGTCAACGAGATGCCGGCGCAGCCGGGACTGGTCGCCCAGCCGCGGACGACGCTGCTCGTCCTGAGCGGTGGGATTTCCCTGAAATAGTAGCCCGGCGTCGTGAGCCGGCGCCGGCCTGCCGCGCGCCTTACTTCGTGTGCTTGCGAAGGAAGTCGACCGTCAGCGGCCAGGCCTCCTCGGTCGCCTTCATGTTGCCGGGGGCGTTCGCACTCCCCGACTGCTGCCGCAGGAAGCCGTGACCCGCACCGTCGAAGATGTGCGGGTCGTAGGTGGCCTTCGCGTCGGCCATGCCCTTCTTCGCAACCTCGATGTTCTGGTTCACCCGGTTGTCATTGCCGCCGTAGAGACCGAGCACGGGCGCCTTGGTGTTGGCGAACTCCGCCGGATCGGACGGCATCGGCCCGTAGTACGACACGGCGGCATTCAACGCCGGCTGCTTGCGCGCCCAGAGGAACGTGGTGCCGCCGCCCCAGCAGAAGCCGACCGCGCCGACCTTGCCGTTTGCCGACGGAATCGTCAGCGCCCACGTCCGCACGTCATTGAGGATCCGGACCTTGTCGTCGTCGGACACGCCGCCGATCGCACGCGTGGATCCCTGCTCCCCCAGTTCCTGGCTGCCGCCCTTGTTCGGGCCCATACCGGAGAGGAAGTCCGGAGCGACGGCGATGAAGCCCTCCTTGGCGAGCTGATCGGCGACGCCGCGGATCCAGTCGCTCAGGCCGAAGATCTCGTGCACGACGATGACCACCGGCGCCTTGTCCTTGCGCTCGGGATAGACCACGAACGCCTTGATCGGCGTCCCGTTGCTGCCCTTCACGTCGACCCAGTCCACGTGACGCGGCGACGACTTGAGCTGTTCGGGCGCCGCGGCGTTGTCGGGCGGCAGGTTCGCGTTGCGCGGCTGCGCCGCGGCCGCCGGCTGCTGCGCCTCCATCGCGTGCCCCGCGTGTGGATCCGCGGCGGGCGTCTGGGCGAACACCGGGCTGGCAGTCAGGACGATCGCGATCGCGGCAACGAGCTTCATCAAGTCCTCCAGTTACGCGGCGGCCTTGCCGCGTTTCCACTCCTCGAACAGCCGCGCGGCGTTGCCGGCGACCGAGTGCAGCGTCGGCGCCCAGCCCAGGGTGCGGGCGCGCGGGCTGCGGACGATCTGATCGAGCACCAGCGCGTCGGCGTACGGGCCCATCTTCTTGCGCGCCTCCGCCAATGGCACGTGACGGATGCTCGGCTCGGTCGGCGCGTGCTCGATCAGCGCCGCGACGATCTCGTTCACCGTCTCGGCGCCGCCGTCGGTGGCGTGGAAGATCCCCGCGGCCTCCGGCGTGGCGACCAGCCGCGCGTAGAGATCCCCGAGGTCGCGATCGTAGATGAGCGGCCAGTGGTTCTCGCCGCTGCCGACGATGCGGACGAGGCTGTTGGCGGCGTCCTTCAGCAGGTCGCCGACGATCCCGCGCGAGCCGCCGTAGACGATGCCGGGCCGGACGATGATCGCGCGCGTGCCGGCGAGCGCGGTATCGAGCACGCGCCGTTCGTGCGCCGGCCGCCATCGCACCATCTCGATCGGATCGAGCGGCGCCGTCTCGTCCACCGGCGTCGGCGCCGGCCCGAGCACCCAGATCCCGGAGGTATAGATGAGGAAACGATTGGGCTTCGCCGGCAGTGCCGTCAACGTGTCGACGGCTGCCTCGTCCACGTCACGTACGCGCGGCCCGTACTCGGTTGCCGCGTGCACCGCGCCATCGGCCGCGGCCGCCGTGTCGCGCCATGACGCCGGTTTCATGAGGTCGCCGAGCACCGGCGTCGCGCCGCGCGCCTGGACCCTCGCGGCTCCCTCGTTGTGGCGCACGAGCGCGTCGACCTGGTGGCCGCCGCGCACCAGCGCGTCGAGCACCGCCGCTCCCACGTATCCCGTGCCGCCTGTCAGAAACACTCGCATGTCAGACCTGACCTCAAAACTCGGAGCTTTCCATCATAATTCAGGACACATGACGAGACGAACGCTCCTCGACTTCTTCGCGGACGTCACCGGCGGCGCCGCGGCGAAGAAGGCGGAGTTCCTCGTCTACGACGACGGCTACCGCACGTGGACGTGGACGTACGGCGAGCTCGGCGACGCTTCTCGGTCATTCGCCCGCCGTTTGCGCGAGGCCGGCATCACCGCGGGGCAGGCCATCGCGATCTGGAGCGAGAACCGGCCCGAATGGATCGCCGCGATGTGGGGCGCGCTGCTCGAAGGGGTCGTGCTGGTCCCGATCGACTACCGAACCTCTGCAGAATTCCTCGGCAGAGTCGCGGGCATCGTGGACGCGAAGGCGATTCTCGTGGGCGACGCGGTCGACGCCTCCACCGTGGGAACCGATCGCCCGGTCTGGCACCTGCCCGAGATCTTCCGGGCGAAGCCGGACGCCACACGAACATCCCAAGAGGCAGCCGGTGGCGTCCGCCTTCAGGCGGAAGTCAGCGACGCCACCACCGCCGAGATCATCTTCACGTCCGGCGCCACGGCCGAGCCGAAAGGCGTCGTCCTCACGCACAAGAACATCCTGGCCAACATCGTCCCCATCGAGCGGGAGATGGCGAAGTACAGGAAGTACACGCTGCCGTTCCGGCCGATCCGCTTCCTCAACCTGCTGCCGCTCAGCCACATGTTCGGGCAGGCGATGGCGACGTTCGTCCCGCCGATGCTGCCGGGCGTCGTCGTCTTCACGCGCAGCTATTCGCCGGACGACATCATCCGGCAGATCCGCGATCGGCGCGTGTCGGTGCTGGTCTGCGTGCCGAAGATCCTCGAGGTACTGAAGGAGCACATCCTCCGGGTGGCGCCGGAAGCCGCCGAACCGCCGCCGCCCGGCATGCACTGGGCGAAGCGGTGGTGGCACTACCGGCGGATCCACAAGCTCTTCGGGTTCAAGTTCTGGGCGATGGTGGTCGGCGCGGCGCCGCTCGATCCGGAGCTCGAAGCGTTCTGGGGGCGGCTCGGCTTTCTCGTCGTGCAGGGCTACGGGCTGACCGAGACGGCGCCGATCGTCACGCTGAACCATCCGCTGCGCGCGCGGCGCGGCGCGGTCGGCAAACCGATCGGCGGCGTCGAAGTGAAGATCGCCGGGGACGGAGAGATCCTCGTCCGCGGCGAGAACGTGACGAAGGGCTACTACAACGCGCCCGACGCCACGCGCGAGGCGTTCGCCGACGGCTGGTTCCACACCGGCGACATCGGCGAGATCGACGCCGAGGGGCAGCTGCACATCCGCGGCCGCAAGAAGGAAATGATCGTCACGCCGGAAGGGCTCAACGTCTTTCCGGAGGACGTCGAGCGCGTGCTGAACGGGCAGCCCGGAGTCCGCGACTCGGCGGTCGTGGGCGCGCCCGTGCCGGGCAGCACCGCGGAGCGCGTGCAGGCCGTGTTGCTGCTCGCGCCCGGCACCAATCCCGATGGCGTGATCCGCGCCGCGAACGCCGCGCTCGGCGACCACCAGAAAGTGCGCGCCGCCGCCGTGTGGCCTGGCGAAGAGCTGCCGCGCACCGAGGGGACCAAGAAGCTGAAACGGCGCGAGCTGCGCGCGTGGCTCGTCGGCAATGTTGCGCCGAAAGGCGGAAGCCATGCAGCGACGGGGTCGGGCGGGCGTGCAGTTTCTGACATCCTCGAACGCTTCGCTCCGGGCCGCACGATCGAGAAGGGGACGACGATCGAGGAGCTCGGACTGTCGTCGCTCGAGCGCGTCGAGCTGATGATGGCGCTCGAGGAAGCCTTCCAGGTCACGGTCGACGAGGGAGCATTCAGCGCATCCACGACCGTCGCAGATCTCGAGCGTCTCGTCGCCCCGGTGGCGATGGGGTCAGACCCGGGTCAGACCGGGGTCAGACCCGGGTCTGACCCCGGAACGGGGTCGAACGCAGAGATCGTCTTTCCCGCGTGGAATCGCAGCCTCGTGGCGCGCGCCGCGCGGCGCGTGAGCCTGCCGACGTGGATCCTGCCGCTCGGGCGCATCTTCGCGCGCGTCACCGTGACGGGGCTGGAGCATCTCGAGAAGATCGACGGCCCGGTGATCTTCGCGGCGAACCACCAGAGCCACTTCGACGGGCCGGTGATCCTCGACTCGCTGCCGCCGCGCTGGCGCTACCGCACCGCGCCCGCGATGATGAAGGAGTTCTTCGACGCGCACTTCTTCCCGCAGCGGCATACCCGGATGGAGTGGTTCACCAACAGCCTCAACTATTACCTCTCGGCGCTGTTCTTCTTTGCGTTCCCCCTCACGCAGGGGCGCGTGGGCACCCGCCAGACGCTGAGGTACATGGGGGAACTGGTCGAAGAGGGCTACTCGATCCTGATCTTCCCGGAAGGGCGCCGCTCGGAGACGGGCGAGGTGGCGGACTTTCAGCCCGGGGTCGGCATGATCGCCTCGCGGCTGGGCGTCCCCGTCGTGCCGGTGCGGGTCGCCGGGCTGGATCGGGTGCTTCCGCCGCATGCAAAATTTCCGTCGGTGGGAAAGGCCACCTGTGCCTTTGGACCGCCTATCTTACTGACCGGCAATGACTACGCCGGACTTGCGGCTCAGGTGGCGGATGCCGTACGATCCTTGTAAGTCACGAAGAAATGTGGCACAATCTTTGATTGGAGAAAGGAAAGCAAGCATTTGAGCAAGGACGATCTGATTGATGTGCAGGGCACCGTGGTGGCGGTGCACAGCGGCGGCTTGTACCGCGTGCAGTGCGACCAGGGCCACGAGGTGCTCGCGCAGTTGAGCGGCCGGATGCGCCGCTTCAGGATCAAGGTGGTGCCCGGCGATCGTGTGACGGTCGGCGTCTCCCCCTACGATCCGGTCCGCGGCATCATCACGTTCCGCGCTCGCTGAAATACACATTGAATTCCCATTCAACTCAACCCGGCAGGCCTCGTCGGCGGCGACGCGGCGGCGCACGTCGCCCGTCACCCGACGGCGGACACGCACACGCCCCGCGCGCAGGCCGCAGTCATTTTCAAGCCCCGCACAAGCCGCAGTCGGCCGACCGCCCGCAGGCGGCGTACGATCCCGCACCCGTGGCCTTCGACACGCTCGGTCTCGAGCCGTCGCTGCTCGAGGGGATCGCGGTCCGCGGCTTCGAACGCACCACGCCGATCCAGAGCGCGGTGATTCCCATCGCGCTGGCCGGCAGCGACGTCATCGGCTGCGCCGATACGGGGACCGGCAAGACCGTCGCCTTCGTGCTGCCGATCCTCAACCGGCTGCTCAAGGCGCGCGCCGAGCACCCTGACGAGCGCGGCTTCACCCGCGTGCTGATCCTCGCGCCGACGCGCGAGCTGTGCGTGCAGATCGAAGACGACGTCCAGGGCTTCACCTATCACACCGATCTCACCAGCATCGCCGTCTACGGCGGCGTCGAGATGGGACAGCAGGAGCGCGCCCTCAAGTCCGGCGTCGACATCGTCGTCGCCACGCCCGGGCGCCTCATGGATCACCAGCGCAGCAACGCCGTCGACTTCTCGCGCGTCGAGACCTTCGTGCTCGACGAGGCGGATCGCATGATGGACATGGGCTTCTGGCCCGACGTCCGCAAGATCGCGCAGACGCTGCCGCCGCCCGACAAGCGCCAGACGCTGCTCTTCTCGGCGACGATGCCCGACGACGTGATGAAGATGCTCGGCGAGATCGTGCGCGACGCGAAGTACGTGCAGGTCGGATCGGCGGGCGGCCCGGCGCGGTCGATCACCCACGAGGTCGAGAACGTGCCGGCGGGACAGAAGACCGAGTGGCTGGCGAAGTTCCTGCGCCGGACGCGCGGCCCGGTGCTGGTCTTCATGCGGACCAAGTCGGGCGCCGAGCGCCTGGCGCGGCAGCTGGCCGGCTTCGGGATCAAAGCCGCGGCGCTCCACGCCGATCGCACGCAGCAGCAGCGGACCGCCGCCGTCGAAGGCTTCCGCGGCGGCCAGTACACGGTGCTCGTGGCGACCGACGTCGCCGCGCGCGGCCTCGACATCGACGGCATCACGCACGTCGTGAACTACGAAGTGCCCTCGTCGCGCGAGACCTACGTGCACCGCGTCGGCCGGACCGGCCGCGCGGCCGCGACCGGCACCGCATTGACGCTGGTGGCCCCCGAGGAGCTGCGCGCGCTCGAAGCGCTGCAGCGGTCCTTCGGGCCAGAGCTGCAGGGATGAGAGACGATATGAACCCGTTTGCCCCGTCACCGTCGCCCGGCCCCTCGTCGGCGGCGTCACCCGGCCCGTCACCCGCGCCGGATACGACTCAGCCGCTGGCCGCCGCGCCGGCGCCCCCTGACACCGAGCCCGTCGCCCCTGCGGTGATCAAGTTCAAGTCGTGCCGCTGGCGCTGCGACCCCGAGGACGGCGAGTTCTGCACGCACCGCGACGTGCTGCCGTTTGCCGGCAAGGAGGGCTTCAAGCCCGACTCCTGGTGCCCGGAGTGCGCGTTCTACAAGCTGCGCCGCACGCCGAAGAAGCGCGAACGCTCCGACTATTCGTATTGATGGATGGCCCGCGCGCGATCGCTCGCGGGCATCATTCGCTGAACTCCCTCGCCAGCTCGATCCACTCGCCCTCAGGGGCCAGCTCCTGGTACGCCTTCCAGTGCGGCTTCGCCTCCGGCGAGCGTCCCGTCTTTTCCAGCGTCACCGCCAGATAGAAATGCGCGTCGGCATAGCCGGCGTTGAGCGCCACGGCCTCGCGATAGCAGGCTAGCGCCCCGTCGTACCGTCCCAGATCGTGGTGGATGTTGCCGAGGTTGAAGTGCGCCTCGAAGCAGTCCTGGTCGAGGGCGATGGCGCGCTCGTAGAGCGCCTGCGCCTCGATCAGCTCGTCGCGCGCGTAGTGGATGTTGGCAAGGTTGACGATGGCGGGGACCAGGTCGGGATCGATCACCAGCGCCTTGCGGTAGGCCGCCGCCGCGTCTTCCATGTTGCGGTGATCGCCGTCGTCCAGCTTGGAGCCTTCGACGAAGTACTTGGCGGCGAGCGCAGCCTGGGGATCCGAGAAGGGAAAGCCGTTGCCCACGGTGATCGGGCCCGCGGCCCGATCCGGCGCCACGTTGGCCGGCGAGGCCAGCGTGCGCTCTCCCTTCGATCGCGCGGAGAGGTTCACCACCTTCGCCGCGGCGCTGCCCGAGGTGTGAAAGTCGAGCTGCAGCTGCCCCTGGTGCTCGGCGAGCAGCGACCGCAGCACCTGCTTCAGCGGCACCTTGCGTTCCAGTTCCGCCGCGAGCTGCTTGATGGTGGCGACTTCGCTGAAGGTGAACTCGCCGTCGCCGCGCGTCGCCGCCGGGCGGATGAGGCCCCATTTCTCCAGGTAGCGGAGATGGTTCTCGGTGATGCGCGGGTAGAGATGGCGAATGTCGCGGACGCCGGATGACATTCAGTCGCCACGATGTGTCAGCCCGAAGGGAAAGTCAATCATAATAACGGCGATGCTGCTCGCGGCCGACGTCGGAGGAACCAAGACGCTGCTCGGACTCTTCAAGGAAGCGCCGGAGCGGCCCGACAGGATCGAAGTCGGCGAGTTCGTCACGCTCGACTACGACAGTCTCGTGCCGATGATCCGGGAGTTCCTCAAGGCGGAGGGCGTGGAGCCGCGCGCGATCACCGCCGCCAGCTTCGGCGTCGCCGGCGCGGTCACCGATCAGGTCGCGCGCCTCACCAACGTGCCGTGGCTCGTCGACGGCGCGGCGATCGCCGAGGCCGCCGCGCTGCGCCGCGTGCACATCCTCAACGACCTCGAGGCCATGGCCCACTCCGTCGCGGTGCTGCAGCCCGACGAAGTGAAGGTGCTGCAGCACGGCGTCGCGCAGCCGGGAGGCAACGCCGCGGTGATCGCCGCCGGCACCGGCCTCGGCGAGGCCTTCCTGCACAACATCGACGGCCGTTTCATCCCGGGCGCGTCGGAAGGCGGCCACGCCGACTGGGGGGCGCGGACGCCGCGCGAGTTCGAGCTGCTGAAGGCGATCACGCGCGTCTACGGACGCTGCAGCGTGGAGCACGTGATCTGCGGACCGGGGCTCGTCAATATCTACCAGTTCACGCACGACGCGTTCGGCAGCCGTACCTACCTGTCGCCGGCGGCGTTCGTGCCGGCGCGCACGTGCGAGGGGGTCGGCACGGTCGACGATCCCCAGGATCTGCCGGCCGCGATCAGCCGCTCGGCGCTCGAGGGGCGGTGCGCGAAGTGCCGCGAGTCGCTCGAGATGTTCGTCGTCGCCTACGGCGCCGAGGCGGGCAATCTGGCCCTGCGGACCGTCGCCACGGCCGGCGTCTACATCGGCGGCGGCATCGCGCCGAAGATCCTGCCGATGTTCGACTCGGGCCTGTTCCTTGATGCTTTCCGCGCCAAGGAGCCGCTCTCCGCGTTCGTGGCCACGATCCCGGTCGCCATCATCCTCAACTCCGAGTCCGGGCTGCTTGGGGCCGCCGTTCACGCCAACGCATCGGCGTGATACGATCCCGGCCATTCCCACGCGGCTTCTCGGAGGAGGATGAATGCCCGCACGTCTCGTACGTACATTTTTGTGTCTGGTGCTGACCCTGGCCGCGGTCCCCGCGCTCGCGCAGCAGTTGGGATCCATCAACGGCAAGATCACTGACTCGAGCGGCGCCGTGCTGCCCGGCGTCACCGTCGACGCCACGTCCAACGTGCTGCCGAGCCCGCGCACCGCGGTGACCGGACCGGACGGCGTGTATCAGCTCCCGGCGCTCCCGCCGGGTACCTATAAGCTCACCTTCTCGCTGCAAGGCTTCGCGACGGTGACGCGCGAGTCACAGGTGCAGCTGTCGGAAGCGACGCTCGTCGACATGAAGCTCGCGGTGCAGGGGGTGACTGAGGCGGTCACCGTCACCGCCGACGTCAGCTACGCCGACAAGACGTCGGCGGCCATCAGCAGCAACGTCAGCGGGCAGCAGATCTCGCAGCTGCCCGTCGGCACGCAGTATCGTGACCTGGTGAACCTGGTTCCGGGCGTGACCTACACGCAGGACCAGGTGCGCGGCCCGAGCGCCGGCGCCAGCGGCCAGGACAACGTCTACAAATTCGACGGCGTCAACGTGACGCTGCCGCTCTTCGGCACGCTGTCGGCCGAGCCCGCGACGCAGGACATCGCCGAAGTCAACGTCGTCAAGGGAGGCGCGCGCGCGATCGACTTCAATCGCGCCGGCGGGTTCAACATCGACTCGGTGAGCAAGTCGGGCACCAACCGCTTCACCGGCCAGGCGGGCTACCGCTTCCAGACGCACGCCATGACCGCGGATCTGCAGAACGGCAGCGCGTCACGCTACGACAAGAACCGCAGCTGGACGGACGTGAGCGCCGGCGGGCCGGTGCTGCCCGGGAAGGTCTTCTTCTACGGCTCGTATTACCGGCCGACCGAGAACCGGCGCAACGCGTCGACCGCGTACGGCTCGGTTCCGGACTACGACAGCGCGCGCAACGAGGGCTTCGGCAAGGTCACGATGGCGCCGACCAAGTCGACGCTGGTGAACGTGAGCTACCGCAGTTCCCACCGTCTCGACACGGGCGCGCAGTTCGGCGGCGCCACCGCCGGCACGGCCGGTACCGGCAACGAAGCGTGGCAGCGGATCGGGACCGCCGATGGCTCCTGGATCCTGAACGGCAACAACTTCATCACCTTCAAGTACACGCACTTCGAGAACCCGACGCAGGGGCGCCCGGACAACACCTCGAGCGCGGCGATCAACACCGCGGTCGGCACGCAGCTCGACATCGCGCACCTCGATCAGCTCGGGCTCTTCACGGTGCCGAAGATCGGCACGAACGCGGCGGTCAACACCTTCATCCAGCCGATCATTTCGCAGTACGGATTCCAGTGCACCCCGCAGCTGGTCACGGCGGGGACGTGCCCGACGGCGGGCATCGCCGCCGGCGGCGGCCTCGTCGGCTTCGGCTCGACGTTCGACGAGGACAACTTCTTCCGCGACGCCGGGCAGATCGCCTACAACGCGACGCTCACCGGCGCGCACATGCGGCACAACATCCACGCCGGCTACCAGCAGTATGTCGACTCCGAGGATCTGATCCGCAGCTCGAACGGGTGGGGATCGATCAACGTGCCGGCGGGCGCCGTCAGCTTCCAGGGCACGCCGATCTTCTACCAGGCGGTGTTCCAGTCGCAGGGCATCGGCAACCTGCCGAAGATCCACTCGGAGTTCCGCTCGAAGAGCTTCGAGGCCAACGACACCATCAACTGGAACGACTGGACGTTCAACCTGGGCCTGGTGGCGAGCCAGGACACGCTGTACGGCCAGGGGCTCCAGAACGATTCGTCGGCGCTGTCGGGATTCGTCAAGGCCACGGCGACCGATTCGAAGGCCCGCCGCTACAAGATGTACGAGACGCCGTTCAGCAAGATGATCCAGCCGCGGCTCAGCACCACGTGGGCCTACAACGGCAAGGACACGGTGTTTGCCAGCTACGCGCGCTACAACCCGTCGGCCAGCTCGCTGCCGCGCGCCGCGTCATGGGACCGCAACCTGGCCGCCACGCAGAACGCCGACTTCGACGCCAGCGGCCGCCTCTTCGCGGTCGAGACCGTCGCCTCGTCCACCGGCAAGCTGTTCGTGGACGACCTGACGCCGCGCCGCTATGACGAGTGGCTGTTCGGCACGGCGCGGCAGTTCAACGCGGCGCTGTCGGGGCGCGCCTACTTCCAGTACCGCAGGGGCTCGCACTTCTGGGAGGACACGCCGAACAACGCGCGCATCGCCTTCAACCCGCCGGCGACGCTGCCGGGCACCGACGTCAGCATCCCGCGCGACTTCTACATCGCCAACCTGGCGCAGCAGCTCGCGCAGATCGGCACCGGCGGCACGCAGAACAGCTACGTCATCGCCGAGCTCGACGGCGCCTTCACCGACTACCGCGCGCTGACGCTGGAATCGGAGTACCGCAAGGGCCGGGCGTGGGTGCGCGGATCGTACACGCGCAGCCGCTACTACGGGAACTTCGACCAGGACAGCTCGGCCGGCGAGAACGACGCCAACGACGGCAACATCTTCATCGGCTCGTCGAACATCGGCGACGGCGCCGGCCGCCAGCTCTGGGACAACAAGCTGGGACGCCTCGCCGGCGACCGGCCGAACGCGTTCAAGATCTACGGATCGTACCTGCTCAACTGGCACGCGACGGTGGGGGCTTTCGCCATCGCCCAGTCCGGACAGCCGTGGGAGACCCACAGCTTCCAGCCGTACGCGGCGCTGACCACGAGCACCAGCAACACCAACCGCTACGCGGAGCCGGCCGGATCGCACCGCACCGACTCGCACGCGCAGCTCGACGTGAACTACACGCAGGACATTCCGTTCCTCGAACGCTATCGCGGCTCGGTGACCTTCTACGTGTTCAACGTCTTCGACAAGCAGACCGGCTACTACATCCAGAACGCCTTCAACGCCGCCGCGTATGGACAGCCGAAACGGTTCTTCGATCCGCGACGCCTGGAGATGACCTTCCGGCTGATCTTCTGAGAGCGCGAACTACCTGAAGAGCCGTTCCCGTTCGATGAGCGGACGCGTCACCGCGTCCGCTCTTTTTTTTGCCAGCTCGATCCGCTGCGCCTTGTCCGGTTCGTCGAGCAGCACGCTGACCTGCGCGCGCTTGAACAGCGCCATCGGGTCGTCGGGATGTGCGGTGAGGGCGCGGTCGAGCGCCTCGCGCGCCTCGGCGAACCGCCGCGCCGCGAGATAGAGCACGCCGAGATCGAGATCGTGCGTGAACGTGGACGGCTGCAGCGAGCGCGCGCGCTCGAAGGCCGCAGTCGCCTCCGCGGTCTTCCCCGCGTCCATCGCCGCCTCCCCCTGCTGAACGCGCACGTCCGCGAGCGCCTCGACGGCGGTCGCACGGTCCGGAGACTCCGCGATCACCTGCTCGAGCAGCGGCGCGGCGCGATCCCAGTCCTTCACGCGTGCGTAGTGCAGGCCGAGATAGGTGCGCACGTCCTGCGAGTTGGGCGCCATGGCCGCCGCGCGCTGGAAGGCGGCGAGCGCCTGCGGGTTGTGGCCGAGCGCGGAGTGGGACGCGGCGAGGCGAAGCACCGCGTCGAGGTTGTGCGGATCTTTCTCCAGAATCCGATCGAGCAGCGGAATGACCTCCGCATACTTCTTCTCGACGAACAGCCCGGACGCCCTGTCGATGGCGGAGAACAGCGCCGTCATGTCGGCCGGACGCGGCGCGTCCTTCCGCACGATCGGCGCGGACCCCGCGCTGACGTAGCCGAGGCTGGCGAGCCGCCGCTTCGACTCTTCGTCGAGATTCGCCGGCGCACGCGCCGCCTCGGGTGACGGAATCGGATAGTCCTCGATCTCCTTCCGTACGCCGGCAGCCAGCGACACGCCGGAGCCGAGATCGCGGGTCTCGCCCGGATCCGCCGCGAGATCGTAGGTCTCCAGCTTTCCCGACAGGATCGCCTTGTGGCCTCCCGCCACCGCCATCGTCTGCGGCTGCCAGCCGTACTCGAGGAACGGCTTCATGCCTTCGCCCAGGACGGTTTCCTCGCGGTTGCTGCGCAGGCTGTGCTCCGCGCCGAGGCCGGCCCAGTCGAGCAGCGTGAAGAAGATGCGGCGGGTACTGACCGGCACGTCGCTGACGCCGGGCGTCACGCCGGGCCCGAGGATGGCCAGCGGGACGTGCATGGTGGCCTGGTAGACGAGGTTGCCGTGATACGTCTCACCGTGATCGCCGAGCCCTTCGCCGTGATCCGCGGCGATGACGATCGCGACGGGCCCGCGGACGCGCTGCTCGAAGGCCTGCGCCAGCCGTCCGAGCTGCTGATCCATGAACGCTACTTCGCCGAGATAGGGATGGCCTTCGAACTTCGACCGGAACGGCTCGGGCGGCGCGTAAGGCGCATGGGGATCGTAGTAGTGCACCCAGAGGAACAGCGGCCTGGCCGCGATGTCTGCGGCCGAGAGCTGCGCGAGGACGGCGTCGGTCACCTCGCGCGCGGCGCGCTCCGACTGGCCGGCGGGGAAGGTCTCGTCGAAGCTGTCGAATCCCCGCGCCACGCCGAAGCGGCGCGACAGCGCGAACGACGACACGAACGCGGACGTCCGGTAGCCCGCCTGCGCGAGCCGCTCGGCGATGGTCGGGATTGCCGCCGGCAGGTAGCGCGCGTTCTCGTGCACCTGGTGGCCGGCCGGGTAGAGCCCGGTCAGGATCGTGCTGTGCGACGGCAGCGTCTCGGGCACCGCCGCGTAGGCCTGGCGGAAGCGAAGTCCGCGCGCGGCAAGCGCGTCGAAGGACGGCGTCTCGACGCCTCGCGCCTCGGGCCCGATCGCGTCGGCGCGCGTCGTGTCCAGCGTGACCAGCAGGATCGACGGACGGTCGGCCCTGTCCGTCCGCCCGACGGCAACGTCGAGCGAGGAGCCGCCGCAGGCGGCGCACGCGGCGAGTGCCACAGCCGCCAACCGCGAACCGTGAACCGTCAACCGCTGACCGTGAACCGTCAACCGCGGACCGTGAACCGTGAACCGATGACCGTGAACCGTGAACCGCAAACTGTCAACTCTCACCGCAGCGCGCGGAGGAACTGCTTCGCGCGCTCGTAGTTCGGGTTGAGCCGCAGCGCTTCCTCGGCGCGCGCGCGCGCGTCCGCTTTGCGTCCCGCTTCCGCGTACGCCACCGCCAGGTTCAGCTGCGCGGCCGGGTCGCGTGGATCGATCGCGGCCGCCTGCTCGAACTGCGCGATCGCTTCCGGGAACCGTCCCATCATGGCCAGGGCGAGGCCGAGATCCTGGTGCGGCTTGGCGTTCATCGGCGCGGCCCGCACCGCTTCGTTGAAGAACGCGGCGCCGAGCGATGGCGACTGGAGCTGCACCGCCAGCTGCCCCAGCGCGCTCCAGGCGACGGCGTCGTTCGTGTTCTCGGGACGCACCCCCTGCAGCGTCTGCAGCGCGCCGGCGCGATCGCCGGTGCCCGCGCGCGCTCTCGCCAGATCGTAGCCGGCGAGATCGACGCGGACGCCGCCGCGCAGCGCCTGTTCGAGATGCGGAATCGCGTCCTTGTAGCGGCGCGCGTCCACCAGCGCCTGCCCCATCGCGTACTCGACCTCGGCGCTGCCCGGCTCGAGATCCGCCGCACGCTGGAAGTGCGCGAGCGCGGCCTCCGGGCGGTGATGCACCAGCAGCAGGCGGCCGACGCGGAAGTGCAGCACGGCCGGTTTCGGATAGCCGGGCTCGGCCAGTTTCACCCACTGCTCCGCCGCGTCGATCTCGTCGCGCGTCACCATCGCTTCCGCCATCCGCGCCCGCTCTTCCGCTCGTCCGTCGTCGGCGTGGATCGGCAGGTTACACAGGAAGGCGAGGATCACCACCAGCACCAGCGCAATGCCTTCCGCCTGCCCTCGACGGGGCTCGGGCCAGGGAAGGCGGAAGCCACCTGTTCGCGCCGGCGCCGGTTCCGTCTGCGACCTTCCCGTGGCTTCCGCCTTTAGGCGGCAGAACACCAGGCGATCCACCACATGCCCCGCTCCTACACACATCGGGACGAGCAGCGGCAACCGGTATCGCTCCGACACGAAGAAGATCGCGACCGAGATCGCGTAGAACGGCACGAACGACGCCCAGATCAGGTAGTCGGTGCGCCGCGCGGCCGTGATCGCGCCGAGCACCAGCCCGGCCAGGCCGAGCGGCAGCAGCAGCCACGGGCCGACGAACAGGAACGCCAGCAGCGTGCGTGCGTCGTAGGCGTAGAACGCGTAGCTCGCATTCAGCGTGATGAACGCGGAATCGAAGGTGTAGCCCAGCTTGCGCAGGAACAGCATCGCCGCGTCGCCCGGGTGCAGCCGCACCCAGGACAGCCCGAGGCCGTAGAAATACGCCGACACGTCCGCGTCGTCCAGCTTGCGCCCCACCGACGCTTCCGCGACCCGCCGCGCGTCTTCCTGCTGCCCGGTGATGTCGGCGGTGATGCCGGGCACGTGGCGGTAGGTGCCATCCGCCTCGGCGTTGTTGCCGATGTAGAAGTTGAGGCCGCCGTGCGACGACAGCGGCGACCAGTCGCCCGCGACCACGACGTTGCGGATCGTGATCGGCGCGAGCGCGATGGCGATGCCGATCGCCATCGCGGCGGCCGGTTTCCAGCGCCGCGTCGCGGCGAGGAGCGCGGCGATCGCGACGGCCGGAATCAGGACGTTCGGGCGATTCAGCGCCTGCACGCCGAAGGCGAGCCCGGCGGCGCCGAACCACCCGAGCACGCGGCGGTAGGTCGCGGCGCGATCGTCCACGGTGGATGCCGACCGCGTCGCCACCGCGAGCGCGGCGAGCCCGGCGGCAGTCAGGAAGGGATCCAGCGCGGCCTGCAGCAGCAGCACTTCGTGAAACGTCAGCAGCCCGGTGAGCCCGGCGAGGATCGCCGCCATCCAGGCGGCACGATGGCCGAACCACTCCCGCGCCGCGACGGACACGAGCCACACCGCGATCGTCCCGAGGACGATCTGCAGCACGCGCACGGTCGCGAACGTGCCGCCCACCGCCAGCACGGCGGCGAGAACGTAGATGTAGAGCGGCGAGACGAAGTAGAGGCCGGGCCCGAGCGAGAGGTTGCCGGCGAGCACCTGTGCCGCCAGCTGCGTGTAGACGGTCGTGTCGAGGCCGGCGTCCGGCTGCAGCAGCGGATGGTCCTTGAGCTGCAGCAGGACGACGAGCTTCGCGGCGAAGACCGTGGCGAGAAAGATGCCGAAGCGGGTAATGCGCAAGCGCGGGTGCCAGACCTCGGCGCCGGGTCTACAGACCCGGCCTACCTGGAGGCCGTGGAGGTGGGCTTGCGCAGCAGCTGCACCATCCCCGGCTCGGCCATCAGCTTCTCGATCGCGTCGATCTCGATCGGCGCGAAGCCCGACATGTTGTCGTGGCCGTTCGGCGTGATCACGATCATGTCCTCGAGGCGGATGTAGACGCGATCCTCGGGAATGGTCAGCGCCGGCTCGATGGTGAAGACCATGCCCGGCTCGTAGGCGGTGAAGTTCTTCTGCACGTCGTGCACTTCCATGCCGACCATGTGGCCGAGCGTGGCGCCGGCGCGCGGCGTCGTGAGACGCGTCCGATAGCCGTCCACGAACCGCGCGGCCGCGTCACGGTTCTTCTGGCTGCGGAAGGTGTGCGAGGCCATCGCCTCGTCCATCTTCTTGACGACGTCCTTGAGGATGTCGCTGGTGGGTCCCGGACGGATCGAGGTCATGATCGCCTGATACAGCTTGACGTAGATGCCGTAGAGCTCGCGCTGATCGGGCGAGAACTTGCCGGCGGCCGGGAACATGCGCGTGACGTCGGACGTGTAGTAGTGGAAATCCGGCGCGTAGTCGAAGAGCACCAGGTCGCCGGCCTTCAGCTGCGCCTGCGCGGCGTGGTAGTGCGGCCACGCGGCGTTGCTGCCGGAGGCGACGAGCCCGAAGTACGCCGGCCCCCACGCGTTGTGCTTCTTGAAGACGTAATCGCCGATCGCCTCGATCTCGTACTCGTACATGCCGGGTTCGGCCGAGCGCATCGCCTCCATCATCGCCTCGCCGGCGATCTTCGACGACTCGCGCAGCAGCGCGATCTCGCGCGGGCTCTTGTGCATGCGCATCTCGTCGAGGATGTCGTCGAGGTTCTCGAACTTCGCGTCCGCCGCCTTGTCGGCGATCTTCGTTCGGAAGTAGGCCTCACGCGATCCCTGCAGGTCCCACGGGTCCGCCTCGCGGGCGCGGGCGTGCGCGTTGGCGCGATCGGGCGTGCCCATCAGCACGGTCTCGCCGCGCACCGTCGTATAGACCGTGCGGCCGGCAAAGCCGGCGGCCGCCTTGTCGAACTCCCCCTTCGGCAGCGCATGCTCGATGCCGGTCAACTGCTCCGCCGCCGAACCGGGCCCGAGCAGCGGCCCTTCCGACCGCTCCATCCGCTCGTCGGTGGGGTTGAGGTAGAGCGTGCTGCTCTTCGCCCGGCCGTCGAGCACCAGGATCGCGCGCGGCGTCTCGACGCCGGTCAGGTAGTAGAACTGGTTGCTCTGCCGGAACTTCTCGTACGAGGAGGTCTCGGCCGCCCCCTGCAGCACCGCGACGCCGTCGCCGATCTGCTGCAGGACTTTCGCGCGCCGCGCCGCGAACTCCTCCTTCGGCAGCGAGGTGGAAAAGAGCGGAGGCCCCTCGACGGGGCTCGGGACAGGTTGCGCGGACAGCGTCGCGAACGCGGCCGCCAGGACCACCGGAGCGAGCAGCAGATGGCGTTTCATAGCCGGAGATTATAGTTGGTTGCAGAGTGCTCCCGTATCCGCCGACCCGTGCCGCCGATCTCGTCGAAACGCTCCACGGTGTGCCGGTGCCGGACCCGTATCGCTGGCTCGAAGACGCGGGCAGCCCCGAAACCCGGGCCTGGGTGGCGGCGCAGAACGCACTTACCCGCTCGGCCCTCGACGGGCCGGCGCGTGACGCGCTGGTGACGGATCTGACCCGCCGCCTGAATTACCCTCGGACCTCCAGCGTGCAGCGCCGCGCCGGCCGCTACTTCTTCACCCACAACCCCGGCCTGCTCGACCAGCCGATCCTCTACGCGCAGGACGCCGCGGACGGCGAGCCCTTCGAGGTCCTCGACCCGAACCGGCTCAGCGCCGACGGCACCGTCGCCCTCACCGCGTTCTTCCCATCGCACGACGGCGCGCGGCTCGCCTGCGCGCTGTCGGTGCACGGGAGCGATCGCCAGGAGGTCCGGGTGCGCGAGGTCGGCGGCGCAGGCGCGGTGCGCGATCTCGCCGATCGCCTCGAGTTCGTCAAGTTCGCCAGCATCGCGTGGACCCCCGACGGCAGCGGTTTCTACTACCTGCGGTTTCCCGCGCCGGGCGAGGTCGCGCCCGGGGACGAACAGTATTTCGGCAGGATCCACTTCCATCGCCTCGGCGATCCGCAGTCGATCGATCCGCTGGTCTTCCAGACGCCGGAGCAGAAGGAAGTGGTCCCGATGGTCGCCGTCAGCGCCGACGATCGCTGGGCGGTGATCACCGCGCAGCGCGGGGCCAGCGACGACAGCGAGATCTATCTCGTCGATCGGCGCAGCGGCGAGCCGCCGCGTCCGCTCTTCACCGGCTTCGACGCCGCCTACGCCTTCGTCGAGAGCGCCGACGGCCGTCTCCTGTTCCGAACCACCAGGGACGCGCCGCTCGGACGCATCGTGTCGATCGACCCGGAGGATCCGTGGCGGCGGGTCATCGAGGTCGTGCCCGAATCGCGGCATCGGCTGTCGGCGGCGTATCTCGCCCGGCGGACCATCGTCGCGCAGTACCTGCGGTTTGCGAGCGACCACCTGGCGCTGCTGGATCTCGACGGCGCGCCGCGCGGGAACATTCCGCTGCCGGAGATCGGCACGGTCCTGACCCTCGACGCGCAACCGGACAGCGATGAGGTGTGCTTCGCGTTCACCTCCTTTACGCAGCCGCCGTCGGCATGGGTCTTCCGCCTAAAGGCGGAAGCCACAGTCGTCGCGGAGGAAGACACGGGCGTCGGAGCGGAGGCCGTCCCTTTCACGTCCCGTGGCTTCCGCCTTCAGGCGGAAGTCGGTGGGACGCAATACATCACGAAGCTGATGTGGTTCGCGTCGAAGGACGGGACCCAGGTCTCGATGTTCGTCGTGCATCGTGCCGACGTCACGCCGACGCCCGAGACACCGCTGCTCCTCAACGGCTACGGCGGGTTCAACATCTCGCGCACGCCGCTCTACGATCCGGGGAACTTCCCGTGGCTCGATGGCGGCGGGCTCTTCGCGATGGTCCACCTGCGCGGCGGCGGGGAGTACGGCGAGGAGTGGCACCGCGCCGGGATGCTCGAGAAGAAGCAGAACGTCTTCGACGACTTCATCGCCGCCGCCGAGGCGCTGATCGCCGAGGGCTGCACCAGCGCGCGGCGGATCGCGATCGAGGGCGGCAGCAACGGCGGACTGCTCGTCGGGGCCGTGATGCTGCAGCGGCCGGAGCTGTTCGGCGCGGTGCTCTGCCGCGTGCCGGTCGCCGACATGCTGCGCTATCACCTGTTCACCGTCGGCCGCTTCTGGATCCCGGAGTACGGATCCGCGGACGATCCGGAGCAGTTCACGTACCTGCTTCGCTACTCGCCTTACCACAATGTGCGTGAAGGCGTCCGCTATCCGCCGACGCTGGTGATGACCGCCGACACCGACGACCGCGTCGATCCCGGCATGGCGAAGAAGTTCGCGGCGCGGCTGCAGGCCGCCGGCGCCGGCGGCCCCTTCCTGATCCGCGTCGAGACGAAGGCCGGCCACGGCATGGGCAAACCGGTCAGCAAGATCATCGACGAGGAAGCCGACATGCTCGTCTTCCTTCAG
>Ga0207701_10002031_pt1 | contig 20972 bp, 13 predicted proteins | sample KBSSwiSSwithPhiX_FD_184294 | JGI IMG/M metagenome (GOLD analysis project Ga0207701, IMG submission 184294) | Switchgrass rhizosphere bulk soil microbial communities from Kellogg Biological Station, Michigan, USA, with PhiX - S5 (SPAdes) (version 2) | ecosystem: Environmental > Terrestrial >... | reverse complement strand
CCCGCCGCTCAGCAGGTTGAACTCGACAAATCCCTCGCTGAGGTGCGCGAGTTTTTGGATCGGGAGTTGGATCCCGTCGTCATCGATAGGGAGGCGGACATTCCGCGACATGTGGTCGACGGGTTGGCTCGAGTTGGCGTTCTGGGGATGACCGCGCCGAAGGAATATGGTGGTCGTGGATTTTCCCAACGAGCCTATTGCGAAGTGCTGCAGGAGATCGGCGCGCGCTGCGCTTCAACGTCCGTTTTTACCAACGCACATCACTCGATTGGGATTCGCGCCCTGCTCCTGTTCGGTAGTCGTGAGCAGAAGCAGAAATGGTTGCCGCCGCTCGTTACAGGCCAACAACTTGCCGCTTTCGCGCTTACAGAAAAAGAGGCGGGATCGGATGCCGGCAATGTGCAAACAACAGCAGAGCCGAGTGCGGATGGTTCTCACTACATCCTGAATGGGGAGAAGCGCTACATCACGAATGCTGCGATCGCGCAAGTTCTGACCGTTATGGCGCGAACTCCTGTTCCAGGTTCGAATAAGAGTGCAATCACTGCCTTCCTGGTCACTCCGGATATGCCGGGATTTTCTATGCTCGAGGGACGGATGGAAAAAGTCGGCATCCGCGGAACCGCAACTGGACGATTCGCCATGCGCGATATGGCGGTGCCGAAAGAAAATATTCTCGGGCCGCTTGGCAAAGGGCTGAAAGTAGCGCTGACCGTCCTCGATTTCGGTCGGACCACCTTCGGCGCATGTTGCACAGGGGCAGCCAAGACTTGTTTGCGTCTCGCAGTCGAACATGCAAACAGCCGGCGACAATTTAAGAAAACACTCGGCGAATTCGATCTTGTAAAAAAGAAGATCGCGCGAATGGCGGCCGATGTTTACGCGATGGAAGCTATGACGGGGGTCACAGCCTCCCTTATCGATCGCGGGCTCGAGGATTACATGGTTGAGACCGCGATGCTGAAGGTCTTCACGACCGAGCGCCTTTGGGAAGCTGTCAATGACGCCTTCCAGATACACGGTGGTTCGGCTTACTTCACCGATTCGCCGCTCGAACGCATGCTGCGCGATGCCCGCATTAACCAAATCGGTGAGGGAAGTAACGAAGTACTAACCTCGTTTATCGCTTTGGTCGGAATGCGTGGACCTGGCATGGAGTTCAAAGAAATTTACGACACCATGTTCAATCCTTCTCGCGGTTTAGGAAAAGCATGGACAGCTGGAATGAATCGTCTCGGCGCGGCGGTAAAAGTTCCGAATGTGCCCGTGAAGAGCGACAGTTTACGCTCGCAAGCAGCCCAACTGGGTCGTTTAGTGTGGCGCTTTAATTTGAGCGTGAATCGAGCGTTGATCACTTATCGCGAACCGGTCATGGACATGCAATTGATCCAAGAACGGATTGCCGGAGCGGCGATGGAAATGTTTGCCTCCGCGTGTGTGATCAGTCGGTTAGATGCGGAACTGCAAGGTGTGGAGAAGAACGGCGAGGCTGTTGGGGGTAGTCATCAGGCCGCACAACTGTTTTTGAGTCAATCATTCCATCGGATCCGACGTTTTCTCAGTGAGCTGACGGATAACGATGACAAGGCGTTACTAGCCACTGCAGATTTTGTCTTAGGGAAAAGGGATCGAGGCGGCTTGAACGGTCGTTGATTTAGCGAAGAGACGTCGCTAATTCTGGCGCAAATCTAGCTCTAGACGGCGCATGCATCTCGCGCAGCTGGAACTGCCGCTCAAGATCGTGTAGATCTGGGCGGCAAGCGAGTGCTCGTTTTCAAGTGGCGTAACTTCGCGATTAAGGCCGCGGTGCAGACTTCAGAATTTGAAGTGCGCGTAGCAATCCATCGGGCACCAGTTCGTACAGCGGATATTGAACAAAAAGGATTACGTACTGACGCAGTTCAATCGTACAAATTATTCCAACGAACGCGCAAAGAATTACGGTGCGGTAGCGTTGGAATAATCCGGACAACAGAGTGAGTTGTTCAAAGGCAAGCAAGCGTAGCGGCATGTCCCACATGTTGGTATAACGCAGGTTCATGCCATACTTGAGGTTGCACATTAGAAGATAACTGGCGGTAATAAAACTGACACAAAAAAGCTCCGGCTTCTTGTTCTTGTTAAGGCAAAAAAGTGCACCAATCGCTAGGATCAGAATCACCGGACTAACTAACAGGATGTCGACGAGGTATCGGTACCAGGGCCCATCGCCTGTCAGAATTGCATAAGGAAGCTCAAAATTCTTACTCACGGAAAGTCGGTAGGCAGCGAGGAGAACATCTACGCCACCGGCCAATACGATCAGGATAACGACCCCGAGGAGTGGCCCAACAAAAGTCGCGAGAAGGAGTTCGCGCGTAACGGTGCCGATTTGCAGCCAGCGATTTAGAATGATGATTGCAATAATGCCGACGAAAACGAAAAAGGCATTTTCCTTTGTTAGCACCAGGCAACAAAGTGCAGCGATATACGCAGCTAACCAAGACCATTGCCTAGGTTGCCTAAGATTTTCCCAGAATGTCCAAAGGCAGAGCAAAGCCCAAAAAGTAAAGAAACCATCTACCAGCGCGTGCTGAGACATATGGACCTGTGTCGGCGCCACTGCCATGAAGGCGGCAATACCTAAGGCGAGAGCCGGGCCCTTCATCCTCCATCCAAGGAGAGTAGACAGGAGGAGAGTGAGGATGCTGAAGAAAGAAGCGACGCCCTTCAGAGCTGCAAGAGGTTCGGTCCCGAACAGGAGGTGCCAGAGATAAGCAGAAAAGATGTAGAGAAATCGCATCGGAGGCAGGATCGATCCGGTCAATGGCCTTTGAACCTCCATGTAGTGCTCGATGATTGCCGGATAGGATGTGAGTCCCGTTCCGATAACTTCATAGACGTACTGGCGATATAAACCTTCATCCATGCCGACGCGCTCCATCGCCGCCCACTTTGAATTTGGATGGAGCCATGCAATCGATTCGAGCGGAGCACCCGTCCCGACAAAGGCAGAGGTAGGTATTCTGAGGAAGATGCCAATCGCGAGGACAACAGACAACCCAATCAGATAAAGTCTGCGGCCGGGCGCGGATTGAAGAGTCATTTCAAAGAAATCTTAGCAAGCAACGGACCCGTGTGAGTCTAACTTACAGGGTCACTCACGTTTCAAGCGTTAGATCGCACCGAGTTTCGCCGGAAAAGCCCGCAAAACTGATCACCGAAGTTTCGCTTGGTCGAAGCGAAGCGAAAGAGTGAGTAAAGAATGCTCGCAACAATTTTTTGTCTGGCTCCGTAGGTGCCAGTTGTAAAGCTGTTGGAAGCGGAGTCTGTCAAATTGCATGCCTCTCGATAAAGGGGCGAGTAAAAGGGAAAGCCTGCGTGAAAGAGTTGTTCCGCCTTGAATCCGTGCGACGCCATAAATGCATCCACTTCGCCGCGGCGAAAATTGCGCAAGTGGCCAACGTGAACCTCGAATGGGCGCATTCTTCCGAGTGGAAAAGAGACCATAACAAACTGTCGAGCTGACGTTGCCATTCGTCCTAAGAGTTGCTGCCAGTCTTCTACGTGTTCGAGGACCTCAAACGCTGTAACTAGATCGTACTGATGATTGAGCGCCTCTGAGGTCATATCGTGAATGAAACGAAGACCAGGCAAATTGTAACTGGCCCGGGCGCAATCGATGCCAGCAACGGAGAAGTCGATTCCAGTTGTCTGTGCCTCGGGGAAGAATTTAGCTAGCTCCCAAGTTATCGTGCCCTCACCACATCCTACGTCGAGGATTGATGAGACGTTGCCACTTCGTTTCATTACCGTTACATGTTCGGCGATTAGTGAGCGGAGCCATCGACTGGCAGGGCCAAGCCGTTTCATGTCGAGCCATAAGCTCCAATTCTCATCGTAGATGGCGCGATTATCGACGGCTGTCATGTTTCAGAAGATCGGATTAACTAACAGGCCTGTTGATGATTTCCAAATAGCTGGGCATAAGCACCTGCAACATAGTCCCAGGAAAAATCGCTCTTCACCCAGTTGCGCCCCTTCCAACCCATCTCTTGTGCCCGAACCGGATCGTCAATAAGAGTTTTTAGCGATTGTCGCAACAAATCTGGCCTCTCCAACGGAAAGAGGAAACCTGTTGTTCCATGCTGGACGATGACATCGTTCCCGGCGACAGAGCTGGCGACAATCGGTTTGCCGCAGGCCATCGCTTCAAGAACTGCGTTTGGCATGCCTTCATAGAAGGAAGGATTAACGAAGCAATGGCTTGCTTGATAAATACCGCGCAACTGATCGCGCGGAGTCCAGCCATGCCATACGATTCTGTCGCTTAGCCCAAGATGTGCAGCTTCTGCCTGAAGTTCTAGTCGGAGGGGACCATCTCCAACCAGATGAAGTTCGAATTGAACGTTGGATTGGTCGCGGAGAGACGCGCATTCTTTGAGTAAGAGAGAGACGTTTTTTTGAGCTTGGAATCGCCCAGTAAAAACAATCCGAAAGGGATGACTGCTCCCGTTCATTGGCTCCGTTATTGGCCGAAAGAACTCAGTGTCAACGCCGTTTGGAATCACTGATACGCGGAACGGGTCGCTTGTTTCCGCCAATTTGCGCAGCCCATCCGCATTAGCGACGATGGCAATTGCGTTTTCCAATACCGCATGTCGAAGTGGTCGAAGTAAGTTATGGATCCGACTAACTTCCGGCGTTAGACCTGGGACATCCCCTCCGCGCAATGAAATTACATAAGGCAGACCGAAAAGTGTCTTGGCCATGAGAGCGATCGGACCGCATGGGATTGAAAAGAAAGCTATCCCGGCATTCGGTCGATCGACCTTCATGACGAAGGGAAGGGAAAAAAAAGCGGATAGAACAAAGCTCGCCATCTCCAGCAAGGTGCATCGATCAGCGTGTCGGCGGAGACACCTCACCCGGCGCACAAGAACACCGGATTCCATTCGTGCCTCTGGCAAGCCATGATATCTCGCCGTCAACACTGTTACCGTGTGCCCAAGCTCGGTTAACTTGTGGGCAATCGCTTGCGTCGCCGTCGCTGCTCCCGCTCCGATAGGCGGATACTCATAGTTTATGAGCAGAAATCTCATGCAATTTCTCCGCCGAATTTCCAAGAATTTCCGTTACGAAAGATGAGATAAGTGCTGCCAGTTTTTATCTTAGGATCAGCCAACCATGATTCGACAGTCCGCTTGTCGATATAAACTGTCTGGGGTGTCACAAGTTGGTCAAAGGCAACATGGCGAAAGAAGAGGAAACCCCGCTGAGCGATCCAAACACTGTAATCGTACAACGGAGCTTTCTTTACGAACGAAACATTTCGAAAGAGCCTAACGATTTTGGCGTAGACGAAATAGGGAAAGACGAGCGGTGTAGCGATGAAGTATTTTGTGAACCACCACGGGAGACGAGAGGCAATCTTTCGTAATGGATCAACTAAATTAATAATGATGGCGTTCCCTTCACGCGCATAGACCCAGCAGTGGAAGCGACCACCGGGTCTAGTATTGGCAAGCACAGCTTGAAACCCTTTCGCCGGTTCGTTCAGGTGATGGAGAACTCCGATTGAGTAAGTCATGTCAAAGCCATCACTAGTAAATGTCGTGAGATCCGCCTGGACGACGCCGTATCCGTTCGTGCCTGATCTCTCCATGTTCTTTCGGGCTGATACGACTGATGAGCCTAAGTCGACGCCGATCAGTCGAGATGGATTCCACCCCGCCATATGGACGAGGAGGCTTCCATTACCGCAGCCTAGCTCGAGCACGCTCTTCCCCTGTACATCTTCTCGCGAAATGGGCGCGAACCATTCCTGAAACTGTTCGCGAGTATACACAGACCCTAGAGGGAGGTTGTTCCAGGAGTCGGCAAATGCTTGAGCGGTCTTCGTATCGTCCATCATGCGGCTGCGGGTAGGAGAGACGCATCCCCGGTCTTAGCCCATTGGGTGAGGACATAGACGTTCCAGAGCAACGCTCGTTCATCTGATCGACCAGCGCGGTGATCAGCGTTCTTCTTTTGAATAAATTCTCGTTTGAGCCCTAACAACGACCCATTATCGATCGCAAGCTTACCATTCTTAAACCAAAGTCCGATTGGTGAGCCGAAACCCTTTTTCGGACGATGGAGAATATTTTTAGGCAGGATCGGTTCGAGGGCTTTCTTTAGAATATATTTAGTTGTCCCATTCCGGAACTTGTACTCACTAGGAATACGACGAACGAAGTCCACTAGCTCCACATCAAGAAACGGAGCTCGCACTTCGAGGCTGTGCATCATGCTGGCGCGATCTGTTTTCACCATGATGTCGTCCTGCAAATAGAGATTTGTGTAGAACTGAAGCGTCTTGTCTACCAGGTTGGTCTGTGGGCATTGTTCCCATTGAGTGATGGCTTCGGAATATAGGTCTTCCAAGTCTACCGGTTCGCCAAAGAGCTCTCCGATTTCAGCAGCCTCAAGGGCGCCCATCCAGGATGGTAGCCATATATTGGGCTCGTAACTCAAACCACGCAGAGTGCGTTTCAGCTTGAAGTCAAAGCTCATGTTTCCGTGCGAAACTGGGAGGCGATCAATCAACGCCCGAAGAGCTGCATGAATGGGACGTGGGAAAATTGATTGATAGAGTTTTGCTCGGACAAGTGCGCGGAACGGGTCGTATCCGGCGAAAAGCTCATCGCCGCCGTCACCACCTAGAGCAACAGTGACATGCTTGCGTGTGAAGCGATTGAGAAGGTAGGTGGGAAGGAGCGAACTGTCTCCCAGCGGCTCGTCTAATCGAGCGAGACATTCGTTCAATAGATCGTGAGCTTGATCAAGCGAGAGCGTTTCGGAGTGATGATTAGTGTTGAACCGGGCTGCGACCTGAAGTGCGTAGGCCGATTCGTCGAAACTCTTTTCATCAAAACCGATACTAAATGTTTGAAGCTGGCCAATCGGTAAGTGCCGGGACGCAAAAGCTGTGACGGCGGAGGAATCGATTCCCCCGCTAAGAAAGACTCCGAGCGGCACGTCGGACATGAGTCGTCGTTGGACTGCTCTGTCCAGGAGGTCGCGGATCTGCGCCCCCCATTCTTCCTCTGGGTTCGGTGGAATTGTTTCGAACGGTTCGAGGATCAATTCCCAATATCGCTCGATCCGGCAGTCGAATGTAGTCGTATCAAGTGTGAGCGAGCATCCGCCCGGTAATTTCCTTGCGGATTCGTAAATGGAGAGAGGCGCAGGGATGTAGCCATACGCGAAGTATTTTTGCATCGCCCGACGCGAAGTCGTTCTCGGCATGTCCGGATGCTGGATGAGAGCAGTTAATTCGGAGCCGAAGATGAAGCCTCTTGCATTGACTGCATAAAAGAATGGCTTCTTTCCGAATCGATCACGGCTACAAAAAAGTTTGCCAGCCTTGCGATCATAGAGAGCAAACGCCCACATACCATTGAGGCGTTTAGGCAGGCCAGAGCCCCACTCACGATAACCGTGGAGGAGAACCTCTGTATCTGAGTGATCTGTTTGGAAAACGTGCCCCTGCTTTTTCAACTCTGCTCGAAGCTCGGAATGGTTATAAATCTCGCCATTGAAAGTGACCGTTAGGTCTCCATCCTGAGTAGACATCGGTTGATGCCCGCCAGTTAGGTCAACAATAGAAAGACGGCGATGCCCTAAAAAAACATTCCTCTCGACCCAAAGGCCGCTGTCATCTGGCCCTCGGTGCGCCAGCGCAGCAGTCATCCGCGCTAGCGTCTCGCGGTCGCCTAAGCCAACGAAACCGGCGATACCGCACATTTAATTTCGATGATGCAGCTTTGATCGCGTAGGGGGAGAGGCCGCGATGTTTCGGGTGCGGGCAATCAGATACGTCATCTTATCTTGTGATTCGTGATATGTCCGCGTGATCAATTCCGCAAGGAGTCCCATCAGGAAACACATGCAGCCTGTAATGAAAGTAATCGCGACCAGCGTGGGCAATGGTGTTTCGATGAAGCTTTTGCCGCCAAAATATTTGAAATAAACCGACAAGACGCCTGCAGCAGCGCTGATAAAGAAACTCAGAAGGCCGACTGAACCGAAGAGGTACATCGGTTTTTGCAAGTACCTATAAAGGAACCCAAGCACCATTAGATCGAGTGCAACTTTCACCAATCGCTCAAGACCGTAGTTCGACTTTCCATGAAGACGCGGATGATGGGTTACCGGCACTTCTGTTACGCGCCCTCCATTCCAAGCTGCGTAGATTGGGATGAATCGATGCATTTCACCATAAAGCCGGACATCGCGTAATGCAGTTCGCCGATAGGCCTTCAAGGTGCAGCCGTAATCATGCAGATGAACGCCAGAGAATGTGGAGATGAGCCAATTCGCTACTTTACTCGGAAAGTTACGGCGCCACTTAGCGTCCTGTCGATTTGCGCGCCAACCTGAGACGACATCGTATCCCTCATCGAGTTTTGCGAGTAGCCTCGGGATGTCGCCGGGATCATTCTGCATATCGCCATCCATTGCGATGATAACGGCACCTCGCGCCGTATTGAACCCCGCCATGAGCGCAGCAGTCTGTCCAAAATTGCGTCGAAAATGGACTACGCGTACGCGGTCGTCTCCGATTTCATCAAGACGTTCCGCGGTTGCATCGGAGCTACCGTCGTTTACCAGGATCAATTCGTACGATCGGTCAATTCCCGTTAGGGCGGCATCCAGTGCGCTGAGCAGGAATGGCAGATTGCCCCCTTCATTGAAGAGAGGAACAACAATAGAGATGTCCGGCAAACTCTCTTCGAATGGTTTCATTTACTTCGGGATGTTCCTTAGGCCGACAAAAACAAATGAGTAGACCGAGCAGGCGAACAAACACCCAAACAGCATATTAAATACCCAGGAGCGGAGAGATTCGCGGTAACGGTGGAGCAGAAAGGCGATCATCGGCAGGATGGGAAAGAGGTATCGCCCTTGTGGCTGGAAATCAGCGATCCAGGATTGGTAGGCGGATATCAAAACGATTGAAGCGCACAACCCGATTACAGCCCCGGCAAAGAGACCATCTCGCCAGGATAGACGACAGATGTTGGCGAGGATGAATCCCAAGAAAATCGCGTAAAGCGCGCCCATTACGCGGTAGTATTCGGGCGGGCCGTTTAAACTCATCCAGCGGTAGACGCCACAAAAGCTTTGAAAACTTTGGTTACCCCAATTGTACTGCGCAAAAAGATCCGTGTAGGGAACGCCTTGGCGCCGCAAGTTGAGACGTTGCGCTCCCGTGCCGGCTGCAAGCTCTGATGGCTTGAATCGAGGCGCGGCAAACTTTTCTCCCTGTTCGACCCGAATCCGCGCATCGTCGAATTTGTTTATGGCCTCATGTCCAATTCGGATTGGAAAATAAAGTATTGCTGCGGTCATCCCGATCACGGCCCATTTCCTTGCCGCGGTAACGAGTGTTCCTTTGGTCACCGACATGAAGGGCTGCCAGAATGCGACGAGGCCAATGAACGGAAGAAATAGATAGTAGTTTCGCTTCGCCATCAGCAGTAGTGCCAACAGCACGGCAAATAGAACGGCTCCGCTGTATCCGGTCCGCCAACCCTCCGCCCGCAGATACCTGCTAAGCAAACTGGTGTTGTCTGCCAATTGCACCACCATGACGAGCGAAATAACCAGGGCCAATGCGTCGCCGTTTACGTAGGAAAAGACGTACCAGATTTGGGGCGAGATCAGAAGAATCGAAGGAGCATATGATCGAGGCAGGCGGTAGATCAGCCAGCCTGTCAGAACTATGAAAAACAGGACGTTGCAAAGCCGTGCGATGATTTCGAGATCGGCAAGCCATGAGGGAGCAACCGCCATTAATTTCCCAATGACGAAGTAGGCCACATCAAGGTCCTGGAGATAGGAAACGCCGTAATGACTGAATGATGCTTCGACAGCCGGATCATCCAGCGCAGGTGGAAGCCAGTTGGTTACGAAATATTTTGCAGCTTCAAAATGGAGGTATTCATCTGGGTGGGCGTTGAATTTTGTAATCGCCGCCATCGTTAAAATGAGAGCGGCCGCTGCACCGAATTGAGCGATTTTGAATGGCGAGAATCCTAACGGATGTGCCGTGGAATTTTGGCTCCGCAAGCAGAGCATCAATAACCAGGTCGCGGCACCAGCGAATCCTATGACGAGAAGAATTCGGGAAAACGTTGAGGATTTCCCGCTTAGAAAACCAGGAGGTGTCTCCCACTTCAACTCCAAGGTGGGAGGCTGGTTTCCTGGCAGGGTTTTGAGAAGAAGTGAATTTGGAGTTCGTGAAATCACCTCCACCTGTCGATGCGGGATAATTTGTTCCAGAGGAATCTGAATCAGCTGACTGTCCCTAAGTCGCATTGCACGCGCCCCCGTAATCTCGACAACCTGATCATTTGGCGCTGGAGAGAAGAAAATGCGCTTCGGCGCCGGGCTTGGAATGCTGAAACGAAAAGTGCACCGGCGGTCGATGAAGGCAGAACCAAACCGGTTATCCTCAAACATTTCAATGGTTCCATCTCGATTTTCGACAACGAGATAGGCGATCCTTGCCAATTCCTCTTTGAAAGGAATCTCGCTCGTGGTGTTGAATTCGAGCTGATAAGCCGCTGAGTTTGCGTTGCTCGTGAAACAGTAAAGTACGGCAACCGCCAGAACGGCCGCCCCCACAATCATTTTCCACGTAGGAAATGGTTTTTTGCTTCGCGGACGGGCGATGGCGGAAGAATCGGTTTTTGCAGTACGTTCCAATTCCAAGAGCATCGCTGCGCCGTGAAAGCAGCTTTTCTGCCGCTATTCGGGCCGTTGGTCGATAATGCCTGGACTAAAGGGGGGGCCGCGGGCCCGCCCGTATCAAATCGGAGCCGGGTCTGCCCGGCTCGCGCAGACTTGTGCTCCGCCCTCGTTATTCGACGCATTACGGGCGTTGCTTCGGATTGATATCAGTTGTGAACCGAGTGCCACAGCCGGACGCTCGATCAAGTACCAGCTCAGGGCGCCGCAACCGATGCTTAGAATCGCCGCGCAACCGAAATACGTCCACACCCCAAACTTATGCACTCCAACGGTGTATAAGCACTGTTGGATCGTGAACGCGTAGAGGTACGTTCCATAGGAAAAATCGGCGGTCCATCCGAAGAGTTTGGAAGGCAATTTTTGGCAGAGAGCGAGAATGAGGTAAGGAAGAGCGAGTGGCCAAACGAGGGCAAATCCTCCCAGTCGCATCGCACCAATCAACAGAATCGAGGCGAGCAGAAAGAGTTTACCGTTCCACAATTGTTTCCCACGGGTAATTGCATAGGTCGCCATACCGGCAGCAAATGCGAGCATTACTCCTTGTCCGCCAGGATGGAATCCAACGTTGAACATGATGCTCCAATCTCTTCGACCGGGAATGCCTGGGATTCGCCAGAGCGCGAACAAAAGACAAGCGACGTAACCGATAATGAAAGGCGTGACGACGAGCCACCGTCGTCTAGTAAAGCCAAGTAACGCGGCGAAACCGAGCATCAAATAAAAGAGGGCCTCGAACTCAAGCGTCCAGAGCGAACCATTGATGGAGTTCCGAAAGTGATTGTCCTTGAAAATAGGTGCTACGTTCCACTGACGAATGTGTAACAGGAAGTTACTGCTTATATATGTCAGCGCGTTCCGCGGACCCTGAGTGATACTTTCCCAGTAGGTAAATTCTCCAGGTGTGGTTACTTCAGTCATCAGCGGTACCACCACCAACGCGGATACGATGAGGCAGATCCAGAATGCGGGTACCAATCGAAAGAAGCGACGGATGGCAAAGCGCGTCACAGAAGGATGACGTGCCAAAGCATTCATCAGCAAATATCCGCTAAGGATAAAGAAGCCTTTGACCGCGATACTATCGGGTGATGCCTGATCGCCGCTAAACGCAGCCAGCGGCTCAGGAACAAAACCTCCTAGGCGATATGAGTGACCAAATACCACCATGAGCGCCAGAACGAGCCGAATGAAGACAAAGCTCCCGCGGTCTTCGGTGCGGTTCGGGATTGGAATCATCGTGAGCTAATGAGCGATCCAAAGCGGTTGATCCGGTCTGGCAAACGCGGGTCCGGTCACCGCGATGCGTAAAACCCAGCAGACGCCGGACCAACTCGCCTAGTCCGATACCGAACAATCCGAGGAGACGTTACTTAAATCTGAGGACGTAGTACTTCTCCGGAGCAACGGGACCGAATCCGAAAGGAAGGGGTCCGAGAATGTCCATGTAGAAGCCGGCACCAACGGCCTTGTTCATCGTCGCAATCCAAGGGGTAACCGGAACTTCGATTAGTGCGATGCGTTCCACCGTGTTTTCGGAGATCGGTTTCATGTTCGTGTTCGTGAACGGAAGAACGATAAAATCACCGGGATTGCTTTGCTGGTTGATCACATCATAAGGATGCCACCCGGCTAACTGCGCGTAGTATTGAAAGCCCCAATGGCCTTGAAACCGGATAGGTCTTGCGGCGAAGTTCCCAAACCTGCTCTGAATTTCGGCCACCGCTTCGCGAGCGGAGTTAGCCAATCGATAGTCGGCAAAGGAAACAATCAATGCGAGAGCCGCAGCAGCCCCAAGGCACCAGTTCAATCGTAATGTTACAATCCCTTTGATGGACTCAATTTGCCGGAGAAGGAGAATTGAAACCGCAGGAGCCATAGGGAGGACAGATCGTCCATTGATGGTCCAATTGAGAATGCAGAACATGAATGTTCCCCACACCCAGAGCAGAAGTAGAAGCGCTTCCGGAGATTTGTGACGGATCCAGTCGGTGATTGGAAAAGACAAAATGCCGAGACCAACCAGAATGAGAATGATCCAAAGGGACGTAATCCCGAAATCGGAGGGAATGTTCGAACCCATCAAAGTGGAATTCGGGACGATCCACCTAACAAAAATCAAACCTAAGGCGATAACTGTTAGCCCAATCCAAAATCGCTGGCGCCAAAGTATTGGAAGAAAAGCCAAGACAATAGCGCAGCAACCTCCGACGAAACCGAAACCGGTTATTAGCTTCAAGAATATGGAGCTGGCTGTCTGCGCTTGATTTTCGCTCGCATAACTAAAGGCGCCCAATATTAGCCCGTGGCCGTATAAGGTCCGTGTTAGGCATTCGTAAACTCCTATGATCAGTGCAGGTATGACTAGGCAGATGAGCCACCAAATCGACTTCTGCTTGCGCGCAATTGAGTAGACCAGCAACAGCGGAAGGAGCGCGATCCCGAAGTACTTTGCGAGTGAACATGCAGCGACAAAAAACGCTGCGATAATTAACAGGGCAGGCCGATCGTTTTCTAATCCGCGTATCCAAAATTCCACCGCCCAAACCCAGAGTGCGACCATTAGTACATCGCACATCAAAGTCGTACTTGAGACTAAGAAGACCGGTGTGAATAGAACTCCCAACGCAGCGGGCAAAGCGTGCTCGCAGAGTCGGCGTGCTAATGCGTGGGTTCCTAACACTGCCGCGATGGCGGCGAGAAAGAAACCAAGGTGGAGCGCAATTTCGTTCCCACCAAATAGCGAAATGATGAAAGCGATGTAAGCAGACGCTAGCGGAGGATTCTTCGTTACTTCGTGCATTGGGATGCTCCAGCCATACCAGTTCACATCAAATCCATATGGATCCCACCACCGCGTCTGCATCTGTTGCCCCACCCAAACAAAGAGCGGATCATCAATGTGAACGGCCTTATCTAGAAAGGGTAGGAGACAGGCAAGCGTGGCGAACACTAGAATGCTCCTTGGATGTTGGCGTCCCCAGGAAACTAGTACCGATACTGCGTTTGGTTTCCGATCGTCCACAACGAAGACGGCTATTGCTTGCCTTGAATTAGCTCGTAAAACTCTTCGAACTCGCGCTGCCCCGGTTTCAGACGTAGGGCGATTTGGATTTCAGAGAAGGCATCACTGATGTGGCCCGCTCCAAATTGGGCGCGAGCGTACAGGTAATGTGTCTTGCCGTCATTTGGATCAACATCGAGCGCAGCACGAAAATGTTTCGCGGCACTCTCCCAATCTTTCTCAGATAAGGCGACGACACCCAGATTGTTCAGTGCTGCCTTGTGCTTTGGTTCTAACCTGAGAACCTTTAGGTAATACGACTCGGCGGGTCGTAGATTTTGCTGCTGCAACCAGAGATTACCCAGCGCGAGATTCACCTCGGTGCTGTCCGGAACATAAGCGCACGCAAGTTCGAGCTGTTTTTGCGCAACCGCCCAATTCTGAAGATCAAGCGCCTGCAATCCGGAATTGTAAGCCTTAAGGGCCCATAGTCCGGGGTCTCGCTGCGGCAGCGTAACGAACAGAGACGAGCCTGCCAGAATAACAAGGTAAATAACCAGAATCCCTTTACGCGCGTGAAAGATCCCGTCCCAAAAAATCCACAATCCAGCAGCAGCAAAAAGAATAAGCCCCGGTACAGCAGCAAGGCGGTAACGCTCTGTGACGAAAACCGATAACACCGCCGCCATGTGTAAGAAAACAGCCGAGAAAATCCAACCGACAGCTGGGAATCTGCCTATGGTTAAACAGATCCCAGGAAACGCTAATGCCGCGATCAGGCCAAAGTGAATCCCGGGCAGGAGGACCCCGCTACTCCGTAGCTTCTCGATTATGCTAAGGTCATCGTATTCGAATGCGCTCCAGAAGTTAACTAACTTCCGGCCTATCAGCTTCAACCAATCAGGAATATTGTGGCTGATATAGCTCCGTGCCTTTGACGACCAATATTCGGATACCTCAGATCGCTTGAGACTTCGTCCCGCGGCCGCTTCCGCTAAATCAATCGAGTCCTTCAACATTGCTGCCTGACCGGCACGCAATCCGGGAAAGTGTGGATAGCCCGTTGCCTCTGGATTATTGCCAAGCCAGAAATTAATCCCGCTGTGAGCTGATAAGAAGACTGGGTCACGCGCCGCAAAATAATTGTGAATCCAACAGGGAGCAGTCCCAACTCCAATACCAAGAAAAAGCAGGACAATGGCTGCGCTCTTAGCTGTCCAGACCGACAAGGTTTCACTCGTTGATAGTGGCTTCAGCAAAAGAGCTCCCACAACAAGCGGAATGATGAAGAGAATGGTAGCAATCCCCATTGCAGTAACTCCAATGATTGCTCCGTAAAAGAGGGAGGTAACAGGCTTAGGCGCGTGCTCGGTCCGTACTATTTGCCAAACGAGAAACCAGAACACAAAAACGAACCATGCGGTCGGCATAAGTATCACTGAGTATGCCTGTGCTGGAACGAACAATGCCCAGCTAACAGCGGCCAACACACCAATCGCGCGGCCCGAATTCCAGATCGGTTCAGCTTGCTTACGAAAAACGTGTGCAGAGATCTTGTAAATAAGTGCCGCAGTCCCGGCGTCGAGACAGGCTTGCAACAGGCCGGGTACGAACGGGCTGTCGCCAAAAAGTTTGTAAATCAATGCGAGCAGGTAGGCATAAAGTGGCAGACCGTAGAAGGCTAAGTGATCTGTGAACTGTCCATGCAGAATCTTGCGGGCCCAATCATCGTAGAAATACATGTCGCCGCCTACCGGGAGAAGAAACGGTGACCATGTCAGTCGCGTGAGTGCGATTAGGCGAATGAGGAAGACGAAGGCAAAGATGTAGGCGCTGATGTGGTGCGACCGGGCGTTCGGTTGCCTGGAAAGAATTTTCGACCAGGCCATATTAGTCGTTAGTCTCGGCTCTTTCGGACGTCACCTTAAGTTCGCCGAGGGAAATAGGACGAGATAGCAATTCAGTGTTCGCACTAAATCGACTTGAGTTGGCAGCCCAAGCGCTCTTAGAGTTGTCGACGAACGCGACTTCAGCATCGTAATCTCCGATCGGGATCTGTGAGGATGGGGTGAGTTGCCACATTTCCTGATGCAATCCTTGCGTTACTTCGGGAGCGCATAATCCGTGCGAAATGATGACCGCTTTTTGTTGATTCCGCGGCGTCAGCCTCAAGAACATCCACGGGAATACCTGGCGTGACTCTTGAAAGTTCCAGCTCGTTTTGATCTCGAGTCCTTGTTGCCCGAGCTCGGTTGAAGACTTCGTGATGCCAGTGAGCTCGCTACCAGGACTAATCTCGATAGGCCCGACCGTATCGCTAAGCAAGGATGACGATTTCTCTGTCGAAGCGCCTTGCCGGAGAAGGGTTAATTCGTTCGACGTAAGAATTGTCCACGAGCGCTGCTTCAGAAAGTCATGCAAGAGCAGGTCGCTGGATGGAATAACGCGATCATCAACCGTTTTCATCTTCGGATGATAGTACCCCGCTACCGGATCAAAAGTGGCCGAGTCGTTGTAATCGATCAGAACGAAATCAGTTGGCGGTGGAGGTGAATAGGGCGAACGGCTAAGGGTTTTCAATCCTTTCAAAACATAATGCAGCGAAAAAAGATTTTCGCGCATGGCCAGATGAGACAGGTAGGGAAGTGGTGCGAGGACACTGGCATCTGGTGGAATCTGACCGATAAACGTTTGCTTGCGGATACGTGTATCCTCTCCATCGAACCAATTAACAGTTGTTTTGGCAATTGCCCCTGCAGGTCCAAGCATGATTTGGGCAACAACGCACGCTAGAATCACGAGGAAGGGAAGCGATGATCGAATAGCAACAGGAACCGATGCCCAGCGATTAATTTTTCCAATGCCTTCCGCAAGCGCGATCCAAAATAAAGGAAGAAGGGGCGCGGCGTAGTGAAAGTAAATCACCCACTCCGAAGAACGCCACGAAAGAAGGTGTTGGAGAAGAATAGGTGCTGCGATCAACAACCAGTGTGGCCTCAGAAGAGGTATTCCTAAAAATGGAAGAAGCAGTGCCCAGAAAAGATTTCCATTCAAGAGCGACTGAGAGAGTGCCCTGAAAATCCGATCCGGTTGTGTAATCGCGTTAACCAGGATATCTGACGGCGACGTTCCCAAGCGATCGTAGAGCGCTAGGTAATCAATACTCCCTGAGTTCAGTGCCGGGGTGATCAGCTTGACGCAAACGAGAAACCACACAACCGATAAAGCGAGTGGAAGCAGATACCACACGCGAAGCTCAGTCCATGAACGTTTGCGCTCGAGGAAGATCTGGACGGTGCAATAGGCCGCGATAATCAACGCGATGTTTTCCTTGCAAGCGATGGCAGCAATTAACCAGATCCAGTATGCACTGAGCGAACGTCGCAGTTGCGCCCGCAGCATGAGAAGAAGAAAAGGTGCAGTTAACGCTTCAGGATGAAATTCGTGCAGCGCGATGTAACCGGTTGCTGGCGTGATAAGCACGGCAACTCCCAGCAGTAGCGCCGTCGTTTGATTCAAACCGAGTCGCTTGGCGATGCTGAACGCTACCGGGCCCATCGAAGCGATGGCCGCGTTCTGCACCCAGACGAAGAGTAACGGGTGGCGGAAAATCAGAAAAAACGGCGTAAAGAGAAAAACGATTGGTTCGACGTGGTTCCCAAGTAGCGGGACACCCTCCACCGACACTTGAAATCTGCCGTGGATGAGCTGCCAGAGAGCTTGAACGTAATAGGCGAGGTCGAAGGTCCGATACTCAAAGTTGGCCCAGCGCGCAGACGAAACCCAAGTGAGGATGACGAAGACGACAAACGCAAAGCTGAGAATCAATCCTGTTCCGGAGCGAGGGTTGCTTGTGCTAGTCACCGCTCATGCCTTATCCGCGCCCGCGCCGCCATACAAGTCTATCAAATCGGAGGCAAAGATAAGCTTCCGGTTTGGTGGAACTTACGCTCGTGTCAAGACCATCAATAGGCAGGTAAAAGGGCATTCCAGTAATTATAAAACCGCCCGTTCTGGCATCAACGCTGCTCTTAAAAGCTGCGTCCGCGATCAACTTCGTGGATCGCAGTCAAACCAAACAATAAACGGAAAAGTAAAACAGAAGAAAGCAAACAGCATGTTAAACAAACTCAACAAACGCCGCGGGGGTTTCACCCTCGTGGAAATCATGATTGTAGTGGCGATCATTGCCTTGCTGGCAGCGATTGCGGTGCCCGGATTCCTCCGTGCTCGTAAGCGCTCACAAGCCAGCCGTATTATTAACGATCTGCGCTTGATCGACGCTGCCGTCGACCAGTATGCGATCGAAAATAATAAGGCAACTGGTTTCACCGTTCCAGTCGCTGAGTGGACCAAGTACCTGAAGAATGGCACTAACCTCGCCCTCACCGGCAAGGACATTCTGGGTAACGACTTCGGAACTGTGAACGTCGACTCATTGCCGAGAGTACCAGCGGCCAGCAAGACCGCGCTCTCAGACGTGGTCGATAACACGTTCTGGTCGCCGTACAACTAAGAATCTCACGATTCATTCTCCTGTCATTGGCCTTGCCAGTGGCAGGGAATGAGTTGTGAGAACAAGACCAAGTAGTCCTGCCACCTCCCAGCTCGCACTAATAAAATAATAAATAAATAAATAACAAAACAGGAAAGATTCGGTCGTTATGCCAAGAAAACTTAAAAGCAAATACGCCGGCTTTACGCTGGTGGAAATCATGATTGTGGTAGCAATCATCGCGCTGCTCGCGGCGATTGCTGTCCCAGGGTTTCTCCGGGCGCGCAAGCGTTCGCAGGCCTCGAAGATTCTCAATGATCTTCGCATGATCTCAGGAGCCATTGATCAATACGCAATCGAGAATTCAAAGAAGTCGGACGACGTCGTCGCGGTCCAGGATTGGACTAAGTACCTCAAGAAGGATACGAGCCTCTATCTTACCGGACAGGATTTGTTTGGTAATGATTATGGCCAGCAGATTGTCGACTCAATGCCGAGGGTGCCGCAAGCAAGTTACGATGCCTTGTCGGACGTGGCGGACAACACGTTCTGGTCACCATATAATCCGTAAGGATACCTAAGAGTTCGAATATGAAGAGCGCCCTTTCGTTCGCGGAAGGGCGCTCGTCTCTTATGGAGAAGCAATCGCTTGTAATGCCAGTTTGGCCGGTTCCACGGCCGCCACCAAAGCTTCGAGCAGCTGAGACGGCCTCGACGCCTGTGATGCCGGCCTGGCCAGTTCATCGGCAACCACCAAAACTTCGTCTGGCTGAGAGTGCTTCAACCTCTAACTGGACAACTCTCTTTCAAGTGCTGCGCAACTATTGGGATCGCCAATGGGTACGATTTGGGTTGCTCATTACCCTTGGAATTGGCGCCAGATTGCCGGCTCTACAAGGCCAACTTCTCTGGGACGATACTCACCTAGTGGTAGACAATCCGTTCATTAAGAGCCCGCTTCTAATCCTAGAGGCATTTCGCCACTCACTATTCCCGGACTCGTTAGGTGGACATTACCGTCCGGTTCAAACTATCTCCTACATTTTTGATTATTTGCTTTGGAATGGTGAGAGCTACGGATTCCATGTTTCGAGTGTGCTCTGGCATGTGCTGGGTGCGTGCTTGTTATACAAGCTACTGCGGAAACTACTGAGTTCTGCTGGTATCGCGCTGCGGAGTGGAAATGCGAATGAAAGATCCACCACCTCCGCAACGATCATGGATTCAGCGGCATTTTTCGTCGCATTACTTTGGGTGGTTCATCCAGTCCATAGTGCAGCAATAGATTATGTTTCGGGTCGAGCCGATAGCTTGGCGTGTGTTTTTAGTTGCTCCGCATGGCTCCTATACTTGAAGGGAAGGGAACTTGTTCGGCGGCCATTTCTTCGTTTCGCGGTATACGTGCTGGCCGAACTGAGCTTTTTGTTAGCCATCTGTTCGCGCGAAAGCGGATTCATCTGGCTAACCCTCTTTTTGTTCTACCTTTTCGCTTTCGATAGGAGAACTGAACTAAAATCGAAACTGCTGGTTCTGGCCTGCTGCATTGCGTTGTCCAGCGTTTATGCTGGCTTACGCCAACTGCCACCGAAAAGCCCGGTCAACGATGCCGCTTCTACACTGATGGCTGGCGAAACTACCTCCAAACGCGCTGTCCTGATGTTGCGTGCTTTGGGCGATTATGGGCAATTAATGATCTGGCCCGCAAACCTTCACATGGAACGGACCATCAAGGAATCCTCCGATCCGCGTGATGACGTGGAATGGAGAAATGCGATACCTGTTAAGTTTCTTGCCCTCGGGGGAGTAATTTTCGGCGCGCTTCTTATCTATTGTGCATTCCGTCCTGGTCCCGCCCGCGCCATTCGCTTATTTGGGATGACTTGGTTTGTGCTCTCCTATTTGCCGATCTCCAACCTGGTCGATCTAAATGCGACTGTGGCCGAACATTGGCTTTACTTGCCGAGCATCGGGTTCTTTATCTTTGTCGTTGGATGTTTCGTGGAATTGCCGCGACAAACCCGAAAACTGGCGACGATAGCCGGATGTCTTGCGGTCTGCAGTTTGACCGTGCGCAGTTTCATTCGGAGCAGTGACTGGGTTACACCCGAAACATTCTATACTCGTACTCTTTTGGCCGGAGGTGCCAGTCTTCGAATGGCCGTCAATCTCGCTGAGATTTACTCGCAACGCGGCGAGAATGCGAAAGCTGAACGCGTCCTGCGAAGGGTAATCAGTCTTGACCCGAGCTACATGGCAGCGCGCAATAATCTCGGGTCTGCTCTTACGGCGCAAGGGAAACCGGCAGAAGCTGAAACGATGTTCGTCTCCGCTAGCAAGGCCACACCGGAAGAGCGTGAAAACTTTCCACGTACCTGGGCGGCAGCGCTCAACCTGGCTCATGCTGCGCACAATCGAAATGATGATAAGACAGCGCTGACGATCATTGATAAAGCACGTCAAGATTATCCAGGAACTTGGCGAGTAATCAGTTTTGAAGCTGAACTTCTTCGACGAACCCAAGGGCCGGCTGCCGCACTTCCTTTGGTACAGGATTTCGTGAAGGACAACTGGTGGCATTGCGAAGCATCGATAGCCCTAGGACGACTCCATAATGAAATGGGCGACGGCGTAGCGGCAGAAGAGGCCTGGCATCTCGCGAGCTGGCTTGATGTGTATAATGCCGAACCTCTGAACTTG
>Ga0207701_10002029_pt1 | contig 20975 bp, 18 predicted proteins | sample KBSSwiSSwithPhiX_FD_184294 | JGI IMG/M metagenome (GOLD analysis project Ga0207701, IMG submission 184294) | Switchgrass rhizosphere bulk soil microbial communities from Kellogg Biological Station, Michigan, USA, with PhiX - S5 (SPAdes) (version 2) | ecosystem: Environmental > Terrestrial >... | reverse complement strand
TGCCTCGCCAGCCCGAGCCCCAATCCCGGTCGATCACCGCTGCGCCGCCTGAACCGCGAAGAGTACCGGAGAACGATCCGCGACCTGCTGCCCTCGGCCGCGCCCCTGGTCGACATGACGGTCAACACCTTCCCGCTCGACGAAGAGCAGCTCGGCTTCACCAACAACGCCGACGCGCTGACCACCGGCCTCACCCTGGCGCAAAACTACATCTCGGCGGCCGAGACCTTCGCGGCCGCCGCGGTGGCGAACCTGGCCACGCTGCTTCCCTGTGATCCCGCCGCCAGCGCCGGCGAGGCCGCCTGTGCCCAGGCCTTCGTCGCCGCCTTCGGGCAGCGCGCGTTCCGGCGCCCGCTGACCGCCGACGAGCTCACCCGGCACCTGGCGATCTACACGGCCGGAAGGCCCGACGGCTTCGCGCAGGGGCTCTCCCTGGTCATTCAATCGTTCCTGGACTCGCCGTACTTCCTCTACCGGGTCGAGAAGGGCGTGCCGACCAGCAAGGCGGGCGTCGCCGCGCTGGATCACTACGAGATGGCGTCGCGCCTTTCGTATTTCCTGTGGGGCTCGATGCCCGACGCCCAGCTGTTCGCCGACGCTGCTGCTTCCAAGCTGGGTACCGTCGCCGAGGTCGAGGCCGTGGCGCGGCGCATGCTGGCCGATCCCAAGGCCAAGCAGTCGGTGGGCACCTTCTTCATGCAGTGGCTGGCCATCGGCAACCTGGGCGCCAAGACCAAGGATACGACGCAGTTCGCGGCCTGGACGCCCACCATCGTCACCGCGCAGTTCTCGGAGGCCTCGGCCTTTCTGGACTACGTGTTCTGGATGGACGGCCGGTCCGAAGCGCTGCTCACGGCGCCCTATACCTTCGTCAACGCCGACCTGGCCAGGTTCTACGGGATGACGCCGCCGGCCGGGACCGGCTTCGTCAAGACCGCGGTCGACGTGGCCCAGCGGTCGGGGATCCTGACCCAGGGCAGCCTGATGGCGATCCTGTCTTACGACAACCAGACCTCGCCCATCCATCGCGGCAAGTTCGTTCGCAACCAGCTGCTGTGCCAGGAGCTTGCGCCCCCGCCGCCCGCCATCGCGGCCAAGGTGACGCCTCCGCCCTTCAATCCCGCCCTGTCGACCCGCGACCGCTTTGCCCTGCATGAATCGGAGCCGCTGTGCGCGGGCTGCCACCGCGCGATGGACCCCATCGGCCTCGGCTTCGAGAACTTCGATCCGGTGGGCCGCTGGCGCACCAAGGATGGGACCTTCGACGTCGACGCGAGAGGCGAGATCGTGGCGCCCTCCGACGTCACCGGAACCTTCAACGGCGCCGTCGAGCTGGGCGCCAAGCTGGCCCAGAGCCAGCAGGTGCGCGAGTGCATGGTCACCCAGTGGTTCCGCTACGGCAACGGTCGCGCCGAGACCACCGATCTCGACCCGTGCACCCTGCAGACCCTCAAGAAAGGCTTCGAAGAGGCCGGACACGACATGCGTGAAATACCCGTCAAGCTGGCCGTGAGCGACACCTTCCGATTCCGCTCTCTGGACGGAGGTGGCCCATGAGCCGGCGGCTGTCCCGCAGGATGTTCCTCCGTTCGTCCACCGGCGCGGCGCTGGCGCTGCCCCTGCTCAACGACGTGGGTCGCGCGGCGCGCGCCCAGACCATGACGCCGCCCAAGCGCCTGGTCATCATCTTCACCCCGAACGGCACCATCCCGCAGGGCTGGACTTCGACCGGCGCGGGCGCCACCTTCCAGCTCGGCGAGATCCTGACGCCGCTGGCGGCGCACAAGAACGACATCGTGGCCGTGCCCAACCTGGACATGTCGGCGGCGATGGACGGTCCGGGCGGCGACGCTCACGGGCTGGGCATCGGCTGCATGCTGACCGGAACCGAGCTGCTGGCGGGCAACCAGTTTCTGGCCGGGATGGGCGGCCCCGGCAGCGGCTGGCCGGGCGGCCAGTCGGTCGACCAGTACATCGCCGACAAAGTGGGGACGACCACCAAGTTCCGCTCGCTGGAGTTCTCGATCAAGCGCGCCGCCGGGACGATCTGGACCCGCATGTCGTACCGCGCGGCGGGCCAGCCGGTCACGCCCTACGACGATCCCCAGGTCGCCTTCGACGCGATCTTCGGCGACCTCGGCGTCGACGCGGCGGTGCTGGCTCGCCGGCAGACGCTGCGCAAGAACGTGCTCGACGGGGTGATGGGGGAGTTCCGGTCGCTGAGCAGCAGCCTGTCCGGCTCCGACAAGCGCAAGGTCGAGGCTCACCTGGCGTCGATCAGCGACATCCAGAGTCGACTGACCGTGATCCCTCCAACGTCCGGGAGCTGCGTCAAGCCGGCTCGCCCCACCCTGTCCGCCAGCCAGGAGGTCCTGCGCAGCGCCGACGGCATGGAGATCATGAACCAGGCGGCCGACGCCGACGTTCCCCAGCGTCAGATCGTCTGGCGCCAGCTGATGGTCATGGCGCTCGCCTGCGATCTCACCCGCGTGGCCAGCTTCATCATGGCGCCATCGCGCAGCGACATCTTCCTCAACTGGCTCAACCTGCCGGGCGTCGCGACGTCGCACCACGGCTACTCGCACCAGGACAACACTTACGGCAGCACCGCCGCGCAGGCGCTGGTGAAGATCAACCAGTGGTACGCCGGCCAGATCGCCAACCTCATCACCGACATGAAGGCCGTCCGCGAGGGGACGGGCACCATGTGGGACAACACGGTTCTGCTCTGGTGCAACGAGCTCGGCATCGGCAGCAGCCATACCCATACCAACATCCCCTTCATGCTGGCGGGCAGCGCGGGCGGCTACATCAAGACCGGCCAGACCCTGAACATTCCAGTGGGCACGCCGCACAACAGCCTGCTGATCTCGCTGTGCAACGCGATGGGGCTTCCCGACACCGTCTTCGGCAACCCCAAACACTGCATGAAGGGGCCTCTTCCGGGGCTCAAGGCCTAGTTGACACACCAGACGGACGAACGCATTCGCCCCCTCCGATCCGCCCGCCGCCGCCGAACCGCCGCAGTCCTCGCCGCAGCGTCAATCCTGACACCGGCGCTGGCCGCCAGGGCGGAGGTCGCGATCGCCGAGTCCGGTGGCTGGCGTCTGAGCACCGACGGTCGGGTGGGTAACTTCCTCAGCGTCATGCGCGGGACCGGCAGGCCCAGCGGCCAGCCGCCCTATCTCGGCCTGGACGAGGAGATCACCCCCGACAACAAGATCGCCTCGGCGCGCCTGCGCTCTGGCTTCATCGAGAGCGTGATCGGATTCGAGCTGAACCGGGAATTGGGAGACGAGGTGACCGCCAAGGCCCGCGTCGCGCTGTGGATGCTGACCGCCAGCTCGCGCAGCGCCAGCGACACGCCGGCGATCGAGGCGCGCGAGGCCTTTCTGGAGATCGACGGGCCCTGGGGTGGGTTCCTGGCGGGCCGCGCCATGTCGCTCTTCTCGCGCGGCGCAATCCTGCTCGACTACGACCTCGAGCATCAATACGGGCTGGGCAGCCCCTGCACGACCAGGACCGTCCAGGGTGGGGCCTGCGGCCACGCTGGATTCGGCTTGCTGTTTCCGGGCTTTCACTCCGGCCTGGTCTACAACACACCGAAGGCCGGTGGGCTGCAGCTGTCGGCGGGCATCTACGATCCCATCGAGCTGCCGACCAACGACTACCGGCGCACCCCCTACCCGCGCGCCGAGGCGGAAGCCACGCTGCAAGCAGGTCGCGTCTTGCGAGCCTTCGTGGGCGGTCTGTGGCAGCGGCTGTCCCGCAACAGCATGGGCGCCACCGACCCCAACACCGGCGTCGCGGCGGTGTTGAAGCAGGACGTCGACGCGATGGGCGTCAGCTATGGCCTGGGCCTGAACCTGGGGCCGCTGGCGCTGGGCGGCGCCGGCTACTACGGCCAGGGTCTGGGCTACTACGTGCCGCTCGAGGACAACCCGATCGGCGTCATCACCTCCACGGGCGCGCTGCGCAAGGAGGACGGGTACTACGGCGCCGCCGCGTTGCGGTTCTCTGACACCCGCCTGGCAGCGGGGGTGGGGGTCAGCCGTGGCAAGAAGGGAACCGGCGATCCGCTGGAGACCAGCAACGTGATCATCATGAAGCAGCAGCTGGGTATCTCTGCCGGGATCTATCAAACCATCCGCAAGACGGTGATCCTGGCCCTGGAGTATTTCGGCAGCCAGTTCACCTGGTACGAGACCGGACAGACGGTGGGAACGGACGTCGTGGTCACCCGCCCCCAGCAGTCGGTCAACTTCGTCAACGTCGGCGCCACCCTGATCTGGTGACCTCGAACGTGAACGTCGAACGTGGAGGATCTGTCATGAAGAACCTGAATCTGTGCGTCGCGGTGATGTCGGCAGCGCTGGCACCCCTCGGATATCTCGGGTGCAGTGGTTCGACCGAGGTCGTCCGGACGACCCAGATCGGCACCGGGGGTTCTTCCGCGCCGGCAGGCACCGGCGGTAGCGTCGGCACCGTCGGGACCGGCGGCTCGGCCACGCCGCCAGGGACGGGCGGGACCACCGTCCTGGGAACCGGCGGCGCGACGGCGGACGGGGCCGGCGGCGCGACGTCGGGGGGCGGCACCGGTGGCAGGATGGCGACCGGGACCGGGGGTGCGCCGACCATGGGCACGCCGGACGCCGGCGCGCCGGACGCCGCCCTGGATCCCAACCGCCCGATCAAGGTGCTGATCTGGAACAACGCCCTCGCCTACGGGCATCAGTCACGCATCACCGCGGTGCCGTTGCTGGTGGCGGCAGGGGCGCCCCTCAACATCCAGTTCGATCTCACCTACTCCATCAAGGCGGCGACCCCGACCATCCAGCCGGAAGGCCAGAACGACGGGACCAGCGGCTTTCCGATGGCGGACGGCTCGGTCTTCAGCGACGCCGGCCTCGACCAGTACGACGTGGTGTTCTTCTTGAACACCACGGGAAACACCCTGAACGTCAACGGACAGGAAGCCGCTCACAAGCAGGCGCTGATCAACTTCATGGAGCAAAAGGGGCGCGGGTTCGTGGGCACCCACTCCGCGACCGACACCTATCAGGGCGCGGCCTGGACCTGGTACGTGGACTTCATCGGCGCCAACTTTGCCAGCCACTCGGCCGCCGGGACTCCCGGAACCGCGCGCTACCAGCCCGGGGTCACCCATCCCATCCTCACGCTGGGCACGGTGCCCAACCCCTGGAACCGATCCGAGGAGTGGTACACCTTCACCCGAGACGTCACCAGCCTCCCGGGGCTCACCGTGCTGCTCACCTGCACCGATACCGGCGCCACCGCGCTCGGCCAGCGGCCGACCGCCTGGGTCAAGACCCTCTCGGGCGGCGGCCGCCTGTTCTACTCGGCCTTCGGCCACAACGTCTCCGCCTTCCGCGAGCCCGAGGTGATCAAGATGATCATGACCGGCATCCGCTGGGCGGCGCACCGGATCAACTAGTCAGATCCGGCGCGCCACGAAGGCGAAGACGCCGGCCTCACGTAGCGTTTGATCCCCGGGCACCGCGCCTGAGGCCAGACGCGCGCGGGCGGATTCGGTGAGCAGGCGCCTGGGAAAATCGGCCGACCTTCGCTCGTGGCCCAGGCACAGGCTCTGGTAGCGACTGGTGCCCTGGTTGGAAGCCGGCGACCAGGCCGCGCTGGTGACGATCTCCGAAAGCTCGATCTGGAACGCGCCGCAGGCCGTGAAGGTCGTGTCCAGGACCTGGGCCAGGTGCTTGCCCGAGTGAAAGGGCCTGGCAGCCAGGGCGGGGTATCCCTGCTGCAGCGCGACCTGACACCCCGACGCCAGCTGGCTGGCCAGCGCCTGGCGCAGCTCCCCGTTCGCGGCGACCGCGGTGAACAGATCGCCGGCCCCCTTGGCATCGAACGGCTCGGCGAGAAAGGCTCCGAAGTAAAGTCCGAAGGTGGTCGCCAGCGGATGCCCGCTGCGCAGCGCCAGGGCCAGCAGGCCGGTCAACCAGTCGCGCTGAAACAGGACGATGTCGAGCGGCCACTCCTGGTCGCTGGGATCCCCGAACACGTTGGGAATCGGGACCAGGCCGTCGGCATCGAGCTTGCGCAAGGGCGCCTCCAGCAAGGTCGCCATGTCCAGGAAGTGCACGAAGCGCGCTCCTGGCTGCAGCACGCGCGCCAGCTCCGCGACGGCCGCGTCCGCGCCGCCAGCGGCGTGGACGGCGTCGAACACGCACAGGCCAAGCGCGCCGGCGCACGCGCTGTCGGCGAACCCCAGGCCCGCGGCCGGGGCCAGCGCGATGCGGGCCTCGGGCGCGCGTCGCTGCAGGTCGCGCAGGGCGGCGGGCGACGGATCGGTGTGAACCACCCGCCCGCGCACCGGCGCCGGAAGCCATTCCCGCAAGTGACCGGTGCCAGCCCCGATCTCCACGATCGGGCCGTGCGGGGCCAGAGGAAACCGATCCAGGACGTCGGCCACGATCGCCGCCAGCGGCCCGACGTAGGGGGCGCGCCGTTGCCTCAGCAGGCCCAGCGCGTCCAGCAGCTCGCTGTCCGCAGCGTTCGCGGCGTCACGCCGCGGACCGGCGGCGGCGGGTCGCTGCTGACCTCGGTAGCGACCCCGGCGAGCCACGACGATCTTCAGTCGACGGTCACGGCCCGGCCGGTCTCGGACGAGCGGACGATCGCGTCGAGCACCCGCTGGTTCTTGACGCCGTCCTCGAAGTTGGGCCGGGGCGGAACCCCCGAGGCGACCGCCTGCAAGAAGTCGTGGACCGTGTGCGTGAACGAGTGCTCGTAACCGATGATGTGGCCGGGCGGCCACCAGGCCGCGATGTAGGGATGCTTGCCGTTGGTGACCGAGATGGTGCGAAACCCACTGAGCGGCCCGCTCTCCAGATACAGGTCGAGCTCGTTCATCCGCTCGAGATCCCAGCACAGGCTGCCTTTCGAGCCGTTGATCTCGAGGCGGTTGTAGTTCTTGCGCCCCGGCGCCAGCCGGGTGCCCTCGTAGTATCCCACCGCGCCGCCGGCGAACTTGACCAGGGCCTGGGCTGAATCGTCGACGTCGACCGGCGCGCGCTGGCCCGGCTGATCCGGCAGCGGCCGTTCGGTGATGAAGGTCTTCAAGAGGCCGCTCACCTCGACCGGCTCGCCGACCAGGTAGCGCGACAGATCCAGGGTGTGCGACAGGATGTCCCCCAGGGCTCCTGACCCCGCCCTGGCCTTCTCCAGGCGCCAGTTGCGCGGGAACAGCGGATCGACGATCCAGTCCTGCAGATAGACGCCGCGGTAGTGCCGGATCTCGCCCAGCTGGCCGTCGTCGATGATCTGCTTGGCCAGCGCCACCGCGGGGCAGCGGCGATAGTTGTGGCAGAGCATGTGCACCACCTTGGCCTTGCGGACCGCGGCCAGCATGCCCTCGGCCTCGGCGACCGTGTTCGCCAGCGGCTTCTCGCACAGGATCGCCTTGCCGGCCTGCGCGGCCGCGATCGCGATCGGCGCGTGCGAGTCACCCGGCGTACAGATGTCGACGATGTCGATGTCGCGGCGCTCGATCACCTCGGCCCAGCTGGTCGCGTGCTCTTCGAATCCCAGTCGCTCCCGGGCCTCGGCGACCTTGGCCTCGGTCCGCCCCACGACCACCTTCAACACCGGCTGGACGGCCAGGTCCTGAAAGAAGCGCGCCACCTGCCGCCAGGCGTTCGAGTGCGCGCGGCCCATGAAGTCGTACCCGATCATCGCGACGTTCAGCTTCCGCTTGGCCATTGGTCGTCTCCTTGGGTCGGATTCTAGGTCCAGTAGGGGACGCGGCCGCGGCCCTGCACCGGAATCCCCTGGGACGGTAGCACCTGATGCTGAAGCGCGTGCATGCAGGCGGCGGCCTCGTCGATCTTGCGCGCAAACGCGATCGATCCCTGAAGGATCGGCTTCAACCGGGCCTTGTCCTGGATGCGGGCGCGCGGGTACTCGTGCTCGATCACCAGCGCGGTGTTGGCGACGTCCAGCTTCAATAGCTCGCGGGCGGCCAGCTGATGGTCCAGCCAGTCGACCGTGCGGTTCTGCAAGTAGGCCAGGGGGTCGTGCCGCGCGGTGCCCGGCAGCTCGTGCTCGCACAGCACCGTCTGCTTCTTCCAGGCGTTGGCGGCGTCGGCCGGATTCGGGGACGGGGCGCCGTTCCGCCAGTCGCCGCGCTGCACCGTCTGGCCGCCGTATCCCCAGGCCGCGACCCCCTTGGAATCGATGACCTGCCCCTTGACGTGAAAGCCGCTCACCAGGAAGTCGTAGCCGCTGTCCTTCAAGTACTGGAAGATCGATCGGGTGTCCTGGCCCATCAGGATCGCGTGCGACGGGTCGTAGTGAATCCGGAACTGATCGCCGACGCCGTGCTTCTCGCAGATGCGGTGAAGCGCGATCCACAGCGCGGGCGCGTAGCCGATGTTGTTGTGAAAGTTGTCTCCCACGGTCCAGCCCGGCATCGGGCACTGCTCCACGCGGTACTCGATGCCGCGCGCCCTGGCCTCGCGGAGCAAGGGGACGAAGACCTCCTCGAAGAAGACCAGGTTGCCGTCCATCGACAGCTTCTGGTTGCGGCCGACGAACCCGCACACCGCCTTCAGCCCCAGCAGCGCGGCCGCGTCCAGCATGCGCAAGACGAACGCGTGCTTCTTCCGGCGCAGGTCGTTGTCATCGTGGAGCAGGTTGTCGAAGAACGCGAGGTCGGTGACCCCGACGCGCGTGGCGTCCATCGCGGCCAGCACCCGCCTGGCGCGCGCGCGATCGAACGGCGCCCGCAGATCCAGGGTGTTGGCGACCGGGTCCAGCATCGCCTCGGGCGGTACGTCCGCCTCGCTGGGGTGCAGCGCCGCCGAGATCTGGATGTTGGGGCAGTCCATCTCGCGCGCCAGCGCGAGCCAGTCCTCGATCGCGCGGTCCGGGTCCGGATCGCGGATCTGGCGCGGCGTCAGCTCTTGCAACGCGGCGGTCAGCACGCTCATCTTCATGAACTTGGGCGCAAAGGCGGTCTGGGCGGCGTCAGGCGGGGTCATGGGGAGTCTCCTGGTGATCCGGGTCGGCGTCGAACAGCACCGCGCGCGCGGGGTTGACGCGGGGATGGATGCGATCGCCGGGCCGGAATGCCCCGCGCCGCGGAATCAGGATATGCACCGCGGCCCCGGCCCAGTCACACAGTAACGTCGTGGTCGGGCCGGTGTACTCGACCACCCGCACCACGGCTGGCCCTGGGCCCGCGCCCGCGGCGGCCGCGGCGCTGCCCGCGTCGATCGACAGGTCCTCGGGCCGGATGCCCAGCAGCCGCTCGGCGGCCCCCGCGCCGTCCGCCGGCATCAGCGGCGTGCCGTCGCTGGCGACCCAGCGCCGATCGTCGCGCCGCACGCGCAGGAGGTTGATCGCGGGCTGCCCCAGTTGCCGCGCGACGATCGCCGAGGCCGGCCGTTCGTAGATCTCGCGCGGCTTGCCGGTCTGCAGGATGCGGCCCTTGGACAGCACCACGATCCGGTCCGCCATCGACAGGGCCTCGGCCTGGTCGTGGGTCACGAAGATCATCGCCGCCTTCAACTCGCGCCGCAGCTCGACCAGCTCGACCCGCAGGGCCTCGCGCAGCTTGGCGTCCAGGTTGGTCAGCGGCTCGTCCATCAACAGCAGGCGCGGGCGGCGCACGATGGCGCGTCCGACGGCGACCCGCTGCATCTCCCCGCCGGACAGGCGCGAGGCCTCGCGGTCCAGCAGCGGGGTGATCTTGAGCAGGTCGGCCGCCCAGTCGATCCGTCGCCGGATCTCGTCCCCGGGCAGGTTGCGCCCCGGCGCGCCCAGTGGAAAGGCCAGATTTCGCCGCACCGTCCACCGCGGATACAGCGAGAAGTTCTGGAACACCAGCGCCACGTCGCGCGCGGCCGGCTCCCGCCCGGTCACCTCGAGCCCGTCGATGGTGACGCTGCCGCCGTCGGGCTGCTCCAGGCCCGCGATCAGGCGCAGCAGGGTGCTCTTGCCGGCGCCCGTGGGCCCCAGCACCACCACCAGCTCGTCGGCGCCGGCGTCGAGGTCGACGCCCGCGATGGCCTGGGTCTGTCCCAGCCGCTTCGACAGGCCGCGCACGCGCAGAAACGCCTCGGCCGGCTCCGCGCTCACAGCCGTTCCTCGGTGGCCGCGTCGAACACCGAGATCGCGGCCGGATCCAGGCGCAGGCGCAGCTCGGCGCCCGGGGGGTGTGCGCGCTCGGGTCCGCTGCGCAGAATCAGCCGCCCGGCCCGGGTGTCGACGTGAACGTGGCGCGCGTGGCCCAGGTACTCCTCGGTCACCACCTGGCCGGCGATGGGGCCCAGCGGGTCCTCGTGGACGTGCTCGCAGCGGATACCCAGCACCGCCCGGCCCGCGACCTTGCCGCCCCAGCGGCTGAGGCGTGGAAACGCCCGCGGCACCTCGACCCGGACGTGGCCGTGTCCCGAAACGAACAGGGCGTCGCCCTGCGACGGCGCGGCCAGCTCGCCCGCGATCAGGTTCATGCCGGGGCTGCCCACGAAGGTCGCGACGAACAGATCCGCGGGATGATCGTAGACCTCGGCCGGCGTCCCCACCTGGCGGATCAGTCCGTTCTGCATGACCACGATCCGATCGGCCAGGCTCATCGCCTCTTCCTGATCGTGGGTGACGTACACGGTGGTCACCCGCGACGCCAGCTGCTCCGCCCGGATGATCTCGCGCATGGCCAGGCGCTGGTCGGAGTCGAGCGTGCCGAGCGGCTCGTCCATCAGGTAGACCGCGGGGCGGCGCACCATCGCGCGCGCCAGCGCGACCTTCTGCTGGTCGCCGCCGGACAGCTGGCGCGGCAGGTGATGTAGCAGCGGGCCCAGGTTCATGCGCTCGGCCACGGTGGCGACGCGGGCGCCGACCTCGCCCGGCGCCAGGCCGGCGGCGCGCAGGGGAAAGCCGATGTTGTCACGCACCGTCAGGTGCGGATACAGGGCGTAGAACTGGAACACCATGCCGACGTCGCGTTGCGACGGCCGCAGCGAGGTGACCTCGCGCCCGGCGAGCTGGATCGATCCGCCGGTCGGCAGCTCGAGGCCGGCGATCATCCGCAGGGTGGTGGTCTTGCCGCAGCCCGATGGTCCCAGCAGCACCACCAGCTCGCCTCTTTCGATGCCGAGATCGATCCCACGCACCGCCGGGGTGCCGTCGGCGTAGGTCTTCTCCAGCTGGTCGAGCTCGAGAAAGCTCACCGGGCCCCGCCTGGCGGTCGCGAGCCGGCCCGCCGGTGGGAGGTGAACACGTGCAGCACCGTGGCGACCAGGGTCAGCCACAGCGCCCAGCGCAGGCGGCCCTCGGGCCAGAACGGCATCACGTACAGGACCAGGCCCAGCACCTGCCCGCCGGCAGCTATCCGGTCGGCGATGCGCCAGATGCGGCCGCGCGCGCCCGCGCCGCCGGCCGCGCGAGCGGATGCGCCCGTCCCCAGGCTGCTACTGCTTGATGGTGCCAAAGGTCACCCCCCGCAACAAATGGCGCCGCACCAGCACCGTGAACAGCACGATGGGGGCGACGAAGATCATCATGCCGGCCGCGATCTGCGGCCAGGGCACACCCTCGATGTTTCCTTGCAGACCCGCGAAGTAGACCGGGACGGTCTTGGCCCGGTAGTTGTTCAGGGTCATGGCGAATCCGAACTCGTTCCAGGACGAGATCAGGCAGAACACCGCGGTCACCGCCATACCGGTCGCCGCCTGGGGGACGATGACCTGTACAAACGCCCGCAGCCGCGAATAGCCGTCGACCAGGGCGGCCTCCTCGAACGCGCGCGGGATCTCGTCGATGAAGCCCTTCATCAGCCACACCGCCAGCGACAGGTTGAAGCTGGTGTACAGCAAGATCAGGCCGAGGTGGGTGTTCTCGAGCCCGAACCAGCGGTACATCAGCAACACCGGCACGACCACCGCCAGCGGCGGCAGGAAGCGCGTCGACAGGATGAAGAACAGCCAGTCGCGGGCCCCCGGGATCGGGAAGCGCGAGAAGCCATAGGCGCAGATCGTTCCCAGACACACCGCCGCCAGCGTGGACACAACGCCGATGACCGCGCTGTTGAACAGGTAGTGGAAGAAGTCGTGCGGCGTCCCCGCGACCGGCCGCGACAGATGGCGATAGGCCTCGGCGGTCGCCGGGAAGGTCACCGCCTCGCCGGCGGCCGCCACGCTCGCCGCGCTGGGCAGGAACTTTGCGTGCGTGCTGATGGTGTCGTCGTAGCTCTTGATCGACGTCACCCCCAGCCAGGCGAGCGGCAGCGCCGCGACCAGGAAGTACGGAACGATGATCAGCGCGCGCAGCAGCCGCATGCTCAGGCTCCGCTGTTCCCGCGCTGCCGGTTCAACCGGTCGAGGTAGCGGACGAACACGGTCGCCACCGCGATGACCGCCACCAGGATCACCACGCCGTACGCGGCCCCCAGCCCCGCCTTGTAGTCGCGGAACACCACCTGATAGATGCGCGCCGACAGGGTCTGCGTCGACATGTCGTTGGGGCCGGTGATGGCCATCACCAGGTCGAACTGCTTCAAGGCGTCGGTCGCGCGCAGCAGCACCGCCAGCCCCAGCAGCGGCGCGCACATCGGCAGCGTGACCGTCCGGAACACCATCCACCGGCTGGCGCGGTCGATCTCGGCGGCCTCGTAGATGTACCTGGGGATGCCGTTCAGGCCGGCCAGCGAGATCAGCATCATGAAGGGCGTCCACATCCAGACCTCGACCAGCAGGATCGACACCAGCTTGAGATCGTCGTCGGTCAGCCAGCGCGGCTGCGGCAGGTGGGCGACCGCCAGCAGCTGATTCAGCACGCCGTACTGAGCGTTCAGGATCAGGTTCCAGAACAGCGACATCACCACCGGGCACAGCATCATCGGGACCAGCAGGACGGTCAGCACCACCGGCTTGCCGGGCACGCGATCGCGCAGCGCCAGCGCCAGCCCGAATCCCAGCACCAGCTCGGCCGACACCGACAGCACCACGAACAGCGCGGTCGTGGTCAGCGCGTGCGCATAGCGGGCTTCCCCGAACAGCACGGTGTAGTTGCGCGCGCCGACGGCCCGCACCGCGCCGCCCGACAGGTCCGCGTTGGTGAAGCTGAGGTAAACGTCGAAGAACAGCGGGAACAGATTCATGGCCAGCAGCAGGATCAGCGCCGGTGCGACGAAGCTCCATCCAAGGAGCCGCGAGGGATGTCGATCACCGCGCATGCGAAGCTGCGTCGAGCCAGTGCCCCGGCTCAGGGCGCGGCGGCCTGGCTCAGGATCTTCTCGTGCTCCATCGCCAGCTGGGACAGAGCGTCCTTCGAGGACTTCTTGCCGTCCAGCGCCTCGCCGATCTGCTGCGTCGCGGCCGCGATCAACTCGTTGTAGACCGGGACGTTCCAGAAGTCCTGCGCGATGTCCAGCGACTGCGCGAAGGCAGCGTTGTAGGGGCTAGCCCGCTTGAACTCGTCGCTGTTCAAGATCTCGACGCTGGCGGTGAAGCCGCCCGGCTTCTGCACCCATTTTCTTTGCGTGTCCGTCGTGAGGAACCAGGCGATGAAGCGCTTGGCCAGCTCTTGCTGCGGTGCCGGAATCTTGGTCGAGATCGAGAAGCCCTGCCCGCCCAGGCTGGCGGTGCGCCGGTCGCCCTGCTTGGGCATGGCGAAGAAGCCGACCTTGGGTCCCATCTTGCGGGCCAGGTCGGGGAAGAACGCGAAGTAGTTCATCAGCATCGCCGACGAGTTGTTGACGAACGGCTCCAGCGCCTCGCCATACCCGAGCTTGCTGCCGCTGGGCGGGGCGTACCGGAGCATCCCTTTGAAGAAGTCCAGCGCCCTGACCGCGTCCGGCGAGTCCAGGCCTCCCTTGATCTTCAAGGTCTTCGGGTCGCCCCAGGTGCCGCCGAACGCGTACAGGATCTGCTCGAAGCCCATCACCACGTCGTCGTAGCCGCGGCCGGTGACCAGCACCGATCCGAAGCGCTTCTCGGCGGGCCGCGTGAAGAACTCGGCGACGGTGCGCAGATCATCCCAGGTCTGCGGGATCGCCAGCTCCTTCCTGTAGCGCTTTCGAAAGGCGGCCTTCTCCGCCGGGTCTTCGAACCAATCCTTGCGGTACGCCCATCCCATCGCGTCGGTCTCGGCGGGCGCCGCGAAGTAACGGTCGCCGCCGGTCGGGTACGAGGCCAGGTACTTCAGCGCCAGCGGGTGCAGGCTCTTGAGGTCGACCGCCGCCGGCAACCACTGGCTGAGATCGACGTAAAGACCCTTGGTCGCGCCGCGCCCCAGCCACTGGCTGTCGCCCACCACGATGTCGAAGGCGGTCTCGGGCTTGCCGAACTCCTGAAACACCTGGTCCTGGAAGCTGGCCCAGGGGATCTGGTGCACGGTGACGTCGACCGACTGCTGGCGCCCGAATTCGTTGGCCAGCGCTTGCAGGCCGTCGGCGGGTGCCCACTGTGCCCACCACAGGGTGAGCGACGGTATTCTGGCCGCCGTCGTGCTGGGGGCGGCGCCGGCCGGCGCTTGCTTCTGGCAACCGGCGCTCAGGGCCAGCCACAGCGCCGCCGGTACGAGCGGCGCAAGGCGAATGCTGGTCGCCGAGAGATGGAGCATAGCAACCGTAATTGTCCCTGAGCCTCTCCCTTTGTCATGAAAAGTGCGGGCGCGGCGTTCAAGGCCCGTAAGTCCCGGGATCCAGAAGCAAGCGCTGGAATTGCGCCGAGGCGAGCGCCGCCTCGTTGCGGGTGACTAGCCAGTTCTCGCCGGCCGGATCGGAGATGAGGTGCGGTCCGCCGCCCGTGCTCGCGGGCGCGTTCGGGTCCGCGGACACCTTCTGCACCTCGGCGACGAATGCGGGGAGGCCGACCGCGATGACCGCCACCTGGTCGGCCGCCTGTGGGGAGTTGACCAGATTGGGCTGCTTGGCGGTGATCCAGGCACCCAGAGGGTTGGCGGGCAAGCTCGGTAGGAAGGACGAGGGGACGTCGGTCGCCTGGTCGTAGTAGGCGCTGACCTGAACGTAGCGCAGGCGGGCGGTCACGATGGCGTCGGCCCAGGGGTCCAGGTTGCCGTTGGGTGCGCCCATCGCGGCGCCTGAAGCAGAGACGGTGCCGAGTGAAGAAACCACCACGATCCGGTCGGCCACGGTGTGGTCGACCAGGTAGGCGTCGGCGACATCGGTCAGCCTGCCCCCGGTCACCACGACCAGCGGTCGATAGGACCGGCTGAAGCGCCGGGAAAGATCGATGATCTGCTGGGCTCCCTGTGAATAGTTGGGAATCGTCCCGTCCAGGTCGCCGCTGGCGGGCCGCGACAGCGGCGGACCGATGCTGCTGACCGGATCGGGAATGTTGCGAAGCCCGCTGTCGCGCGCGGCGGAGACCAGGTCACGCCAGCCAGCGGCATTGGTTTCCAGAACAGGCCAGTGAACGCTGTCGTGGACCACGATGCCGGCGATGACCGGACCTCCGGAGGCAGCCAGCAGGATGGCGTACTCGCCCTGCCAGTTGTCCGAGGCACCGTCGTTCGAGATCACGATGGCGTTGCGTTCGTCGACGGGCAGCAGCCCGTGCGGAACATCAGAGCCGGCGTCGAGCGCTCCGGAGCACGCGGACAGGGTCAGCAGGGCCCATCCCCCCATGGAGAAGGTCGGGCTCAATTCTCGGCTTCGCGCGCCATCTCGTCGATCCGCGGCAAAAGGACGCTGCGCGGGAAGCGCTCCCTGAACGCGTCCGCAGCGCGCCGGGCGTCCTCGGAGCGGCGCAGGCCCGAGAGCGAGCGAACCCGCAACGCCTCGCGCTCCTCGGCCAGTCGACCGGACGGCATGCGACGAGCGTGCTCGTTGATGGCCACCAGCGCGGCGACGAAGGCGCCGCGCTCGATGGCCGCACGGGCCTGGCGAAGCAGTCGCAACTCGAGGGCGTACTGGCTCGGACCCACCGCTGGACGAACGCCCGGCTTCACCTTCCAGGGTTCCGCGGGCGCCGGGACCGGCGCCGGGACCGGCGCCGACACGGAATTCGAGGCGACGGCGGGGCGGGGCTCGGGCGAAACCGCCACCGCTGGTGGCGCCTCGGCACTGTCCGGGGCCACGACGGCTCGATGCGCCTGGAAGGCCGCGGCCGCGGCGACCGCCACCGTGAGAACGACTCCTGCCGCCAGCGCTGGTTGCACTCTGGGCCACAAGGGCTGCTTCGACGTCAGTGGTGCGGACACGGCACCCGAGAGCGAGGCCCGCGCACGGGCGACGGCGCGCGCCTTCACATGGTCCGGCTGGATCACCAGGACCTTCCCTCTGGCGAGCAGCGAGGCGATCTCGGGGTCGAGGGGTGGCAGCTGTGGGCCCTTCTTCATGGATAGGTTGTGTCCTTCAAGAGTCGGCGGATCGCGACCTGTAGCTCCTTGCGGGCCTTGCGAAGGCGGGAATACACGGTGAACAGCGGGATGGAGAACGCCGCCGCGACCTCCGTCACCGGGACATCGTCGATGTCGTGCATGACCAGCACCGCGCGCCGGGGCAGAGGAATGCGATCGAGCGCGATCAAGATCAGCGCCCGATCCTGCTTGGACTGCAGAGCGCGATCGGGCCAGGGGGCTCGATCCTCGATGTCGGAGTGGGTCATGGGCCGCTCCTTGGCTCGGCGGCGCCGGTGGGCCCTGACCATGCGAAAGGCGATACCAAAGAGAAAGGGTCGCAGGGGCCGGGAAGCGTCGTACCCCTCCCAGGATCGATGCAAGACCAGAAACACCTCCTGCGCCAGGTCCTCGACCTCTGAGGACGATGCGCCCAGCCAGGTGAGGGTCTGGTACAGATAGTCGAGCTCCGCTTGAAACGCCTCGAGACACGCCTCTTCAGAGGTGGGCCGTGAGGTCGTCGGGCGGGGAACACTCCTGGCGCGACTCATGGCTCCCCGAAGGTAATTGTCGCGACCCGTGCCATCTTGTTACCGAAACCGCAGAGCCAGGTCGATTCCGACCGCCGCGGCGAGTCGTGGCATCCTCCAGACCTCCGCGTGGTTCAGGGTCACCGTCCACGGCGTGAGCACGCCCAGCACATCGGCGTGGGTACGGACGAACAGGCCATCGGCCAGGTTCTGGGTCATCGCCACCCGCAGGCCGGCCAGAGCGGCCGTGCCGAACGACGAACGGGGAGCGTCCACGCCGGACCCGCGCACCAGGGTCCGGCCCAGGTCCCCCAGGATGCAAGCGCTCCAGCGATCGACGTGGCCGCAACCGGCCCCCGTGAAGGCAAAGTAGTAGTGGGTGAAACCGGAGCCGTCGGCCTGACGGAGCGTGGGCGGCCAGACGCCTTTTGCCCCCAGCTCGACCGATAACCAGTCCAGTCCCAGCTCTGCGAACAGAGTGCCTGCCACGACCGGGCCCGGCACCAGCCCGAACCCCGCGGAGGGACCCAGCCCAAGGCCGATGGCCAGCGAATGGTGCCCCACGGGAAGCGTCGGGGGCGGCGGCTGAAGTGGTCGGGTCTCCGGCCGACGGGTAATCGTCGACCCCGCAGCCGGCGGCGGCGGGGGCGAGTTTGGTTCGACGGCCGGATCAGCCACCCGAGGCGACGGAGGAGGCGCGGGGGTGGTTGCAAGAGGGGGCGAAATCCTGGCGAGAAGCCGGAGCTGTACCGCGACTGCGAAGGCCATCGACCGGACGAGATCGGCGCAGTCGCGCTCCGGCGAGGAGACCCGGCGTTCTCCCTCCAGGTCTCCCTTGACGCTGCGCCACTCGACGCGCCCCTCCAGGCCACGTGCCGTGGCATCGACCCGGACGACCATCTGCTTGTCGGCGTTCTCTCGAAAAGGATCGTAACCAAGCTGGTGCCCGACCACCCGCCGGAAGTCCGCCGCGCCGGGGCATCGCGTGGAGCCCGCTCGCACGTCGTAGTCGAGCATCACCAGGACCTGCTCGGCGGCGAAGACCGGGTTACCCGCGCCGGCGAGGGCCACCGCGGCGAACGGGGCCACAACCGCGAAGCGCATGGATCGAGCGTTCACCGATCTCTCCTCCCCCTGATGTTTCGGGCCGGAGAAATCGATCACAGACTTTTCGCGCCGGGCGCGGGCGGGTCCCCCGCCAGAGCCCATCCCCTTCGGGGTTTCGCGTCAGAAACGATACTCGAGGCCGGCCGAGACGGTGGGGCCGTAGGCGGTCGCGGACGCGCCGCAGGGAACAGTGGCGGTGTAGTCGCAAGGCGACTGGTCGACGATCATCGCGACGCCGAACGCGCCGCTGATGTACCAGCTGCCGCGGCCGCCGTCGCCGAACAGGCGGTGGCGCGCGCCCAGCGTCAGGTACCCCCAGGTGTCCAGGCTGAGACCGGTGTCGAGCTGCAGCGCCAGCCGGCGCGCGACCGGCACCTGGATCCTGGCCAGGATGTTCGAGAAGCCGACGGTCGGCTTGTCGGTGTACTTGTTGCGCGCGATGGTGTGCGTGTAGGTCAGCTCGAAGTGGAGCCCGTCCAGGCTGCCCAGGCGCAGCGACGGCGCCAGCGACAGGCCGTTCGAACCGAAGCGCTGCAGGCGCACGCCGACCCCCAGGCCCAGGCTCAGGTAGTCGGTGACGAAGGCGCCGATCACCCGCGCGTGCGTGCTGCCCCCCACCCCGTCGCCGGCCGAGGCGACCGCCATCGGCGACAGCTCGACGCCGAGCATGAACGGGCGGTCGAAGTAGTGCTCGATGCGCGCCTCGCCGATGGTCCCCCAGCTGTTGCCGGAGAACCCCAGGAACGGGCGCAAGGTCATCTCGGCGCGGGTCAGACCGCGCGGGCGCGGTGGAATCAGCAGCGATGGCGCCGGCCGGGGCGGGCTGAACGCCAGGGTCTCTTCGCCGAAGGCCGGCAGCGGGAACAGCGCGGGCCGGGTGAGCGGCGTGGGCAGCGTAGGCTCGACCGCCAGCAGCGACAGGGTCAGCGCCAGCCAGGCGATCACGCGATCACCCGGATCGACTCCAGCGCGTGGGCGTGGCGCAGCCAGGCCTTGACCCGCTCCTCGCCCGAGCGGCGGTCGAAGTGGCCGCCCGGCACCCCGCGGGCCTGGGCCAGCGCGTGCAACTCCGGCTGGCTGGTCGCGCGCAGCGGCGCCCGCAGCACCCGCGATTCGCTCAGCGCGACCGCCGGCATCACCGGCGCCGGGCGGGCGATTCCCGGCTGCAGCGCCGGGTCGAGGCAGGACGACAGATCGGCGGTGGCGTCCATGCGCCGCCCCAGGCTGGCGATTCCGAACCGGGTCTTCAGCGTCGCCGCGATCGACACGTGATCGAACGTGGTCGACACCACCGCGCCGCGCCGCACCAGCGGCCCTGCGACGATCGCCGGCACCCGGAAGCCCAGCTGCCGGAACTCCGGGTCGGGATCGTCGATCAGCGGCGGCGGCACGTGATCGAAGAAGCCGCCGTGCTCGTCGAACAGGACCACCAGCAGCGAGGTCGACCAGTGCCGGCTCTCGGCCAGCGCGCGGTAGATGCTGGCCACGAACGCCTCGCACAGCGCCAGGTCGTGGGGCGGGTGGCCGTCGTTGGCCTCGAAGTCGGGATCGATGATCGACAGGTTGGGCAGCTGGCCCGCCGCGGCGTCGCGGTAGTAGTGGTCCAGGGTCTCCGGCGTCACGGCGTCGTCGCCCGACAGGGCGTTGGCCGGGAAGGCCAGCGAGTACCAGGGCAGCCGGCTGGAGTAGTAGTTCTTGGCCGACCAGCAGCGGTCCGCCATCCGCTCCCAGATGGTGGGCGGCGGCGACAGTCCCATCGGCAAGTTGGTCTTGTGGCCGCCGGCGGTGCCCGCGTGCAGGTAGAAGCGGTTGGGCCAGGTCGGCCCCATCACCGACGAGAACCAGCGATCGCAGACGGTGAACTCGCGCGCCAGCGCGTGAAAGAACGGGATGCTGTCGGGCCCGTAATAGCTGATCGCCTCGTTCTGGTGCGGGCCCTGATTGGGCAGCAGGAAGCCGTCATTGCGCCCGCTGTTGAACGCGGTCCGCGACGACACCCAGTCGTGCTTGGGATCGATCGCGCCGTTCCCCACCATCCGCATCAACGGCACGGGCGCGCCGCTGGCGTCGGGGATGGTCTCGGCCCCGGTCAGCCCGTCCAGCGCCGCCGCGGCAGGGTACGAGGGATCCATGCGCAGCCCGCCCAGGAAATTGTCGAACGAGCGGTTCTCCAGCATCACCACCACGATGGTGTCGATGGCGGCCAGCTGCGCGCTGGCGATCCCGTCCGCAGGCGCCTCGGGCCCACCCACGCAGCGATTCGACATCGGGCGGCACGCGCCGGCCGCGGTCGCCAGCGCTCCCAGACCAAGGCCGGCCTTGAGGGCATCGCGCCGGGTGAAACGACTCGCGGACGACGGCGGCTTGCTGCGGAGGGTGTTGCTGGACAAGGGGGGTGTTGCCGGAAAAGCGGAACGAACTATTCAGTGCGCCCCAGGCACAAGCAAGCTGAGCCGCTGTCGTTTTCCTCCTTCTTCGCCTCCGCTCCCCTCCCCGTATCACCCCGCCCCTCTCTCCCCGGTGGACCGGGGCAAGGTCGAAGGCTGCCCGCCTTGTGCGATGAAACTGGAGTGAAGGAGGCGCCCTGTAGCATACTGCGGCGAATGCCCAAGGTGCCCGGGATACGCGTGGTTCGTTCACCCATCGATGGATACGGCGTCATCGCGGTCAAGCCCTTCGCGGAGGGCGAAACCATCTCGGAGATCGACGGTGTCCTCTGGAGAGCAGGCGACGGCGTCGACGATCGCTACTCGCTGTGGCTCGAGGACGGCTTGTTCTTCGACATGGTGGATCAGACCCGGTTCATCAACCACTCCTGTGACCCGAACGCGATCATCGACGCGGGCATCACCGATGACGGCCAGGCCTGGGCCACCGTCATCGCCTTGAAGCCGATCGCGATCGGCGAGGAGGTGACCTACGACTACGCGTTTCCGGCGCACCTGGCCGAGCCCTGCCGATGTGGCAGCCCGCATTGTCGCGCGCTGATCATCGATGAAG
>Ga0207701_10002027_pt1 | contig 20979 bp, 16 predicted proteins | sample KBSSwiSSwithPhiX_FD_184294 | JGI IMG/M metagenome (GOLD analysis project Ga0207701, IMG submission 184294) | Switchgrass rhizosphere bulk soil microbial communities from Kellogg Biological Station, Michigan, USA, with PhiX - S5 (SPAdes) (version 2) | ecosystem: Environmental > Terrestrial >... | reverse complement strand
GGCGGCAGCGCGGCCAAGCCCCCCATTCCCGGGAACGACGCGGCTGTGATGCTGGATGCGGGTGGGCCCGGGGCCGATGTTGCGGACGCCGTCCCCGATCGGGTGGCGGGCGACGGGCCCGCTCTCGACGCGCCGGTCGACCGGATGGTCCAGGCCGACGCTCCCCCGTCATCCGATACCGGATCCGATGCCGGGCAGCTGGTCGCCGGCGGGCCCGAAGACTCGGTGTGCAGCGAGGGTGGTTGGTGCTGGTCGAATCCTTGGCCGCTCGGCACCGACCTGTCGGCGGTCCTGGTGGTGTCGGCGCGCGACGTCTGGGCCGGCGGCGACACCGGAACGATCGTTCACTTCGACGGCACGCGCTGGACGCGAACACCGCACCCGGGGACGCAAGTCATCTACGGCTTCTGGGCGGGCGCAGCCAACGATGTGTGGGCGGTGGGCGGCATTGGCACGCTGCTGCACTGGAACGGACAGGTCTGGCAGGACTACTCGTTCTCGTCGCCGGTGGTCTCGTTCAACGCCGTGTGGGGGTCGGGACCGCGCGACGTGTGGGCGGCGGGCCTCAACGGAGTTCTGTACTGGTGGGACGGTCAACGGTGGGGCCCGGCGCTGAGCAACACGGCGGGAACCATCTGGACACTGTGGGGAAGCGCGGCCAACAACGTCTGGGGCGGCGTGCGCGACGGCAGCTTCCTGCACTTCGACGGCGCCGGCTGGCGCAAGGTCGACAGCCCCCTGCCCGGCGCGGCCATCAATGCCATGTGGGGCAACCGATCCGACGACCTGTGGGCCGCCACCAGCGACAGCATCTTGCACTACGATGGCGTTGGCTGGTCGGTGCAGAAGGCGGCTCTGACCCGGATCGGCATCAACGATCTGTGGGGCACCGGACCTGCCGACATGTGGGCGGTGCTGTCGGCGATCCGCGACGACGAACCGGAGCTGGCGCACTGGGACGGCACCAGCTGGACGACGATGGTCACCGGGCGCGCGCGCCTGGGTGGCCTGGCTCGACTGCGCGGCGCGGGCGCCAGCGACCTGTGGGCCGTCGGCATCGGCGGAACCATCGTCCACGGCGATGGCGCGCGGTTCACCAACGTGACCACCGGCGCCGTGCCCCCGGCCACGAACTTGCGCAGCATCGCCGTCGCCGCCACCGACGACGTCTGGGTGGGCGGGGTCGGACTGCGCCATCAGGCCACCGGCGGATGGCAGCCCGCTCCGCGGGTCGATTCCCAGACCGTGTTCACCACGCTGTGGACCGCGGCACCCAACGATATGTGGGCGGTCACGACCAGCATCCTGTCGCTGGGATTCGCGCGCTGGAATGGCACCGCTTGGTCACCGCGCGTGGACATCGACTTCCTCGCGTCGCCCGCCGGCCTGTGGGGATCGAGCCCCAGCGACATCTGGATCGCGGGCTACCCCGGGGCGCACCTGTCCGGCGGCCAATGGGAGCGGTGGCTGGGCGTCACCAGCCAGACGGCGGTGTGGGGCTTCGCCGCCAACGACGTCTGGATGGTGGGTGGGACCGGCACGGCGCTGCACTGGGACGGCCAGACCTGGTCAGGCGTGGGCGATGGCAACGCCGGCACCTTCTGGGACATCTGGGGCGCGGCCCCCAACGACGTCTACCTGGTCGGTGATCGCGGCGACCTCCGCCACTGGGACGGGCAGGCCTGGTCACGGGTGCAGGCGGCGACACAAAACGCGCTGCATGGCATCTGGGGTAGCCGCGCCGATGACGTCTGGGTCGTCGGTGACGGCGGCCTCATCCTGCACCGCACGGCAGCCGGCTGGGCCCCATCGCCCAGCGGCACCACGCGCAACCTGTGGTCCGTGACCGGCACGCCCGACGGCCAGGCCTGGGTGGTCGGCGCGGGTGGTCTGATCATGCACCGTCCGGTGCGCTGAGCGCCCACGGCGTCCCTTCCTTGCGAAGACCTTTCGCGGCTAGAGCGCCGCCGCGCAGGTCTTGCGTGTGTGACGCGCGCGGCGGCGCCCTCTCACCCCAGCAGGCAAGAGTCCTGGGCACAACGCCCGCTGGCACAACCCTTGAACAGACTCGGCCGCATGTCCCATTCGAGAGCCCTACCAATCGCTGTCGCTCTGTTCACCGCCGCAGGAATTGCGCAGGCCGCAGAGGCCCCGCACCCCACGGACGGGGGCTCATCGACGATCGAGGTGTGGGTTCGCACGGCAGGCGCCAGCGGCGCGGGAGACGCGGCGGCGCGCGATCGCCTTCAGGTCATCAGCCTGGATGCGCTGCCGCTGGTCGAGGTCGAGCGCGTCGATGTTCAGTATCACGGCGCTTTCGTATTTCGTGGCATCGACCTCGAGGCGCTGGTCAAAAGCTATGCGCCGCCCCCGGGCAGCGACCTGGCCTTGTTGCACTTCTCCAACGGCATGCAGATCCCGCTGGCCTTCCGGGACACCGTGCTGATGAAGCAGCTGTCTCCGTTCCTGGCGCGCGGGATCCGGCTGGCACCGAAGCGGCCCATGCAGATCGGGCGTTTCCCCAACGTCAGTCGCCCGTCCGCCAAGTTCGTCGACCCACGTCCCATCAGGTTTCTCGGAAACAAGCTGGTCGTGGGTGATCGCGCGCATCCCGACGTGCCGGCAGCCGCCCGCCAGGCGCTGTCGCCCTGGGAGCAAGCCGACTCGCTGACCGGCATCGAGCTGGTGTCGCACGCGGCGTACTACGCGCAGTTCGACGTCGACCCGGATCCGGCGGTCAAGGCCGGCGAGCGCCTGTTCACGCAAAGCTGCCAGTTCTGTCACGGCGTGCGGCGCACCGGCGCCGGCTTTGGCTGGGACTTCGTCGAGCCAACCCCGGTCGCCGATTACCGCGGCGGCCGCAACTTCTTCCTGCACGTCAAGTACAAGCCCCTCGACGCCAAGGCGCGCGGCCTGCGCATGCCGGCGCTCAGCTACATGACCGAGGATGACGCGCAGTCGATCTGGCTGTGGCTGAAGGCGGTCGCGGAACATCCACTGCGTCCCTACGCGCCTTGAGCGATTGCTATATAGTGCGCCGATGACGAGAGTGGGGGAGGGCGGCGTGCGACGGCCGCTGTCCAGGATGTTGCTGGCGGCCGTCGTGCTCGTCGGCCTGGTCCTGGGCCTGGGCGCGTTCACCTTCCGCTACGCCGAGGGGCTGAGCTACTTCTCGACCGACCCGCGCGCCTGCGCCAATTGCCACATCATGAACGACGAGTACGCGTCGTGGAGCAAGGCGCCGCACCACGCGGTCGCCCGCTGCGTGGATTGCCACCTGCCCGTCGACCTGGTTGGCAAGTACGTCGCGAAGGGGCTCAACGGGTACCATCATTCGAAGGGGTTCACGCTCGAGGACTTCCACGAGCCGATCCAGATCAAGCCCCACAACGCGGCCATCCTGCAGGCCAATTGCCTCCGCTGCCACGGCGACTTCGTCCACGACATCGTCCAGGGCGGCAAGACCGATCGCGACGCGGTTCAGTGCGTGCATTGCCACCGCGGCGCGGGCCACGGGGCGCGCGGCTGACCACCAACAAGGAACGAAATGACCAACGACGAGGCAAAGCAAGGCAAGACGGCCAGGGGTGTGCGCGGCCGCGGTCTTTTGTGGCTGGCCCTGGGCGGAGCGGTGGTGGTCGGCTTCGCCGTCGCGTCGTTGCTGACCTCGATCTCTCAGCACAAGCAAGAGGCCAAGAACCCCTATGTGCGCCTGGTCGAGGTGACCGAGGCGACCACCGATCCGGCGCCGTGGGGCATGAACTGGCCGCGCGAGTTCGACGCCTACCGGCAGACCGCGCAGGTGACCCGCACCGAATTTGGCGGCTCGGAGGCGCTGCCCGACGAAAAGATCGAGCGCGACCCCTGGCTGAAGCGGATGTTCGCCGGGTACGCGTTCGCGATCGACTACCGGGATCGCCGCGGCCACGCCTACATGCTGGCCGACCAGGAGCAGACCAAGCGCGTGACCCAGAAGCCGCAGCCCGGTTCCTGCCTGCACTGCCACGCGTCGGTGATCCCGACCTACCGGCGCCTGGGCGAGGGCGACGTCTTCAAGGGGTTCGCGCTGCTCGGCAAGATGCCGTACGCCGCCGCCCACGCCGAGGTGGTCAAGACCGGATCGGCGAACCCGATCGGCGGCACCGGCGAGGCGAAGACCAGCCACGCCGAGGGGGCTCACCCGGTCGCCTGCCTCGACTGCCACGATCCGAAGACCATGGCGCTGCGGGCGACGCGGCCGGGGTTCCTGGTCGGAATCGAGGCGCTGTCTCGCAGCACCGAGCCGGTCCCCCACATCCCCAGCATCGAACGCTGGCGCCAGGGCGGCCGCGAGCGCCCCTACGACGCCAACCTGGACGCCAGCCGCCAGGAGATGCGCTCGTTCGTTTGCGGCCAGTGCCACGTCGAGTACTACTGCGGTCCCAAGATGACCCTCTTCTTCCCCTGGAGCAGGGGGCTCAAGGTGGAGCAGATCGAGCAAACCTACGACGAGACCAAGTTCCCCGACGGTCACCGGTTCTACGACTGGCAGCACGCCGAGACCGGCGCCGAGGTGCTGAAGGCGCAGCACCCCGAGTTCGAGATGTGGAGCCAGGGTATCCACGCGCGCTCGGGCGTCGCCTGCGCCGACTGCCACATGCCGTACAAGCGCGAGGGGGCGCTGAAGGTGTCGGACCACTGGGTGCGCAGCCCGCTGCTCAACGTGGCGCGCGCCTGCCAGGTCTGCCACCCGTACGAGGAGAGTGAGATCAAGGCGCGCGCCGCCGTGATCCAGGGCCGCACCCACGCCTTGCTCGAGCGCGCCGCCACCGCCCTCACCGACATGCTGGACGCGGTGGCCGCCGCCAAGAAGCGCGGCGCCACCCCCGCCGACCTGGAGCCGGCGCTGGCGCTACAGCGGAAGTCGCAATGGCGCCTCGACTTCGTGGCCGCCGAGAACTCGATGGGGTTCCACGCGCCCGGCGAGGCGGCGCGCATCCTGGCCGAGTCGATCGACCAGTCGCGACAGGCCCAGATCCTGGCCGCCGCGCTGAAGTAGGATCCGGCTCACTGCGGGACGAGCGGAGCCACGCCCACCAGCTTGACGATGGCGGTCACGGGGAAGTGGTCGGAGGGGTAGTGACCGTTTTCGGAGGTGCGCACGATGGCGGCCTCGATGGGCTGCCATCCTTGCGACGCCAGCACGAAGTCGATCTGCTGGCCGCTGCTGTCCCCGTGAAAGCCGTGGAAGGTGCCCACCATGGCAGAGCTGGGATGGACGCCGTAGAAGGTGTCCATCAGCACCGGCGCGCCGGGAATGGTCGCGAAGGAATGTGTGAGCGTCCGGAACGCGGGATTGGTGTCGCCGCAATTGAAATCCCCGGTCAGCAGAACCGGATCCCTCGGGGCGGTCCGCGCCGCCATCCGTTCCATCATCAGGAGCGCGCCACGCTCCCGCGCTTCTTGCGATTCGTGGTCCCAGTGGGTGTTGAACAGATAAAAGGTCGCACCTTGCACGCGCTCTTCGAAACGGCCCCAGCTCACCACGCGCGGGTACCGGTTGCCCCAGGTCATCGAGCCCGGCACCTGCGGGGTATCCGATAACCAGAAGGTGCCCTGCTGCAACAGGGTCACGCGGCGGCGGTCGTAAAGGATCGCGGCGTATTCGCCTGCGCGCTGTCCGTCGTCGCGGCCCACGCCGGCCTCGCCGAGCTCCGGCATCGCCGCCTCGATATCGTCCAGTTGAGAGCGCAGCGCTTCCTGCAGGCCCAGCAGCGCCGGCGCGAAGGTCTTGATCACCCGAACCGCCTGGCCGCGGCGCCGGAGCCAGGCGTCGTCGCCATCGGGGGCGGTTCCGTATCGGATGTTGAAGGTCATCACCCGCAACGACATGGGATCGTCGCCCGCGCCGGGACGGGGCGCGACCCGCGTGGGCGCGGGCGCGCCGGCGTTGACGCCCGCGCCCGCGCAGCCAGCCACGCAGCCGGCAAGAATGATCGCGCCGCACATCAGGAAGCGGGACGGTCCAGCGGGCTCCGGTATCATCGTCAGTCTCGGCGGTGCGCGTCGCCGAGCGCGCTGAGGGCGAGGTCGATGGCCGGGTTCACGGCGCCGCTCGCGCGCCACACCGCGCGCACCGAAAACCGGCCCTGCCCGGGAGCGAAGGGACGCGCGACCACCCCGCGCCGGCGCAGCGAGGCCTCGTCGATCGAGGGGACCAGGGAACAGCCGACGCCCGCGGCGACCAGGCCCAGGATCGCTTCGGTCGTGCTCGCCGAGATGATCCGGGCGGGCGCGGCGCCGCTGCGGGCCAGGGCCAGGCGCTGCAGCTCGTGATGGATGGTGCCCACGTTGTAGGTCACGAAGGTCTCGCTCGCCAGCTGGCGCAGCCCGACCCGGGGCCGCCGCGCGAGCTCGCCGCCCGCGGGTAGAACCAGGAACGAGCTCAAGGTCGCGACCGGACGGCTGGCCAGCCCGGCGGGGAGCGCGCTGGGGAAATAGGCGACCGCCAGGTCGACCTCTCCGCTGCGCACCACCTCCGGATCCGGCGCCTGCAGCTCGCGCACCTCGACGCGCAGGTCGGGCTCGCGGCGCTGGAGCCGGCGGATCCAGCCCGGCAGCACCTGCTGCAGGATCAGGGCCTCGGCGGCCAGGCGCAGCTCGCGCGCCGGGGTCGCGGCCTTGAGCGCGCGTTCGACGGCCGGCAGCCGTTCGAAGAACGGCGCGGCGTGATCATAGAGCTGCCGGCCCGCGGCGGTGAGGCGGACTTCGGCCTTGCCCACCCGCTCGAACAGGCGGACGCCCAGCTCGTTCTCGAGCTTGCGCACCTGCTGGAACACCGCGGGCTGGGTCAGTGGGTAGGGGAACGCGCGCGCCGCCGCGGCATAGCCCCCGGTGCGCGCCACCCAGTAGAAACCTTCCAGTCGAGCGATCTGCATCGATAAGCAATACTTAACACGATGTGACCTGCTAATTCCTCTGAGAATTCAGGCCTCGATCGCAGACTCGAGGGCATGGACACCGACGCCGGCCCGCTTGCTTCTTTCCGCGAACATCGCTCCCGGAGGCCCCGAGGGCCGGCCGGCATCTGGCTGGCCACGGTGATCGCCGTGCTGCTGGGCAGCAACGCCGAGGCGCAGGCGCGGGAGGCCACGGTTGCCTTCGGGGCCGCGTTCCGCAACGGCGACTGGCTGGCCATCGAGCCGGTGGGTCTGGTGCTGCTCGGCGGATCGGGCAGCGGCGGCAACGTCGCCGCGCTGGCGCGAGGGGTGGTGGGGCTGGGTGGTTCGGGGGCGGCGCTCGGCCTCGCCACGGGCCTGGGCGGACCGTGCCTCGGGCGCCCACCGTGCGGGCTTCGCGCCTCGATATTCAACTCGATCATCAGCGTCGAGGGTCGCGTCGAGCGGATGTACGGGATCACCTCCTGGCGCCGCACGACCTATGTCGGCCCTCACCTGTCATTCGGTGGGATGTTCCTGAAGGGGTCGGCGGGGTGGATGTTCGACGTCCACGACCGGGCCAACGATCACTTTCAGCTGGGCCTCGGCGGCGGCTGGTAGGGGGAGCCAGATGAGCTCGCGAATCGCGCTTTCCTTCTCGCTGGCTGGGTTGCTGGGCGGTTGCACCATATACGGGACGGAGCTGACCAGCCTGCCGGCCGTCCGGCCGGAAAGCGCCCAGGTCTACGATTGTCCCAAGATCCCGAAGCTCTCCTCCTTCCCGCCTTCCGGCGCAACACTCTGCTTTTCCATGCGCGGCGTTCAGATGGAAGTGGCAGCCCAAAATGGCGAGACTGTCGCCTTCGCGATCGGTCCGCTGTTTCCCGTGCTCCCCTTCTTTCCAGAGAGGAGCGGCGCCGGGCCGCTGAGGATCGAGATCGGATTCAAAGCGGACCGGTCCTATTCCTTCGATCCCTGGGAAGCGGCGCTGCAGACCGATCAAGGAGAGAGTGTCGGGATATCCAAAGTATCAGCCAATCTTCGTGACGGAGGACCGGACCGGACAGTTGAGATCGATCGTCGCGAGAGAGGTGGGCGCATGGTCGAGGCAAGCACCTGGGGGCGATTCCTTCTGACGTTCGAGAAGCCTATCGCTCCCGAGCAAGCATTCTCGCTCACGCTTCTTCTGAGGTCGCGAGATGGGGCCGACGTCCAGCTGCCAACCATCAGCTTCAAGGAGGGCAAGGTCTCCTATCTGGGCGTCATTCCGTAGGTGTGCAGACGCCCACCCGCGATCACCGGCCATTCCCTCTTATCGAACCTGAACGGCGTGCCGAAAGCCCCGATGAGGCGCAGAAGGCCTCGCGGGGCGGCAGGTCCTGACCGGAGACTCGTCATGAGTATGTCGATCAAGACCAACATCGCCTCGCTGACCGCGCAGGCTCACCTGGGCAACACCGCCCTCGAGATCACCCGGTCGCTCGCCAAGCTGTCGTCGGGCTACCGCATCACCCGGGCTCAAGACGACCCGGCGGGGCTGGCCATCTCGGTCAACCTGGGCGCCCAGATCCGGAGCTACCACCAGGCGGTGCGCAACGCGCAGGACGCGCTCAGCGTCACCCAGACCGCCGAGACCTCGCTCAACGAGACCCAGAACATCCTGATCCGGCTGCGCGAGCTGGCGAGCCAGGCGGCGTCCTCGGGCGTCAGCGACGTCGAGCGCGGCTTCATCCAGAACGAGGTGGGGGCGCTGATCAGCGAGGTCGATCGGATCGCGCACGGCACCGAATACAACGGTGTCTCGCTGATAAACGGGACCACCTACCTGACGTTCCAGGTCGGCATCCGCAACGTGGCGGCCAATGATCAGATCGTGGTGTCGACCAGCAGCGCCACCGCGGCGGCGCTGTCGATCGGTACGCTGTCGCTGGCGGCGCTGACCTCGGCGGCGGGCGCGCTGACCACCATCGACTCCGCCCTGCAGTCGATCTCGGCGTCGCGCGCGACCCTGGGCGCCCAGGCCAATCGCATGGAGCGGGCGATCCGGACCGCGACCCAGGCGTCGATCAGCCTGACCGCCGCGCAGAGCCGCATTCGCGACGTCGACGTGGCCGAAGAGGTGTCGAACCTCAGTCGCCTGCAAATCCAGATGCAGGCCGGCGTCGCCGTGCTGGCGCAGGCCAACCAGATGCCGTCGCTGGTCCTGAAGCTGCTCGGCTAGCGCTCGGCGACGACGCGAACCGGCGGGCGGGTCCTGGCTTTTCGCCAGGTAGTCTGTAGAACGGTGCCATGAATGCGGGTGGCTACGACTTTGGTCCAGATGATCTCTCCCGCATGGCGCGCCGGCTGGCTGGCCGCTTGCGCGGCTCGCGCCGGCTGCTGCTGTGGATCACCGGGGCGGTGCTGGCGCTGGTGGTCATCGTGGGCTCGTACTACCAGGTGGAACCCGACGAGGTCGGGCTGGTCACCCAGTTCGGGCGCTACGTGCGCACCGCCGGGCCGGGGCCGCACACCAAGATTCCCTTTGGCATCGAGCAGGTCCAGAAGGTTCCGGTCGAACGGCAGCTGAAGCAGGAGTTCGGCTTTCGCACCGAACGCGCCGATATCCAGAGCACCTTTCGCAAGGACGAGAAGACCGTCGCCGAGTCCCTGATGCTGACCGGGGATCTGAACGTCGCCACCGTGGAGTGGATCGTCCAGTACAAGATCGCCGATCCCTACAAGTACCTGTTCAAGCTGCGCGACGTCGAGCCGACCTTTCGATTGATGGCCGAGGCGTCGATGCGCACCGTGGTCGGCGACCACAGCGTGACCGAGCTTTTGACCGTGGGACGGGAGTCGATCGCGGCCAAGGCCAAGGAGCTGCTGGCCAACCTGTGCAGGCTGTACGACAACGGCATCGCGGTGCAGCAGCTGGTGCTGCAGGACGTGGATCCGCCCGAGCCGGTCAAGCCGTCGTTCAACGCGGTCAACCAGGCCATCCAGGAGCGGGAGCGCGCCATCAACGAGGCCTGGGCCGAGTACAACCAGGAGATCCCGCGCGCGCGCGGGCTGGCCGAGCAGAAGATCCAGGGCGCGGAGGGCTACGCCGTCGATCGCGTCAACCGCGCCAAGGGCGACGCGCAGCGCTTCATCGCGCTGGAGCAGGAGTACCGCAAGGCGCCCGAGGTCACGCGCACGCGCATCTATCTGGAGACGCTGTCGGCGGTGCTGCCCGCCGCCGGCAAGAAGCTGATCTTCGACGACAAGGCCAAGGGGATCCTGCCGTTGTTCCCCACCACCGGGGCGCCCAGCGCCGCGGGCGTGGCGGGCGCGGCCAGCGAGATCCGGCCGGAGGCGCGGCAATGACCCGGTCACGCTGGATCGGCGCGGCCGCGCTGCTGCTGGGGGTGATCACGCTGTGGTCGACCTTCTACACGGTGTCGGAGACCGAGCAGGTGGTGATCACCCAGTTCGGGCAGCCGATCGGACGGCCGGTCACCCACCCGGGACTGCACATCAAGGTCCCCTTCGCCCAGGAGGTCAACGTCTTCGACAAGCGCTGGCTGGAGTGGGACGGCGACCAGAACCAGGTCCCCACCCGCGACAAGAAGTACATCTGGGTCGACACCTACGCGCGCTGGCGCATCGCCGATCCGCTGCTGTTCTTCCAGCGCCTGCGCGACGAGCGCGGGGCGCAGTCGCGTCTGGACGACATCATCGACGGCGAGACCCGCAACGTGATCGCCAGCCACAACCTGATCGAGGTGGTGCGCAGCAGCAACCGCGCCTTCGAGCGGGCCGAGGAGGTCGAGGACGTGATGGAGGCGGAGGCCATGCGCCAGGTCGAGTTCGGGCGCGACAAGATCACGCGCCTGATCCTCGAGCGCGCGTCGCACGTCATGCCCGACTACGGCATCGAGCTGGTCGACCTGCAGGTCCAGCGGGTCAACTACGTCGAGAGCGTGCAGACCAAGGTGTTCGAGCGCATGATCTCGGAGCGCAAGCGCATCGCCGACCGCCATCGCTCCGAGGGGCAGGGCAAGAGCGCCGAGATCCGCGGCAAGAAGGAGCGCGAGCTGAAGGTGATCGAGTCGGAGGCCTACCGCAAGACGCAAGAGATCATGGGCCGCGGCGACGCGGAGGCGGTCGCGATCTACGCCGACGCCAACAACCGCGATCGCGAGCTGTACCGATTCCTGCGCACCATGGAGACCTATCGCGCCACCATCGACAAGGACAGCTGGCTGATGCTGTCGACCGACGCCGACCTGTTCCGGTACCTGCAGTCGTCGAAGGTGGCGGGCGCGGCCGGGCCGCAGAAGGCGTCCGCGCGCTGATGCCGGCCGGCAAGCCCGATCCCTACGCCGTGCTGGGCGTCGATCGCGCCGCCAGCGACGCCGAGCTCCGCGCCGCCTACCGGGCGCTGGTCGAGCGCTATCACCCCGATCGGCACCAGGGCAACCCGCTGGAAAATCTGGCCAGCGAACGGATGGCCGAGATCAACCAGGCCTACGAGCTGCTGTCGGACCCCGCGCGCCGGGCCGCGTTCGACGGCGGCGGCGGTATGGATGACGGGCGCGGCCCGCGACCCGGCGGCGCGGCGTCCGAGGCGTCGGGATTCCGCCAGCCGGCGCGACGCTCTGGCCTGCACCCGGTCGCCAAGTGGGGTCTGTTGATCCTGGCGCTGTCGCTGCTGGTGCGCGGCGGTGCCGGGCTGGTGCGCGCGGTCGCCGGCCTCGGGCGCAGCCTGTTCGGTGCGCTGGACGGGGTTCGCGGCACACCCGTGGGGCTGGGCGTGGCGCTGCTGGCGCTCGCGCTGGTGGTGTTCGCGCTGTGGCGGCGCCACCGCGGGCGCCGCTAGGAAGGGCGCTGGCTCTGGATCAGTTGACGCCGCGATCGCCGGCCGGCGGCGGCACCTCTTCCGGCGGCGGCACCGGGACCCGGGCCGCCAGCAGGTGACCAGCTTGATGGTGGGTCATCTTCCACTCGCCGCCTTCGCGAACGAAGACGTTGGTGGCGATCAGCACCGTGCCGCGCAAGTGCTCTTCGCAGATCACGTAGGCGGCGCTGCCCAGGATGTGGACCGTGACGTTGGCGGACGAGATCTTCGGCGCCTCCGGGTTCGACAGAATCGATTGCCAGCTGGCCATCACCGGCTCGCGCCCGCGCACGGCGTTCCAGCCAGGGTGGATGCAGGTGACCGCCGCCGACGAGGCCCACAACTTGTCCATGCCATCGAAGTCCTGGGTGGTGAACGCGCGATAGAACGCCTCGTTCGCCGCCAGGACTTCGCGATCCATCTCCCAGGATCCCTCCGCCATTGGTCGCTCTCCTGTCCCTGTTTCCGTCGGGCACCGGCCCGCGAGCGGCAGCCTGCCCCCGGACCGCCTCAGGGCGCAAGGGGCCTTTGCGGGTTGTCTCCCGACGGGATATCCGGATTGTTCGGAAAACGCAGCGACGGCCCGCCACGCCCATCGGCGTTGGCGGAACCTCGGCCTACTTGGACGCCGTCGTGGCCAGCGCGGAGCGTCGCTTGCCCGCAGCGTGCGCGGCCCCGATCATCAGCGCGGCCAGGGTGGCGGGGACGGTAGCGGCCAGCTTGTCGGGTGAGGTCCCGAACGTGCGATGGGCGCGGGCCAGCGGTCCGTCGAGCCACAGCGAGGCCAGGCCGTGTACGGCCGACCAGCAGGTCAGCACCAGGGGCCTGGGATCGCCCGCCGGCGCCAGGCCCGCCGCTTGCGCTTCGACGATGGCGGCGGTCAGCGTATCGAGCGCGGGGATCGAAGACTGGGCCACCGCGCCCTCTTCGCTGGGAGCGGAGAGCTCGGGCCGGAACATCACCTTGAAGCGGGACGGCGACCTGAGCGCGAAGCGTACGTAGGCCTGCCCGCACGCCTCCAGCCGGGCGCGGGCGTCGGGCGCGGCGGCGCGCGCCTGGGCCATCTCCCTGGCCAGCGCCGCGAAGCCGTCCTCGGCCAGGGCGGCCAGCAGGCTGCCGCGATCCTTGAAGTGATGATAGGGGGCGTTGTGGCTCACGCCGGCCTTGCGCGCCACCTCGCGCAGGCTGAGCGCGCCGATCCCCGCCTGATCGATCAGGGCCAGGCTGGCCTCCAGCAGGACCGGGCGGAGGTCGCCGTGGTGGTAGGCGGTCTTCTTGGGCATCTGCTCACATCTTCTTCGAGGCATCTGGACGCTGTCAATTTCGATCTTGACGATGTCCAGATTGGGCTTAATCTGGTCACTGTCCAGATAAGAGCCACGCAAGGAGACAACCCCATGGCCACCCTCGATCGACCTGCCCTTCGTCAAACGCTCCGCGGCGCGCTCGTCAGCTCGCTGGTGCTCGCCGCGTGCGCCAGCGTCCCGCCGGCCGCCAGCGCCAGCGCCCCGGTGACTCAGTCACGCCCGCTCACGGCGCTGCTGGAGACCGCCGCGTACCCCAACTCCGACACCGTCCTGGTCCTGACCACCATGCAGCAGCTCATCGCCACCCATCAGCAGTGGCAGGGCTACGAGTACTTCGGCCGGCTGGCCGAGGCACAGCCCCAGCGGCGCGCGCTGTTTCGCGCGCTGCAGGCGACCATGCAGGCCGGCGTCGCCGGCCAGGTCCCGTTGCTGAAGCGCGTGGCCTGGGTCGAGGACGCCATCGCGAAGCTTGACCAGGGCGCCAGCACCGATCCGCTGCTCGGCCGCTTTGCGCGCGGGCTGGTCTTCGCGGAGCTGCCGGCGCGCTTCGGCAAGGCGCAACAGGCCATCGCCGACCTGGAGGCCAGCCTGGCCCACGGCGCGCAGCTCCCGTTCGGGTTCGAGCGCGGGATCTATCGCGCGCTGGCCAGCGCCTACCGGACGCTGGGCGACGCCGCGCGCTCGCAGGAGATGCTGGCGCGCGCCGGGGCCGGCACCCTGGACGACCCGACCGTGCCGCGCGTGCTCGGCAACCTGTCGGTGGATCCCGTGCACGGGTTTCGCTTCGGCGAGAAGCGCCTGGTGCGCGAGGCCGACGGCGTCTACGTCGCCGAAGGCTACGACTTCTCCAACCTGGGCTTCATCGTGACTCCCGGGTTCGTGGTCGCCATCGACGCCGGCACCACCGAGGAGAGCGCGCGCGACGCCGTGGCGGCGCTCCGCCGCATCACCCAGGCACCCATCAAGTACGTGATCCTCACCCACGGGCACTGGGATCACGTCGGCGGCATCGCCGCGGTGCGCGAGCCCGGCAGCACGGTCATCGCTCGCGCGGGCTTCGCCGAGGAGCTGGAGCGCTCGCGCAGCTACCATCCGCCTTTTCAGTACTTCTTCGGCACCGGCACCATGAAGCTGGACGTGAAGCCCGATCGCCTGATCACCGCGCCCGAGACCATCCGCGATGGGGGCCTCGATCTGCGCCTGATTCCGGCCATGAGCGGGGAGACGCCCGACGCGCTGTTCATCGAGGACAGGTCGCACGGTTTGCTGTTCGTCGGCGACGCGTTCATGCCCTACGCGGGCGCGCCCTTCGTCGCCGAGGGTTCGGCCGAGGGCTACCTCGGCGCCATCTCCATGGTGCTGGACCTGCAACCCCGCCGCCTGATCCACGGGCACTCGCCGCTGACCGCCATCTTCAACATGGCCGCCATGCCCGGTCTGCGCGACGCCCTGGGCGCCCTTTACCAGCATGGCCTGGCGGCGGCCCACACCGCCCGGCCCATCGCCGATCTGCTGCATGACAACTTCCTTCCCGAGTCGCTGCGCGCGACCCCGGCCGCCGTGCAGCCGTATCTGATCGCCCGCGACACCTTCATCCAGCGCCTCTACACTCAGCACGCCGGCTACTGGCAGGCCAACGGTGAAGGCATCGACGCCTTCACGCGCGCCGAGTGGGCGGCCGCCATCGACGCGGTGGGCGGCGGCGGCGACAGCTCATTCGTGCGGGCGGCGCGCGATCTCGAGGCGCGCGGCGACGCCGCCCTGGCGCTTCAGATCGCCGAGCTGGGCCTGGTGCGCCACCCGACCAGCGCCCCCTTGCGCCAGCTCCGCGAGCGCGCGCTGACCACCCTGCGCGAGATCTACTCCCAGACCAACCCCTTCCGCTTCATCGTGTACTCGGAGATGGCAGGCCGCAGCCTGGCGCCGCTGGGAGCGCCAGCGCCGGTTGGACGTTGAGCCAGCGTCGCCCGATGGCCCGGGTGTTGGCCTGCCAAACATGCGCCGGCAAACAACATTGTCAGTCGGCAGCCCACCCGGCGCAGTTGCGACCAGGCGCCGGACCGGTCCAAAAAGCGCCAGCTCGGCCCCTGAGAGCATCGCGGCGATATCGGGTATGTACCCGACCCCCCTCCGGGCCACGCTGACGCGATCCACGCGTGAACCTGCCTGGCGCCTGCTTGCGAACGACAGCCAACCAGGGAACCCAGGATCCCTCTGGCTGTTGGCCATCCCGATGCGACCTTGCAGTTTGGGCAATTGACCTTACCTGCAATGTTTGACTCCTCGATGCCGCCGCAGTGTCCATGGGGCGCCAGGGCTTATTGCTTTGACATCGGACGACATCGGGCGCAAACCTGCGGCGGACAGAGGCGGGCGAGCGAGGCTCGAACGGAGTCGGCAGTGGCTCGATGGACTACTTTCCGGCTCGGCACCTCGCTTTGAGTTGCGCCGCAGAAGGGCGCGCGGACTGGGGGAAGACATGACGTCGCGGAGATCAGGTAGGGAGGGGGGCGAGTCGGGTTCGACCCTCGCTGCTGCCCCGAGCAACGACCAGGAGGCGGCGAGCCTCGAAGAAGACCCTCGCGCCATTCCCATCGTTGGCATCGGCGCCTCGGCCGGTGGCTTGGCGGCGTTCGAGGCCTTCTTTTCCGCCATGCCCGCCACGACGGACAGCGGAATGTGCCTGGTCCTGGTGCAGCACTTGGCTCCGGATCACAAGAGCATGCTGTGCGAGCTGGTCAGGCGGTACACCCGCATGGAGGTCTTCGAGGTAGCGGATGGAATGAGGGTCCAGCCCAACTGTGTCTACGTCATGCCGCCCGATCGGGACATGGCTGTCCTGGGCGGAACGCTACATCTGCTGGAGCCCACGGCACAGCGCGGCCTGCGCCTGCCGATCGACTTCTTTTTCCGCTCGTTGGCACAAGATCAGCGTGAACGGGCCATTTGCGTGGTGCTGTCGGGCACCGGCAGCGACGGCTCCCAGGGTGCGCGGGCCGTGAAGAGCGAGGGCGGCATAGTCGTGGCCCAGACGCCCGAATCGGCGGAATACGACGGGATGCCACACAACGCGATCTCGACCGGTGTCGTCGACTACGTCCTGCCTCCGGAGGAGATGCCGGCGCAGCTCATCTCGTATCTGCTTCACGGGGGGGGCAAACCGCCGGGCACCGGGTTACCGCACACCCCCAGCGACGAAGAGGCCATCAGGAAGACCTTCGTGTTGCTGCGTAGCCACACCGGGCACGACTTTTCCCAGTACAAGGAGAGCACCACGCACCGCCGGATCGAACGGCGCATGGCGGTCCATCAGATCGGCAAGGTGGATCGATACCTGCGCTATCTACAGAACACTCCGGCAGAGGTGGATGCGCTGTTCCACGACCTGCTGATCGGCGTGACCAGCTTCTTCCGCGATCGGGCAGCGTTCGAGGTGCTCGAAACCCAGGTGATCCCGAAGTTGTTTGTCGGTAAGACCGCCGGCACGCCCGTCCGGGTCTGGGTTGCCGGTTGCTCCACCGGGGAAGAGGCCTACTCCATCGCGATCCTGATCCAGGAACGCGCAGACAAGCTCAACGTCGCCGTCAAGGGCCAGGTCTTCGCCACGGACATCGATGGCAGGGCCATCGAGCACGCCCGGCACGGCGTTTACCCTGTGGGCGCCGTCGCCGACGTCTCGCCCGAGCGGTTGGCTCGCTATTTCGTTGCGGAGTCTACCGCGGGCGACGCCTTTCGCGTTCGGGGCGTCATCCGCGACATGTTGATCTTCTCGGAGCATGATGTGCTCCGCGATCCTCCGTTCTCCAAGATCGACCTGGTCAGCTGCCGGAATCTCCTGATCTACCTGGGGTCGGCGCTGCAGAAGAAGGTGTTTCCGCTGCTTCATTACGCCTTGAACCCTGGCGGGTTTCTCTTTCTGGGGAACTCCGAGAGCGCGGGCGAGTCTTCGGATCTGTTCTCTCCGTTGAGCAGCAAGGAGAGGATCTATCAACGCAGGGAAGTGTCCCCCTACGCGTGGCGGCGCACAACGAGCGATCCGCTTGGGCCGACGGTGGAGGACCGAGGACTCCACCAGTCCTTTCGCCCGCCTCGCGCCGACCCGAAGATCTCGCTGCGCGAGGTGATCGACCAGGCGCTGCTACAAAGGTACGCTCCGGTGAGCGCTCTGGTGAATGGTCAAGGCGATGTCCTCTACCTGCATGGACGAACCGGTCCCTATCTCGAGCTGGCACCGGGCGAGCCTGGCATCAACGTCCTCAAAATGGCACGCGAGGGGTTGCGGTACCCGCTCACCGCGGCGTTGCATCGAGTGGTGGGGACCAACGAGACTGTGCGCCAGACCGGATTGCAGGTCAAAACCAGCGTCGGGCTCACCTCTGTCAACTTGACAGTCTTCCGGGTCTCCTCGCTGCCCGGCAGAGAGAGCGCGACCGCCCTGTACCTGATCTGCTTCGAAGAGATGCCGGTCGTGGCGCCGTCTTCGTTCAAGCAGGTCCCCGAGGAGCCGGCGTCCGAAACCATTCAAGAGTCGCCCGCGACGGATTCCAAAATGGCGGCCCTGAAGAACGAGCTGCGGGCCAAGGAGGAGTACCTGGCGGCCACCAACGAAGAACTGCAGACGACCAACGAAAAGCTCACGTCGACCAACGAGGAGCTTCAGTCGGTGAACGAGGAGTTGCAGTCGACCAACGAGGAGCTGGAAACATCAAAGGAAGAGCTGCAGTCGATGAACGAGGAGCTGGGGACGGTCAACGCGGAGCTGCAGCAGAAGGTCGCAGACCTGTCGCGGGCCAACAACGACGTGAACAACCTGCTGAGCAGCACCGGGGTGGGTACCGTCTTCGTGGATTGTCAGCTGTGCGTCCAGCGGTTCACTCCGGCTGCGACGCTGGTATTCAACTTGATCCCCGGCGACATCGGCCGGCCGGTGAATCACATCGTGTCCAACCTGGTCGGGTACGGCCGGCTGGTCGAGGACCTGCAAGAGGTTCTGGACGACCTGGTTTCGAAAGAAGTCGAGGTCCAGACCAAGGCCGGCGCCTGGTATTCGCTGCGCCTGCGGCCATATCGCACACTGGAGAACGTCATCGAGGGCGCGGTTGTCGCCTCCTTCGATATCACCGAATTGAAGCGCGCGCGGGATGCGCAGCGCGAGAGCGAGGCCCTGCGCCGGCTGGCAGTGGTGGTCCGCGACTCGCCTGCTGCCATCATCGTCCACGATGGCGCGGGTCGTGTGCTGGCCTGGAACCCCGCCGCAGAGCGGATGTACGGCTTCACGGAGAGCGAGGCGCTGGCCAAGAACCTGAAGGATCTGGCCCCCGAGGCAGAGCGCGAGGAGGCGCTTGCCCTGGCGCGGCTCTCCCGATCGGAGGTGCCGCCGCCGTATCGCACCCGGCGCATCTGCAAGGACGGACGGGTCCGCGAGGTCTGGGCAAGCGCCAGCGCGCTGGTCGACGGCGCCGGGGAACCGTATGCGACGGCGACGACCGAGTGGCAGGTCGAGCCGGACGAACATGCAAAGACACGGGGCGTGGAGACGGGGGCATCAGACCATGGGTAGCAGGGGAACCCATTCGGATGAGCCCCAGCGCGAGCGGCAGCGGGCCGAGGAGATCGCCCGTGTTCGCGCCAACCGAGAGCCCGAGAACGCGAGAGACGTGTCGCCGGAGGCGGTGAAGAAGCTGCTCTACGACTTGCGTGTCCACCAAATAGAGCTGGAGATGCAGAATGAGGAGCTGCGCCGTGCCCAGGACGAGATCGAGAACGCGCGGGCGCGCTACTTCGACCTCTACGACCTGGCTCCGGTGGGATACCTCACGCTCAGCCAACAGGGAATGGTGCTGGAGGCAAACCTGACCGCGAGCGATCTGCTGGGCGTGCCCAGGGACCGGCTGGTCAAGGTGAACCTGAGCAAGTTCATTGTCGCTGCCGATCAAGATATCTACTTCCGGCTTCGCCGACGGATATTCGAGGCCAGAACGGCGCAGGTCTGTGAGATGAGGCTCGTGAAGGGCGATGGCACCTCGTTCTGGGTGCGGTTGCAGGCGTCGGCGCCGCACGAGGCCCCTGGCGGGAGCGCATTCCGGGCGGTGCTGAGCGACGTCACCGCCCGCAAAGGGATGGAAGAGACCCTGAGGGCCAGCGAGAACCGACACCGTCTCTTGTTCGAGAAGTCACACGACGCGCTGGTGACGCTGGCGCCCCCGACGTGGGGCGTCGCATCGATCAATCTGGCGGCGGTCGCCATGTTCGGGGCCCGCGACCAGTCGGACTTCATCTCGCGACCCGCCTTGCACTACTCGCCCGCGCGTCAGCCCGACGGACGTGCTTCCTCGGAGAAGGCCAGGAACATGCTCGACATCGCCATGCGCGAAGGATCCCATTTCTTCAAGTGGACGTTCCAGCGCATGAGTGGGGAGGAGTTCGCGGCCACCGTCCTTCTGACGCGGATGGAGATCGACGGACGGCCACTGCTGCAGGCCACGGTGCGCGACGAGACCGAGATGAAGAAGTTGCAGGTCGGGCTGGCTCAGGCGGATCGACTGGCCAGCATGGGGATGCTGGCGGCCGGTGTCGCGCACGAGATCAACAACCCCCTGACCTACGTCATCTATAACGCCGAGACGCTGGCTGAAGACCTGCGGCGGATCGGCGCCGCCGCCACCCGCTGCGGTGCGGCCTTGCGCGGCCAGGTCGGGAATGCAGAGTATGCTCGCGTCGCTGGCAACGACGCGGCGATGCTGGATCCAGCGAGGATCGAGGAAGCAGTGGGCCGCGCCGGCGAGGTCCTCGACGGCGCGGTCCGAATCAGGGACATCGCTCGGGCGCTCGGGACCTTCTCTCGCGTCGAGCAGACTCAGCAGTCGATGGTCGAGGTCAACGACGCGATCGAGCGCGCCATCGCGATGGCGCTCAACGAGATCAGGTTCCGCGCCACCCTGGTCAAAGATCTGGGCCCGGTACCCGCGGTCTGGGCGTCGGAGGGCAGGCTGTCCCAGGTGTTCTTGAACCTCCTCATCAATGCCGCGCGGGCGATCGAAGAGGGTGACATCGAGGGCAATCGCATCACGGTTCGTAGCTGGGTCGAGACCGGCGAAGTGTTCGTCGAGGTGAACGACACCGGCAGGGGAATTCTCCAGGAGAACCTGTCGCGGCTCTTCGAGCCGTTCTTCACCACCAGGAGCGCCGGCTTGGGCTCGGGGCTCGGGCTCGCGATCTGCAAGACGATCATCGCCGATTTCGGAGGCGACATTCGCGTCGCCAGCGAGGTCGGAAAGGGGACCCGTTTCGTGGTCCAGTTGCCGATCCCCGGGGACCGGTCGGAGGCGCCCAGGGCACAGGACGACCGTGAAAGTACGATGGTGGCCCCCGGGCGTGGTCGGATACTGGTCATCGACGATGAGGAGCTGGTCCTGAGGACCTTGAAGCGTCTTCTGACCCCACAGCACGAGGTGATCACCGCGAGCGGGGGCGAGGCCGGCCGCGCGATTCTGGAGCGGGATCAGTCGTTCGACGTGATCGTGTGCGATTTGATGATGCCGGACATGACCGGTATGGATCTGCACGCGTGGCTGGTCCGGCGCTTCCCCGCGCTGGCCGGGCAGATGGTGTTTCTCAGCGGTGGCGCGTTCACGCCCAAGGCTTCGCAGTACCTCGACGCGGTTCCCAACCTCAAGCTCAGCAAGCCGCTCGACTCGGCAAAATTCCAGCAGGTCATGGCGAGTCTCGTGGCGCTGTCGATGGGCGCTCGGGCGCAAAAATGACCACGGCGCAAGGGTGGCAACAGCGTCTCCCTCGACGAGGACGAGCACGCCTGACCCGCAGGCCAGCCGAGCATTCGACGATCGTGGCGTGGATGTTGTCAGCGGGGCGAAGGATCGCGGCCCTCAGAGCG
>Ga0207701_10002026_pt1 | contig 20983 bp, 20 predicted proteins | sample KBSSwiSSwithPhiX_FD_184294 | JGI IMG/M metagenome (GOLD analysis project Ga0207701, IMG submission 184294) | Switchgrass rhizosphere bulk soil microbial communities from Kellogg Biological Station, Michigan, USA, with PhiX - S5 (SPAdes) (version 2) | ecosystem: Environmental > Terrestrial >... | reverse complement strand
CGAGGCCAGGACTTTTTTCACCTGCCGTGTGGTGAGCAGAACTCCCATTCCGAAACCATCGACGCCAGCGTTGTTGCCGACAATGGTCAGGCCCTTCACACCGTTGTCGCGCAACGCCGCGATCAGATTTTCCGGAATGCCGCACAGCCCGAACCCGCCCGCAGCGATCGTCATGTCGTCGTGAAGCAGGCCGTTAAGCGCGGCGGTGGCGTTAGGATAAACTTTGCTCATGTCGAGGAAATTTGAATCACGATTACACGAATAACATGGAGGAATCACCGCCAAATTGAAATTCGCTCACGGACTTATTTTGCCGTCATTCCGAGTGAAGTCGAGGAATCCCGTAGCCAAACCCGGGTAACGCCACAGAATTGCTGCTCATAGCATGAGCCTTCGGCCTTCGACTACGCGGAGTTTATCCTATGAGCGAGTGAAGCGAGTCCAAAGCGGCTTCGCTTAGAATGACAAGACGGTTGCCGACGTACAAATCGTCGGCAGATTGAAACTGCAATTTTTCCATGAAGACAACACTTGCTCATCAACTCGCCAACTATTCCTCCTCATTCCGGTTTGAAGATCTGTCCAAAGAAGTCGTGCACGAAGTCAAGCGGCGCGTTCTCGACTCGCTGGGCTGCGCACTCGGCGCGTGGAATGAAGAGCCGTGTGCGATCGCGCGAAAAGTCGCATCCGATTTCTCAGCGAGACACGGAGCAACGATCCTTGGAACCAATCACAAGGCGCCGCCCGACTGGACCGCATTCGCCAACGGCTGTTGCATTCGCTATTTCGATTACAATGACACCTATCTTTCAAAAGAACCGGCGCATCCGAGCGACAATATTGCAGCGGCACTGGCCGCGGCTGAAAGCGTAGGCGCAAATGGGCAGGAATTGATCGCCGCAATCGCACTTGCCTATGAAGTCCAATGCCGGTTCTGCGACGCGGCCAGTATTCGCGCGCGCGGGTGGGACCATGTGACTTACGGCGCATTCTCCACGGCGCTTGCGTGCGCACGCCTGATGAAGCTTGATCCGGAAAAGACGCGCCATGCGGTGAACATTGCCGGTGTCGCGTGCGCAGCCATGAGGCAGGCGCGCGTGGGCGAACTATCGCACTGGAAAGGCGTGGCATTCGCAGACGCCGCCCGGCGCGGCGTGTACTCGGCCCTGCTCGCACGGGCGGGGATGACCGGTCCCGCACCAATCTTCGAGGGACAAATGGGGTTCGAGAAGGAACTTGGCGTGTCGTTGGGCAACGTGGGCGAAAAATTCAAAGGCGCGCCAGAAATGATTTTGAATACCAGCATCAAATTTTGGCCAGCCGAATATCACAGCCAAAGCGCCATTGAGGCAGCGCTTTCATTACGAAAAGAAATTGGCGATCCGGCAAAGGCAAAGTCGATGACGATTGAGAGCCACGACGCGTCAGTAGACATCATCGGAAGTGAGCCGGAAAAATGGAAACCCGAGACACGCGAAACAGCGGATCACAGCCTGCCCTACATTACCGCCATAGCATTGATCGATGGCGAAATCACGGACAAGCAATTCGCTCGTGAACGTTTCGCACACCCCGAAGTCTGGAAATTCTTGGAGAACGTAAAAGTCGCACGCCATGGCGAGCTGAGTGGCATGTACCCAGAGGCGGTCGCCAACATCGTTCATATCGATCTTGTGGACGGGAAACGGCTGACAAGGCGGGTGGATTATCCAATAGGACACGCGAAAAATCCGCTGAAGGATTCAGAGGTCGAAGAGAAATTCTTTTCGCTCGTTGAGCCGGCGATTGGTCAAAAACGCGCGAAGAAGATTGTCGATCTGGCGTGGAAGCTGGACGCAGCCGCCAATATTGATGAGCTGATGAAAGCGTTAGAGATGCCGCAGAAATAGCAAAAGGGTTTCGCGACTTCGCTCGACATGACAAAGAGAAGTAAACCGGCGCGATTGCGTGAATTGGTTGGACAAGGCTGCATCATGCTGCCTGGTGTGCCGAACGCGGCGATAGCGCGGCAGGTGGAGCGTGCCGGCTTTGACGGGGTGTACATCAGTGGCGCGGGGATCGCCAACGCGACTGCCGGCGTCCCGGACATCGGGTTGTTGTCGATGACAGAAGTCGTCAGGCTTGCCGGGTATGTTGCGAATGCGGTGACAATTCCGGCAATCGTTGATGCGGACACCGGCTTTGGTGGCGCGGAGAATGTCGCACGCACCATTTGCGAATTGGAAAAAGCAGGCCTGGCCGGCTGTCACATTGAAGATCAGGAATTTCCCAAACGCTGCGGACATCTTGCCGGCAAATCGGTTATCGATGTTGATGAGATGACCGCGAGGATCAAAGCCGCAGTGGCCGCCCGCCGCGACGACGATTTCATGATCATTGCACGTACCGATGCGCGAGCAGTGGAAAATTTCGATTGTGCCGTGGAACGCTCCCACCGTTATCTCAAGGCCGGCGCGGACGCGATTTTTCCCGAAGCCCTGCAAAGCCCGGACGAATTCAAGGCGTTCGCGCGCGACGTGAAAGCACCGTTGCTCGCGAACATGACGGAGTTCGGCAAAAGTCCCCTGCTCAGTTTCGACGAGCTTGCCCGTTTTGGATACAAGATGGTGATCTTCCCCCAGAGCGCGTTTCGCGTTTCAATGAAAGCGAGCGAGCGATTTTTGTGTGATCTGAAAAAACAAGGAACGCAGTCAGGCTGGATCGAGAAAATGCAAACGCGGGAACAGCTTTACGAATTGCTTGATTACGACCCGGCAGAGGAAAACTGGAAGGGTGGATGTTGAATCTTAACTGGTTAAGTCCGATGAGTTGAACGATTGTGATTCGCAAGTAAAGAGAAACCAATGCCTACTGAAAAGAAACCAGAATACAGCCCGGGATTAGCGGGCGTAATTGCAGGCGAGACGGCGATTTGCTGGGTCGATCCTAATGCGGGGCTGATGTACCGCGGCTACGACATCCATGAAATGGCGCAGAAAGCGAGCTTTGAAGAGGTCGCTTACCTCCTGCTAAATGGGGAGCTACCCAACGGGAAACAATTAGTCGAGTTTACGCAACAAATCGCCGCGGAACGAGCCCTGCCGGGTCCGGTGACCCAAATGCTCCGGCTTCTGCCAAGCAAGACTCATCCGATGGATATGTTGCGCACAGGTGTGTCGATGCTGAGCGCTTTCGATAAGGACCTGAACGACAATTCGCACGACGCGAACATTCGTAAATCAATCCGCCTGATCGCGCGAGTTTCCACCCTAATCACTGACGGCTGGCGCATCTCACACGGGGAAGAGCCTATTCCAGAAAAGACTGACCTCACTCAGGCCGGTAATTTCTTTTACAAATTGGAGGGCAAGGTTCCGCAGGACTGGCAGATCCGAATGCTGGATACAATTTTCAATCTTTACGCCGATCACGAATTTAACGCGTCCACATTTGCCGCACGCGTGACCGCTTCCACACTGGCGGGAATCTACGCCGCAGTTACCTCAGCGGTAGCCACGCTCAAAGGTCCGCTACACGGCGGGGCCAATGAGGAATCGATGAAGATGCTCGAGGAGATCGGGACACCTGATCACGCGGAAGACTGGTTAATGAAAAAACTGGAGACCAAGGACAAGATTATGGGGTTCGGCCATCGTGTTTACAAAAAGGGCGACTCACGCGTGCCGGTAATGCGTGAGATCGCGCGCGATCTGGGCACGCGCACTGGCAAGGAACAATGGGTACCAATCTGCGAAAAGCTCGAGGAAGTGATGGATCGCGAGAAACATCTTTGCGCCAATGTAGATCTTTATGCGGCACCTGTGTTTTGGATGCTCGGATTTCCAGCGGAACTAAATACACCTTTGTTCGCCGCGTCGCGTGTGGCCGGCTGGTGCGCGCACGTGACCGAGCAACACGACCATAATCGATTGATCAGGCCACGCTCGCTTTACGTTGGACATGAATTGCGTCCATATCCGGGCTCGACTGGCAAAGGCGCGTAACCCTTCGAAGCTGTAGCGGCGGCCTATTGACCGTCGAACTTAGTACTCTTCGGCGCTGATGGAGCGCCGCTACAATGAAAGAATCGCAATCTCTTCAGGAAAAATACGCTCCGAATAATGCTTGCTGGGGCTGTGGTCCGGCCAACCCGGACGGACTACATATCCGGAGCTTTCCAAAAAACGGCGAAGTCGTCGCGCAATGGAAGCCCGAGAAAAGATACGAAGCGTTTGAGGGAGTTTTGAATGGCGGCGTCATCGGCACATTGCTCGATTGCCATTGCAATTGGACGGCCGCCTATCATCTCATGAAGAATGCAAACGAGGACCACCCGCCCTGCACAGTCACGGCGGAATACGCAATCAAATTGCTGCGGCCGACGCCGACGAATGATCCGGTGTTTCTTTCCGCGAAGATTGTCGATCTAACAAATGATCGCGCAACCATCGAAGGAACACTTACCGCTGGTGGAAACGTCTGCGCAACCTGCCGCGGAATTTTCGTCGCGGTGAAGGAAGGTCATCCCGCGTATCATCGATGGTAAGAGGTTTGCTGACGTTAGCGTTCCTCGCAGGAAACGCGGCATTTGCGGAAAATGATCCGGCAACCCGGGTTGCAGCGATAGAGGCCCGAATCGGCGGCCGAATCGGCATCGCGGCCGTGAACACAGGCAGTGGCAAACGTCTCGATTATCGGGCAGAGGAGCGATTCCCGATGTGCAGCACGTTCAAATTTCTCGCAGCCGCGGCCGTACTGAAACAAGTCGATAAGGGAAAGGAGAAACTGGGGCGGTTCGTGCCTTACAGCGCGAAGGACATCCTGGAATATGCGCCTGTGACGAAAGAACATCTCAAGGAGGGCGGGATGACCCTGGGCGCATTGTGCGCGGCAGCGATCGAACAGAGCGACAACACAGCCGGCAATCTCCTCCTGAATGTCATTGGGGGGCCTGCGGGTCTGACGAATTTCGTGCGTGCCCTTGGCGACCGATTCACACGCCTTGACCGCATTGAGCCGGAATTGAACAGCGCCATACCTGGCGACGAGCGCGACACAACGACACCTGCGGCGATTTCTTCGGACATGCCGAGGCTATTACTCGGCGATGCTTTATCAGAAACATCGCGCCGTCAGCTCGACGATTGGTTGAAGCGCAATGAAACCGGAGGGTCGATGATTCGTGCCGGAGTTCCAAAAACGTGGAGCGTCGGCGACAAAACCGGGCGCGGGGCGAACGGGGCGACGAATGATATCGCCATCATGCGTCCTCCTGGTAATGCGCCGATCCTGCTTGCCATTTATTCTGTAGGATCAACAGCGACTGCGGACGACCGCGTGGCGGTGATCGCCGAGGTGGCAAAGCTTGTTGCCGAATCCTTATAACCAAAAAGACCGCAAACGACGCTTAGAATTTGATGCCTGAATTTCGTCGATGCGCAATTCGCAGGAGCGGATTCAGTTGTGACTCATGAAAACTTCAACTCAGAAAACTTTCGCGAACAGCGCATTTTGTATCGTTTCACTTCCGACAGATATTGCTGAGAAGGCGCGGCGCGCTGCAGAGTTGAGCGCCGAAGATCACGCAGTCATCACAGTGGATTCGGCCACTGGTTATCCCTGCCGCCACTGTCTTCGTTGGGCACAACCTGGTGAACGGGTCATTCTATTTCCTTACGTTTCGATTCCGTCCGGTCGTCCATATTTCGAGACCGGACCGATTTTTGTTCACGCCGAGCCGTGCGAGCCCTACAGCGAGACTGGAGAACATCCGGCCGATTTTCGCAATGGCCGCGTGTTCCGCGCTTACGATGCCGATTACAACATGATCGATGCCGAGGTCGCGGATGGAAATGATCCGGAAGCAGTCATCGAGAAATTGCTCGGGAATCCGAAAACCGAATTCGTGGATGCACGCAGCGTTACTCGCGGTTGTTTCACTTTCCGAATCCGGCGCGCGTGAGGATTCGTGCAAAATTCGTTGCCCGAATTTCGTCGATGCGTCAACTCACCCGACCGTTTAACCTGATAACATGAAAACAATGGAACTTCTTCCTCCGACCGAAACAATGTATCGCGCGTTACTGGATCGCGATTCGAGTTTTGAGGGCATATTTTTTGTTGGAGTACGTACAACTGGAATCTTCTGTCGGCCGACGTGCGCCGCAAAAAAGCCGGCACCTGAGAATGTCGATTTCTTCGCCACGCCGAGCGAAGCGGTGGAAGGCGGCTATCGTCCCTGCTTGCGCTGTCATCCTATGGATCCGAATGGGCATCCGCCGAAATTGATTGAGCGTCTACGCACGGAAGTGGAGCGCGCTCCGGGTGGACGGCTCACAGACAAAGAGCTGGCTGCGCTGGCGATCGATCCCTCAACTGCGCGACGTCAATTCAAACGGCACTACGGAATGACTTTTCAAGCTTATCATCGAGCGCGCCGAATGGGGCTCGCCTTGAGCCAGGTGCGACAGGGCGGCCGCGTGGACGAAGCGCGAAACGGGAGTGGTTTTGAATCTGAGAGCGGTTTTCGAGAAGCATTCACGAAGATTTTTGGGGAACGGCCTTCGGATGCGAAGGCGAACACACTGCTTCTCGCGGAGCGGATCGATACGCCGCTTGGAGCGATGATCGCGGTCGCGGATGACAAAGGTTTACGACTGCTCGAGTTTATCGACCGGCGCGCGACGGAACGTGAATTATCGCTCTTGAGGAAGCGATTGCGAACAAATGTAGTCCCCGGCAGACATCGGCACCTGGAAGCAGTCCGTACGCAATTGGCCGATTATTTCTCGGGTAAGAATCTCGAATTCGATGTTCCACTGGCGCCGGTTGGTTCGCCGTTTCAACTGCGGGCTTGGAAAATTTTGGAATCGATTCCCATAGGAGAAACGCGCTCGTATTCCTGGATGGCGAAACGTTTGGGAGATGAAAACGCACGCCGGGCTGTCGGCCGAGCGAACGGCACGAACATGATCTGTATCATCATTCCGTGTCACCGCGTGATTCGCGCTGATGGAACGCTGTGCGGATACGGCGGCGGTTTGTGGCGTAAGAAATGGTTGTTAGACCACGAGCGCAGCGCGGCAAAGTGATCGGTGAACCCGTAATCGACTATCGGTTAAAGCCAGCTTTCGTCATAGCATTCTGAGCACTGATCACAGGTCACTTCCTGAACACGCGATGTCGGTTCCCAAAGTCATTGCCGGTATCGTCTTCAACGTCGCGTTTGTCGCTCTCCTGCTCTTTGTGCCGGCTGGCACACTGCACTGGTGGCGGGCATGGGCGTTTTTGGCCGTTACCGTGATCGTGATGACCGGAGCCATCTTCAGCATTTTGCCTGATAGTGCCGATCTGTTCTCTCAGCGGGTTAAGGGGATCATACAGAAGGGACAGCCGGCGTGGGACAGAGTTATCGTAATTCTGCTGGTGGTCTCTTATGTGGGGCAAATCGTCTTTATTCCACTGGACGTGTTCCGATTCCATCTTGCGCCAAAACCCGGCCAGGTCGTTTCACTCCTGGGGCTTGCGCTCTATGTCGCGGGTTGGTGGATCATAACTCTTGCCATGAAAGTCAATCCGTTTGCCGTGCCAGTCGTTAGGCTGCAGGAAGAAAGACATCAGCGAGTCATCGACAGTGGAACCTATGCCGTCGTGCGGCATCCCATGTACTCGGGGTTTGTCCCGATGGTTCTGGGCCCCGCGCTCTGGCTGGAATCATATGCTGCGGCTTTGCTGGCGATCGTTCCTATCGGGGTACTGGCGGTGCGGAGCCTGTTTGAGGAAAGATTCTTGAAGCGAGAATTGAAAGGCTACGACGCCTACATCCAAAAAGTCCGTTATCGCCTAATCCCTTTCGCCTGGTAGGACGCGCGGGGTGACTCGAACCCCCAACGCGCCGAATCCCGGCAAACCAGGTCGCTTTGACCCGGGCGTTGGCATCGCCACGACAATCGTGACGTGAATTACCTCTTTGTCGTGCCCTTGTACCGGAATCGACCCACCTTGAAGCGGTGCGAACATAAGTCTGAAAGAAAAACGCTAGAGCAGACAAAATTCTACGTTGGCGACGTCTGGAAATTGATGACTGTCCCAAGAGAAGGAGCGGAGCGTTTGGTCGAGATCTTTCGCGAGATTTTTGCCTTGTCAGAGACGAACGGGCCAAGTCATTCGAAATCGGCGACGGTCAATGATCCAATCAAATCATTGGATACGCAGCGCGCGAGTGGGATTTCCGAGATTCGCGCGCCGAACGGGAAACAGGCGAGAGACGAGGGCAGTCAGACCGAACATCAGGAACCTCTTCGCTAGAAACTTCACCGCTGCCCGCCGGCGTTGGTCAAGTTGCTAAGGCCCGGGGGGGAGACTCGAACACCCGACTCACGAAATAAAGTCCGTTGCTTTTCATCATAAGTGTCTCTGGATGGGGTGCCCGGGCCCGCCGTTTTCGACAAGCCCAATTCCCTGTTGCTGCGTTGACGACATGAAATAATCTCTCCTAACGACGCTGCGCGAATACCAACGAGGAATCCGGCACAAACTCCTGAATGCGGAACCATAGAAATTTCGCGACCACACGGACCGTCATCGGCGTGGTCCTGTTTATTGGTGCATTGGTATTCTATTACTTGTCGGTCCTGACAATCGATTATCGCGACACCAACCTGCTGTATCTCGGTGAGTCAGATGCGACACACTACTTCGCGCAAGCAAAGGGTCTACTGAGATATGGATTGCCGTCGGTACAAATCGGTTACGACAAAATGCCGTCGCTGTGGCCGCCTGGATATCCGGCACTGATGCTTCCCTGGCTTAAGATCCTTCCGGAGACAGATTCCATCCTTGCGCCGTTCAGGACGAATCAAACGATCGGCTTGCTGCTGCTCTGTGGTGTATTTGGCTTTTATGTTTATCTGACCATGCCACTAACTGGCGGATTTGCGGCGCTTTTGCTCGCCACCCTGCCCGGTTTTTTCACTTTCTGTCGCTCGCCATTGAGCGACATCAGCACGTCGGCGTTCGTGGCACTAGCTTTTATGTTTGCGTACTTGGGTCTGAAGGAGGAACGCCGCTGGAAAATCTACCTATCGGCAGCGTTTCTCGGACTTTCGCTGAACATTCGCTTACAGTCGGTCTTCTTCGTGCCGTTGTTGTTGGCGATGCCCCTGTTCCCAGTGAAGGGAGCGCGCGTACGCTGGCTTCTACATTGTCTTGCACTTCCGATCGTTTTCGCTGTGGCAGCCAGCCCGCTGCTGGTGCTAAATACGATTCAGTTTCATTCGCCACTTAAAACAGGATACGACTATTACCTCAGTCCAGCGCTAGCAAAGTTCGCTGTTTTTTCCTGGCGCTACATTCCAGACAATGCTGCGTTGCTTGGGCGGGAACTCGCTCTGCGTCCGCAGAAGTTCACTGCCTTGAATCAATTTGGCACTGGCACATGTTTTGTTGCCGCATTTATCCTTTTAGCTTGTGTGGGGGTATTCTTCATCCGACTCAACAAGTTCGTATTCTGCGCTTTTTTAGCCGGCCTGAGTTTCTTTGCCCTGACCATGAGTCTGTTCCCCGTCATGTACTTAGGGTACTATCTGCCGCTCCTAATGCTGTTAGTCGCACTTGCCGTTCTACCTGTGACGTGGGCAGTAGAAAATCTCGTTTTGCGAAAACGAACGATCGCTTCTCTGGTAATCTTCGTTTTGTTTGCGGCGGCTGCCCTGGGATGTCCTTCGCGCTCGGTCGATCCCGGACTGAAAGCGGATCGATTGCAGAGTTGGGAAGCTCTCCACTTTAGCACCCGCCCCCGCCAATCGGCTCAGTTTATCGCGCAACGACGTTTCATCGAGAGCGTTGGGCAACCCGGTGGACTCGTCTTTTCAGATATTAATCCTGTTTACCTGAATGCTCTTTTCCCGCCCGGATTTGTGGCGGCTCCTCTCGATGGGAAAAGGTACACCCAATGGAGACACGTTGTGCATTACGATGACGCGCAAGCAGTCGCGCTAGCGGAACTCGGCCTGCGCCGATCCGTTCCAGTTTACGCACTGTTCATTTCAACCAAAGAATTTGATGAAAAGGCGTCACGATTGCCGAATGTACCAGCTTACCGGTGGGTGCCAGCCGAGGATACCACGAACGCGGCAGTGATTTTGAGACTCACTCAACTCAGTGACTAGAAAGCGAATCGTGTTTGCTGACCTGCGGTTCCTAGATTTTGCTCTCCACGAGGTAAACCTTCCTATCGCAAGGCTACGGCTCTGCAAGCCCTCAACACTTTGACGAAAATCCAAGTCGTCCCATAGTTTCCGAGGCCTCTCTCAATATGGTGCAATCTCACGAGCGGCGTTCCATTTCCGTCGTCACGCCGGTTTACAACGGCGAGGCTTCCGTCGGTGAGTTGTGCCGGCGTTTGGCGGAAGTGTTGCCGCGTATCTCGGCGCAACATGAAGTCATCCTCGTTAATGATGGCAGCCGGGACCGAAGTTGGGAGACCATCTCGGAGTTGTGTTCGCGATCACCCGCGGTTCGAGGCCTGAACCTAATGCGTAACTACGGTCAGCATAATGCGCTCCTTTGCGGCATCCGCGCGGCGAAATATGATCTGGTCGTAACCATGGATGACGATCTGCAACATCCGCCCGAAGAAATTCCGCGGCTGCTGGCGCGGTTGGAGGAAGGATTCGATGTGGTTTACGGCGCACCAAAGGCGGAGCAGAACGGACTGATGCGCGCTCTTGCATCTCGTATCACACGCCTTGCACTAAGTGCCGCAGTAGGCAGCGATGTGGCGAAAAACGTGAGCGCATTTCGCGCGTTTCCCACTCAGTTACGCGAGGCATTCGCAGCCTATCAGTCTCCTTTTGTTTCCATCGACGTGCTGCTTACATGGGCAACAACGCGCTTTGGCGCGACGGCAGTTGCTTTCCAGCCGCGCCATTCAGGCGCTTCGAATTACACGTTCACAAAACTGGTTCGCCACGCGTTCGACATGATGACCGGTTTCAGCACGGCACCGCTGCAGCTTGCCAGTCTGATTGGCTTTACATGCACGCTATTTGGGCTTGCCGTTTTCATTTACGTTTTTGTCCGCTTTTGCCTTGAGGGAAGCGTGCCGGGATTTCCGTTTCTGGCCTCAATAATCGCGATCTTTTCAGGTGCCCAGCTCTTCGCCCTGGGAGTCATAGGTGAGTACCTGGCGCGGATGCATTTTCGCTCGATGAAACGGCCAGCGTACGTCGTTCGCACGACGATCTAGCCTATTGCGAATGCCGGCGATCGCCTTTGCAAATCTGTCGCTGGATGATGTAGATCGGCTGCAGAATTTTGCTTCCCTGCCTTTGTACGCCAGTCTGGACTGCTCTCGCAGCGAGATTGAATCACGCTGGAGGGATGAAATAAGGGAGATGTTATCAAGTGAGAGCGCCATAGGCATCATTGCCGAAACTAGTGGAACAATATCCGGTCTCGTAATTTGCACCCCGCTATCATGGGAGAGCCAGCTGCTTGGAAAATCTATGTGGGCAATTAAACACCTCGGTGTCGCGTCTGGGCCGGGGGATGCGAGCTCTGTCGCAACCAGCCTGGTTGCAGAGGTCGGGCGCCGTGTTGCCGATCGAGATGGAGACTTTCTTTTGTGTAGGGCGATCCCATCGGATACGGCCATCATTCACGCGCTTGAATCGAAGGGTTTTTTGCTGATGGATACATTGCTGAATTTTGTGTTCGACTGCCGCGCTAGTGGATCATATTGCTATCGGCAGCAAATACCGGAGAGCTTTGAGCTTCGTCTCGCTACGGCATCGGATATCGAACCACTCGCCGAGGTCGCACACTCTTCCTTTGCAGGTCATTTTGGACGTTTCCATGCCGACCCCCGCATTGGCCGCGCCGCTGCCGCGAGGATCTATCAGGAATGGATCCGATCGTGTGCGAATGGCTGGGCTGATTGGATTGTTGTCGCGATTCATGGCGATCGCATCGCCGGGTATTCTGCCTGGAAGAAACCTTCCGCGCTTGACGCGCGACACGGCATTCGGCTTGGCCATTACAGCATCGGCGCTGTGCATCCCGATTTTTTTGGGCGGGGACTTTTCACCGCGCTAACACACGCGGGAATGGAACAAGTCTGTTCATCAGCAGATTGGATCGAAGCTCCGACACACGTCGACAATCACGCGGTGCAACGCGGATTCTTGCGGCTGCATTGGAGGATCGCGGGGGCGCAACATTCGTTTCATAAATGGCTCAAGCCCTAATTTCACAAATCCACAGTGGCGCTTCGCGTATTCGACGCTGCCGATAAAGCGGAAGAAGTAAGCCGGCCTAGAAAATTCCACATGCAAAGTAACGCTGGATTATTGCGCTGGCTGAAGATGCCATTTCTCTACAACCTGTTTCAAAGTGTGGTTGGAGGGAACGCGTTACGGCGGAGGATCATTCAAAACCACGCCCGAGCCAGGCCTGGCGATAAAGTGATCGATATCGGGTGCGGTCCAGCGCAAGCCCTGCAAAGCCTCCCGGACGTCGAATATTTTGGGCTCGACATTGACCCAAAATACATTGCGTTTGCCAGGCGGACGTATGGCGACAAGGGGATCTTTGTAGTTGGCGACACGCGATCTCTTAGGGGCGACACGCGATTTAAAGATGCCGATATTGTGATAGCAGTCAGCGTTCTACACCACCTCGACGATGAAGAAGCTGAGGATTGCATTCGCTTCGCATATGACGCCCTAAAGGGAGGAGGTCGACTAATATGTCATGATGCGTGTTGGATTCCGAATCAGGGAACGTTTTCCAAGTGTATCATGTCTCACGACCGAGGCCGGAACATTCGAACGGAGCAACAATATCGCCAACTTGCCGCGAAGGTTTTTAGGAATGTTCATACATGGGTCGACACGAAGCCAATGCGCATCCCATACGTAACTATTCTTCTTGAATGCGAAAAGTAATGCTTCGTGATTTTGATGTCCGGTCCAACACACTCTGTGAAAATGCAGTGGAAGCCCAAATGGCTTCGCGCCCGAGCGAAGGATGAAACGATGCCTTGCGTGTGACGCTCCTTTTGAAGCCGCGGACTGGAGATGCCCGAACTGCGGTTATCAACCAGCCGTGCGCGACGACATATATCAATTCACGGAAGGGCCGCCTGACGCTCACGCCGGATTTAAACCCGAGTATTTCGGCCGGCTCAGTGAGATTGAGGAATCAAATTTCTGGTTTCGAGCGCGGAATGAACTGATTCAGTGGGCGCTCCGCAATTATTTTCCGGACGCCAAAAGTTTCTTCGAGGTTGGTTGCGGAACTGGTTTCGTGCTTGCGGGGCTTCGTGAAAAGTTTCCGCGAATGCGCCTGGCCGGCAGCGAAATATTTGCGGACGGTCTTACTGTCGCCAAGGCGCGTGTGCCAAAAGTTGAGTTGTATCAGATGGACGCACGACGCATTTCATTTGAGGGCGAATTTGACGTCGTAGGTGCATTCGATGTCCTCGAACACGTCATTGAGGATGAGAATGTACTGGTACAAATGTTCAATGCAGTTCGACCGGGCGGAGGACTGCTGGTGACTGTGCCACAACACCCTTTTCTCTGGAGCGCCAGCGACCAGTATGCGATGCATCAACGCCGCTACAACCGCGCCGAATTGCGCACAAAAGTCGAGAGCGCTCGCTTCCTGATCGAGCGAATCACTTCTTTTAATTCACTGTTATTGCCGCTTATGATTTGGTCGCGCTTGCAACGAAAACGCAATCACGATTTCCAACCCTGGCGCGAATTTGAAATTGGCCCGGCGCTTAACAGAGCTCTGGAAAGCATTTTGAACCTCGAACGAATGGCCATAAGAACAGGCGTCTCTTTCCCTGCGGGAGGATCGCTTTTGTTAATCGGTCGAAAACCTTGAGCCCATCATGATCCGCATTCCTTTTAATCGTCCGTTCGCGACGGGAGATGAACTTGATTACATGCGCGCCGCCGTTGCCGCGCCGAAATTTGCCGGCGACGGCAGCTTCACCGCGCAGTGCCACATTCTGCTCGAACAGTCGCTTGGAATTCAGAAGGCACTTCTGACGACGTCTTGCACTCATGCGCTGGAATTGGCTGCACTGCTCCTGGATATCGAACCCGGAGACGAAGTTATTGTTCCGTCGTTCACGTTTCCCTCTGCGACGAATGCGTTCGTGTTACGCGGGGCCAAGCCTCTTTTCGTAGATATTCGAGCGGACACGCTCAACATTGATGAAAGCCAAATCGAGCGACGCATTACCACCCGCACGAAAGCGATTTTTCTCGTGCATTACGCGGGCGTCGGATGCGAAATGGACGCCATCATGGCTATCGCGCGACGGCATGCCATTGCTGTGGTCGAAGATAACGCCCATGGTCTGTACGGGAGATATCGCGGGCGATACCTTGGCACACTTGGACAGCTTGCAACGCTCAGTTTCCATGAAACCAAGAATTTCAGTTGCGGTGAAGGCGGCGCGCTTCTGATCAACGATGCGAACTTCAATCAGCGAGCCGAGATTCTTCGGGAAAAGGGAACAAATCGCAGCCAATTTTTTCGCGGTGAAATCGACAAATACACCTGGGTCGATGTGGGTTCGAGCTATCTGCCTGCAGATCTACTGGCAGCTTTCCTTCGCGCACAGCTTGAACATCGCGACCAGATTCAGTCGATGAGACGCAAAATCTGGGAAACCTACGCGCTTGAACTGGCTTCGTGGGCGAAAATAAACGGCGTCCGGTTGCCGATCATCCCGCCGGAATGCGAACAGAGTTACCACATGTTCTACGTAATCATGCCGTCCCTCGAAAGCAGGCAAGCATTGATCTCGCACCTCGCGGGCTTAGGGATTCTGGCGGTGTTTCATTATCTGCCGCTACATCTCTCGCCTATGGGTCTCCGGTTTGGTGGTCACCAAGGCGACTGTCCCGTCACAGAAGATTTGGCCGATCGTCTGTTGCGCTTTCCATTTTTCACCGGAATGAGCAGCTCGGAACAGGCGCAAGTAATCGACGCTGTTCGCGCGTTTCGTTGCTAGGCAGAATCTGCTAGTTGAACCAGAAGGTTAGTATTCGATGCGCAGCGCGAGAGTAGGATTTCCGAGATTTGCGCGCCGAACGAGAAACAGGGGAGCGACGAGGGTAGCCAGGCTGAACATCAGGAGCCTCTTCGCTAGAAATATCGCGGCTGCTCGGCGGCGTTGGTAAAGTTGCTACGCGCCCGGGGTGACTCGAACACCCGACCCACGGATTAGAAATCCGTTGCTCTATCCGGCTGAGCTACGGGCGCATTTAACGGTTAAGTCAGTGTCACAAAGTTGGTGTAGTCGACGGATTGTCAATCCGTACCTTAGCGAGCCATGTCCGTTCTTCTCCGGATCGTTGACGTTGATCACAAAACCTATCAGTACGCCGTTGATCTGGCTCATAATCTTCAGCCCTTTTTGCGTCAAGTTTGTCGTTGCGGGGTGAGCGACAAAAACGGCAGACTCCGGCTTGCACACAGGGGACAGGCTAAGCCGCCCAAAGCACCGGGAAACATTGTGATCAGTTTCTTCCACGAGAAGTAGTTCAATCGTCGCCTCTAATCCATGAATCTACCGTGCGTTGTGAAATCGTATCTAAGCGCACCGCGCTTGGACAATTACAGCCTTCTACTCATGCTCTCCGTGATCGTGGCAGTAGTCGTTACGCCGTTGCTGCTTTACTTGTACCGACGCCGAGTAATCCAGTTAATGGGCGATGTGCTGCAGCCTGGAATAAGCGCGCCAATCCCAGTTGAACACCCGCTTTCGGACGAGCTTGGACCAAGCGGCGTTGCGGCTGTCCCATTAGACGGGTCAGGCGATCCAACCAAAAATCTGGAAACCGCGGGACGCCTCCGCAGAAGGCAACTCACTCTTGCGTTGATCAAGACTGTGCTGGTGCTTGCAGCCACTATGGCTGCCACGTCGCTGACCTTGGAGTGGCTAACTGGCGGGCCGATTCGGGTAGCCGCTGCTCGCTCACCGTTATGGGTAACCGCTGTCATCCTCCTGCCGTTATGGTTTTCCATAACGATCTTATTTTGCAGCTGTATCAGCTGGCCGATTGTGCTGCTTGGGACCGCAACTCCGAGGTTTGGACGCTGGTTTGTCTTACTCACCGTTCCCTGGTTTCTGCTCGGCGCGGTCATCGCTATTACGTCCCGCGGGCTTAACCCCCGTGTAAGAGATACTGGTCTCTTCATACTCCTCCTGTGCGTCGGCGTCTGCATCCGTCAGATGCGTAACGCTGTGCCCACGCTGGCGCTGGCCCTGTTCATACTTATCTTGCCATTAGTAGAGCTCAGTACTTTCATAGGTACAATCCGATCCTGCTCAGGCGAGCTCTTGAGTAGGCCTACGCTGCTCGCCCTAGTCCTGCTTGCACTGTGCTTAGGCGGCTGGAGCGCCTACAGGACACTGGGTGCTGTGGCGTCGGCGTATCGAAACAAACGGTTCAGTGATGCGCAGCTGCAAATGTTATTGTGGTTTGTGCTCCTGGTGATGCCATTGGTAACAAATGGAGCCTTCAGAGGGATAGCCGGTGCGACTGCTAGCCCGTTCCTTGCCTTAGCTGGTGTCGTTGTCTTAATCCCTGCCCTCTTCGCCTATCGCCGGTTCCTATACCGCCTTCCCGCGCCCCACTTCCCGCCGGTCACCCTCCTGCTATTGCGCGTGTTTGGGCCGTCGCGCGACCAAGAGCGCCAGCTCGATCGGCTTGCATCATACTGGCGATTCATCGGTCCAATATGCATGATTGCCGGGCCGGACCTGGCAAAGGCGCAGGTGCAACCTCAGAAGATTGCCGCGTTTCTGTCACGCAAGCTGCGTGGAACTTTCATCAACGATGGCGCGTCGCTCGCGCGCTGCATGGAAGAAGTCGATTTGAAACCGGACCCGGATACGCGCTACCGGGTGAACGAATTCTTCTGCACCGGCGAGATTTGGGTTGCGGCGGCGAGACAGCTTATGCGGCGCTGCGATGTTGTGCTTATCGATCTTCGACGGTTTCAGCGAGGCAGGTTTGGAACGGCGACCGAACTCGAGATGCTGTCGCATCTGGGCGCTCTGGACAAGTCGATCCTAATCGTCGGCAAAGGGACCGATATGGATGCCATGCGCGAGGCGGTCGGGAGAGGTGCCACTCGCCAGCTGCCGCCACTGCACGTACTAGAAGATGTGAAGACGTTCAGGGCAGACGAATTCTTCGCGAAGATCGTTCAGGGGTGCGGTTAAGCGGCGCGATCCGGCATGCACAGAATGCGCAAGCTATAGCCGCACCCAATCGACATGTTTGTCGAGAGAGCGCGGCGTTAATGAAGACCTTCCAGAATCTACTACAGAAGTTACAGGTACAGGTTTCCATTTAAAAGGAGGCTCAGGCGACGCGACTCGCATCAAATCCGGTGCTTGGCGAGGTTGACTGGTCAGCTCCAGGACGATAAACGGAAAAGGGGCGCTTAGGATATCACACGAATCTCGGTGTGGTGAAAGCGGGCGGCGTAGCAATTGCCGCGAGATGGTTACATGACTGGATACATGGCAACGGCAGGAACACGCCTTCGGTTTGCTGAAGAAGGTGTATGCGAAACGAGCAAAGCTTCGCGGAGAGCAACACAGCTTCAACCGTAGCGACGGCAGGCGAAGTTTCCTCGCGCTTTGCGAGCGCCTTTGCTGATTCGTCTCAGGGGAGAAGCCTGATGTTTGGTATTGATTTCCGGCGCGCTCTTTTGAGTTAAGTGGGCGGTCCCGATTTGTCGCGAAATGTGGCCCAGATAGAAACTTTTGGCTCGCTTTCCATAGTGTTCTATGAAGCAATGCACTTCGCAAGAAGTGTAAGAAAGACTGAACGTTGAACGACAAGGAGGATTCTAAGACGCGAAACATGAATACAAAAATCTGGTTTTTACTGTTGGCGGCGTGCGCTTTGTCGTGCGCAGGATGTGCCTCGGAAACCGCGCAGCAACTTCAGGGAATTGAGCTTCAGGCGCAACACATAGTGGAAAAGACCTCGGGGAAACCGCGCAAGGATTGGGGACCGGCTGAGACTGAAGAATACAACCATTTGTTTCTACAGGCGCTGCCGCAGGTGAAGCCGAGAGATTACGTCCGTCTGAATGCCATTACTGGGCAGCTGGAGGCCCCGGGACTGTTTCGTCTCCCTCTATCTACAAATGACGCGGCGCGATCCCAGCCCGTTACAGAGTATCGCAACGGGATCCAAAATGTGTCGCCGGTAAGACAATAGAATCGTGCCTTGATCCAATCACGGGCAGCGTGGACTTGAGTTAGTGCAGCATGACGCCGTGATTCGAGTGTACGATCATGCTGGCAACGTGATCGAAACGCACGAGCACAAGGGCGATTTCAAAGAGTGGTGACCATTACACTTTCGAATTTCGCGCAAAACAAAAAGCCGCCACGCGGTGAAACGTGACCGCTGATTGTGAAAACAGGTAGGGCGATTGACCTTTTTCGTTTGCTGGCTGGTGCCGTTGCTCGGATTATGCTCTAGAAGAAATCCCGCCGCGAACGTCAAGTCAGAGACCCCTTCTCTCCCCTCCGGCTACTAATGGCAAGGGGGGCAACGATACTTATAGGGACCGGCGCTTTGCGCCACAGTTGAAGTGGTCCCGCCCACCCTAGCCTGCGCCCAAAGTCTAAAACTGCCCAACCTCTTAACTGGGAATGAGATCGTCCCGGTTGTGCCGGCAGCGTTCGAATTGTCTGGAATTTCGATGCGACAACCGCCGAAGCCCCACACAGATATGGTCGCGCCACTCGTTCCGGAAGAGATTGTGACATTTTTCCAACGCTGACAGCCGCACCACTGGTCGGGGTTAAACGTCGGCGTGAACCCTGTTTGGGCAAACGCTTGCGGCGAAAGGGCAAAGCATGCGAGCACGAGCGCGATGACAAGTAGCGGGGTTGCTTTCTTGAGTTGAATCAGTGGATTCATATGGTTCTTATTTCTTTTTCTTCGCTGGTTTGATTCTGGGATTGAGGGCCCTGGAGGAGGCGGAAAACACGCGGGAAATGTCCTCCGCCTGATTCAGATTCCATTTTAACGGCGTCGAGTTTTGAAAAAATCTCCCAACCCGTCAAGCCAATTCGCCACAACCTCGAATCGCCGATTCGAGTTCCAGAAACGCCGTCAGCTTTTCATCCGCACGCACAACAAAACGCTTTCCGTCGCCGCGGTGCGCGTCAGCAATCCAGATTGTTCGCCCCTCTCGGAATCAATGGCTAAGACATAGCCCCAACTCCAACCGGCTTTGCTGAGATTGTCAGCGACTATTTCCCAGTACCGTTTCACGCTGGCCGGCATTCTGTCTCTTTTGCATATCGCTGTCAGATCGTCGCCTGTGAATGGTCACATTGGTTGCGTTCAGAGCGGACTTTTTAAGTCACCGACCAGTTGCCTTGAGCCACGTGTAATACATGTCCTTTTCAGCGAGTGTCATATTGTCCTGAAGGAGTCTGTGAGCATCTTTTTGCGAACTCCCGCTGCTTGTATTGACTCATCTGGATGCCCAGCTCTGCCCCGCTCCTTGGCTACCATTGCGACAGCTGTCTGCTGATAAGCCTCGAAAGTATTCGCGAATAGATCATTCCGTGGGTCACCTCTGGTAAGTTTTTTGTGCAAGTTCACAAATATGCCTTCGATGGGCGTTGCTGCTGAAATAAACTCTGCACTTGTGAGACCACGTTTGTAGAAAGCATCGAGTTTGTCCGTTGTGTTCAGGGCATTCAGCATCTCATTGGCTCGGCTCTCTCTCTCGTAGTGGTTGCTTGATACCCCCCGGAGGTTTCCTAGCGCGGAGCTCAGACGCCCCTCTTCCTTTGGTTTGGTTGTTCAGTCTCTGCAAATGTGAAAATCAGCACTTGACTGAAGATCTGCAAATCGGTTAAACCGCCTTCTGGTTCCTGGTGCCCTCACCTGCAGCCATCACAAACAAGGAGAATCATACAGACGGTGAGAATAGCTCTAAAGGGCACATTTTTAGTGGCAGCTACCGTTTTGTCCGCAACACGCATGTCATATGCACAAGCGGTTAGCCCTACAGTTCAGGTTCCATTCGAGGGCAGCGCTCTGATGAACATCGGATCGAACGGAGACGCTAACCTGACAATGGGCGGCGAGTACAAACACCCTAAGAACGTGATCGAACAGGAGAAACCAGTCTTTTGGACTTGGTACGTCGATGCTGGATACGAATCGGAATATAACTTTCGCGGAACCAATCTGACTCCCAATGCAAATGGGGCCGGGTTTTTCAATGCGCGAGTAACTAAGTGGAACTTTACGCTCGGTCTTTTCGGAATTCATCAGTTTGGTCACGCGTCGGCGCCGAGCTGGTCCATCGGTGAAGGGGGAGGATCGACAGGAGCGGCCGGAGCGAAAGACAGTTTCTTTGTTCCATACACTCGCTTCCCGACCACGGTACAAACTCGGTTTGATGAATTGGACGTCTTTTTGTCCTACAAATTCTCGCTGGGCCCAATTGATATAACGCTAGGCGACATCGCCTTCTTTATTTCTCGCCGTGCGACGACTTACGAACAGGATGTTCTGCCGCCGGATACCTTTTGGAGTGTACCATTCACTGATACGAGAGTCCGCACATTAAGTCCCGATCCCACAATTGAAGAGGAAGTATTCGATCGCCTCTATATTACCCTTAGCACGACCAAAATTTCGAAGTACATTACACCGTCGATCACCTATTATCAGACAATCTATAGCTGGGGCGCCGAGCCGACCCACGACGGCAAGTTGTTTTACGCTCCGGTTCCGACCTTCAACCCTTCCCCTCCCCCGGCCCCGAGCATAATCTTTGTCCGTCCGCAAAACCCGCGCCCGTTCAACCAGCGTAATGAAGCATTGGGAGGCTACCTTGAAGGAAGAATTAACACAAGGTTTCCCATCACAAGATGGATCGATTTTGATCCGTACGGGATCATTTCGGTGAGCTTCCGTGA
>Ga0207701_10002025_pt1 | contig 20993 bp, 16 predicted proteins | sample KBSSwiSSwithPhiX_FD_184294 | JGI IMG/M metagenome (GOLD analysis project Ga0207701, IMG submission 184294) | Switchgrass rhizosphere bulk soil microbial communities from Kellogg Biological Station, Michigan, USA, with PhiX - S5 (SPAdes) (version 2) | ecosystem: Environmental > Terrestrial >... | reverse complement strand
CCTTCTGAAGATGTAGCAGCGCCTGTGTTGTTCCAGGCTAGGATAGATTCTGTGCTGGTAGTTGCATTATCAGGTCCGAAATTGTCGAAGTAGTTCGGGTTGAGTGAATAATTACCGCTATTGATAATTTCTTCACCCAGGTCGATAACAGCCTGCATGTCGGTATTATCAAATGTCGGAGCAGACTTGTTAATGAATGCGCCTTTATTGAGCAATACTTTCATCAGCAGGAATTTTGCTGCGTCAGGACTTGCTTTGTAAGGAGCGTTTGCATCAGGAAGATCAGGAATAATGTCATTCAAAACTGCAACCAGTGTATCGACAGCCTGTGCAGGAGTCATTACCGGTGCAGGTTTGATTGAATTATATTCTGATGAAGGTCTGTAAGGAACCTGTCCGAACAGATCAAGCGTATTGAACTGCGCATATGAACGGAGGAACAAAGCCTCTGCTCTTTGCTGGGTGTTAGGACCGAATGCAAGAACGGTTGTTGCAGCATGCTGCAGACCACCGAGCCCGTTAAACGTTCCTTTCATGTGTACATGGATAGGAGTCCATGTATGCGCATGTAATACTCTGAATACACCGCCATCATCCCAGTCACCACCACGAGTAGGCACAAGCGCTTCATCAGTAGTAGTTTCCTGAAGATTAAATATACGTTCCTGGTTGTGAGCAACGTCATTCATGGCATTATATGCAGAAGTAAGTAACGCACTCACATCAGCGCCGCCTCCTGATCCACCAACAATGAAGGAATCATTAAGCGTCTGATCGAGCTTGGTACATCCTGCAAGCAATCCAATCGCTGCTATTGAAATATATTTTAGTTTCATAAACTTTGTTTATAAAGGTTTTTAGGATTACAGTGAAAAGTTTACACCAAACATTATTGTACGCTGTGTAGGGAATCCAATGTAATCAATACCCAATGATGGTACGCCATTAAGAGCTTTATCTACATTCACTTCAGGATCGAATCCGGTGTAATCGGTAATTACGAACAGGTTGTTAGCTGAAATGTAAATGTTGAAATTTTTTAATGATTTACCTACGTCTCCGAATGTGTATTTCAATGTTGCGTTATGCAATTTAAAGTAGTCGCCTTTTTCCATGAAACGATCAGATGTTGAGATCGGGTTAGCAACACTTTCACCGGAAGTCACAAGTTGAGAAGCGATGTTACGACCTCCAACGATGTTGGAGATGTTCAGAACGCTCATCAGTGTGTTATTGTAAAGATAGTTTCCGAATGAACCATGCGCTCCAATTGAAAGACTCCATTTCTTATAAGAAACATCCGAATTCAAACCAAGGTATGCCGATGGGTTGGGATCTCCTGTATAATCAGGCGTTTTTGAATAAATGGCTATACCATCTTTGTCAAAACCCTGGAAATCTGCCAGGTAATAAACGTTGATCGGTTGATCATGAGCAATTGCCTGGGCGAATGCGTTTGTTGTACCCTGACCATGCAATCCGCCTGTAAGAATGAGCGGGAATGCACCGGCTTTAGGATAATCAAATTTATTCGTAAGAAATGTAGCATTTGCATTTATGTTCCATGAAACGTCTGCAGTTTTAATCACATCAAAGCCCAGCATTACTTCTACACCTTTATTAATAACCTTGGCATCGTTGATGTTCTTGTACACCGCACCACCGCTTCCGGGGGGCTGTGGCTGGGAAGCAACCTGTAGAATAACAGGATCTTTGGTTGTTTTATTGAAATAGTCGACTGATCCATAAAGTCTACCCTGTAATATGGAGAAATCGACACCAAAGTTGTATGAGCTTACCGATTCCCATTTCAAAGAATCGTTCGGGCTATGGATTTGGGCGAAGTTTCCGAAAGATACCCACCTGAACACGTTCAACGGTGCATCAGATGCGAACTCCTGGTTACCTGTTTCACCATATCCGGCCCTAAGTTTCAAAGACTGGAAGAAGCCATTGTCTTCCATGAAATCTTCATGATCGATATTCCATGCGGCAGCAACAGATGGGAAGTATGCATACCTGTTTTCTTTACCGAACTTGTTTGAACCATCGGCCCTGATAGTAGCAGTAAGAAGGAATTTATCCTTATAATTACCTGTTGCCCTTGCAAAGAAGCTCTGGATCTCAACATCGGGTTCTTTGAATGAAGTTGTCTGAAGATTACCCTGTTTACCGGCACCCATGTTATCATAATAATGAACATTGGTTTCGGTTTCCTGTGTGCGGTTATAGTTGAATTCGTAAACGTAGTTACCGAATCCCTCGAAACTTGTTTTCCAGAATTCGTAACCAGCCACAACGTTAAGGTTAAAATCTTCAGAAAGATCTTTTACAAAGTTCAATGTGTGGGTAACAGTTGATGATTTAAGGTTGTTCTGGAATACACCAGCTTCACCTTTATCCTGTGCGTTACCACCGATAGACCTGATCCATCCCTGGATTTCGGCTTTTCTGTTACCGGAACTGTAATTCACACCATATAACATCTTATACTCGAGCCAGTCAGTGAATTTGTAACCTGCACTGAAGTTTCCGAGTAACGTGGTAACGTTTGTAATATCATTATAAGCATCTGAAAGCGCAAGCGGGTTAACAAGACCGCTCGGGTTTTCCTGGTTGTAAATTCCATTGCTGCGTGTAAGCGTAAGGGTTGGGTTCCAGATCAATGCAGCTGAGATAAGGTTACCACCACTACCTGCATCCTGTGAAATAGGAGCTATGTTTTCTGAAACATTGGCAACGGCAGCACTGAAGTCGAGACTTAATCTCTTTTCCATAAACTTGAACTGGCCGTTCAGGTTACCCACATATTTTCTCAGGTTTGTTTTCCTGATAACACCATCCTGGTCGCCTACAAAAAATGAAGCGCGGTATTTACCGTTGTCGCCGCCACCGCCGAGGGCTACAGAATAATTTTGAGTAAGTGCACCTTTGTCGAGGATTTCATCAAAAGGATCAATGCTTAAACCTGAATCAGAATTAGGAGCATCGAACTTCGCGATAGCAGAGCGATAACCTGCTGCATCAAGAACATCTACTTTCCTCATTACACTTCCAACACCTACTGAGGCATTAGCGTCGATCTTTGTATGACCGGTCTGGCCTTTCTTGGTTGTGATCAGCACCACACCATTTGCACCTCTTGAACCATAGATAGCAGATGCAGATGCATCTTTAAGAATGTCTACCTGTGCAATTTCATTGGGGTTGATGAATGTGAGCGGATCGGCAGGAGGACTAGTACCTACAGTTGCTGAAAAGTTCGGACGGGCTGTTCTGCCATCCAGAGGAATACCATCAACAACATAAAGAGGATTGTTACCAGCCCTGATTGAGTTGTTACCCCTGATCCTCACGATTGTAAGACCACCGGGCTGACCACTACTGTTAGTGATCTGCAAACCAGGCACCTTACCCTGAAGCAACTGCTCAGGTGAGTTGATCTGGCCTGTGTTAAATTCTTTTGATGTAACTGAAGCAACAGATCCGGTTAAGTCCCTTTTACGGACAGAACCGTATCCTACCACTACCACCTCATTAAGGTCGTTGCTGGTAGCGTCCTTCATTACAACGCTCAATGGAGCATCTCCAATCGCAACCTCCTGTGGAGCAAGGCCAACAAATGAAATAACAAGTGTTTTCGCACTTGGCGGAACAGAAATGGTAAATGCACCGTTTGCATTTGTATTCGTTCCAAGGTTGGAGCCTTTTACAACTACAGAAGCGCCTGCAACACCTGCACCGTCTTTATCGGTTACAGTGCCAGTTACAGTCTTACTTTGAGCGAAAATGGAGAGGGAAAAAAATAGGAAAATGCCGGTTACGGCAATAGCAAAGAGTTTTTTTCTCATACTGCAGTTCGTTAATAATGAATAAAATCAAAAAAGCACCCCGGTTACAAATGTGTAACTATTACACAATTTTAGATAAAAATTAAATAAAAAGAAAAATTAATTTTTATTTAACGATCTAATTAAGACACCTTAAGATTGTGCTATGCTGCACTGTGCCGAAAAAAACAATCAGGTTTGAGAAGAGAAAATTTCAGCCGCTTTCAGGTCTTTCAGGTAGATAGTATTAAACCGGTAAAGCTTACCTGGGCGGTGCGAAACATCGGATTCAAGTTCGTCGAGGTCTATCAGCCAGTCCATCAGGAAGAACTTCTTCCTGAAATTCCTTCTGTCCATCTTTGTATTCAGAATGGCCTCATACAAGGCCTGCAGCTCTCTCAGCGAAAATTTTTCAGGCAACAGATTGAAGACAATAGGATGTTCTTGTATCTGCTCCCTCAGCCTTTCGAGGCAGGTTTGCAAGATTTTATCGTGATCAAATGCCAGGTTGGCCACATCATTGACCGGGTGCCAGTGCAGTTCATTGTGTGAAAGCTTCAGCTGGTGATCCTTGATATTTACAAGAGAATAATAAGCAGTGGTGATCACCCTTCCGCCCGGATGCCTGTCAATGCTGCTGAATGTGTAAACCTGTTCAAGGTAAACATCACTCAGCCCGGTACGTTCCTTTAAAACCCTGTAGGAGGCACTTTCGAGATCTTCATCGGGCCTGAGCAGGTCTCCGAGAAGAGACCACTTATCTTTATAAACTTCAAGATCTGATTTGATGAGTAAAACTTTGAGCTCGTTATCTGAGAATCCGAAGATCACACAGTCAACTGAAACCATTGCTTTGAGAAAATGCAGGTTCTGGGCAGATGGTGAAAGCATGTTTAACCGGTGGGAAGTAGCCATAAAGTAAAATTAGAGGGATAAAAGTAATTTGCAAATGGTAGAAATTATTTTATGTATCTAAAAGAAGAAGTAATCAAATTAGAAATAAAAACACGGACCCTCCTGGCCTCAGCAAAAAAAGGTTTAAAAGAATCGCAGATCGAAGACCTCAGGAGTATTCTGAAATTCCATGAATACCGTTATTATATTGAGAACGACCCCCTCATTGCCGATAGCGAATACGATCTACTCTACAAGGCACTCGAAAAATTAGAGACCGAAAATCCGTCGCTTGTTACTCCTGATTCACCTACCCAGCGGGTTGCGACAGTTATCACTAAAGAATTTTATACGGTACCGCACCTCGTTCCGATGCTTTCACTGGAGAATTCTTACAATGAGGATGATCTGCGTGATTGGGACCGCAAAGCACGGGAAATGGCAGGGATGGACACAATTGAATATTGTGTTGAGCCCAAGTTCGACGGCGCAAGTATTTCTCTTGTATATGAAAACGACCACCTGCTTCGCGGAATTACCAGGGGTGACGGAATTGAAGGTGATGAGATCACTACTAATATAAAACAGGTAAGGTCGGTACCCCTTTCCGCTCCGTTTTCAAAATATGGCATCCAGCAAATTGAAATACGGGGTGAAGTATTAATGTCTAAATCGAATTTCAAAAAATACAATGACTGGCTTGGGTCGCAAAATATCGCTCCCCTTGCCAATCCAAGGAATGCAGCGGCCGGATCATTAAGGATAAAGGATTCTATGGAAGTAAAACGCCGCAACCTCGAGGCCTTTCTGTATCACGTGAGTTATGTTCTTCACAATAAAAAAGAAATGCCGGAACAGCTCGCCACGCATGGCGATTCATTGAAATTTTTGTGGAGCCTTGGTTTCAGAAGTCCCGAAAAGGAAAAAAAAGTTGTAAAGGGAATCGAGAAGGTGATCAGGTACTGTGAAGAATTTGAATCTAAACGGGATGAGCTGCCATATGAAATTGATGGGATGGTGATCAAGGTAAACGACCTCGACCTACAAGATAAGCTTGGCATGACCACTCATCACCCACGTTGGGCGATGGCGTTTAAATTCAAGGCAAGGCAGGGTACCAGCAAATTGCTGAATGTAGAATACCAGGTCGGCAGAACAGGATCGATAACCCCAGTAGCTAAAATCGAACCGGTGCCTATAGGCGGAGTTGTGGTAGGTTCCATCTCTCTCTTCAATGAAGAAGTGATACGTGAAAAAGACTTGATGATCGGCGACACTGTATTGGTGGAGAGGGCTGGTGATGTGATCCCTTACATAGTGAAGTCGTTTGCTGATGCGAGAACAGGTACGGAGAAAAAAATAAAATTTCCTACAAAATGCCCTGCATGCGGTGATCCTTTGGTGAAACCTGAAGGAGAAGCAGCATGGCGATGTATTAATATTAACTGCCCAGCCCAGGTAGTGGAACGAATGATTCATTTTGCCAGCAAGGATGCAATGGATATACGTGGATTCGGTGATGCGCTGATCAAAAAATTTTATGACCTGGGTTATATTAAAGATGTGCCGGGAATCTATAGTCTGCCCTTTGATAAGATCAGGGAGCTTGAGGGATTTGGCGAAAAGAGTATAGTCAACCTTACAACATCAATCGAAAAATCAAAATCGCAACCGCTTCACAGACTGATATATGCCCTGGGAATACGCTATGTTGGAGAAACTACTGCGAAAGTGCTCGCAAATGCAGTTTCGCATATACTTGATTTTAAAAAATTTACCGTTGAAGATTTTCTTGAATTGGAAGATATCGGACCAAAAGTTGCGGGCAGCATACACCAGTTCTTTAATAATACAGACAATACTGCAATGCTGAATGAGCTTGGCAGGTTTGGTATCAGCCTTGAAAATAAAAAGAAGCAGCACGGTGAAACGGGTAACCTTACAGGTAAAACATTTCTGTTTACAGGTTCTCTGCCAACGCTCAAGAGGAGTGAAGCTGAAGAGATGGTTGAAAAGAACGGAGGTAAACTTCTTGGCAGTGTTAGCAGTAAATTGAATTACCTTGTAGCAGGTGAAGATGCGGGCTCTAAACTCGAAAAAGCCAAAAAGATCTCATCAGTCAGAATTATCTCGGAAGGTGAATTTCTTACCCTTATCAATAAATTAAGGTGATGTTTTTATTTATTAACTTTAATACAAAAGGAAAGCAAAGATGAAAAAAGTAACGGGTGAAACATGGAGACCTTTGCAATTCAACGGGTGGAAACACTTAAGAAAAAAGTATGCTTTATCATCACATGGCCGGATTGCCAGTTTTACGGAAGATGTTGAAACAGATGGAAAACTGTTACAGGGTTCATTGACTACCGGGTACAGAACATTAAATCTGCACAGACCTGGCGACAATGGTACTTTGTACATACATCGTGAAATAGCAAGGCTGTTCCTCCCTAAACCATCTGCAAAAGCAAAGTATGTGATTCACACCAATCACAACAAGCTCGACAATTCAGTAAAGAATCTCAGATGGGCATCACTACCTGAAATGATAGAACATCAGCAGAAAAGTCCCGCGAAAATTGCCTACAAAAAAGTTCAGGCCAACAGGAACGAAGGCCTGAAACTTAATGCTACGCAGGTTCGCAGCATTAAAAAAATGTTGGACGATTCCAGGCGGAAAGTGACCATTAAAAAGCTAGCTGAAAAATTCGGCGTTAGCGAAATGACCATGTACCGCATCAAGAGCGGGGAAAATTGGGCCAGGATCTGAATCAGTTCAGCAATCCTTTCTGAGCACAATATTCTGCTATCTGAATTGCATTCGTTGCCGCACCCTTTCTTAAATTGTCGCTGACGATCCACATGTTAAGTGTGTTTGGTTGACTCTCGTCTCTTCTGAGCCTACCCACAAATACATCATCCTTATCATGCGCATCCATTGGCATTGGATATTGCTGTGAGCCCGGGTTATCTACAACGATCACTCCAGGTGCATTGGCCAGCAACTGCTTTACTTCATCCAGGTTAAAATCTTTTTCAAATTCAACATTTACGCTTTCGCTATGGCCACCAATAACAGGAATGCGGACAGTTGTAGAAGTAATGCGTATACTGTCATCGCGCATGATCTTGATGGTCTCTTTCACCATCTTCATTTCTTCCTTCGTATAACCATTATCGAGAAAAACATCTATCTGTGGGATCGCGTTAAGATCGATCGGGTATTTATATGCCATCGGGTAATCGCCATTTGTACCTTTCATTGCTTTACTTCTTTCGCCCATTAACTGGTCGACGGCTTTTTTACCTGTTCCTGTTACACTCTGGTATGTTGATACAACAATTCGCTTGATCTTATATTTATTATGCAGCGGATTTAATGCCACCACCATCTGAATTGTAGAGCAATTCGGATTTGCAATGATCTTGTCTGCAGAAGTGATAGCATCTGCATTGATTTCCGGAACAATAAGTTTCTTTGTCGGGTCCATCCGCCAGGCTGATGAATTATCGATAACAGTTATCCCTGCTTCTGCAAACTTTGGCGCCCACTCCAATGAGGTGCTGCCTCCGGCTGAGAAAATTGCAACAGCGGGCTTTGCCTTTATCGCATCATCCATGCTCACGATCTTATAAGTTTTACCCTTGAATAAAATTTCCTTGCCCACTGATCTTTCAGAAGCGACAGGAATTAATTCCGTAACCGGAAATTTTCTTTCTGATAACACTTGTAACATTTTGGTTCCTACAAGACCTGTGGCACCAACTACTGCAACTTTCATGGATCCTTTTGTCCTCCCTTTAGAGGTGGTTTTAATTAATAATAAAAAAGCCTCCCTGTGCAGGAAGGCCGTATATTTTAAGAATACAAAATACTTTTAGCCTTCCTTTAGAAAGTGCTTCTTAGTACCCTTTGTATTTTTGATTTTTAGCATGAGGTGTCAAAAGTACTTGCTAAAACTTATTAAACCAAAAAATAATGTTTTTTTCTTACAACAATTACGTGTTTTTCACTTGTTGAAATTCAGCGAGGTGTTCATCTTTACTGCATGAATAAATTGCTTAAAAGCCTAGTGCTGTCTGTGTTCTGTATTCACACTGTTCATTCGCAACCGATCATGCCTGGCGATGTGATCATTAATGAGATACTATTCAATCCTTCAAAAGACGGCTTCGACTATGTTGAAGGATACAACAGAAGTAAATCAATAATACATCTCAACGAATTGATGATAGCCAACAGGAATGGGGTTGATGAAATTGTATCCATTAAGAATATTTCAAAAGATCCTCTGTTGCTTGAACCTGGTGAATACTTCATTATTACAGTGAATGAAAAATGGGTGAAGCAACATTATCCCTTGACGACATCAGCAATAGTTTTACAGGTATCATCATTGCCATCATTTCCGGATGATGAAGGTTCAGTATTGCTTTTAAGAAAAAGCGATTCATTGATCATTGATGAATTAAACTACAGTAAAAAGTGGCACTTTAAAATGATTGATGACCCTGAAGGTGTTGCACTCGAAAGAATAAGCTATGACCTTCCCACGCAGGAAAAAAATAATTGGACATCTGCATCCTCATCATCAGGATATGGCACACCGGGAATGATCAATTCCCAATACCGCCAGGAAGAAAAAGGTACTTCAGTGATATCAGTTTTGCCGAAGATATTTTCACCCGATAACGACGGACAAGATGATTTTGCATCTATCAGTATTAATGTGAAAGAACAGGGAAAAATTGCAAATGCCGTTATATATGATGTTACAGGAAGAAGAGTAAGATATATAATGAAGAATGAATTACTTGGTGCCAGCAACAGGTTCCTGTGGGATGGCTATGACGACCGGGCCCAAAAACTGGGAACAGGTATTTATATTATTGTTACCCAGGTATTCGATCTTGAGGGCAATGTTAGTAAATACAAAAACCTGGTAATACTTAATACGATAAAAAGATAGCGATCATTTCCACCGCAGCGTATTGATCAGGTGCTTCATATCAGCTTCAAGAAAATCATTCACCACTCCAAGCGAATCTGCATTTGGCGTGGAATCGAAGTACAATGCCCCGCGAAGAAAATGCTTTGTTGAATCTGTTACAAAGAACTGCCGTGCTGTAGCAGCATTCCCTCCAACTTTAAAAAAAATTCCTGTGATGCCATTGGGAGTGTGCATAAGCGAATCTTTTATACCGGAAGCCTTGGTACTATGCTTGTAAGTAAGCTTGAATGCGTCGTCCACCAGTTTGTCGAACTGATTTTTTGTTACATCCTTATAGCTCATATATATTTTACCATTAAGGGAAGGAAATTCTATGTTTATCCAATATGGATTTTCCGGCTTATCCTCAAAAAATGTAGAATCGCGTACAACATTTGAATAGGCAGGATATTCAAAAGAATATGGATAGTCCGGTTTGTCGAACGTAACATATTTATGTTCGGGAAGCTCAATTTTAAAATACCCTCTTTGACGGATGGTATAATCGCTGTTGCACGAAAAGGTTGCAGGAAATACCAGGAAAAATATGACAATTCTACTCAGCATGCCGGTTAACGATCACTTTTACTTTTTTGATACGGTTCCTGTCTACCTCCTGTATTATGAATTCAAAATCTCCGACCCTGACATTATCATTTACCTGTGGAATCTGCCCCGCAATTTCAAGTATAAGGCCTGCGAGCGAGTCGCTTTCGCCTTTTACTGAGTCAAATATATCAGAAGGCAGGCTCATGATGCTTGCTACATCATTCACCATTATACCTCCTTCGAAAACAAATGTGTTCTCATCAATCTTTTTGTTCGATGCTTCTTCTTCATCAAATTCATCATTGATCTCACCGATGATCTCTTCGAGTATATCCTCAAGCGTTACAATACCGCTGGTGCCACCGAATTCATCTACAACCACAGCAAAGTGAATATGTTTTGTCTGAAACTCTTTCAGAAGATCTTCAATGTATTTCTGTTCGTGAACGAAGTAGGGGTTGCGTAGTACAGCATGCCAGTTAAACGTATCGGGTTCATTCAGGTAAAGCAGAAGATCCTTTGTATGGATTATCCCGATGATGTCATCGAGGCTTCCTTTGTAAACCGGCAACCTGGAATAATGCAGCTCTTCCACTCTTTTTTTGAGTTCTCCGAAAGAAAGGTTGTGATCGATTCCGCTTACATCCAGGCGGGTGCTCATGATCTGTTTCACAGTAATGTCGCCGAATTTGTAAATGCCGGTGAGTATGCGTTGTTCATCTTCTTCCTGAACTGTGGATTTTATCGCTGCTTCGAGCTGCTGCTGTGAATATGCACGTGAAACCCTTCCTCCCATGAATCTTTCAATACTGTCCGACATATTCATGAGCCGGGTAGCGATCCTGTTGAAAAGGTAATATAAGATCTCAACGAGGTAAGAGGCTTCATATGCAAAGCGCAGATTATTCTGTGTGGCGCGGACTTTCGGCAGTATTTCACCAAAAAGAACGATAAGTGCCGTGATCACCACAATCTTTATGGAGAGCAACGCAATTCTTTCCCACAACAGTCCTTCATTGATGATGTGTATCTCATCGATAAGTACATTTAGCAGGATAATGACGGCTATTTTTACGAGGCTGCCGGCGATCATCAGCGATGCCAGCAGAGTTTTTGGTGCTTCGAGCAGGTTGGCGATCCTCTTCCATCCTGAATCTTGTTTTGTTTTCAGCAGGTTTACATCGCGGTAGGTTAAAGAGAAAAAAGCCACTTCGGCGCCTGAAATGAAGAAAGACAGGATCAGCAGAACTATTACTGTCAATGCGAGTAATACTGTTGCCTGGGTATTGGCCACCAGGAACAAAGGATTAAATAAGTCGCAAAAAACAGTTAACAATAGCTTGTTCTCCAATTAGAATAGTTTCGTAATCATAAAGGCAGGTCAATGGCCTGCCCTTTAAAAACCATTGCAAAAATATAAGAATGATCGGGATTCAGAAATTCAATTAAACTCCTCACATTACAGCGTAACAGGTGATGATTTTTTAGAAAGGAAGACTTTCGGATGCATCTCCAAGTGGTGGAATTTCCGGATTGAAACCTTCAAGGCCTTCATTTCCTACCGGTCCGCCCGGATGTCCATGAGGTGCATCTGTTCTTTTATCTAACATGATAAGGTTGTCGCCCACTACTTCTGTCGCAAATTTTTTATTTCCTTCTTTATCTTCCCAACTTCTTGTACGAAGCCTTCCTTCAATATAAACAAGGCTTCCTTTATGTAAATATTTCTGGGCCAGTTCAGCTAGCCCCCTCCACAATACAACTGTGTGCCACTCAGTCTGTGAGATTAATTTACCGGCCCTGTCTTTAAACGTTTCTGTAGTTGCCAGGGGAAATTTCGCTACCGCGATATTTCCTTCAAGATGTTGTACATCGGGATCCCTACCCAAATTGCCTATCAGCATAACCCTGTTTACACCTCGCATAATGTAAAGTTTGGTGGTTAAAAATCATCTCCGGTTTTTTGCCTTTTTAAAGTTAGATTTTTTCGCAGAAATGTGCTAAAATCTCTTTTGGAGGTAGGAATTAATAAACTTGGGAAACGCATAATCATTAATGTTAATTTTTTTTACCAGCCTGTAGTTTTCGTTCAGATTAATTTTTCCGTTCAGCCTGATGTGGAGAAATCTTCCCTTTATTCGCTGATGGGTAAGCTGCTGGGTGAAAATTTCACTTTGTGAAATCACATCATAGGATTGATGTTGCAACAGCTCATTGAGAAAAGAATCAGCTTCACCTGCCTGTTCACTTTCAGTTTCAAGCAGCACAAACTCATGCAGATTTTGCCATATATCTTTTGTCTCACGCTTACGTATATACACAGCTTCACCGTTATCTATAATAAAGTAGTACAGCCATCTTGTTTTTATTTTCAGAATTTTTTCTTTAATGGGCACGTCATTTACAAATCCATTATTATACGCCACACAATCTCCGGACTGAACACATTGCAGGCACAAGGGATTACGTGGTTTGCAGATGGTAGCACCAAAATCCATTATAGCCTGGTTGAATACCCCGGGAAATTGTTCATCAATGAGTGCCTGGGCAAGATGACTGAATAATTTCTTCCCTTCATGTGAATCCGTTGGAGTAGATATACCGAAATATCTCGCAAGCACTCGCTGGACATTTCCATCGACAACCGCCCTTTTTTCATTGAATGCAAAAGAAGAAATGGCTGCAGCTGTATACGGACCAATCCCTTTCAGTTTAATAATAGAATCATAAGTACCGGGAAAAATTCCATGGTGCTGTTCAACAATAATTTTCGCGGTAGCAATGAGATTTTTGCATCGTGTATAGTAGCCCAGCCCTTCCCACAATTTGTATACTTCTTCTTCCGGCGCATTTGCAAGAGCATGAACATCAGGGAACGTTTTTATGAATCTTTCATAATATGCCCGGCCTTGTTCAACGCGGGTTTGCTGCAATATTATTTCACTGAGCCATATCTTGTAAGGATCAGGTTCACCCTTCCATGGCATGGGACGGTGGTTATGGAAAATGTTCCATTCAAGCAGTTTCAGGGTAAAATCAGCCTTCATTAAAAAAATTAAGTAAATTCATTTTCAATATTTTACAGATTTCTTGCTTTTATTAAAAATATCCTTTAATTTCATTAATGAATTGATTTTGTGGTGTTTGCCTATAAAAGAAGTAATCCCCCAGTAAAAATTCAAATTATGAGAAAAGCAGACCTCGTTAACCAAATATCTGAAAAAACAGGTATCCCAAAGGTTGATGTACTGGTTACTCTGGAAACCATGTTCAAAGAGGTAAAGGATACTCTGTCCCAGGGCGAAAACATTTACATCCGCGGATTTGGAAGTTTCATAACTAAAAAACGCGCTGCCAAGATTGGCAGAAACATTAAGAAAAATGTTGCCGTTCACATTCCGGAACATTATATTCCTGCCTTCAAACCTGCAAAGGAATTTGTTGCAGAAGTTAAAAAACTTCAATCAGTAAAAGAAGATCAGCCAAACCCCGAAGATGAGGCGTAACTTGCGCCTTAAACCCGAGGATTGAAAAAACAACAGCTTTTTTTACTGGCAGGAGCAACATTAGTCTTCTGCGTCGTTTATTTTTTTGGGAAAACAACTCCACCAAAAAAAAATACAGCTGCAGCAGGATCTCCTGATTCAACATATAATATTCAGAAAGTACTAGAAGCATCAAGATCACAGTTAACTGTCGATCAGCGATCGAGGCTTGCACAGCTGGAAAACAGCGTGGTACGCGGCAACGTGCGGGAGCAGAAAGCAGAAGTTTTTAAGCAGATTGCATCATTCTACCGCGATACTGCACATCTACTCCTTCCCTTTGCTTATTACACAGGTGAAGCCGCTAAGTTGGAAAATTCTGAAAAAAGTCTCACCTTTGCTGCCCGTTTCTTTTTAGAGAACGCCCGCAAACAGGACGATGAGGGTCTCAAAAAATGGATGGCAAACGAATCGAAAGAGTTATTTGAAAAAGCTTTGGTACTTGATCCAGGCGATGATTCCCTTAAAGTAGGCCTTGGAAGCTGTTACATCTTTGGTAACATCGCCGACAATCCCATGCAAGGTATCATGATGATCAGGGAAGTCGCCGAACGCGATCCTTCAAACATGTATGCACAATATATGCTGGGTGTTGGAGGAATGATGTCGGGACAACTGGATCGTGCAATCGACCGCCTCAGCCTCGTCGCTTCAAAGCAACCTGAAAATGTGGAAGTGAAGCTTATGCTCGCTGAAGCATATGAAAAGAAGGGCGATAAAAAAAATGCAGTGAAATGGTATGAATCTGTGAGGTCGTATATCGGAAATCCTGAAATATTACAGGAACTCGACAAGCGGATTCAGACACTCAAAAAATAACCATTACAATATTATTAAAGGAATTAAAAAAATTGTTTAACTAAATCATTGGTGACTTATGCCTTGTGGTAAAAAAAGAAAGCGTCATAAAATTGCGACGCACAAGCGTAAAAAAAGACTAAGAAAAAACCGTCATAAGAAGAAGAGCCGCTAAGTCTTCTTACATTGTACAGGGCTCATAACCGGGCCTGCCCTTCTTGTCGCTGAATCTATTATTTGTCATTTATTGTTGATTGCTTACTGACTTACCGATATCTGACAAATAATTCCTCTTCAGCATATCCCATTAGTGATGATGGTTAGACGCAAAAGTGATTACGCTTGAATAAGGAATTAATCATAAATGCTGCTCCCCTGGGCGTAGAAATCGCCCTCTTAGAGGATAAAAAGCTGGTGGAACTGCATCATGAAAAAACAGATGCGAGTTTCGCCGTAGGTGACCTGTATCTCGGAAAAGTAAAAAAACTGATTCCGGGACTGAATGCCGCATTCGTGGATGTTGGATTTGAAAAAGATGCCTTCCTTCATTATACAGACCTCAGTCCATACGCCCGCTCCCTTCTCAAATTCACACAGATATCCATTAACGATAACAGCCCTGCCGGTTATGATTTCTCAACGTTTGATGTAGAACCGGAGATCATAAAAACAGGAAAGATCAATGAAGTATTAAGCGGCAAACCTAACATTCTCGTTCAGATCCTTAAAGAACCTATAGCTGCAAAAGGACCGCGCCTGAGTTGTGAAATTTCATTGCCGGGCCGCTTTGTTGTAATCACTCCGTTTAATGACATCGTTGCCGTTTCGCGAAAGATACATTCAGCCGAAGAAAGAAAAAGACTTCAGAAAATTGTTGAATCTATCAAGCCGAAAAATTTTGGTGTGATCGTAAGAACAGCCGCCGAAGGCAAGAACACAGCAGAACTTCATGAAGATCTCTCCGCACTCGAAGAAACCTGGAAGATCATTCAGAAAAATCTTAAAGGTGCTGCACCTCCTGCTAAAGTATTAAGTGAGCAAACAAAAACAACAAGTATGCTTCGTGATCTTCTGAACGAAGATTTCAACAAGATCGTGGTGAATGACAAGAATCTTTTCAACGACACACGCAATTATATTCAACGGATAGCTCCCGAGAAATCTGATATTATCTCTTATTACCATAATGGTCTTCCCATATTCGACCAGTTTGGCATCACCAAACAGGTGAAAGCCGCATTTGGAAAAACTGTGAACTTGCCGAGCGGTGCTTATCTTATTATTGAACACACCGAAGCGTTGCATGTGATCGACGTGAACAGCGGTTACAAAAGTGTAAGTAATAACCAGGAACAGAATGCGCTCGAAACAAATCTTGAAGCAGCCGCAGAAATATCAAGACAATTACGACTAAGAGATCTTGGCGGTATTATAGTTGTGGACTTCATCGACATGAAGCTTCCCGACAATAAACGCAAGCTCATGGAAGCTATGGAAGAATTCATGCGACCCGATAGGGCCAAGCATGCTGTGTTGCCGATTTCGAAATTCGGACTGATGCAGATCACGCGTCAGCGTATGAAACCCGAAATGAATATCAATACGCAGGAAGTTTGTCCTACGTGTAATGGTACGGGAAAAATTTCTTCAACATTGCTGCTTGAAGATGAAATAGAAAAGAATTTGAGTTACCTCGTTACTCATCAGCACAAAGATCTTACACTGGTTGTTCACCCCATATTATTTTCTTACTTCACTAAAGGCGGAATATTCCGTTCAAGAGTTTGGAAATGGAAGTGGAAGTATGGTCAGAAGGTGAAGATGAAAGAAAACACCAATTACCATCTCACGCAATACCAGTTTTTCGATAAACATGAGGATGAGATAAAATTATAGGAGAAGGAAAAAGGGAGAAGTTGTATTCACTTTTTAACTTTTTACTTTTCACTATAACTTATTTAGTCTCTCCTGGATCCTCCCAGGAATATCGAAATATACTGAACCAGCGTAGCTACAGAGGCAAGTGCCGCAACCACATAGGTCATTGCAGCCCATTGCAGAGCATTTTTTGCTTTTGGATACTCTCTTTCTGATGTGATCCTGGATGTGTTGAGCCAGGCAAGTGCCCTGCGGCTGGCATCTATTTCTACCGGAAGGGTGATCACAGAGAATAATGTGATAATTCCGAAAAGTATAATACCTGCGAGCAGGAGCTGAGGGAAGGTATTAATCATTATTATACCACCTAACAGTATCCATTGAACGATGCCCGAGCTAAACTGAACCGCCGGCACAAGCTTACTTCTAAGCGTAAGCCATTGATAAGCAGTGGCATGTTGAACGGCATGGCCGGTTTCATGGGCTGCTACTGCTGCAGCTGCAACTGATGTGCTGCTGTACACTTCAGGACTCAGATTAATGGTTTTATTAGCCGGATTATAATGGTCGGTCATAAAGCCGTTCACAGAAGTTATTTTTACGTCATATATCATATTGTCGCGCAGCATTTTAGCAGCTACTTCTGCACCCGTTAAGCCTGATGCGATGGGTATTTTTGCATACGCTTTGAACTTGCTTTTCAGAATACCGGAAACAAGAAGACTAATGCCTAAAAACAATAAAGAGAGCAACATTACTGATGGTGTCATTTCACAATTTCTTTTGAGTTACTTTATTTAAACATCAAATAAAAATCCATTTTTTATTACCGACAAAATGCTGAAAATTGAGTTTAATTAATAGCCGTTTTGTCATTTGATAACGTGGTGAAAAACAAAGGCTGACAATTTATCACAATGGTTGATATTATCTTCACCGTTTCACATAATTAATTGATTTTTAATTTCTTATAACGGTATAAAAATTATTCCCTGAGCATAATGGAGGCGTTTTAAAATTATTCACAGCATCAAAAATTTATTTTGTTATGTGGCGCTAATTTGTAATTTAGTGCAAGAATTTAATGGGTTAGTAAGTAAGGGGTCAGCAGCAATGTTGACCCTTTTACTTTTTAGATATTCTTCTTTTTTTCCACCGTTTTTTTACTGCTTTAATCATCTGATTCATCTGTTACCTTCACGTCATGAGTAAAGTTAAGACGGCATTTTTTTGTTCCAACTGTGGTTTTGAAAGTGCGAAGTGGACGGGTAAGTGTCCATCATGTGGAACATGGAACAGTTTTATTGAAGAAGTGATTCATAAAGAAGCGAATAAAGAAAATGGATGGAGAGAACTTACGGATGTAAAAAGAGAATCTAAAATAATTGCACTTCACCAGATCAATAATGTTGAGCAGGAAAGAATCCTGACACCTGATGCTGAACTCAATCGCGTTCTTGGCGGCGGAATAGTACCGGGCAGCATAGTTCTTGTTGCCGGTGAACCTGGGATCGGAAAATCAACATTGTTTTTACAAACCGGTTTGCTGTTAAACGGTATACGTGTTCTTTATGTAAGCGGAGAAGAAAGTGAACAACAGATAAAGATGCGGGCAGACAGACTGAATATCAAACATTCAGAATTCTATCTTCTAACGGAAACATCAACCCAGGTAATCTTTAAGGAAATTAAAAAGATAAATCCTGAAATAGTTATCATTGATTCAATTCAGACACTGCAATCAAACTATATAGACTCTTCACCGGGAAGCATATCCCAAATTCGTGAATGTGCCGCAGAGCTTCAGAGGTTCGCTAAAGAATCCAACATACCGGTATTTATTATCGGTCACATCACAAAAGATGGAACTGTTGCAGGTCCAAAGATCCTCGAGCATATGGTAGATACTGTTTTACAATTTGAAGGAGACAGGCATTACACATACAGAATATTACGAACGATAAAGAACAGGTTCGGAAGTTCTTCCGAGTTGGGAATATATGAGATGACCAGTGAGGGAATGCGTGGGGTGAGCAATCCAAGTGAATTGCTGATCACACAAAAGGAGGACCAGCTTAGTGGAATAGCCATTGCTGCAACAATGGAAGGTATGCGTCCGCTGTTAATAGAAGTGCAGGCGCTGGTAACACAATCAGTTTATGGAACACCTCAACGCACTGTTTCAGGTTTTGACCTGCGGCGTCTCCAGCTGTTACTTGCAGTACTGGAAAAACGTGGGGGATTTCATTTTGGAGTAAAAGATGTGTTCCTGAATATTGCCGGAGGATTGAAAGTAGAAGATCCCTCAACAGATCTTGCTGTATTATCTGCGTTGTTGAGTTCTTTTGAAGATGTACCTGTTCCTCATCATATTTGTTTTGCCGGGGAAGTAGGTTTAAGCGGTGAGATCCGCGCCGTGAACAGGATCGAACAACGGATAGCGGAAGCTGAAAAGCTTGGTTTTGAAAAGATCATAGTTTCAAAATATAATCTTGGTGGCGGCAGAAAAGGCGAATCAAGGCTGAACACGAAACAATTTGCAATTGAAGTGATTGAAATGTCGAGAGTAGATGAGTTATACCAGTACCTTTTTTAAAAATATAGTCCATCTATTATATCCGGAGATTTGCCCTGGATGTGGAAGTGACCTGTTACAAGGGAATTCCCTGATCTGTGCGGATTGTATGGATGAATTGCCTTTGACCGGGTTTTATATGCATCAAAATAACCCTGTAGAAAAAATATTCCGGGGCAGATTGCCGGTGATCACCGCATCGGCGCATGCCTATTTTACGAAGGATTCTATAGTGCAGAACCTTCTTCACAGTCTTAAGTACGCAGGGAACAGGGAAGCCGGAATATGCATGGGTAAGATGATAGGTAAAGAATTAAAATCATGCGAATGGAATAAAGACCTGTTTGCCCTGGTACCTTTGCCTTTGCATTATAAAAAGTTTAAAAAGAGAGGGTTTAACCAGGCAGAGATGATCTGCGAAGGAATCAGTAGTGTAATAAACGTACCTATATTAAATGATTTGATCGTAAGAAGAAAAAATACAGAAACCCAGACTCATAAAACAAGAGCGGAGCGTTGGAACAACATAGAGAGTAAATTTGAACTGAATAAAGCAGCAGGCTTCATGAATAAACATGTGTTATTGGTAGATGATGTGATCACAACGGGCGCTACACTTGAAGCCTGCGGTACTGAACTTTTAAAAATTGAAGGACTGCGTCTGAGCATTGCAGCATTTGCATATACATCACTATGAAACCAACTGCCGTACTGATTATTTCTATTTGTGTTGTTTCAATACTTTCCTGCAGGAAGGATTCATTTACTACAGATCCCAATGCAGTTGTAAATATATCTGCCGATACCATTCATTTTGATACCCTGTTCACTACCACTGGGTCTGTTACGCATTTCTTTAAAATATTCAATGATAATGACAGTAAGCTGAAGATCTCAGGCATCACACTAAGCGGAGGCAGCAATTCTTTTTTTAAAATAAATGCAGATGGCACTGAAGGTCCCTCAGCTGCAGGACTTGAAATTGAAGCAAACGATAGTTTATATGTTTTCGTGACAGTAAAAATTGATCCCACCATTGAGAACCTGCCATTCATTGTACAGGACAGCATCGGAATAACCTATAACGGAAATCAGAAATGGGTGCAATTACAAGCCTGGGGACAGAATGCCAACTTCATGAGAACGAAAGTGATCACCAGCGACACAACCTGGACCAATGAAAAACCGTTTGTAATACTTGGTGGATTACTGGTTGCCGAGGGTGTGGAACTGAAAATTCAACAGGGCACAAAGATCTATTTGCATGCAGATGCTCCACTCATTGTTGACGGCACCTTAACTGCTAACGGGAAAAAATACGACAGTACTAAAATTATTTTCCAGGGCGACAGGATAGATGAATTTTACAGGGATCTACCTGCATCATGGCCGGGGATTTATTTCAGGGAAACCAGTACCAATAATTTGCTCAAACATGTAATAGTGAGGAATGCATACCAGGGAGTGATCAGCGAAAAGCTTTCCGCGATCGCGGGACCAAAAGTTAAACTCGAGGAATGTATCATAGACAACTGTTATGATGCGGGCATACTGGGTATAAAGAGCAGTATCAGTGCGGTGAATTGTTTAATCAGCAACTGCGGAAAAAATATATTGCTTGTGCAGGGTGGAGATTATGAATTTATTCATTGTACAGATGTTGCAATAAACAATTCATATATTTCACACAGGCAGCCGGTTCTTGTTGTCACAGATTTTATAAAGGTTGGTGATGTCATTACAGTTGCTGATGTGAAGGCCTCATTTAATAATTGTATTTTCTGGGGTGCTAATGGTACTGTGGAGAACGAAGTTTCTGCGATCCGGGAGGGCACTGGTGTTTTTGAAATTGATTTTAAAAATTGTCTGTGGAAGATAGAAACCCAGCCACCAGGCGTAACAGCTTCAGATATGATTGAAAACGAGGATCCGG
>Ga0207701_10002023_pt1 | contig 21008 bp, 21 predicted proteins | sample KBSSwiSSwithPhiX_FD_184294 | JGI IMG/M metagenome (GOLD analysis project Ga0207701, IMG submission 184294) | Switchgrass rhizosphere bulk soil microbial communities from Kellogg Biological Station, Michigan, USA, with PhiX - S5 (SPAdes) (version 2) | ecosystem: Environmental > Terrestrial >... | reverse complement strand
GCTTCCTTGATTTGAACCTCCGTTCCTTGCCGCGTCACCAGCGGTACGACGTCATACAGTTTTGCGCTCGCCGTATAAGCCGCCTCTAAATAGTTTTCTTCCGAGATTCGGCTGTATTTAGCAATAATTTTCTTGCTTTCGTCCTTGTGTGTCTTGAAATATTGCACCGCCTCGATGTGCGCCATCAGAACTTTTTTGACCGTATCGCGTTGCCGCGAGAGATAGTTTCTGGTCGTCGTGGCACAAATATAGGGAAACTCGAACCGCTTCTGAAAATCCGCAGTGCTGATAAGAATGCGAAACGGCATGCCTTTGGTCAGATAAATGATTCCGGGTGGCGAAGGAAAGCCGGCGATCCGTCCGGTCCGAAAGGACGCCGCCCGCTCGGCCGGCCCGCCGACTTGCATAATCGGCACCTGCTTGTCGGGCTCTAATCCAAGGCCGCGAATAAGCGCGCGCGCAGCGACATCGGATGCGCTTCCAACGCGGCTGATGCCGATGCTTTTCCCTTTGAGATCCTCGGCCGATTTAATATTTTCATTGACCACCAACTCGTAAGGCAATGAATTCAGATAGCAGGAAACTAATACGAGATCGGCTCCGGCGACCACCGCGCTCGCCACGCCGCCGCCGGAAGCGTTACCGACCTGCACATCACCGGCAACCAAGCTGGAAACGCTCGTCGTCGTGCTCGGGATAAAGAGCAAATCGGCGTCGAGGCCGTATTTCTTGTAGAGCCCGCGTTCTTTGGCCAAATACCAGACCGAATTGCTGCTCTCCAAAGCGCTGTGAGCCAGACGAATTTTTTCTTGCGCGCGAGCGATGTGGGAATCAAAGCCGACGGAGAACAAGATCACAACGACCGGGAACCAACTGCGCCAGAACAATCGCATAGGGCCTCCGAAAGGAGAATCGAGTCTTCCTTTGCGCGAGATCATCCGAAGGGCTTGCTCTATCGCCAGGCATCGTCGGACGGAATCAAATTTCTTCCCAAGCGGCGCTCTGGCGGCGCGGCCAACCATCCCTGCACTTTTTCCGCATAGAGCTTGAAATGCGGCGTCTGACGGTGCGCTTCCAGTGCAGCCTGGTCCTTATACACCTCGTAGTAGTAAAACCGGTGTGGATCGTCTTTGTCTTGCAGCACGTCAAAACGCAGGCAGCCGGGTTCATCCTTTTCCGAATGCTCAGCGTCGTGACGTATAGCCTCCAAGTACTCCGACAGATTTTCGGGCTTGATCTGAACCATCACCTGCAAAGCGATCATGCTGCACCTCCACAGTCGAATTCATCGTCAAGGGAGCGGCGGCCGAAATACCGCAAACACTTTGTCGGAATTTGTGATCCAGGACTCGAGAAACACCGCCTCGTCAGGCTTTCGGTTGAGCTCCGCCATCGCGCCGGCGAGGCAAAACCAATTGAGCAATTCGTGATGGCCGCGATCTTCGGCCTGAGCCAAATTGGTGTTACGCCAGGTGTCCCACTCCCCGTTGCGCAGAGCTTCGAAGTAACGCTTGTCGGACTCGACATCGGGGTACATCCGGCCGTGCTTTTCGGTCAGGAACGAATGCGACCAACTCGAAGACGCAATCAATGCGACCTTCCACGGAGTGTTGGCGAAGGCGCGAGCGGTCGCGGCACCGATCTGAAAGCAGCGCCAGGGCTGCGGTCCGGGCGGATCTTCTTCGAGCTGGTTCAGCTTTTGCCCCATCGAAGGTGTCGGCGGCACGCCCTGACTGCCGGTGAGGTACCGGCCATAAGAGTTCACCGTGAACGGCACTAGCGGGTAAAAAAAACCGACGCGATCCCAATCCAGGTAAAGAACGGAATTGGCAAAGGCGTGTCCCAAACCGATGTGCAGCGGCTTGTAGCTATATGCGATATCGAATCCTTCATTGAGAAGAAATGACGCGAGGTGCTTTGCGCCGCCGCGGTGGCCGCTGATGGTATAGCTCTTTTCTCTCGGTTCGTTCCAGGAATTGATGCCCCGCTGATTGTGCAGCCAGGGTTGGAAGTCGGCCGAGTCATACGCGAGCACGGAAAATGCGGGCACACAATCTTCACGATAGTTCTCGAATTGATCATCGCCCCACACTACGCAGAAATCCGGTTGAAATTCATCGAGCGCGCGCCGCGCCAGCCGAAAACCTTCGATCATTTCCACTCGATGCGCGTTGGAGTGAGCCATTCCCTCATCCGTACCCCATTGCTCGCGCATCCGTTGGGGCCAATTCTCGTTTGCGCGCAAACGCTCCGGCAGCGCGGCATCGGCCAGGCAGATCTTGATCCGACGACTCAAATTTCCTTGCATGCCCAGCCCAGGATAATGCGTAATACCCAGCCCCAACATCTGTCCCATCGGCTCTCCTTTGTGAGCGTTCGCTCGCAGAATTAATCTAGACTGGCTTATTAAACGAGCGGAGGCTTTGACGCAAGAGCGAGTCTCAACTCCTGCAGATTGGAAAATTCACGCAATATCGAGTCATCTGTTACGCTCTCGCGTTCTGAAAAACACCAATCACGCATGCAAAACAGAATAGTAAAGATTTTTCTGTAAAGCTCCTGAAAACTGTTGCTTCGTTAAAATAAATCATCTACAAACAATCAACCACTAATGGTTTTCGATCAGCAACACGGTCAACACAGCGTTGAAAACTCCAGCCGATAATTCACATATTCACGAAAGGCGCAGTTCAATTTCGATGCGAACAGTGTCATTTTCGCTTTTGCCTGAAGCCCCATGTCCGTTTTGCATGCACCTCAAATGCGCAAAGTGTCGTGAGGTGTCATTCTCAGTCGCGGCATGCTGCCAATGTCGCAAACGAGCTCTCGCGCGGCTCGACGGTCTGCAAAAGCGTTTTTCCGAGGGAAAACCAGACGAGTAGGAACAAAGTCGTAGCCGCAAGCTCTAAAGTGCGCAATCCCGATTGCGAAAAATCACTTACGTGCAATCGGACCTGAGATCATGAGGATCAGACAAGCACTGACCTCGCCTGTGCCTTGCAGGGTTGAAGTCTCGCTTACCCGTATTACACTTAGTGTATAATGATTGTATCCAACCGGATGATGTGGTCTGCAGTTTAGATCTCCGGCCGGTGATCATCATCCGACGCGCGGAATTTCCGTTGGCCGCTTTTCAGAGCCAGGAGATGACGATGATCGATACGAGTCGGAAGGGGCGGCGCTGTCGAGCAAAAAAAATGGTTCGCACACACGAAGCGAAAATCGAGCCTGAACGCCGCGGCACAATCGTACATGAGCTGGAAAACCTCGGGAGACGGATGGTGCTTGTCGAGTGGGACGACAACTCATCGCTTTATGTGTTTCCGGACGAGATTGAAATCGAGGAAAGCTAAAGACACCCAATGTATTCTTTGCAAAGATCCGTGAACGAGTGCTACCAGTGATTCTTTCTACGCGCTGAAGCTTCTGACTAGCTGACCATCTCTCTACCCAACGCACAGAATTGACAAGCTTAGGGTTACTCCATAATCTGGCACAAATACGTGCCGGATGGAGGGAGCCATGGAGTTCACCAACCTAAACCACAAGATCGAAGAAGCGGGAAAGGAAAATCTCAGAAACGTCCAGCTCTTCGGCACCGACAACTTTCGCTCGTGGATGCTGCATTTTCCGCCGGGCGACAGCACGCCGATGCACTACCACCAATCGCCGGAAACTTTCGTCGTAATTGCTGGAAAATGCTCCGTCAAGGACATCAAAGGCAATGAACGGATACTCGAAAAAAATGATATCGTTTTTTTTCCTGCCAAAGAATATTATCAGCTGACGAGTGTCGGATCCGAGACTCTGGTTCTGTTCGGCAATCGCTCGGAACCATTTGGCGTTCGGCCGGTGAGAGCGGAAACAAACCAGTAATCGGTTTCGATCACTGCCGAACGGTCGAAAGAGGCTCTGCGCGGAAGTGTCTGCTAAACGATCTCCGGCGCAATCTGACATTGAATCGTGATTTTCTTTTGGCTGATGCTAAACTTGATTCGTCCGTCAGTGCAGCGGTAAGTGCGCAAGCAGGATTTCAACAATGAACGAGCCGAATATTCAAGTGGATTCGACTTCTTCAATGAGGCGGTCATCATCCTAAATCCCCGAGAGATTGGTGACGATCTTTTGATTTCCGCGAATTCGTTTCGACTCCGAACGGACCACCGACGTAGCCTCGACATAGTTCAGCTGGCGCTTTTCCCGAACGCAGCGCAGCAGCAATCCGCCACGCGCCATATCGCCTAGCCCGACAAACTCAGTGGGCACGCGAAGCTGGCTGCCAAAAATCGGTGCGAGGATATCCAAGTATTTCCCCGTAGCGACACTTCCCAGAAGCACGATCTCACACTCCGCCCCGATCTGAGTGACTAATTCTTTCGCGCTACGCCGGAGCGCGGCTCGATACGTTTGATTTTTCAAATGGATCGGCACACGGGCGAAGCCCCTGAGCCTCGACAAGCGAATCACAGCATCGTGCGCCAACAAGCCGGCGGTCGGCGTAATAATCAAAATTCCCGGGCAGCTGGAAGGTGGCTCGGCAAAGTTTCGAGCATAGGCAAGCTTACCGCGGAAATAGAGCGCGCTCAGATAGGTAAAAACCTCGCCCAAGGACACGCCGGCACTGCGCAGTCGCATCGCCAGATCGGAGCGGCTGCTTTTTTTCAGCACCCACCGGGCCCGCAGACCGTTGCAATTGGCCGGCGACAGAATAAACACTCGGCTCACGGACGGACCGCCTGCATGAAAGATTCGCTATCCAAAGTATTCAGCACTTCCTCCCGCTTAAGCCAGCCGCGACGCGCAGTGGAAACTCCGTACGTCAAATAGTTCAAGGCGCCCGTAGAATGCGCGTCCGTTGAAACGATGAATTTGATCCCGCGCTCGCGTGCGGCGCGAATCCACTCCGGCGCCAAATCGAGACGGTGCGGATCGCCGTTGACCTCGATGGCGCAACGCGCGACAGCTACGGCATCCAACACCTCCTCCATCCGGCAGGCAAAGGGCGGCCGCGATTGAATCAATCTGCCGAGCGGGTGTCCCCATATTTTAAAAACCGGCAGCTTGAGCGCGCGCAATAGCCGGTCTGTCATCTGATCGGCATCCATTTTGTGGCGCGAATGGATGCTCGCGATAACAATATCGAATTGCGCTAGATAATGATCGGGATAATCGAGTGAGCCGTCTTCGAGAATATCCGACTCGGTTCCTCTGAGCAGCTTTATTTTTACGCGCTCCTGCACCCGCGCGATCTCGTCCCACTGGGCGCGCAAGCGGTCGATCGAAACACCGCGCGCGTAGTAGGCGCTCGGCGAGTGATCGGTAATCGTAAGATAACGCATCCCCAAAGCTTCTGCCGCCAAAGCCATTTCCTCAATGGTGTTCCGCCCGTCTGAATAGATCGTATGACAATGCGTCATGCCGCGGATATCTTCGCGCGTTAAGGGCTGCGGCAACTTCCCGGCCATGGCGGCCTCGATTTCTCCCTGGTCTTCGCGAAGTTCCGGTGGAATATACTGAAGCCCGAGCCGCTGATAGATCTCGTTTTCGTTTTTGAACTGCGTTCCGCCCTTTGATTGTGCCTTGTGGGAGGTAAGATCGATCCCTTTCGATCGCGCCAGTTTCTCCAGCTTCGCGATGTGATTTGCCGCGCCGGTCCGCGCATGAAGTCTCGCAACGAATTCATCGGGTGCCACGACCTCGAGACCGACTTTAATACCCGCCGCAAGCGACGCAACACAGTGATCGTCGGTGAGCTCGATCGTTCGCGCGAGGGTTGGCAAGCCCAAAAAATGATCAATGACGAGCTTCGGCTGATCACTAGCGGCGACAATGAGAATTTCGTCCACGGTTTCGTTCTGGCGTCGGACGGTTCCCGCCGGCGCGACTTCGATAAGCGCCGGACAAAGCCTCAAGTAGCCTAGCACAGCTTCGGCTTGCTCACGGGCATGGCTGAGCAATAGAGATCGGTCTTGTTTGCGGGTTTCGAGCTTCTCGATGTCCGCATGCAGCTTTTGTTGAGATTTGAGCCCAAACCCTTTGACTTTGCTGACCAGTCCTTGTTCGCATGCCGATTTAAGGTCGGTTACTGTTTCGATATGCAATGCCTCACTGAGCGCGATGATTTTCTTTAGGCTCAGACCGGGAACTTCACTGAGCTCCACAGCGCCGGCCGGCAGCTCCTGACGAAGTTGCTCAAGCAGGCAACACTCGCCCGTGCGGTAGATCTCCTCGATAATCGCCGACAGTGCATTCCCCACGGCGGCGATCTCCTTCAGCCGTCCAGCTTTGACGAGCTTATCGAAATCACCCTGGAACGTTTCCAGAGCGCGCGCCCCTCGCTCATAGGCCTGCACCTTAAACGGATTTTCGCCTTTGATCGTGAGCAGCCGCGCGATCACGCGTAACTCGGCCGCGATCTCAAACCGATCTTTCACTGCACGTCTCCGAAAGCATGAAGCTTCAGTCTATAACGCTAGATGACCATCTCAAGGGCATGCAACGGCTCCCGGCTTCAACGGCGATTTGCAAAGCGTCAAAAAGCTGATCTAGATAGCTCGTTGGCGCTGATCGAGCTGATTCGAAGCCGATGCAAAGATACGAGGTCGACATGCAACTTACTATTTATCGGCAAGCTTTCTCGTAATGACGTGTATTCTTGGAATCAACGTCGCAACGGCACAAGACAAAATGCGCGTTGCGATCCCGTTGTTCCCGACGACGGCGTTTTCCTTGCTGGTGGCGAGCGATCGCGGCTTCTTTCAGAGAGAGGGTCTGACGGTTGAACCGATCAGAATCAATAGTGCCCCGACGACCTATCAGGCGCTAATTTCAGGCGACGTTCACGGTGCCGTGGGCGCGCCCACGGGTTGTTGCCCAGCTACGCTCAAGGCGCGGATATCGTGACGGTCGGTAGCTGGGATAACTTCGTGCCTTACGTCTGGGTCACCAAAGAAAAGATCAGCGATGTTCGCGAGCTTCGCGGCAAGCGCATCGGCGTCAACCGCGCCGGCAGTAAACCCTGGCTCATCATTCAGGTGCTGCTGCAGAACGCAGGGCTCGACCCCGTCAAGGATTTGACTTTATTACAAATGGGCGGCGGCTCTCAGGAAAGAGTCGCGGCTTTGATGCGCGGCGGAATCGACGCGACTCTCGCGGACGTGCTGCTCGAGCCGATCATGAAAAAACGCGGTTTTTTTGTGTTACGCGGCAGGCCGACTCCATTCACGAACGCACCCATTGCCTTCAAGCGCTCCTATCTTGCAAGCCAACGCTCGACGGCAAAAAAGTTCGTTAAAGCTTTCGCTGATGCGACGCGCTATATCGTCGTTAACAAGCCGGGCACCCTGCGTCCTCTGACTCAGCTGCTCAATACCAGCGACAGTGAAGTGATCGACTTCGCTTACGATTACCTGCACGCTAATTCGAGGCAACGCTCTATCCGCCCGCCGAGGCGGTGGAGAATTTGATCAAAATGTCCGCCTACATGGACAAGAAGCTGCAATCGATCAACGCCAAACAAGTCGTCGATCTCTCGCTTTTGGATGAGCTCGGCACAAAGCAAAACGAACGGGTGCATCGATAAGTCCATACGGCACCGATTTGCCTTACGCCGGACCGACCGCTGACTATTCGTCCAGCCTGAACCCGAGTTTGATCGTCACCTGCCAGTAATCGACCGCGTTGTTTTCAACGTAGCCGCGCGTGTCGACGACTTGGAACCAGTGGATATTGTGGAGTGTCTTGCCTGCTTTCGTAATGGCGTTTTGCACCGCGTCTTCAACGCTCGATTTGGACGTCCCAGTCAATTCGACCTGTTTGTAGACATGCTCGCTCATGCCGCCCTCCGTTCGCGCGAATTTGATACGGCCGAGTGCAAGAACAGTACCCTTGGGCGTCGGCTCGGACTAAACGGCTAAAATCAAATAGAGAGCGACTAGGATTACTGGCTGGAGAGCTCAGCGTCGCTTTTGGTTTGTCGTCTTTCTAGTACAACCGGCTCCGCATGATCGGATAGTTCCTCCGCATTGATGACATCGATCATCTGGCGCAGGCGCGCATAATCTTCGCGATTGAAACGCATGCGCAGGCGATGCAAGTGCAGCTTGCCAGGATCATCTGCTTCGGCGGGCAAGGGCTCGGTTTGCTGTACTTTGCCGTCCTTCAGAATATCGGCAAAGTCGCGGTTGAGCCGGTCGATCAATTCGGGCGACGGCGGATAGTTCAGGCGAATCACCAGATCGTGTTTTACGAATCGGTACGAATGGAAGTTACGATAAAAATTCTTGATCTCTTGAACCGCCACTTCGGCGCTCGTAGCGATACGGAAAAAAGTCATTTCTTTTTCGGTAATGTAACCCCGGCTCATGACATCTTCCCGCAGAAAGTCTTGCCACCGGCTCCAGTAGGTCCCCCCGGGAATATCCATCAGAATGATCGGCACTAGATGGGTTTTGCCGGTCTGTGCCAAAGTGATCGATTCCAGAAGCTCGTCGTGAGTGCCGAAGCCGCCGGGAAAAATAACCACAGCGTCGGCTTCTTTGACGAACATGAGCTTGCGGGTAAAGAAAAAATGAAAGTTCATGAGCTTCGGATCGTTACGAATGAACGGATTGGCGTCTTGTACCGAGGGAAGACGGATATTGACGCCGAAGCTCTTCTCCCGACTCGCACCTTCGTGCCCGGCTTGCATGATGCCCGGTCCCGCGCCCGTGATCACCATCAACCCTGCTCGAGAAAGCTCCTCGGCGAAGCTCCGCGCCAGATGGTAATATGGATCAGTTTCTTTCACTCGCGTAGAACCGAAGATGCTGACCTTGCGCACATGCCGATAAGGCGCAAAGATGCTGAAGGCGCGGCGCAGTTCCTGTAAGGCGCGGTTAAGGATTTTGAGGTCGCCCCGTTCTGCGTTATCTTTCGCGAGCCTAAGTAACGTCCTTAGAATCCCGGCAAATTGATCGGCATTGACAAAATCTTTCTGCGCGCCCAACCACGTGTCGATTTCCGCCGCGAGGTCCGCCAAGCTTCTGTTTTCCTGTTCCACTTGTGCCACCTTCTCTCGAGAGCAATTCCCCGTCTAGGACAGTATAGACGATGGAACAGCGGCCCGATACCGAACAGTTGCATGAAGCACTATGCTACGTTGTGCTATTTGTCATGATTAAGCACCGGGATTATCAGGGCGCGGTATAGCGAAGATTTTCTCTACGCTCGGAATGACAATTCAGGTTGTCAACTCGAACGGCAGTGAGAGGCTTTCCCTGCTTTCGTGGGCCGTTTGACACCTTTCAGATTTACTTGTTACGGTCGCGCTGATCCCGAAACAAGCATCGCAAGGACGTTCATGAACTTATCTCGTTATCACTTGCTCGCATGCTCTCTTTTGCTTGGACTTCTTCTTTCAAATTCGCGAACAGCAGACGCGCAATCTTTAAAAATCCCCTACGTCTCCCTCTCTCCCACCGCGGGGCCTCTCTGGATCGCCTATGAGACGGGATTATTCAAGCGCAACAACATCAATGCTGAGTTGCTTTACATACCGGGTGGATCGACGATCATCCAGGCGATCATTTCCGGCGATGTAAAAATAGCCAATATGGCTCCTCCCTCGGCGATCGGAGCTTGGGCAAAAGGTTTCGATCTGAGTTTGGTCGCGAGCGGCGTCGATCAGCTCTTGGAAACGGTGGTTACCGGACCCGCGATCAAAACCGCTGCCGAGCTCAAAAACAAGAAAATCGGTGTCAGCCGCTTTGGCTCGCTGACAGATATGGCGCTGCGTGAAGCGTTGCGGCATTACAAGCTCACTCCTGATAAAGACGTAACCATTCTGCAGACCGGCGGTGAAGCGACGCGCTTCGCCGCTCTCACTTCCGGCGCCATCGACGGCGCGATGCTTTCCGGTGACAAATTGGTGCAGGCGGAAAAAATGGGTTATCACGTGACCATCGATCTGAGTCAACTACCGATCTACTACCCGGTCAACGGCGTGATCACGTCGAGGAAGTTTGTTGCCAGCAACCGCGACGTCGCGAAAGGTTTTTTAAGAGCGTGGGTGGAAGGAATCAAAATTTTCAAAACCGATAAGGATCAATCCCTGAAAGTGCTGGCCAAGTACCTCAAGATTCAGGACCACGAGATCCTGGAAAAAAGCCATGAGATTTATCGTCCGGTTTACAAAAAAATTCCCTACGGTGATCGGCGCGCCGTGAGGTTTGCCTTGGAACAGATGGCCAAAGACATCCCCGAGTCGGCCAAGCTCAACGCCGATGATTTCATCGACAACAGTATTATTTCCGAGCTGGAAAAAAGCGGCTTTATCGATCAGATTTACGAGCCAACTTCGAAGCCCTAAGAGGGAGATCTCATGTTCGCGAAACTAAAACACCTTGCCATCATCAGCGACAATTATGTTTTGTTGAGCCGGTTCTACGAAGCTCTGTTCGGCATGCGAACATCGAAATCACCCCGGCCGGAGAGCGCCGTGGCCATAGGTGACGGCTATGTCGGTATGAACATCATTCCGCAAAAACTGGGCAGACAAGCCGGTCTCGAACACTTTGGCCTGGAAGTCGAGGATGTCGAGAAGGTCGCGGCCCGTTTGAAGGAAAAATACCCGGCGATTCAATTAGTGAAACGGCCGACGAATCGCCCGTTTGCTGGAATCAGCACCCACGACCCCGACGGCTACGTCTTCGATCTATCGCAGCTGGCGATGAGCAATCGCGCCGAAGTATACGTCGAAGGCGAATGGCAACAGGAGCGCTATATCAGCCATTTTGTGCTCCGCTCTTTGAACCCGGCCCATCTGGCAAAGTTCTATCGAGAAGTTTACGAGCTGCAAGAGCTCGAGAAACCCGCCGACGATCGAAATCATTATCTAAGCGACGGCCGCGTGACCATGATTATTTCGCCCTGGGCAATCACCGATTACGAGGGCGCCGGGATTGAGCCGAGACACATGGATCATCTGGGATTCAGAGTCGAAGACGTGGAAAACTTCAAAAAAGATCTTGCGGCGCTGGTCAATAGAAACCCCGCATTATCTCCAAAACCGGGAGGCACGGAAGGGAACATTCGGCTGAAACTGCTTGCTCAATGTAAGCACGGCCAATTCCAACTCGCCGATCCGGACGGCGTGCCGATCGATGTGGCGGCAGCGCATTAAAAACTTTTTCGTATTTTCAGGCCACTTTGCAAATCGAGCAGCACCAAGTCCAGGACATAGCGACCACAGCGCCCACGTCTCCCGGCAGATCCGATTTCCAGTCGGCCTCTCGTCCAAAACGTAAATTGGCAGCCGGCTGAGCTGACTCGCGCAGGAGCAGCGAAACGTGTAGCCGTTCAGTGGGTAGCGTCCGGTAAAGCCCGCATCTCTAAACATGCCCTTATAATTTTCTCACCTGTTTCTCTCGTTGTGCTATGTTCGCGCGCTCGAGAGATCGTCAAGTTAGTCCCGTGCCCGTGCTTGGCGATTCAACGCACGCCAGTACCGATTCGAGTCGGAGCGAGACAGAAACGCGACTCAGCCAAATTCTCCCGTGCATTTGGTTCTTCTCCGGGCCGCGCGACAGGAGCTTTATAACTTCAATGGCCTTCTGGTCTCAGACCGTGCCAGCGTTATCATTGCTCGTTTCCGCGAACACGCCTGGGTGATTCTCCGGTCCGACCACAACCCAAATATACCTAGCGGCCCCGAATATGATGAACGCCAGCATAGCCAAATCCCGGAGAAGATCACCTACGAACATTCCCGCATACGCTTCAGCACGGCTATCTCATTCACCCGCTCGTGCTTTCAAATGGTTATGTCAAAATGACAGGTACTCCCAGCAAAAGGTCATCATAAAAAGACAAGAAGTTCTGCTGCGTAGCACGAAACGGCATGGAACGCCCTTCCCAGTCAAGTGGCATTTCTTGTGCATCCGGTATTTGACATTATGATCGCGCCTCGGAAAATCCTAATTGTCGACGGCAGTGCAACTAATCGAGAGTCGCTGACTCAGTTTTTTACTAGCTTGGGCCATGTTGTTGTTGAAGCGCGCAACGGGTTGGAGGCTCTCGAGAAGGCACCAGCTTTACAGCCCGATCTGATCATGATGGCTGTGTGTTTACCAGGATTAAACGGAGACGAAGTCACGGCGAAGTTAAAAAGAGACATGTCCACTCGCCGTATTCCTATCGTGATCAATACTGGATGGACCACTGAGTTTAATTCTGAAGCCCGTATAGAGCGTGCGGTCAATGCCGGCGCTGCTGAGGTTTTGTATAAACCATTTCAATTGCCGGTGCTTCGGGATGTACTACGAACACACATGCTCAATGCAGTCGAGTAATGAGTCAGCTTGACGCTAGAAACGTTTACCTAGACGGGCGCGATCAAACTTTTCGAGCTAGTCTAAGAGTGGATCTTGAGGACATGGTGGTGAAAAGGCAAGATGCCAAATATAAATCCGAGCAGACGCTTTGGTACAAAAGTTTAAATCCCCGCTAACACAGAAACCGGTCGGCAGGAATTCTCCAAAGGCAATAAATTATCGCGTTCGAAATCGTTCACGGCACGAATTACAGTCACCTGTCCGTCCGCTTTCGCGGAAACATTTCGGCGTCCAGTCCTAGTACATTCCGGACAAATACGCTCGTGCTCATGGGGCTTTAGATAGCCTGTCTTCAGCTCCCGGCTAATCTGGTAATTGCGTGTGGAAATGTCACTCTGAATCCGGTAAAGCTTTACGCCTTCCGTAGAGTTGAATCATACCTCCCTTGAGCAGACCCGAACTTCCCGGGGTTGGACTTTGGTCCAATAGCGAGGTTGATAGTTGTCGAGAAATAGAGCATCCATTTTTAGCGGGAGGCTATACCATGAAACGATTTGCATGGATTGCGTTCTTTATGATCACGGTGGATCTCTATAGCTGCGTAACTGCTGCAGTACCGCCTAAATACAAACTTGTTGTATCGAAGGAAAGCAAATCACTGCCCCCTAACGATTTCTGTTCTCTTAATTTCACTTTGACAAACACTCGTGGTTCTCTTACAGACCCTTGGATAGAAGCTCTTGTGCTGGACGCTGAAAACAACACGATTGTTGACAGGTTCGTTAGCTTCGTCGCGTCAGCTCCTGGAGCAACATATCAGCAGGAAACCATTATCTACGCGACTTGCAATCGTATTAGGCAAGTTGCAATCGTCGCAAATGGCGAGATTGTCGAACCTAATACCTTTGCCTGGAAAGAATGATATTCGGCCGTGCTGCCGTCGCCGCGGCGACTCCTTATGAGTCCGGAGGATGGGTGCAGTTGTCTCAACTCGATGAATTGACGGTCATCTGTCACGACGAATTCCTCGAAATTTCTATAAATTGGCGGCTGGACTGTTTATTGCGTTGCTGCGAAGCCCAATTTTTGCCTGGAGGAACCATATGTTACAACGCATCCGAATTTGCCCCTGTAAAAGCGCTCCGTGATGCGAATGAACAAAAACAACGGGTTGAAGAGAAATCAGAGCGGCGGAAGACCTCAGCAAGCTGGTCCTAGAAAATGCGGCGCCAGGGAGATTGTGGCTTACATAATCGACAAAAATGGACAGCGCTACCAAAATGATGTCGGTATCCCGGTTTTTGGGTAGTTAAGAATAGCAGTTCCAGCGGGTATCCGTAGATCATTATGAATAATCTCGTGGCGCTAGCTTTCTTTCCCCAGGTCTCTCAGCCGCATTATTTCGTGCACAATTTGCACTCGGCGAGGATCACCTGGCTTAATAGTTGTCATTTCACGCGCCAGCTCATCCATGCGTTGACCATTCAACTGATTACCTCCCAGCCTCAAGGATCGCCTGAGCTGCATCAGGTCTGAAAGTTCTTTGACAAACGAAGCCCGTCTTGGGTCGTCTAGCTCCATCACCCCAAGTTTCTGAGCCAGTTCATTCATGGTTGTTGTGATTATCTCGAGAATGGCGGTCTTTGATTTCTCGTCGGACATAAGGCCCTTTACCGCCTGATTGCGCAAAGTATGACGGCGCAGGGAAGGAATGTGGCCAGCCACCAAGTTGAAAAAGCGATTGAGAGTCCAGCTACAAGAACGGCCACCCCGAGTAGATTGATACGTGCGACGGACTGCAAACTAGAGTATAGGCGAATCCGCTTTTCTATCACTTCGGTCCTTCAAAAATTTAGAAACGCGGAATCTAGGGCATAGAGCAAGCTTATAGCAAACGTGGTTGAGTAAAAGAAAAATAGAAAAGTAATTGTCGCCAAAACAATCCTCAAAACCCGGCCTAGCGCTCTGTATCTACGAAGCGAAAATCGTCGTGAGAATATTTCCAACCCAATCAGAACCATACCCAACAGCAGCCATACTGCCGGCGTAGGTGCGGCAAGTAGAACGTTTCCCATTCGTAATCTGGCGCCGGGAGAAAAGGACGACTCCAAAGCTGTCGTTACAAGATGCGGAATCCTTAACCCCGGCTGGGAATCCAACCGAGCACATGACGTGCCGCTGTTGTCGAGAGAGCTCTAGAGAAGGCGTTTCAATTCGCGAGAGTGGGAGTGAGGGCGATTTGACCTGAAAAGGCTCAGAACGGATGAATCAGGTAAAATTGTCAATCGTTCCAACGGAAGAGGAAAAGTTTTTCTGAAACCCCGGGGCGGCGAAACACACTAGTGGACGATTTGATGAGTTTCCTGCTGGACGGACAAATGCCGCCAAAGCACGAGCTCAAGCCATTTAAAATTGACCGGCTTGTGAAGTATTTCGGCAGCTCCGGCAGCAATAGCACGATCCACAAGCGCTCCGCGGAGAAAAGCTGTGAGCACAATGACAGGTATGTCTCGCGTCAAGGGATCGGCTTTCAGCGATACGATTGCCTCATCTCCAGTATAGTCGGGCATAGCCAGATCCATGATGATGAGGTTGGGAGTGGTTGCACGTGCTTGCTCTAGGCCTTCCTGACCTGTAGCCGCTTCAACAATGTCATAATCCAATTCTTCAAGACGGAGCATAAGCAGTTTCCGAATTTCAGAATTGTCATCAACGACTAAGATTTTCTTTTTGCCGTTGGAGCGCGGAATCACAAATTCGCACAGTACAAAACTTGTCTACTTTTATCAACCTGTTTATGCGTTATCTGTGCTTTTTCGGTCGCCCCCCAACCGACTTGTTCTTTCGGTACAATATGACATCAGCTCGCTCCATCAGAAACACGCGGCCTAATTTCAGGAATTGTATTCGCCCACGTTTTATTGCTTTGTAAACAGCCGCTGGACTGATTTTTAATAGCCGAGCAGCTTGAGAAACCGTGACCAGCTTATCAGTGTCAATCTTGGGTGTCATCGTCTCGATCCAGATTTTACGCGATGTCGGCTCCAACAGTCGTGCTGCCAGAAACGGCAATATCAACTGGGGAACTTCGCGAGACGAGGCTCGGCCCGATTCAGAGCCAAACCGGAAACTAGCCAATTAGGGCCGGCGGTGGAGCTGTCGGCGTGAGAGTTTTCTTCTCTATTTCAATGCGAGATCCGATGTCAAGCACTTAGCCAAATATTAGCAGATGGAGCCGCGGGCGACCGGCGATTTAAACCTCTGACCTGGTCCTGCCAAGCCTAGCGACTAAGTTCCAACAAGATTTTTCAGCCGCGCGCCTGCTCGAGAGGTCCCAACACCCTGGCTGCCCGTCTTGGAACCCAGGAAATCAGACGGCATTGTGGCATGTGAACGAATCCAGAAAACTCGGAGATGCCGCGACAAAGTCAGACAGAGCTAGACTCGAGCGAAAAGTAAGACTGAAATTTCAGGCCTTGAGAGGCAGCCGAGGTACGACGTGATCAGTCGTTCGACGACAGCACGAATCCGCAGACCACCATCATTGCGCACGCTGCTTCGCGTCATTTTCAACTGCATCAAATTGCTCTCTCCGAATTCCCGCTTGACTCAGTATCTGCTGCAGACTTTTATCCCAGCTGCCGTACATACTTGGCGAAATCGCGCGCCCCCGAAGAATCATTGCAAGAGTCAAACATAGGGATTTGGACGTTTCACTGTCCGCCCGTTTGGGAAAATGTCGGGCCCAGATGAGTCAATATCCTCGTTTTCCAGGCGATCCATAGTAACCGCAGCTTATAAACGATTCCGATCAATCCTTGCTTGGCGCATTTAAACCGGTACGCAACGCCATCGCAAAATCAAAAATTGACGAACGCATAATCTAAGCGCCCGTAATAACTAAAGATCAGGGTCACCAGATAAAACCAGAACAAAAAATTGACGCTCAACAATGCAAGGTGCCACCACTTCACATAGAATAATCTAGAAAACGGGATTAGCTAATTCTAGGTGCGTCCGGAACTTTTCCGCACAATGGCGGCGCGGTAACTGTTACGACAATTAACGTCGCCGCACTTGGTTTGAATTCAGTGGAGAGCCACGGCGGTGTGCTGAATAAGCAGTCCGGCACCCTTACCCGAAGGAGAGGTCGGCTCCAGCCCAACGTGGCGTAAGCTGCATCGTCCTACGCGATTTATGCTTAGGCTTTAGCGCTGCGCTGCTTGGCGTATTGTTTCATCGACGATAAATCATTGACCCAATCGCGCGCCGACCGATACCATCCTTGTGATTTTGGTCGCAACTCCGCCCGTTGCCGCGCCGTACCGACGCGGATGTTGAATATTTGCGGGTTCTCCGCTGCCGTTGCATAGATCGGCGTGCCGCACTCGGCGCAGAACCCCTGCGCACGCTTGGCGCCGCTCTCCGCAGTCTTCACGTAGATCTTGAGATTTCCCGTCAACTGAAAATTTTCCTTGGTTGCTGGTACGCTCACACGAAACGCGGTTCCCGATAGAGTCTGGCAATCGGTGCAGTGACAGATGCCAACCTTCTCAGGGTCGACTTCCGCCGTGTAACTGATATTGCCGCAGTGGCACCCGCCGTCGATTTTCATATCGCTCTCCTCATTTTCTATTTGTGTCTGATCGCTCTGGTTGGTGTAGATTCAATCAGCGACCAAACCGTGATCGTTCTAAAGCCGCGGCATAATCTCTTTCGCACAGATCTCGAGATGTTCCATTTCGTCGAACATCGGATTGAAAACAATCTGCTGCGCGCCGGCTTTGACGATGTCTTGAATTTTTTCAGTACATTTAGCCGCGCTCCCCCAGATCGAGACTTTCGGACCAAGGTCGGCGTTTTTGTAGCGCCTCCCGAACCAGTCGCGAATGCGGCGCTCGGCGCGAGTCTCATCGTTGTCCACCGCAAGATAAACTCGTTTGGAAAAATGAAAACTCGACGGATCACGGTTAGACTCTGTAAGCAATTGACGGATCCAGCCGGACTCGCGAATGAACGATCCGGAGGAGGAAGATCCTGCCCCCATCCAGCCATCGGCGTGTTGGACTGCCCGGCGCAGCGCGTTTTCATGATGGCCGCCGAAAATGATCGGCAACCGCGGCTTCTGTATCGGCTTGGGCTCCATCGCAACGTTGTCCAAATTCCAAAACCGCCCGTGAAAGCTGGCCTTCGGCTCCGTCCAAAGCCGTTTCATGATCTCGACCGCTTCGGTGAAGCGCGTTACCCGTCCTTCGCGCGTGTAACCGAAAACATTTTCGTGCGAGCCTAAATGACCGCCGCCGAGCCCGACGCCCATGACCGCGCGGCCTTCGCTCATCACGTCGAGGGTGGCGTATGCTTTCGCTAATTGAATGGGGTTACGCAACGGCAGAAGAATCACTGACGTCCCGAGCTTTAAACGGGAGGTGATCGCCGCCACATAACTGAGCAATGTCACAGGTTCCAGCATGTTCACGTCGCCGATAATCCGCTCCTGAAGCCACAAACTATCATAGCCGAGATGCTCCGCTCGAACCGCAAAATTCCGCACGTGTCCCATATCGATGGGACCATCAAAAAAAACCTGCGGCAGCTCAATCCCGCAGGGCAAATGATTCGCCATGAAGTCGTTGCTCCTTATTTGCATCTCTGTTTACCGCGAAGCGCAAGAATGTTTTTCTTCGTGAACTCCGCGCTCTTCGTGGCGAGTCTCTTATAGAATTCCATACAGGCGCGCGCAGTTGTCCCACAGAATCTTTTTTCGCGATGCGCTCGGCATTTCCATCGCCATGAAATGGTTCACGGCGTTCGGCCAATGGGAGTCGGCGTGAGGATAATCGGTCGAGATCACTGCGTTCTCGTCACCGATCCTTTTGATGACATCGTTCACAAGATCCTCTTCCACGTCGACGGAAATGAAACATTGGCGTAAAAAGTAATCGCTTGGCCGCAGGCTCATGGGTTCATTGCAGTAGCCCTTACGCATCTCCCAGCGCTCGTCCAAGCGATACAATACCCACGGCAGCCAACCGCAGTTCCCCTCGAGAAAGGCCGCGCGGAGGTTGGGAAAGCGCTCGAGCACGCCGCCGGCGCAAAAGCTGCCGATCGCAAACATCAATTCCACGGGATTGCGAAATGCATTGATCAGGACCGCTTCATTGGAGTGTCCCTTGAAGCGGTGCACGGCCTGATCTTGGTTCGGGCTGGCCGCTGGATGAAAACAGATCGGGGCCCGCAATTTTTCCGCTTCCCGCCAGACCGGATCATAGTAACGGTCATGGATGTGCCGTCCGTTGGCCGGCTCTGGGACGAGGCACAAGCCAATCGCGCCAAGCTCCGTAATCGCGCGGCGGGTTTCGTCGACGGCCATATCGACGTCATGCAGGGTGATTAGCGCCGACGGGCGTAGTCGTCTGGCGTCCGCTTTGCAAAAATCCGCCATCCAGTTATTCCACGCCTTGCATAAATCGTTGGCGTACTCCGCTTCGAGTGTATCGTCGCAGTGCAGCGGGAAAGTTCGAAACAGGACCGCAACATCCAAGCCCTCTTCGTCCATTGCCTCCAGCTGCGAGACGGCATCGTAGCGGCGCGCCAGCGGCTTGGCATATCGGTGCGCGACCTCGGCTTCGCCGGGGGAGCTCTCCGCGGAATTCTTTTTTGGCGAGGTAGCAGCCAACGCCTGCGTACCGGAAGACCGTATTGGCCGCCCATCGGCAAAAGAAAACTTGATCTGCCCATGGGTTGTTCTCGGCTGGCCGCGCGGAATCCGATCGCCCCATTTGGGATTCATAAAGCGAGTATAGAGATCGTGGGGCTCGAACACGTGCATGTCGCTGTCGAGAATTTTGTAACCTTGTTTCGCCACCGTGTCCTCCTTTGCTTTGACCAGAGCCGGGCTCAAGAAACGCTTCATTGTCACGCTGAGCGAAGCGAGGCATTTTGCCGTCGCTTCGGAAGCGAGAGCCTTCGGCCCAGCGTCAGAATAAGTATCTGAAAGGTCCTTGAATCGGCGCTCAATCGAAAGCCGCCGTCTCACTCAAGCATTAGTACCGGAGGTTTACTTCTGTCAACGGCGAATAGCCGACTTGTGGCGCAGAGGTTTTCGCCTTGACAAGCCACGCCGCTGCTGTAAATGATTTCGCATCGATCGTCTCGACATGTCGATTTTGGAGGTTCATCATGATCATCACACGCCGGGTTTTGGCTACTCTTACGGCAGTGACTTGCATCTTGTGCGGCGCCCTTGCGGTGCAGGCACAGAGCCGGGTTTCCATCGGCGTCACCGAGACTATCGAGACCCATAATCCGTACGGCGACAGCGTCTCTCTGCAATACGGCATCTACAGCGAAGTCACCGGCCCGTTCTGCACGTACAGCTACGCCAAAGGTGACTTCGAAGGGCGTCTGGCCGAGCGCTGGAAAGTCGAAAATCCGACGACCTGGATTTTTTTCCTGAGCAAGAATTACAAGTTCAACGACGGCACGACGGTGACCGCTGATGATGTGGTTCACTCGTTGATGAATCGGGTCATTGGAGATCCCCAATCGAAACAAAAAGCCTCGGTCGCGCCATCGGTCGTCAAAGCCGAAGCCTTGGACAAATTTACTGTCAAGATCACCACGGACAAGCCAACGGCACCGTTACTGTCGTTTCTTTGCGATCGGCTGATCGTCACCAGCAAAGCCGCTTTCGATAAATACGGCCGTGATGCCGCCGATCGAGAGCATATGATGGGCGGCGGTCCCTATCAGCTGAAAGAACTGATCCCAGGTCAGCGCCTGGTTCTGCAAAAACGCCCCGATCATCCGGACGCCAAGAAGCATCCCAATGCGCCTGACGAAGTCATTTACCGCATTATGCGCGAGCCTGAACAGCGAGTAACGGCATTTTTGAACGACGAAATTCAAATTGCGCAATTCATTCCGCCCCACATGCGCCAGCGCATCGAAAAAAATCCCAAGTTGCGCATCGCGCCCATCGATTCCGTGGAAATCATGTTTCTCGCTATGCAACCCAAGCCGCCCTTCGACAAAAAAGAAGTTCGACAGGCGGTGTGCGACGCGATCAACCGCGATCAGATCATCGCCACGCTTCTCGAGGGGTTTGCCAGCCGTCTCGACGGTCCCATTGGCCCAGGACAGTACGGCTACGATCCCAATTTAAAGCCAAAGATGAACTACGACCCGGAGCAATCCAAAAAGTTGCTCGCCCAAGCGGGCTACGCCAACGGCGTGGACGTTGAGTTGCAAACTCCGGTTGGCCGTTACACTCTCGACAAGCAATTGACAGAAGCGATGATTCCCATGCTCAACGCGGCGGGATTTCGCGCCCGACTGCTCACGCCGGAATGGGCCACGCTCTGGGCGAACGTGCAAAAGGGCACAGTTCCTTTTTATTACATGGGCCGCGGCTCGGTGCAGGATCCAAGCGCCGCATTACACCAATACTTTCATACGGGGGAGACACCGCGCATCGGCTATTCCAATCCCAAGCTCGATGAATTGTTGGATAAGGAGCAGCAAGAGTTCGATCCGAAAAAACGGCGCCAGTACCTTTCGCAGGCGATGAGCATTCTGACCGATGATGCCCCGGCGTGTTTCCTTTGGAGGCACAAGCTTCTTTGGGGACTCAACAGCCGCATTGATTACAAGCCACTGCCCGACGCGCGCATTTATGCCATCGATATGGCGGTAAAG
>Ga0207701_10002016_pt1 | contig 21070 bp, 17 predicted proteins | sample KBSSwiSSwithPhiX_FD_184294 | JGI IMG/M metagenome (GOLD analysis project Ga0207701, IMG submission 184294) | Switchgrass rhizosphere bulk soil microbial communities from Kellogg Biological Station, Michigan, USA, with PhiX - S5 (SPAdes) (version 2) | ecosystem: Environmental > Terrestrial >... | reverse complement strand
ACTCCCGGGCCAGCCGGCGGCAGATCCGCTGGGATCGTCCGCCGCGCATCCTGTTCGCCGCTGCGCACGAGAGCGACTTTCCGCCGAACACGATCGAAGCGAGACCGGCCAGCCACAGCGCCCACTGCGACGAGCCGCTCGAGCGGTGGAGCGCGACGGCGGTCGAGATCTCGACCACGCCGGTGACCATGCACCTCACCGAGATCAGCAGCAACACCCCCAGCGCCGCCACCGCGGGTCGGGCGAAGACCAGGATGCCGACCCCGATGCTGACGATGCCCGACAGCAGGTAGGGCCACCAGCTGCGCTTGTCGTGGGCGGCGTGAAACGTCGCGATCAGCGCCAGGATGCCGTCGAGGAAGAAGTAGACGCCCAGCGTGGCCAGGAAGGCGGCCAGCCCCACCCCAGGCATTCTCAGCAGGACCACGCCCAGCACGATTCCCAGCAGGCCCCGCAAAGCGATGGCCCACCAGGTGCGCTGGAACAGCCCTCGCGCCGCGCCGTTCAGGACGTCGCGCATGTTTCCACCAGGTGCCGATATGTTTCCGCGTTCTTCAGTCATGACCTCACTCTCCTCTCGTCTGGTCGATGGCCCAGGGCTCAAATGTCGGACGCGACCTGATGGTAGTCAGGGGTGCAGGCGCCCTTGACTGCTTTGGAGCGCCCGCCCCCTCGCGTATCACCCGGGCGCCTCAGTGATCCTCGGAATCCTCGGCGGCTTCCTTGGCCGCGCGCGCGATATCTTTCTTCTCTTCGGCAAGCTCGCTCTCGGCTTCGCCGACCTCCTCTCGGGCCGCCCCTACCATCTGATCGGCGACCCCTTCTGCTTGTGTCTCGGTGTTGCCGGTGGCCGAGCCGAACGCTTCTTTCACCCGTCCCTTGAGACCCTCGAGCTTCCCCTTCAACTCTTCCTTGTTCATAGAAGCCCTCCCTTTCCTCTTGAACCTTCCCACCGCTGATACCCAGTCAACCCGAAGGGGGGGCTCGGCATCGCGTCAGAAGAGTGAAAAAAGATGGGAAGCCTGTCGATCTCGCCCCGGCTCGTTCGTCGCCCGCAAGAGAGTCAGGAAGAGAGCCTGCACGAACTCAGGAAGATCAACCCCCTGTTAAAAGGAGAGCGCCATGCGTTACATCAGCATTTTCACCCACCAGGCCAAGCACAACGTTCCCCCGACGGAGGCCGAGATGGCCACCATGGGCAAGCTGGTGGAGGAGGGGATGAAGGCCGGCTGGCTGATCGCGACCGAGGGCGTGCATTTCGGCCAGGAAGGCGTGCGCGTGCACAAGGAAGAGGGCGGAAAGGTGACGGTCATCGACGGGCCGTTCGCCGAGGCCAAGGAGGTCATCGGCGGCTACGCGCTGATGCGCGCCGGCTCGAAGGCCGAGGTGGTCGAGCTGTGTCGCAGGTTCCTGAATGTCGTCGGCCAGGGCACCTGCGAGGTCCACGAGTTGTACGAGATGCCGGCTGCGGACGTCCGCCTGGCGCGCTGAACGCGACCCGACGCCAGGCCCGAGGCCCGAGACGCGAGGCCCGAGCCCACTATCCCAGGGATCGGGAACGGAGGCGCCCGCGGTGGGTGAGGCCCAGCGTGGTGGCCATTCGGACCAGCTCGGTGGTGTTGCGCAGCCCGAGCTTGCGATGGATCCGGCGCAGGTGGGTGTCCACGGTCTTGTGCGAGATGCACAGCTCGCCGCTGATCTCTCGCGCCAGCATGCACTCCGCCGCCAGGCGGAAGACCTCGCGCTCGCGCTCGGACAGCGCGTTGAGCACGTCGGCGGGCTGCTTCCTGGTCCGATCGCTGGCCAGGCGAGAGGTCAGGGCCGGGGCCAGGTAGCGCTCGCCGCGCGCCACCGCTCTGACGGCGTTCGCCAGCGCTTCCGGACCTTCGGCCTTCAGCGCGTACCCGCTGGCGCCGGCGTTCAAGGCATCCAGCACGTCGTGGCTGTCGTCGTAGAAGCTCAAGATGAGCACCCGCGCGCTCGGCGAGCGGCGCAGGATCTCCCGGGTGGCCACCACCCCGTCCATGCCCGGCAAACCGACGTCCATCAACACCACGTCGGGACGATGGCTGTCCAGCAAGATGAACGCGTCGCGCGCCGAGCCCGCCTCGCCCACCACCTGACAGTCGGCCAGCGAGGACAGCGTCGTGCGGACGCCCTTCCGGAACAGATCGTGATCGTCGACGACGATGACCTTCACGCTACCTCCACGCTGCTTCAGGGACCGCTGCGCCAGCCAGCGTCTGCTTGAGCTGTGCGGGATCAATCGCGCCCGTCGGGCTGTCGTACGCCGCCAACACGGCACCTGCGAACGGCCTGGGCGCCGAATGTTCCCACGAATCCCGCGAATCCCGGACGACATGCGGGTTCAGGGATCGCACCTCGCCGCGCTGCCCGAGCGGGGGCTGACGCGCAATCGACGATCCCGGGTGATGGGTCATGACAACGCGAAGGTGCGGTTTCCGACGGCGCTTACCAGCGGCCGCCGCCCAAATCGGTGACTCCCCTACCGGATCAGTCGACAATCGCCGGCATGTAGCGACGGCGTTTCCAGCGTGCAAACAGGTCTTGATACGAACGTATCTCGACGGAGCCACGGGAATAGCGCCTCGGGGGTGCCGGTTAGGGCAAAAATTAGCTTTGCCCGAGGTCTCGTCGGAAAATCCGGTCTCTTGGGTCTTCTAAACATTGTTGCGCTGTGATTATTCTCCACGTCCTGGAGGAATGATCATGTCGCCCATCGACAAGCTTGGTCGGGCTACCCCTCAGCCCGCCGCTCAGCGTTCGGTCCTTGTCGTTGACGATCACCCGGTCATCCGCGATGCGCTGCAGGTCCTGATCGGCCGGTTGCCCGGCTGGCGATTGGTCGCCGAGGCGTCTCGGGCCCGTGACGCCCTGGGGCTGGTGAGCTCGCTGGCTCCCGACATCGTCGTCATGGACCTTGCCCTGCCGGGGATGGACGGCGTCATCGCCACCCGCGAGGTCTTGCGACGGTCGCCCAGCACCAAGGTGTTGATCCTCACCGCCCACATGCATCCCCACGAGGTGCGCGAGGCCTTTCTCGCCGGCGCGACGGGGTACTTGCTGAAATCCGACAGCGACTCGCTTGAGATCGCGCTCGAGACCGTGGTGCGCCGCGGGCGCTACCTGTCACCCCAGGTGGCGGCGCTCATGGCGTCCAGCCAGGAAGAAGACGCCACGGCGGGCGCGCTGTCCAGTCTCTCCGAGAGAGAGAGGGAGGTCTTTCGGCTGGCGGCCGAATGCCTCACCAATCGTCACATCGCGCGCGAGTTGTGCATCGCGCGAAAGACGGTCGACACGCACCTTAACCGGATTCATCGCAAGCTGGCCATACGCACTTCTGCTGAATTGGTGCGCCTGGCCATGAGCTTCGGGATGGTTTACGCCGGTCGCAGTCGCAAGAACGACCGACTGTTGACGCCCCCGCCGGCCTCGACCCGCTGACATCGATCCGCTGAGGCCGATCCGCTGACGCCGGCCTGGCTTCGCGACCGGTTTCGTCCTCTCTTCACCGCTCTTTGTCCGCTCTTTGTCCGTTCTTTGTCCGTTCTTTGTCCGCTCCTTGTCCGCTCTTTTGTCGGCAAATGAAGCGGCAGTAGGGATTGAAGAACGTCCTTACGTGAGCGCGCCTGCCCCGATTCCTAGGTTGCGGGAGAGGAGGACCGAGATGAAAAGCCCGAAGCATTCGAATCTGACCCCGACCACTCTCCACCTGTTGGTTCTGGCCGCGCTGGTGCCGATCGGCGCCGGCTGCACCGGAACGTCGACGGTTGACTACGCTTACGATGACGCGTACGTGTACGGGTATGCGTATCCCACCGACGTGGCTTATGCCAGCGTCTACTGGGCGGACGACTGGGCCTACTACGGTTATGTGTATGCGCCCCAGAGCGCGACTCCCGTGGCGCCCGACGGGGGCGCGGGCACAGTGCGCACCGCGGTAGGCGACGCGATCCGCCGCCTGGCGCGCGGCGAGCAGGTGTGCCCCGGCCAGGTCACCGTCACCCAGACCACCGGGGCGCCGGCTTGCTCGAACGGCGATCCATCGGCGCAAACCCGCAACGGCGTCACCCTGGTGTTCACGGCCTGCGCCCTGTCGGGTGGCGGAACCCTCGACGGCAAGATCGAGGTCGTCGGTCATCGAACCGCGTCCGCGCCGAACTGTGACACCGGCACCATCATCAATCTGAACCACACCACCACCATCACCAATCTGGTCTACACCGGAACGGGAGGGGCGCGTCTGGTGATCCCGACGCTGACCGACACCGGCAACAACACGTACAAGGTCGGGGAGATGCCGACGAAGTTCACCATCGGCAACCAGGGCCGGCTGCAGGTATACGCCGCGAACGGCAACCTGACCGCCGACCTGACCGTCGCTGGCACGACCACCTTCACGGTGGGCTCTGATCGCAACTCGTACTCGGTCGACGGCGCGCTGAACGTCCAGAACCAGGCCGACGCGAGTCAGGCGACCGTGACCGGCACCGGGCTGACCCGCACCACTTCCTGCTGCCGGCCTACCGGGGGGACGCTCTCGGTCGATCGCAGCGGGGGCAATTCACCCGGAAAGCACACCTGGTCCTTCGGTTCGACCTGCGGCGCGGTCACCCGAGACGGCAACTCGGTCAGCTTGCCAGCATGCCTGTAGCCCCGGCGCAATCAGGCCGTGGCCATGCTCGGGCGCTGGAATCATAATACGCGCCCAGCATGCAAGGCGGCTTGGTCTGGCGACGGGTGGCAGCGACGGGACTTCTGGTCTCCCTCGCCTATTACGTGGGGGCCCGGATCGGTTTCGCGCTGACCTTCCCGTCGCTTCCGACCTCGATCTTCTGGCTGCCGAACTCGACGATGCTGGCGGTTTTCCTGCTGGTGCCGCCGCGAAGGTGGTGGATTTACGCAGCAGCGGCTCTGCCAGCTCACCTGGCGATCCAGGCGCAGAGCGGCGTTCCTCATGGGGCAATGCCGCTGCTGTTCCTCAGCAACCTCGGGGATGGCGCGGTGGCGGCGCTGGCGATGAGGCACTTCGCGCGCGGGCAGCCTTTGTTCGAGCGCTTCCGGAACGTCCTGGTCTTCGTGGTGTTCGCGGTGCTCACCCCGGCGGCCTTCTCCTTCCTTGACGCCGCCATCGTGGTGGGGACCGGGTGGGGATGGGACTACCCGGTCATCTGGTACACCCGCTGCCGCTCGAACGTGCTGACCAACCTCATCTGGGCTCCGGCCGTGGTCATCGGGGCCACCAGAGGGCTGTCCTGGCTGCGCACCAGTCCCCCTCGGCGTTACCTGGAAGCCCTGCTGCTGGCCCTGGGGCTGCTGGCGGTGGGTGGCTTCTTGTACAGCGGCGACAGCCAGACCTCCAGGTCGGCGGTCGCGCTCCTGTACGCTTCGCTTCCCCTGCTGCTGTGGGCGGCGGCGCGCTTCGGGCTGGGTGGCGAGTCGGCGGCGCTGCTGGCCTTCGCCTTTCTGGTCATCTGGAACACCACCCACGGTCGCGGGCCCTTCACCCTGCGGTCACCGGCCGACAACCTGGTGACCCTGCAGGTGTTCCTGACCGTGCTCACGCTCCCCCTGCTGCTGCTGGCCGCGTCCTGGGCCGAGCGCAAGCAGACCGAGTCGACCCTCCTCGCTCAGTCCGACAACGCGCGAAGGTCAGGGGCCATCGCCGAGCGGCGCCGGCTGGCGAGCGACCTGCACGATTCGGTCACCCAGTCATTGAGCGCCACCGCCATGATGGCGGAGCTCCTGTCCACGACCTGGGAGAACGATCCCGAGCAGGGGAAGCGCATGCTGGCGGGGCTCAGACTCACCACCAGCAACGCGCTGGCAGAGTTGCGCACGCTGCTGATGGAGCTGCGCGGAGGTCCGTTGCCCAGGCTGAGCCTGCCGCACCTCCTGCGACAGCTGGTGGCGAACCAGCGCGAACGAACCCCGGCGTCCCTCGAGCTGGCGCTGGACGAAAGCGTGAGACTGCCGCTGGGCGTCGACCTGGTGTTCTTCCGAGTGGCGCAGGAGGCCCTGAACAACGTCATCAAGCACGCGGGCGCCACCAAGATCCTCATCTCCCTGCAGAGCTCCGCCAGCGCGGTTTCACTGGCGGTCAGCGACGACGGCGCCGGCTTCGACGGCGAGTCGCAGCCGTCGGGGCACCTCGGCATCGGGATCATGAACGAGCGCGCCGCGGCGGTGGGGGCGCAGCTGCGCATCGTCAGCATGCCCGGCCGAGGCACTTCCGTGACGGTGACCTGGGCCGAGCCCCGCGTCGAGCAGCCGGTCGGGACCTCTCCCGTTGGCTAGCGACGTATAAGCGTCCGCTCGCATTGCCTGCGCGCCGGCGTTGAATACTATTTCGTTCGTGGTACAGGAACAGCCGTCGCCCAGCATCGAAAAAGACGAGGGAACGCAGATACTGGTGGTCGAGGACGATCCGCTGGTCCTCAACATGCTGGCCGTGCTGCTCGGCAGCCGCTGGACCGTACGCATCGCCGAAGGGGGCGACGCCGCGCTGGCTCTGGCCCGCCGTTCGGCCCCCGACTTGATCATCAGCGACGTCCACATGCCCGACGTCGACGGCATCACCCTGGTCAAACGGTTGCGCGACGACCCGAGCACCCAGAACGTTCCGGTGATCCTGGTGTCGAGCCAGTCGGGAGAGAAAGAGACCATCGCCGGGCTCGAGGCGGGCGCGGACGATTTCCTGGTCAAGCCGTTCTCCGCGCGCGAGCTTCAGGTCAGGGTTCAGACCCGCCTGGAGATCACCGCCATGCGCCGCCGGAACGCGCGCCAGGAGGCCGCCCTGGAAAGCCTGCGCCGCCACACCGCATGGACCGAGCGGCTGCTCGATTCCTTGCCGGTGCCCCTGCTGTTGCTGGAGCCCGGACAGGCCCGCGTGCTGTTCGCCAACGAGGCCAGCGTGGCGCTGTGTGGGCATCCGCTCCCGCGCGGCTCGACCTTCGACGAGGTGGCCGCCTTCCGGGACGCGGACGGCGAAGCCGGGGAGAAGGTCGGCGGGCCCGAGCTGGCGCCGGTGTCCGCCGACCACAAGGTTCACGGCCGCCGTCTGATGTGGTCGACCGCCAACGGCCCGCGCTGGCTGCTGGCCGACTCCGAGGTCATTCCTCAATACGATCAGAATTCGCCGGTCGCGGTGCTCACCCTGCGCGACATCACCGAGCTGGTGAAGCACGAGGATGACCTGCGCTTGACCGTGCGGCTGCGCGACGAGTTCCTGTCCGTCGCCTCGCACGAGCTGCGCACCCCCATCAGCACCCTGACCCTGCAGACCGAGACGATGCTGAGGGAGACCGGGCTGCTGGACGAGCGATTGCGAAAGAAGCTGCTGACCATTCGAAACCAGATTTCACGGCTATCCCAGCTGGTGGACGTCCTGCTGGACGTGTCGCGATTGATCGAGGGCCGCCTCAATCTGCGCAGCGAGGAGGTGGACCTGGGGTCGATCGCCGCCGACGCGATCGACATGCTGAAGGAATCCGCCGAACGCGCCGGGTGCCCCATTTACCTGAACAGTCAGCAGGCGGTGTCAGGGTGGTGGGACCGCCTGCGCGTGGGTCAGGTCGTGACCAACTTGCTGTCGAACGCCATCAAGTTCGGGCGCGGACAGCCGGTCGAGGTGGACGTCGAGACCACCGGCGACCGGGCCCGCTTGCGGGTGCGCGATCGAGGGATCGGGGTCTCGAACGAGGCGCGCGAGCGCATCTTCGGCCGCTTCGAACGCGCCTCGACCCATCAAGAGATTCCTGGCCTGGGGCTGGGCCTGTGGATCACCAAACAGATCGTCGACGCCTACGGGGGATCGATAGGGGTCGACAGCCAGGTCGGACAGGGATCGACCTTCACTGTCGAGCTGCCGAGGAGCCCATGAGTAGCAAGGTGAATGGGCAGACCAGTGGTCTGCTGAGTGGTCAGACCAATGGTCAAACCAATGGCCGGGCCTATATCCTGGTGGTCGAAGACGATCCCGATCTGCGGCAGAACCTGGCCGATATTCTCCAGGACGAGGGATACCTGACCCGGACGGCCGAGAATGGCCGAGACGCGCTTGCCATCCTTCAGCTGGACGAGCGGCCCAGCCTGATCGTGCTGGATCTCGCCATGCCCGACATGAATGGCTGGCAATTTCGCGACAAGCAGCGATCCGACGTCCGCTTGATCGATATCCCGGTCCTGGTGGTCACCGCCAACCGCAACCTGGGACCAGACGCCCCCGGCAACGAGGTCCTGGTCAAGCCGTTCGGCCTGGACGAGGTCCTGGACCGGGTGAAGCGCCTGTTGCCCCTATCGGCGCTGCCAGCGCTCTGACGGAGGCCCAGGACACCGCTCCCGAGGCCCGAGGCCCGAGGCCCGAGGTCCGGGCCCGAGCGTCAGGCCGCCCGGCGGTTGCAGGGCAGGTCCACCGTGAAGGTGGCCCCCTGATCGAGCGTGCTTTCTACCCGCACCTCTCCACCCAGGGAGCGCACGATGGTGCGCACGATGTGAAGGCCCAGCCCCAGGCCACCCGCTCGACGGGATTCACCGGTGCTGACGAAGGGCTCGAAGATCCGTCGCTGCACCTCGGGCGCCATACCGACTCCGCGATCCACCACGGATAGACGCCCGCAGCTTCCATCTCCTTCAACCCGCAACAAGACGGGACGGCCGCGCCCGAACTTGATGGCATTGGCCAATAGGTTCGATACCACCTGATCCAGCCGGCGGCGATCCCACAAGCCCACGACCGAGCAGTTGGCCTCCACGGTCACCTGACTGCCCGAGCGGGCGATCTCCCCCTCGATGCGGGTGACCGCCTCCCGCGCCACGTCGGCCAGATCGACCGGACCCAGCTCCAGGTCCAGCTGGCCAGAGCGGATGCGACCCAGGTCCAGCAGGTCGCTTATCATTCCCGTCAGCCGGCGTTCATCGCGTCCGATGACCTCCAGGAGCCGGAGTGAGCGCGCGCTGTCTGGCTGCGAAAAGCGCAGGGTCTCGACGCCCATCCGCAGCGACGCCAGCGGGTTTCGCAGCTCGTGAGCGACCAGGAACAGCAGCTGTTCCCGATTGGCGGCGGCCTCCGCGGTCTGGCGGTGGGCCTGACAATGCTGGATGGCCAGCGCCAGATGGTCCGCCAGCTCCTGCGCCAGTTTTCGCTGCCAGGAACTGTAAGCAACCCCGGGCCTGCCGCTGAAGGTGAGCGTTCCGGAGCGGCTGCCATGGATCTCCAGGGGCACCGTCAAGCGCGCCCGCCGCTTTCTCCCGGTGCCTGTCCCGGTCGCCGTGCTCAGGGCTGTTCCCGACGAGACCTCCATCAGCCGCCGTGGTGGTCCGTCCGCGGCCCAGTCGACCGCGCAGGTCTCGCCCAGCAGTGGCAGCGCCGCGCGGGTCACCTCCTGCAGCATGGACTCGAGATCGAACGAAACCAGGAGGCGCGCGATGCGAGCCAGGAAGGCGTCGCGCTTGGCGGGTTGGGCGCGCCCGGTGATGTCGCGGAAGCCCCAGATCTGCAGGTGTCCTTCTCCTGCCGAAGGCTGCCCGGGAATGCGGCGAGCTTCCAGCACACGGCCTCTGGTAAGGAAAAATACATATGCATCATCGCGGTTTCGGTCGCCGCCCCCGCTCAGCAGCGCGGCGACCGCAGGCTCCGGCTGAATCACCTGCGCAGCCAGCGCCGCGCGCAGATTCGCGCACGAGGATCGATCTGTGGTCTCCGCGTCCAGCGACCACAGCGCGCGAAAGCGTTCGTTGAAATGCACCAAGCCACGAGCGCAATCGATCACCAGCATTCCCTGCTTATTGCGCCCGAGCGGCTTTTCCAGCGGGAAATCGAGCTCGGCCTGCAATCTGCCAGAAGGGACGTCGGTTCGAGTTTGGTTGGCGCGCCTCATAATCTCTCCTCCGCGGGAATGCATCCTACGCGGATGGCGCAACTCTGAAATGGCGGGAATTGTCCCCGCCGCACAATACGTCAACGACGTACCCCGTCCGTTCGCATCCCGCAAGTTTTCACCCAACGACGTCTGTCGCCGTCCGCCTCGCCGGTGTGGGGGTGTGCGGTGTTCACCTATTTGTCGCTACGCCGGCCTTTCGATGGCGTAAGGTTGCGTGGACCGCGTTATAGAGGTGACGCTGTTTCAGACCTGACCGCTGTTAAGTGGTGACAGAGCGCCCAGAGCGCCGGATAGAGAGGTTCAGTCATGAGGGTCCTGATCGTCGACGATCATCAAGTGTTTCGTTTCGGTGTACGGCACACGCTGGCCGCGACCGGCGGGTTCGAGGTGATGGGGGAGGCGAGCAATGTGCTCGATGCCCTGGCGTTGCTGGATCAGCAGACACCGGATGTCGTGCTGATGGATATCGAGATGCCGGGCATGGATGGGGTGGTGGCCACCCGCGAGATTTGCCGGCGCACCCCGGCTCCCCGCGTACTGGTCATGAGCTTCTACGATCACATCGGCGATCTCCTGGACGCCCTGAGCGCGGGAGCGATGGGTTACGTCTCCAAGTCCGAAGGGGGAGCGGTGCTGGTTCAGGCGCTACGCACGGTGGCGCGCGGCGAGCGTCACCTGACCCCCGAGATGGCCGCCCGGGTCGCCGCCTACGAGCGCCGCTGCGACAGTGATTCGCTGGAAGCTCTGGCGGTGCTGTCCGACCGCGAGCGCGAAGTGTTCCATCTGGCCTCGAAATGTCTGATGTCCCGTGAGATCGCCCGCGAGCTCGGGATCTCTCACAAGACCGTCGAGACCCATCTCCACCGGATCCATCGCAAGCTCGGCATTCGCACCGCCGCGGAGCTGGTACGGTTCGGCTCGAGCGTGATTTCAGGCACGGATGAGACGCCCGCGCCCGTACCCGACGAGAGAATGGCCTGCCAGACCGAGGCCTTTGCGATGAGGGCTGTCGAGCACGCCGGTCATCACCCGGGACCGGCAGCCTCCTGAGCTAAGCGACCGGCGCATTCCCCGTTTGCTCCACTAGACCTGTTCGCCTGCGCTCCAAGGTTTGATCCAGGACACGGATCGGACCGAGAGGAGCCAGGGTCATGAACGCTGCACGGACATGCATCGGGGCATTGATGGGGTTGGCGTTCACCTTTGCGGTCGCCAACGACCACGCCCTGGCCGCGCCGTCATCCTCGGAGGAAGCGCCAGTCTGCGAAGAGGCCGGGGTCACCGTCACTTTCGCCGTCGGATCCAGCGATCTCAACGAGCGCGCGCGCTCGTCACTGAAACAGGTGGCGAAGTGGATGAACGGCGCGGATGGACGCTCGGTTCGGGTCGAGGGCTACACCGACAAGACCGGCAATCCCAAACGGAATCAGGAGCTGAGCGAAAAACGCGCAGCCGCCGCCCGGACCTTCTTGATCACCGAAGGGGCCGAGCCCGAACGCATCGACACCGAGGCCTTCGGAGAGCATGCGGCGCGGCCCGATGTGAAGAACACCCGAGCCGTGGTGGTGGTGGCTTGCCTGTCGCCGACGCCTCCCGAGCCGGAGGCCGCCGCCGAACCGCCCAGCCCGCCGCCCGAGGAGCCGCAGGTGGCTGAGGTTCCGCCGCCGCCCGAGGTCGCACCCGCGCCGGCGCCCGTGGTGCCGCTGCCGCCACCGCAGGCCACGGTGCAACAGCAACAGCAGCCCAGGAAAGACCTGCCCCCCTCTCAGATCGGCGTTCAGGCGACCGTGGGTGGTGGCGTCACCGGCTTCATCTCCGACGGGGCGCGGTCCCTGGTCGAGACCGGTGGCTCCTGGGAAGCGCGGATCGCCATCGGAACCCGGATGCCGGTCGCCATGGAGCTGGCGTACCTCGGGTCAGCGCAGGGGATCAACGCGCTGGGATTGGACAGCAACGCGGTGCTGCTCGGCAACGGCGGTGAAGCGGACCTCCGCATCAACTTCACGACGATGCGTGTCCAGCCGTACATCTTCGGTGGAATCGGCTGGACGCGGTACCAGATCGAGAACACGCCCGTCGCCAACTCCAGCGTGAACGCGCTGGATGACGTGATGACCGTGCCCTTTGGCGTGGGCCTCTCGGCCCGTCTCGGTCAGGGGTTCATCTTCGATATTCGCGGCACCGCCCGCGCCACCTTCTACGACGGGATGCTGGCGACCACGACCAACACGGCCAGCACCGACCTCGGCAGCTGGCGCATGCATAACTGGAACGCGGGGGCTCGTCTGGGGTGGGAGTTCTGAGGGCGCCGCGCTCGCGGGATTGCGCAATCAATCATCCGTGCCCGCGCACGCAGCCGAGCCCCCTGCGGGGCTCGGCCTGGGGATGACCCTAGTCGCCCAGATACAGCTGCGCGGTCGAGACCGCGGCGTCGGCTGGTGAAGCCAGCGAACGCAGGAAGACATCGAAGGTGGCACCGAAGCCGAGCCGACTCGAAACCGTCACCCGCCCGCCATGGGCCTCGGCGAGGGCTCGAACCAGCCACAAGCCCAGGCCCAGGCCGCCCGACTGGTGGGTGGGCGCGTGGACGTGGCGGCGAAAGATGCGCTCCCGATCGGCCTCGGCAATCCCCACGCCCTCGTCACGCACAATCAGGTGGGCGCCGCCCGAGGCGTCGGCGCTCAGGGTGACCTCGATTGGTCTGCCGGCCCCGAACTTCAGGGCGTTGGACAAAAGATTCTGCAATATCTGCTCGATCGCGTCGTCATCCCACCAGCCAACCAGCCGCTCGCACTCCGCGTTCATCGAGATCAACTTGCCGTTCGCGCCCGCCACCCGGCGCGCGCACAGGACCGCTTCGTTGATGACCCGGCCCAGGTCCAGGCGGCGCGGCGTCAGCGCCGGGCGACATTCCTGCTCCAGCTCGACCACCCGGGCCACCAGCCGGTCTATACGTAGAATTTGCTTTCGCGCCACCGCCAGGGCGTTGTGGATCCGGCCGTCATGCCGGCCGGCGTCCGCCGCCTGTTCGGCAACGTTCATGTACATGAGCGCCGTGGCCAATGGGGTGCGCAGCTCGTGGGTCAGAGCTGCCGCCAGATCGGCCTGGGCGGTGTTCATCTGGGCGCTACCGGCCGCTGGTGACGGGACACCAACCCGCCGGCGACGCATTGCCCCTGTACGAAGTCTCATCGCGCCACCCGATCCAGCAGGCATGGCTCGTATTCGAGGTCGATTGGAACTTTCATCTCGGCTCCTTCATCTCTCAAACACCACGGGCACCGAACGTAGCTCTTGGATTACTCCTATCTCAGCGTCGAGAGATGTCGAAACGACCGGGCGAACCAAAATGGGTGAACACCGCACAGCGGACAATCTCGACGACCACTCAGTCCGCGCCGGATTCCTGCTGCGGGTCGTACCGAGCGCCCTGGCCGCGCCCATCCTGTTGCAGAGGGCTGGCGGCCCTCAGGGGGACGGCGATGGCAATCAACCGCGGATTTTCTGACAGCCGTTCAACGTGGCGGTGGCGCCATCGCACGCCTCGGCGCACGGGCGGATTGTTGGCAATGTTACTGCTGACCGCAACGGAGATGGGTTGCGCCCATCGCATCGGAAACAACGCCACCGAGGCAGCCCTTCAGACCCTCAAAGAGGACATGAAAAAGGTCGATCCGGCCCATGCTCCCGCCAGAGTGGCCGCGGAACGCGCCGTCGTGGGGGCGCTCGAGACGCTGGACTCCCCCGAGCAGCGCGCGCACATCCAGCGAGTGGTCTCGGAGGCGGTGACCGCCGCTCTGCTGGCCGCCGCCGGCAATGTGTCGGCCGGGGCCGCAGGAAAGGGCTCCGGCGCCGCCCGACCCCACCGCGATAGCCCCATGGAGCAACTGGTGCATCAGGCGGCGCGCGCCGCCGTGGATTCAGCGACGGAACGCGCGCTGGCGGCCCTGGGGCCGGACGGCACTGGTCCGCTCGGGTTGAGTCTCTCGCGGACGGGGAGACGGCTCGCCGACGAGGCGTTGGGTGGCGCCACCGATCGCCTGGCGGTGCTGTTGCCGGGTTGTCCGCCCGGCCAGGAGGCAGCCTGTCTGCAGGAACAGGTCAACCAGCTCGCTCGCGCGGCCGCCAGCGGGTTGTCCACGGGCCTGCGCCAGACCATCGGCTGGCCGCTGCTGCTGGTGGCCTTCCTGGGGGGCGCGGTCATCGCCGCGCTGGTGACCTGGCTATGGCTGGTCTGGTCGCGCGTGGGGCGCGGGCTGCGCACCAGACCGGCGTAAGCCCAATTCGGGCCTGGGGCGTCGGGGATCGACTGCGGGGATTTTACTGATTCCCCCGTCGGGGAATTGTTGGGTGTTTCCGGCGGATCCAGGTTTCCCTCCGTCATGCCGAAACTCAGGCTCGTCGCCCTCCTCGCTGTCGTTCGTGTCTTGAGGTGATCATGACAGCCTTGAAAGTCGCGATCGTCGATGACCACGCCTTGTTCCGCACCGGCGTCCGGACCGCGTTGCTGGCCAGTGACGAGTGGCAGATCGTGGGCGAGGCGGGCTCCGGGCGGGAAGCTTTCGAGCTGGTGGACCGGACCCACCCCGACATCGTTTTGATGGACATTGGCCTGCAGGACGCGGACGGCGTCAGCGTCACCCGCGACATCACCCGCCGGGCGCCCAAGTCCCGCGTCCTGATCCTGAGCCTTTACGACGAGCTGGTGGATGTGCTGGACGCCTTGAACGCCGGGGCCAGCGGGTACGCCCTGAAGTGCGAGCCGGTGCCCGCGCTGGAGACGGCGCTGCGCACGGTGGCGCGCGGACACCGCTACCTGGCGGCGGCGGTGGCGTCGCGGCTGGCGGCCTACGAATCCCGCCGCTGCCAGTCCGGAGATCTGCTCGACGTTCTTTCCGAACGGGAGCGCCAGGTGTTCCGGCTGGCCGCCGAGTGCCTGCTGACCCGGGAGATCGCTCGCGAGCTGTGCATCTCACCCAAGACCGTCGGCACCCACCTGTACCGGATCCATCGCAAGCTGGCCCTGCGCAACACCACGGAGCTGGTGCGCCTGGCCGCGGCGCTCGGGTTGACCCGATATCCGCGCTCGCGCTGGCGGGCTGCCGCAGGCCACAGCGGCGAGACCATCGCAGAGGCTCCCGCGCCGGCGCTCTGAACCATGAGCAGAGGCAGAGCGAAGATCCTGGTTGTCGATGACGACCGCGAACTGGTCGAGGTGTACCAGAACCTCTTCGAGGGGGCTGGCTACGAGGTGTCGATCGCGCTGTCCGGCGAGGCGGCGCTGAGCAGCGCGTGCGTCCGGCGGCCGGACGTGGTCCTCACCGACATCAGCATGCCCCGGATGGACGGCTTCGAGCTGATGCGGCGGCTGAAGGATCACTTCGGCCGGGAGGCTCCGCCGGTGGTGGTCTGTTCGGCGTTCCAGCGCACCGAGCGGCTGGCCATCGCCCAGGGCGCTCAGGTCTTTCTCCGGAAACCTGCCAGCGCCGAGGCCCTGATCCGGTCGGTCGAGGCGGTGTGCCGCGGCGTCGCGCCCGACGGGCAGGCGATCGCCTCGCAACGGGCCGACGCCGCCCGCGAGCGGGTTCGATATCGCCAGGGCTCCACCGGGCGCCTGCGCGATGTCGACTGGCGGTCAGTGGCGCTGGAAGCAGAGCCGTGGCTCGAGTGGCTGCGCTGTTATCTGGACTGCGGCAGCGCCGGGATATTTCTGGTCCAGGACGGCGCGGTCTTGCCCGTGGTCTCCGTCGGTCCCCACCTGTCCCAGCGTCCCGAGCCCCGGTTGCTGCAGGCGACGCTGGCCGCCGGCGTGGAGACCGGGACCTCGCTGGTCGTCGCCGACATGGCGGCGCACCCCAGCTTTCGCCGCGCGCTGGGACGCCGGCCCGACATCGCCTCCTTTGCAGGGGTGCCGCTGGTGACCATCGACGGGGTCCGGGTCGGCGCCCTGTGCATCGCCGACCAGCGGCCCGGCCGGTTCGATGCCGATACCCTGGTGCTGCTGGAGTACCTGGGTCGCCGTGGGGTGTCGGGGCTGGTGGAAGGGCCGGCGGCGTCCATGGTCTCGCCGCACTTGCAGGCGCCGCTGCTGGCCCGCCACACCTTCGAGATGCTACTGGCGATGGAGCTGCGGAGCGCGCGCGGCGCGGAAGAGTCGGTGGAGCTCACCATCGGGACGCTGGCCGACGGGACCTCCGCGGGAGCCTGTGCCGAGCAGGTGTGGCGCGCCGGCGCTCGTGCCCGGCTGGCCATCGGCGCGATGGGCGCGGGACGCCTGGGGATCTTCGCTCGCGGCGCCACGACCAGCGTTCACGGCCACGTCGCGGCCTGCCTGGACAGCGTGCGGGCGCAGGGGCTGATGACCAGCGCCGGCGTGGCCGGGGTCATGATCCCCTCGGCGCTGTCCCGGCGCTGCGCGGTCGCCATCGCCGAGAGCGCCCTGTCGCTGGCCCAGGCGGCGCCGGATGGGCCTCGCGTCGAACGCATCATCGTGCAAATGGGACCTGCCCGGGAGCAGGCGGGCGGCCAGTCAGCGAGCCCTCGGGTCACCGGGCGGCAGTCGTAGCGATCGGGGCTCCGGCCAGCATTCGATACAGGGCGCCGCCCAGCCCTCCGCCCACCAGCGGAACCACCCAGAACAACCATAGCTGCTGCACCGCCCAGCGCGGTGCGAACAGGGCCACACCTGTGCTGCGTGCCGGATTGACCGAGGTGTTGGTCACCGGAATGCTGATCAGGTGAATCAGCGTCAGGGCCAGGCCGATGGCGATCGGCGCGACCGCCGCGGGAACCCGCGTTCCATCGGTGGCGCCCATGATGACGAAGACGAACCCACAGGTGAGCACCAGCTCGCAAAGGGCGGCCGCCGCGAGACCGAAGTGGCCCGGCGAGTGAGGCCCATACCCGTTCGACGCGAATCCGGCGCCGGGGTCGAATGTCGCGGATCCGTGCGCGATCAGGTAGAGCACGCCGCCCCCAACGATCGCTCCGGCTACCTGGGCCGCGACATAGGCGGGGAGCGCGCGCCCGGGGAGGCGGTTCCCCATCCACAGTCCGAACGACACCGCGGGATTGAAATGCGCCCCGGAGATCGGGCCCACAGCGTAGGCCATGGTCAGCACACTCAACCCGAACGCCAGCGCGACGCCCGCGAAGCCGATGCCCAGCGCGGGAAAGGCCGCCGCCAGGACCGCGCTGCCGCAGCCGCCGAGCACCAACCAGAACGTTCCGACCATCTCGGCGACCGATCGGCGCCACAGCGAGGGGATGGTGACCGCGCGCTCCTCGGTTTCAGGGTGGTCCATCGTCATCGTCGTCATTCCTTGATTGTTGGGTCCCCCCTCCGTTGGGGCCATGCGCCGCCGACTGATCCGGCAGTGTCATTCAATGGCTGATAATGCGGGTGCGCGCTTGAACCTTCCGTTTGGATGCCCACGCTGTCCCGCGCGGAGGTGGCCATGGATGCGTCTGTACCCAGCAAGTTGGAGCTCGAGATTCGCCCCGACGTCGATATGGAGTGGATCGCCGGCGGCACATACCGGATGGGATCCAACCGTCACTATCCCGAGGAGGCGCCCGCTCACGATGTGACGGTCGCCGGGTTCTGGATGGACCGCTATCCGGTCACCAACGCCCAGTTCGAGGAGTTCGTGCAGGCGACCGGCCATGTCACGATGGCGGAGATCGCGCCCAACCTCGCCGATTACCCGGGTGCCCAACCCGAGTTGCTGGTCCCCGCCTCGGCGGTGTTCCGCTCGCCTGCCAAGCGAGTCGACCTGCGCAACCAGTACAACTGGTGGATCTATGTACCAGGGGCCGACTGGCGCCACCCCGTGGGTCCAGGAAGCACGATCGAGGGAATGGAGAATCATCCCGCCGTGCACATCGGCTATGCCGACGCCGCCGCGTACGCGCGCTGGGTCGGCAAGAAGCTGCCCACCGAGGCCGAGTGGGAGTTCGCCGCCCGCGGTGGCCTCAACGGCGCCGAGTTCGCCTGGGGCGAGGAGCTGTCGCCGGGTGGCACGATCATGGCCAACACCTGGCAGGGCGAGTTTCCGATCGAGAACCTCGCCAGCGACGGATTCGAGCGCACCTCTCCGGTGGGTTTCTATCCAGCCAACGGTTACGGCCTGTACGACATGATCGGCAATGTCTGGGAATGGACCACGGACTGGTACCGCGCGCGCCATCGGACCTCGGGGCGAGGTTGTTGCGAGCTGGTCAACCCGCGCGGCGGTGACCGCGAGCAGAGCATGGATCCCAACACGCCGTTGAAGATCCCGCGCAAGGTGATCAAGGGAGGGTCCTATCTATGCGCGCCGAACTATTGCCGCCGCTACCGTCCGGCGGCCCGCATGCCCCAGCCCATCGATACCACCACCGGCCACCTGGGGTTCCGCTGCGTCGTGCGCAGCTCGACCGAGAAGTGACCACCGGCACGCCGCCGCGCCGGTGGTCGGCCTCGGCTCATCGCCCTTTAGCGGCGATGTGGTGCGCGGGCCCCGGCGGCCGGGCCGGGGCCGGGATGTTGGCCTCCAGCACTTGTTGCGCGGTGTTCTTGGCGAAGTAGGCGGTCAACGGGGCGATCAGGCCCGTCCAGCCGGTCTGATGGCTGGCGCCGATGCCGGCGCCGTTGTCGCCGTGGAAGTACTCGTAGAACAAGATGTGATCGCGCCACAGCGGATCGTTCTGGAATTTCCGGGCGCCGCCGTGAACCGGCCGGTGGCCGTGCTCGTCCAGGGTGAAGATGCGCGAGAGCCGCTGGGTGAGCTCGTTGGCGATCTCGTAGAGCGTCAGCTTGCGCCCCGAGCCGGTGGGAAAGTCGATCTGGAAGGTGTCGCCGTAGAACGCGTAGTAGTGCAAGAGCGACCGGATGAGGAGCACGTTCACCGGCATCCAGATTGGCCCGCGCCAGTTGGAGTTGCCGCCGAACATGCCGCTGTCCGACTCCGCGGGCAGGTAACCAACCTTGAACACCTGCCCGCCCATCGAGAACTCGTAGGGCTGGGCGCGATGCTGGGCCGACAGCGAACGGATGCCGAACGGGCTCAGGAACTGCTCCTCGTCCAGCATGTGCGCCATGATGCGCCTCAGCCGTTGCTCGCCCACGATGGCCAGCAGGCGGCGATCGCCGACGCCCGGCCTGCGCGGATCGTGCATCTGCTCGACCAGCCGCGGCCGGTGCTCGATGAACCACTTGGCGCGCGCCCCGATCCCGGGGATCCGCGCCCGGGCCACCCCGCTCAGCACCGTGGTGGCGGCCAGCGGCAGCAGCCCCACCATCGACTTCACCTTGAGCCGCGTCGAGCCGCCGTCCGGCGTGCGCAGGACATCGTAGAAGAAGCCGTCCTCCTCGTCCCACATCTGGGTGCCGCCGCCGATGCGGGTCATCGCCGAGGCGATCCAGATGAAGTGCTCGAAGAACTTCAGCGCCATCTCTCCGTAGGTCGGGTCGTCGATGGCCAGCTCGAGGGAGATCTGGAGCATCACCTGGGAGTAGAAAGCCATCCAGGCCGTGCCGTCGGCCTGCTCCAGGTGACCGCCCGTGGGCAGCGGCGCGCTGCGATCGAAGACGCCGATGTTGTCCAGGCCCAGGAAGCCGCCCTCGAACACGTTGCGGCCGTTGGGGTCCTTGCGGTTGACCCACCAGGTGAAGTTGAGCAGCAGCTTGTGGAACGCGGTCTTGAGGAAGGTCAGGTCACGCATCCCCGTGCGCTGGGCGTCGAGCTGAAACAGGAAGTAGGTGGCCCAGGCGTGCACGGGTGGGTTGACGTCGCTGAAGTTCCACTCGTAGGCGGGCACCTGGCCGCTCGGGTGCAGGTAGCGTTCCTGCAGCAGCAACAGCAGCTGCTGCTTGGCAAAGTCCGCGTCCACCATCCCCAGGGGGATGGTATGAAACGCCAGATCCCAGGCCGCGTACCAGGGGTACTCCCACTTGTCCGGCATCGAGATCACGTCGCCGTTGACCATGTGTTGCCAGTCCCCGTTGCGCGCGCCGGCGCCCTGGGCGCCGTCGACCGGATCGACACCGCGCTGGGCGAGCCAGGCGGCGACATCGAAGTCGTAGAACTGCTTGCTCCACAGCATCCCGCCCAGCGCCTGGCGCGCGACCTGGCGCTGATCCGGCGACAGCGTGGCGGGCAGCGCGTCGGCGTAGAAATCGTCGGCCTCCGCCCGCCGGGCGGCCATGGTGTTCGAGAAATCCGCGCCCAGGAGATCGCCGGCGGACGCGCCAGGCGGCTTGTCTCTGAGGCGCACCCTGAGCGTGACCTGTCCCCTGGCCGGTACCTCCAGGACCTGATGAACGGCGGCCTTGGTCCCGGTTCGCGCCGGGTTCACGGCGTCCCGGTTCCCGTGCACCACGTAGTAATCAATGCCGTCCTTGTAGTACTTCGCGCTGGAGCTGGCCTCCGGGAAGCGAAAGGCATTGGTCTCGTTGTCGACGAACAGGAGCTCGGCGCCCGGCGCCGCGCACAGGTAGCGATCACCCAGCTCGGGATGTCGCGCTGTGATGACTGACACCTGATCGGACGTCGCGCCCACGGTCAGCGAGGGGCGCGGGCCTTGCGCCGGCCAGACGTTACGGAACCACAACGTGGGCAGGACGTGCAGCGGGGCGGCCGCCGGCCCGCGGTTGTGAATGGTGATCTCGACCAGCAGGTCCTCCGGCGAGGCCTTGGCGTACTCGACGAATACGTCGAAATAGCGATCGTCGTCGAAGATGCCGGTGTCCAGCAGCTCGTACTCCAGCTCGTGGCGAGAGCGAGCGCGGTTCTTCTGGAGCAGATCCTGGTACGGGTAGGCGCGCTGCGGGTACTTGTACAGGTACTTCATGTACGAGTGGGTCGGGGTGCTATCGAGATAGAAGTAGTACTCCTTGACGTCCTCGCCGTGGTTGCCTTCGCTGTTGGTGAGACCGAACAGCCGCTCCTTGAGGATCGGATCCTTCTCGTTCCACAGCGCCACCGAGAAGCACAGGAGTTGCTGGTCGTCGGAGATGCCTGCGATGCCCTCCTCGCCCCAGCGGTAGGCGCGCGCGCGTCCGGCGTCGTGGCTGAGGTAGTTCCAGGCGTCCCCGCTCGGGCTGGCGTCCTCGCGCACGGTGCCCCACTGCCGCTCGCTGAGGTATGGCCCCCACTTCCGCCACGGCGCGCTCTGGCTGCGCGCCT
>Ga0207701_10002013_pt1 | contig 21080 bp, 15 predicted proteins | sample KBSSwiSSwithPhiX_FD_184294 | JGI IMG/M metagenome (GOLD analysis project Ga0207701, IMG submission 184294) | Switchgrass rhizosphere bulk soil microbial communities from Kellogg Biological Station, Michigan, USA, with PhiX - S5 (SPAdes) (version 2) | ecosystem: Environmental > Terrestrial >... | reverse complement strand
GACCACATAAAATTATCTTCACCGAACCAGTCCATCATGCGCCCGCCGCATGGATCGCTGAAGAAGGTTGCATAGACCTGCTCGCGCACATATTCGCTCGGCAGTTTTTTCATGTAAGGCAGAGGCGCCTTCGGGCTGTGCCGGACGAAGTATTTATCCCACTCATGACAGTAAAACGGAATCCAGCCTACTTCGTTTTCGACATAGACCAGTTTCAGCTTGGGATTTTTCGCCAGCACGCCGCCGAAAACAAAATCGAACAGGATATTTGCGGCGTCGGTAAGCTTCTGGTTAACCGTCATGCGGTAAGTATCCAATCCCTTGCGGTCGAAACGGCTGTAATTGAAACCGGTCAGGATGTGCACATTGACCGGCATGTCGAGCTCAGAGGCTGCTTCCCAGAACGGATTGTAATGCTCGCTGGTGAACGGCAGGTGTTCCGGCGGAACCTGCCAGATCATACAACCGATCATGCCGGCCTTTTTGCAGCGCTCGAGCTCCTTAATCGCATTCGGGATGTTGTACATCGAAATCATCGGAATCCCGAATAGCCGCCCGGGCGCTACATTGCAGTAATCGATCATCCAGTCATTGGCGATTTGAAAGCACGTTTCCTGGAGTTCGGCATCTTCGAGGGCATAAAGCCGAAGTCCGTGGGTCGCATAGAGAACTTCCGCGCTGACACCATCGACCGCCATTTCATCGAGTCGCGCTTTAGGGTCGTGACCGCCCGGCTTTTCCCCCGCGGTGTTCCGCGGTGGGAATTTCGGAAACTTAGGCTTGAGACCTGGGGTCAGATTGGCCTCCCACAGGTCCGGCGGCTCCATGATATGGGAATCTGACGAGACGATTTTGTCCTTTCCTAAAACTTGTTCCGCGGTTCGCCTGACGGCTGCGGCGGTGCTCATGCGTAAATCCTCCTGAGATCCGAATTGGTTAAGCTTATGATTTATTCCTTTTTAAGATTTTTGTCTAGTGGACGAACAGCCTTAGCCGCCGTCGAATGGACATCCACGCCAGCATACGTTAAAGAGTTTGGAGTCATGCGTAAAATTGCTCCATTGGTAGAGATTTGGCTAGCGCTTTTCTTGCTCCTCCCGGCATCGATTTTTGCCGGGGAAGCGCAAAATGCCTTTAACGAAGGCGTCAAATACTACAAGGCGGGAAAATATAAAGAGGCGGTGGCGGCATACGATCGGGCGATCAAATCCTCGCCGAAAGCCGACGAGCCCTACAACAACCGAGGTCTCGCCTATTTCAAGCTCGGTCAGAATGACGAAGCGATCAAGGATTACGACGAAGCGTTGAAACTCAATCCAAAATCCATCGACGCTTATTTCAATCGGGGCAATGCCCACCTCGCAAAAAAAGAATTCGGCCGCGCGGTCAAAGATTTTGATGAAGTTCTTAAGCTGGATCCCAAGGCGCCGAAGGCCTATCGGCAGCGCGGCCTGGCGCACAATGGTTTGAATCAATTCGAAGAGGCGATCAAAGATCTGACCCAAGCGCAAAAGCTCGAACCCAAAGACCCGGAAACTTATTCCAGCCGCGGCTTTGCTTACCGTCGTCTGGGGAAGAATGACCAGGCGATCCAGGATTATTCGGAGGCCATCAAACTGCAACCGAAAAGTGCCGAGGCTTATAACAACCGCGCCAATGCTTACTCGCTCCTCGGTCGATACGATGAGGCCGTGAAAGATTACGACGAAGCGATCAAGCTCGAACCCAAGAACGCCAGGATCTATGCCAATCGCGGAGTGATTCGGGCACGACAAGGTAAGAGCGATGATGCTCAGACAGACTTCAAAAAAGCCATGGAGCTCGATTCCGCTCTGAAGAGCAAGCTCGAGCCGCTTATGACCCCGGTCAAATGATAAACAGAAAAAGTTGGGCGCTGATTTTTGTCCTGGCCGCAATCGGGCTGTTTCCGAGGATCAGCGGCGCGGCGGGGATCGAGGAGCCGCTCAAGGCCGCCCTCGAGCTTCACGAATCCGGAAAAATCAAAGAAGCGATTGCGGAATATGACAAGGTCATCAAGACCCACCCGAAACTCGCGGAAGCGTATTTCAACCGCGGCAACGCTTACTATGATCTCGGCGCCAATCAACAAGCGATCAAAGACTATACCGAGGCGATCCGGCTGAATCCGAAGGACGCCGAGGCATATTACAACCGCGGAAATGCCCATCGCCGTCTCAAACAGGACCCGGCGGCACTCAGCGACTACAGCGCTGCGCTCAAACTGAATCCGGAAGACGCGCGCAGCTACGTCAATCGCGGCAGCATTCTTTTCGACACGCGCCGTTATGACGCCGCCGTCAAAGATTTCAGCGAAGCGATTCGTATCGAGCCCGACGGCGCGCAAAATTACTTCAATCGCGGTAATGCCTATCTGGCGCTCGATCAGAAGGACAACGCGATCAAAGACTATGACGCCGCTTTGAGCCGGGATGCCAATCTGGCTGACGCCTATTACAATCGCGGCATCGCCTATGCGGATCTGGAAAAATATGCTGACGCCGTGCGCGACTTCAGCGAAACCATTCGGCTGAATGCCAAATCCGCGGCAGCCTTTTATAATCGCGGCCTGGCGCAAGCGAAGCTTGAGAAATACGAAGACGCCGTTGCGGACTACGGCGAAGCCATGCGGCTGAACCCCAAAGATCCCGAGGCGCCGTTCAATCGCGGCCTCGGCTATATGCGACTGGATAAATATGATTACGCCGCGCGCGATTTTAGCGCGGTTATCAGTATGCAGCCGAAAAATGCCGACGCTTACGTCTATCGCGGTATCATTCGCATTTATCAGAACCAGGATAAGGAAGCCGATGCCGACTTCCAGAAAGCTTTTCAGCTCAATCCAGCGCTAAAAAAGAAGCTCCAACCGATCATTGACGAAGCCAAAGCCAAAGCAAAGCCGAAGGAATAGCGCGGCGGTTCAGTCTGGGATTTCAAAAAACCATCGATGGGCGAAACTCGCGTAGATCTGCTGCATCTCCTTGAAGATCTCCGGGACGCTTACCCTGGAGCGGTCGAAGAAACAATCCTTACCGAGATCATGGCCAATGCCCTGGACTCTGGCGCTTCTACGATTTCATTCGGCTGTGATCCCGCCGAGCGTGCGCTGACCGTAATCGATAATGGGTCAGGGATGCAGCGCCGTCTTTGGCGCGCTTTCATGACATTGCATCGAGCAATAAAATTCGCGGACAGGGCATCGGGTTTGCCGGCGTCGGCATCGCGCTCACGGTCGCGATGTCGCTGGCGCCATTGGCTGTAGAGCCGGCACAGCAGAGCATGTTTTTGCTGACGTTTTTAACTCGTTGGGGCGAGGCCCTCGACAAGCCGGGTGGGCAGAAGCGAGCACGCTGACATCCAGCCACGACTTTCGCGTCATTGCGGCGAAAGCGGCAATCGAGTGGGTCTTCAGCCCTAATCGTAACAAAACATGGATAGCGGCGTTCACCCGGTATCACGGAGCACTGAATAAAGTAAGCCAATAAACTTTCAGTCGCGGACTGTACTACCGGCGGTAGTGGCAACGAACGACGCTTCGGCTGAATTGCGGAAAATCCCCTTCGGATCTTTCCCGCGCTCCACCGCCTCAATGGCTTGGCGCAAAATGTTTCGAAACATTAGGACGCCTCGATCCGATGTGACCAGATGTTCCAGACCGTGAATTGCGATCGGTCCCTGCCCTTCCACTGCTTCCTTATCGTCGGGATGGCGCTGCGTGTATTCGTAGCTCGCATTGGTCCGGCCGCCTGGCGCAAGCTGCTCGCGGCCGGATAGTTTTTCCATTTCGTTCTCGGGCAGCCAACGAATGCTCGCGCCCAGCTGGTGCGTGTCATCAACCGGCACACAATAAGTGACGGCACCCACGCGCTCGGTTTTCGGCTCATCGGTGTAGACCAGATGAACATTGAGCGGCATGATCATCTCCCAGACAAGCTCCCACCATTTTCCGCTTTCCAGTCTCCGCTTCACCACGAAACGCATGCCGTGCGTGGTTTCTTCATATTGTAAGGCATCGGGATCGATGCCGTAGGTTTGCGACGGAAACTGCGCACCGCTGTGGCGCGTGTGAAGCCAAAAAGTATGTAGGGCGTCCATGAGATTTTCTTCGGCCTGCAGCCAATTGCAATTCACCGGACCGCCCACTCGCGGTCCCATACGCGCCTTTAGCGTACCGCCGGGTTTTTGCCAGACGTCATAAATCGGGAACTCCGGCATTTTATCGAGCGGTCCCATGTAGGCGAAGACCAAGCCACCGAATTCGCGCACGGGATAGCATGGATGCTGGATGTGTTTGAGGAACGGATTGTCAGTGGGTTCCAAAGGCATTTCGAGAACATTGCCTTCCACGTCGTAGAGCCAACCATGATAGCAGCAACGAAGCCCGCGCTCCTCGACGCGAGCGTATTCCAGCGAAGTGCCACGATGGCTGCAACGAAAAAACAGCAAACCCGCACGTCCTTGGCCGTCGCGAAAAGCAACCAGGTCTTCGCTAAAAATGCGCACACGCTTGGGGACGTCCTTGAGTTCCGCCGCTAGGCAGATCGGTTGCCAGTACCGGCGCATCAGCTCACCGCACGGCGTGCCAGGTCCGACGCGCGTGAGTAAAGGATCAGGCTCGGGAATGGCTAAACCATATGCGGTTTTCATGAAACGGCCCTCCACTGGAATTCACGGTGCCCTCTTTGCCTCATATGCCCGTGGCGACATAGCGAGTCAAGGTAAAACTCGGGACATTAAGAATCGGGATATGCATTTTCTATTCGCCATGGGCGCTCCGTCGAAAAAGACTCATCTTCGGGTGATCATGGGCGAAGCCCGAAGAGTCGGAAGAACGACGAGAAGCAAATTGCTATCTGAATCCTCCCACGACTCAGATTAAACTGCGTGAGAGATCTTTTCGGACCTTAACAGGAGGCCTATCACTTGACACCTTCATTGGGTCGGCACTAACGTTTCCTTCAACTCGCCCGCTCTGATGCAAAGGAGAAATCCAATGGCTACATCCCCCCAAATCGTCGACGCGGACGCTCATGTGATCGAAACCGAGCGTACCTGGGATTATCTCGAGCTATCAGAGCGTAAGTATCGGCCAAAGCTCTTTTCGACAACGGAAGACGCCACGAGGCAGTATTGGGTGATCGACGACAAAATCGCTGGTTTTCGTTTTCCCACGTTGAACGAGCGTGAGCTCCACGACTTTGCTCAGCGCGCCGGAAGAAACTTTGAGACCCCGCAAGCCGCACGCGAGCTTGACGATGTCGCTCTGCGCTTGAAGCACATGGATGACTTGGGCATCGATGTGCAAGTGCTCCACAATACGTTTTGGATCGAGCGAATCACGACTAGAGCCGAGGCAGAGGTTGCACTGTGCCGAAGCTGGAATCGTTGGTTGGCGGAAATCTCAAAGAAGAGCCAAGGACGGTTGTTCTATTCGTGTGTGATTCCGGCGATGAATATCGACGCTGCCGTTGAGGAAGTCAAATTCGCACAACAGAACGGCGCTGCCGCCGTATGCATGCGGCCATTGGAGGGACAACGCCATCTTTCGGATCCCTATTTTTATCCGATCTACCAAACCGCCACCGAGCTCGATCTCGCGATCGCCGTGCACATCGCCAACGGCAACCCCGAGAATGCCGACCTCTACCGCATGGCACCCGCCGGGCGCTTTGCGCAATTTCGCGTGCCCACGGTGACCGCGTGCTTCGATGTGATTATGAGTGAGCTGCACGAGCGGTTCCCGAAGCTCCGCTGGGGGTTTATTGAGGCGTCGGCGCAGTGGGTACCGTGGGTGCAGCGCGAGGCCGCGATTCGTTATCGGGTCGCAAATCGCAAATTTCCCACTAACGTGTTCGAGGAATACAACATTTTCGTCACGTGCCAGACCAACGACGATGTGCCCTATATCGTGCAGCACTGCGGCGAAAATCGTCTAGTGATCGGCACGGATTACGGCCATACTGACCCGTCGAGCGCCGTAACTGCGCTACAAGAGTTTCAGCGCATAGAGGGAATCGAGAGCTCGATTAAAGAAAAGATCCTGTCGCATAACGCCAAGGCGCTGTACGGCCTGTAGTCTCACGCACATCGAGGCGACGTTGAGCTACTGAGGATCGGTGCTCCGCGCGCGCTGTCATTTCGACCGCAGGGATAAATTTTTCTTAATTGCACACTGGCAAGCTGATCGGCGATTTACTTAAATTTCTCGAAGAATTTTTCCTTTTCCAACTCCTGCATCAAGCTCAAATCCATAAAATTTTCGGGTTTGGCGTCGGGTCGCTTGAGCTCTTCGAGCACGGCGCGGGTTTCCTCTGTGGTGGGCAATGGCCGGGGTTGAATGAAACGCACCGCATATCGGTAGCCTTCTTCCAGAATATCCGGATCGCTGATGCGCATATATTTTTTGAGGGTGTTCACGGCGAAATTCTTTTGCGTTCGAATGGCGTGAATGCCTTCGATCTCGGCGCGCAAAAAATTTAGGGCCGTTGAGCGCTGGCGCTGGATGAAGCTCCTGGTGGTGGCGATGGCAACTGCAGGGTACTTGTAATCGAGGCTCTCAAAGTCACCTAATTCCTTGAAGCCGGCTTTTTTCGCTGCGCTCAGTACTGGCGGAGACAAGGAGCCGCCGGAGATCGCCCCTGCCTTCATTGCTGCGAGCAGTTCGGGAATTCCGCCGACCTGTATGATCGTGACATCCTTCGCAGGATCGAGGCCGAATTTTCTTAGATAATGGCGAATCACGAGATCGCTCAGGGCGCCAAAACGGCTCACGCCCAAGCGTTTTCCCTTGAGATCCTCGGGTGATTTGATGTCCGCAGTGACTACCAAGCTTTGAGGAATAATCGGCACGAGGGTCTGGACATTCACCGTGTCGGCCCCTTGCAGCGCTGCTTGAATTGTTCCGTTGCCGCCGAGCTGGATCATGGGCGTCTCGCCGGCAATCAGCGCCGCGGTGATCGTCGCCGCACTCCGTATCAACACTAAATCAACACTGAGGCCGTACTTTTTGAACAAGCCCGCATCATAGGCGACCCATGTCGCGAGCGACCAGGAGCTTTCAGACGAATAAGCCGCTTTCAATTTCACAACCTACGCTTGAGCTGATGATGAAAGCCAGCAACCTAAGAAAATGACGAAAACCAAGCGGGCAAACATTCTTCTCATATAACGCCTCTTTGAGCAGATTTGTTTCCAAACGACGTTATCTCTTGAGCAGTGCATCCCGAACAAAGACTGAAGCGATCTTACGACCACCTAAGTTCCGCTCCGATAATTGGGCTATCGCAGCCTTGGCGGGCATAAATACGCGTTGGGAATGCTCAGGTCAAACCACTAAGCACGCCGGACGGACTTTGCAGGAATCTTTTAATGATTGGGTCGCGCTGCAGGCGATCACTCAACTCTGTTGCTCGTTCGAGCTGAGTTCTGAACGCCTAGGAGCAGAAGTGGTCGAGCATTGCCGAAAGCCTCGTCATTATAGATGGAGGGGCTAGTTGTTTTGTGCAATCCTGATCTCTGAGTTTTGCGTGTGCAGCATCGCCAACTGTCTATCACGCGATGCAAAAAAGCTCTGCAGGTCAGCGCCTGCCAGTTCCTGCGTTTTGGCGATGTGGAAGTCGAGAAAATTGATTTTGGCTTCGCCGTGTAAAAACTCGAAATGCAAATGCGGACCCGTCGCGTGCCCTGTCTGCCCAACATACCCGATGACGTCTCCCGTCTCCACCGACTGGCCTATGCGAAGATTCGGCGCGAATCGTGAGAAATGTGCGTAGCGGGATAAGTAATTTTCGGAGTGCCGGATATCAACCACGTTGCCATAGCCACTGCGCCAACCGGCAAATTCGACTCGGCCGCGGCCGATCGCAACCACCGGAGTTCCGAAAGGCGCAGCATAATCGATCGCCTGGTGTGGACGCACCGTGCGGGAAAAGGGATTGAGGCGATTGGCGGTGAACGGAGATGAAATTCGCGCATAGCTCACGGGCGCACGCAGGAAGGCTGGGCGCAACGACTCGCCGTTCCGGTTGTAGTAATTGCCGCTGCCGTTTTTTTCGTAGTAAAACGCATCGATAATTTGCTTTTCTACTTCGAGCTCCGCCGCGAGTATCCGTCCGGCGACACGCCGACCGTCAAGATAGCGCCGGTCTTCGATGATCACTTTGAAATCGTTTCCTGGATGCAGATCGGAAAAAAAATCAATGTCGGACTCGAAGATTTTCGCCAGATCGAGGATTTGTAACGGCGACAGGCCGGCATCGATGCCGCTTTCATAAAGACTGCTTTTGATTCTTCCCCGGATCACGCGGCTTTCTTTTACGAACGGCACTTCTTGTCGTTCTGCTAGCCAGCCCTCTCCTGTTGCCTTGACGCGGATCAAATTGTCATCAACGACGAACTCCATTGCTCGAACGGTCTTGTCCTCTCCATCGAGCGTGACACGGAGATTGTTCCCGGGTCGAAGCTTGCGCAGGTTCACCAATGGGCGAACTTTTTCGATCAGTCCATGCGCTGACGGAGCCTCGACACCGACGCGTCTGAGCACGCTGAGCAGACTGTCGCCGGAGCGAAACATTACTCCAATACTGGTGTGCGGTTTTGGCGGTTTTGCTGCTGCAGGTAAAAATTCCGCATCTCGATGTGAAAAATTGACGAATGGCGCCAACAAAAGCGCCACCGCAGCGAGCATAAGGAGGCAGCCCGCAGCCTTAGCTGCGTTGCCGACCATGATTCTGAATGATGAGTTGGATATGGAAATGATGCGAGACATTGATGAACGTGCGTTCCGTCCTATTTACCGAGTTGATTTTGAAGACGCAACAGAAAAATGAAAAATTTTAAAAAATTTTGCCTGGACACTTCTCCGATTGCTCATCCAGGCGAACATGGTTTACAGCTTGCATCGAACCGGTTATATGAAGCGAGATGCACGAGTTGAGATTTGCCGAAATTATCTCGAAGCCAAGGGAGCGTCGTCAGATGATTTTCCTAACCAACGAACAGATTCAGCAAGTCCTCGACATGAAGACTTGCATTGACGCGATGGAAGAGGCCTACCGCGATATGAACCAGCAACATGCCGGTTACCGTCCGAGAATCGACTTTTATGTGCCGCAGGAGCCGCACTACTATCGTTGGGGCACAATGGAAGGCGCTTCGCGGAAGCTCGGCGTGTTTGCGATCCGCATGAAGTCCGACATGCTCGCCTGGGAAAACCAGGACGGCTTCATGGTCGAAGATAAATATTGCATGGAGCGTGGCCGCTACTGTGGCTTGATTTTTCTGCTCAGCGCACGAAATGCCGAACCTCTCGCGCTGATGAACGATGGCTATCTACAGCACATGCGCGTCGGCGCCTGCGCTGGAATCGGCACAAAATATCTCGCGCGAAAGAATGCCAAAGTTCTCGCCATGATCGGCTCGGGGGGAATGGCGCGCACCTATGCGGAAGCGATCAAGCAGGTGCGGCCGATCGAGACCATGCGCGTCTTCAGCCCGACAAAAAAGAATCGAGAAGCGTTTGCCGGTGAAATGACGAAAAAGCTGGATATCGAAATTATTCCCGTGGATTCTGCCGAAAAAGCCCTGCGCGGAGCCGATGTCGTCTCGCTCACCACGGATTCGTTGATCCCGGTAATCAAAGCGGAATGGCTCGAGCCCGGTATGCACATCAACAACGTGCGCAACAACGAAGCCGGTCCGGATGTGCTCGCGCGCGCTGACGTGCGCGCGCGACTAGGAACATCGACTTTATTTGCCGACCGAAGCGCTGCGGAGGTTGTGACCGGCAGCGATGGAATGTTTGGTTTTATCGCCGGGACGGCGGAGGAAAAGAAAAAAATCCCGAGCTCACCGCATTTCGAAATCGACAATCCCGACATCGGCACGGTGCCGGACATCATGGCCGGCCGTTGGGCGGGAAGAACCAACGATCAACAGATTACCTTTCTGAACAATCAGGGCACTCAGGGATTGCAATTCGCCGCTGTCGGCGGCACCGCGTACAATTTGGCAAAAGCCAAAGGACTCGGTCATCCCCTGCCCCTGGAATGGTTTACGCAAAATATCAGAGACTAGAATAAGAATGCAGTGATAGAGTACTGGAATACTGGAGTGTTGGTTTAGATCGGATGTTATAAGCCGTTACTCCACTCCAAACGCTCCCAGGAGGGTTTCCATGGCAACGCTTCGTTACATTGCCTATCTTGCAAACGAGCCGGAAAAACTCGCGGGGTTTTACCGCCGCTTTCTTGGCACCGAGGAACTCGGCCGCTCGATGGAGGGAGATATTTCCATCACAGACGGCTACTATAATCTGACCTTTTTCAAAAAACGGCCAAGCCTCGGTGAAATGCACATGGAACTTGGACTGCACCACATCGGACTTCAAGTCGACGATTTGGAAGAGGTAAAAGGACGATTCATTAGATTCAATCCGCGCGGCATGATCCTTCAGGAACCGAATGATCTCCAGCACGGCGAGATCCGCATCCACGACTCGGAGTGCCGCCCCGTCACTATTTCTAGGAGCAGCTTCGGCGTTCCCGCGAGCAAAGAAAAACGCTTCCCGCGCGTGCGCCACATCGCCTACAACGCGCTCGATCCGGAGATCATGCTGCAGTTCTACACCCAGGTATTTCGCCTGCGCGAAATTCCGTCCAGTTACCAACGCCGCCAGCAGGGCCGCGGCAACCGTTTTTGCGCCGACGGCGAAACCAATCTCGCGATCCATCCGTTTTATAATCGAATTGAAGGGCACGAAGCCAAGTACGGCATCAATCACATCGGTTTTCTGACCAATGAAATGCAGGCGACGATGGCGGAACTAAGCACGGTCTTGAAAATTGCGCCGCGGCCGGCGACACGCCCTTACGCGGAGCTTCGCTTCCGCGACATTGAAGGCAATGCTCTCGATCTGTCGCAGACCAAAGGCTGGGAAGTGGACGTGGACAAGTGGGAAAACGCGGCGTGAAGAGATGGCAGGAATGGAGGAGTCATCGAGTGATGCACGGCAAGAACGCTCGTTGCCGGTTACTAATTTCGCTATTGTTGCTTCTGTCTAGCCGATTTGTTCATGACGAGGCTACGGTTAGGGCGGCGACCCTCGAAAAGCTGACCATCGGGTGGAGCGCGATCGCCGGGTCGCAGGCGCCGTTTTGGATCACCAAGGAAGCCGGGTTGTTCGAAAAAAACGGCTTGGACGTTACGATGATTTATGTCGACGGTGGCTCCAAAGCGACCCAGGCCTTGATGTCGGGCGATGTGCCGATCGCCCAGGTCGGCGGTAACGCGCCTGTGGTGGCGCGCCTGCGCGGCGCCGATGTCACCTTGATCGCCGGCTTACTCAACGTTCTCGCCTACAGCATGATCGTTTCGCCCGAGATCAAGAAGCCGGAAGATTTAAAAGGCAAAAAGCTTTCGGTCAGTCGTTTTGGATCCAACTCGGATTATGCGACCCGGAAGATTCTTCTGAAGTGGGGTCTCAAACCCGATATTGATGTCGCGGTGCTGCAGATTCCCGGCGGTCAACCGGCGCGAATGGCGGCGATTCAATCCAAAGTTGTTCACGGCATGGTCGCGCAGCCGCCGGTGACCAGTCTCGCGCGCAAGTTTAACCTCAGCATTATCGCTGAACCGGAGGATTTCGGCGGCGCGTACCCGACTACGCCCGTCGCATCGCGCATTTCTTATATTCGCGAGAAGCGCGAGACCGTGCGAAAATTTACCCGCTCTCTGCTCGAGGGCATTCATCTCTACAAAACCAGTAAAGACTTCAGCAAAAAGGTGATTGCTAAATACGTCAAAACCAACGATAACGACGCGCTCGAAGACAGTTACCAGTATTTTTCCCGGCTTGTGCCGCAGAAACCCTACCCTTCACTGGACGCGGTTAAAGAAGCCCTCACCGAGCTCGGCGAGAAAGATCCTAAAGTCCGATCAGCGAAACCCGAAGAGTTCGTGGACATGAGCATCATCAAGGAATTCGACGATAATGGCTTCATCGATGGGTTGTACAAGAAGCGCTGAGCCGGAACCATTAAGAACAATCTTGGTCTCGCGACGGTTCGGACGTCGTCCGTTATGTTCGCCCTGATTATTTCTCAATAGGCGTAAACCATGTGCCCGGTTTATGTTGTTAAGCATGTTACCGGTCCGTACCCCTTGCCTCCTCTCATACTGGGAGAGGATTGACGTGAGGGCGCGTTAAGTATCATCGAACTCTCCGTCACCCATTCGCTCTCCCCCAAAGGGCGAGGGTTATGGATATTCGCAGAGGATCAGCCCCGCTGCGTGATTACTATCATGATTCTGTCTTGGTAGATTTTACGACAATATGGAACGGGTGAAGCTTTTGATCATTCCACAGGTAGCGGACTCGGTCTTCGAGCGAATTGCCAGAATCGATCCGCTGATCGATATCATCGACGCGCGCGGCTGGTTCGACGGCGAGCTGCGCAGCACCTGGCCGCAATGGACGGTCGATCGTTATCTTGGCGATCGAAACTACCCTTCGACGACTCTCGAGCAGCGCAACCGCGCGCTGGCTGAGGCAGAGATCATTTTGTTGGGCTGGCCGCCGGTAAAAGATCTCAGATCGCGCGCCACGCACCTAAAATGGGTGCATCAAACTCCCGCCGGCGCGAGTAACCTGTTCGATACCGACTTGTGGCGTTCGAATGTTCTCGTGACCACCTCCCGCGGGCTGACCAACAAGCGGCCCATGGCGGAATACGTCCTGGGAGCGTTGCTCCATTTTTCCCGTAGTTTTCACTTGAGCTACCGCGATCGCTGGCGGCATCAGTTTGATCATCGAACTTACGAACCCATCGTTCTCCGCGATAAAACCGTATGCATCGTCGGCGCCGGGGGCATAGGCCAGGAGGTCGGAAGGCTTTGCGCAGCTGCTGGATTGCGTGTCGTCGGGACGCGGCGACGCGCGGTCCAGGAGCAACAGCTGCCGGCGGGATTTGCGCGTCTGGAATCCAGTGAGGCTTTAATTAAGTTGCTGCGGGAGGCCGATTTCGTAGCAATTACGTGTCCATGGACGAAAGAGACCACCCATCTGATCGGCCGCGACGCTTTTTCCGCTTTGCGGCCGGGTGCCATTTTGGTCAACATTTCCCGCGGTGAGATTATCGACGAAGAAGCGTTGCTCGGTGCGCTGGGAGAGGGCAAACTCAGGGGTGTTGCGCTGGACGTCTATGAGGGCGAATTCGAGCGCCCGCCGGACCGGCGCCTGTGGGATGACGAGCGCGTCCTCATCACGCCGCATGTCTCTGCCGTGAGTGATGTCTCGGAGCACCAGGGCATCAACTTGTTCTGCGAAAATCTCGCCGAATATTTGGCCGGTCGGCCGCTTAAGAACCTGGTGGACTGGCAACGCGGTTATTGACCAACAGCGCCTGAATGATTTTCCGACGGTACATCTGAAGATCATTCGCCATTGCAATACCTACAGACCGTAAGTCTCTGTGGTTGGCACGCTATTGTTCAACTATCTATTCGTTTTAGTAAGTGCTTACGATCACGGCTTTTAGCCGATTTTGTAAGTTACCTTGACATTGCTGTACCAGGTCCCTAGCTTGAAAGGTAGCACTCGGGTCACGGTGCAGTGGAGAGAATGATATGGCAGGGAATGATTGGGACATCGTTATTTGGCGTCGCGCGAACGATCTTCTACAGCAAGCGGAGCGGATCCACCGAAATTTTCTTCAAGTGGCGGCGAGCGCTCGCTTCCGTGCAACACAGAGTAGAACGCCGAGTTGGGAACCTCCGGTCAATGTCGTCGAAACCGACGAAAGCTTGTGGGTGATCTCGGCCCTGCCCGGCGTGAGTGCCGAACGAATGGAAGTGCGCATCGAGGGCAGCGAACTGGTGATTACCGGCAATCGGCCATTGCCGAAATGTTGCGAGGACGGCGAGCTAAAAATTTGGGAGATCCCGCTGGGTCGCTTCGAGCGCCGCATCAGGCTCGCCCGCGGCGATAAACGCGTAGCCGTCGGCAAAACAACGCTCCAGGATGGTCTTCTCATCATCGAGATAAGGAACCAATCATGAAGGATGAAGCAACTGAAGCCGGAAAACAGAAAGCGCGGCTGAACATTCCCGCCGGAACATTGGCGATCATCCCGTTGCGGAATCGCGTGCTATTTCCCTCCATGATGATGCCTCTCTCCGTCAACAAGCAGGAGCGGCGGCAGATTGTCGAGGAAGCGGCTAGACAACAGATGCCTATTGGTTTCGTCACGCTGCGGGACACCAAAGCTGAAAATCCTGCGCCCAGCGATTTGTACAAGGTCGGCACCGCGGCGGATGTTCTCAGGGTGTTCAGCCTGCCCGATGGCCAGCGTCAGGTTCTGGTTCAAGGGCGACGCCGTTTTGAGATCGCCGAATTCATCCAAACCGAACCGGCACTGATCGCGCGCGTCACCATGGTGGAAGAAACGGTTCCCCAGACGAAAGACTTCGATGCGCGAGTTTTGAATTTGCGGCAGGAAGCCGCCCGCGCGCTGTCGCTGTTTCCGGAGCCCATGAACGAGCTCAGAGCGGTGATCGAACGCATCGAAGATCCGCTGGCGTTGATCGACATTATCGCTTCCACACTCGACCTTCCGCTTGCCGAAAAACAGGAAATTCTTGAGCTCCTCGACCCGGTCGCCCGCGTGCAAAGAGTCTCGGAAAAGCTGGCGCGCCAGATCGAGCTATTGGAACTCAGTAAAAAAATCGGCGCCGAAACCAAAGAGTCGATGGACAAGACGCAGCGCCAATACTTTCTGCGCGAGCAATTGAAGGCGATTCAAAAAGAGCTGGGGGAAGAAGACGGTAAAAGTGTTGAAGTCGAAGACCTGAGGAAGAAAGTCTACGACGCCAAGATGCCGGCCGAGGTAGAAAAGGAAGCGCTCAAAGAGTTGAGCCGGTTGGAGCGCATCCCCGAACAGTCGCCGGAATACGCATCGATGCGGACCTATTTCGACTGGCTCGTGGAGTTGCCGTGGAGTGTTTCCAGCAAGGAAGCAATAGACCTGCCGAAGGCGCGGGAGATTCTCGACGCCGACCACTTCGGCCTTGAGAAAGTTAAAAAGCGAATTATCGAATTCCTCGCGGTTCGGAAGCTCGTGCCCGAAGGGAAAAGCCCGATCCTTTGCCTGGTGGGTCCTCCCGGCGTAGGCAAGACATCACTCGGACAAAGCATTGCTCGCGCCATGAACCGCAAGTTCGTGCGCCAGAGCCTTGGCGGAGTTCACGACGAAGCCGATATTCGCGGCCATCGCCGAACCTATATTGGTTCGATGCCGGGGAACATCATTCAAGGAATCCGCAAAGCCGGGACTCGCAATCCGGTTTTCATGCTCGATGAAATCGACAAATTGAGCGCGAGCTTTCACGGCGATCCGTCGGCGGCTCTGCTGGAGGTCCTCGATCCCGCGCAAAATTCCACGTTTCAGGATCACTATCTTGGATTACCGTTCGACTTGAGCCAAGTTTTGTTCATCGCGACCGCCAACGTGCTCGATACGATTCCCGGGCCGCTGCGCGATCGAATGGAGATTCTCGAGCTGCCCGGCTACATCGAAGAAGAAAAGTTAGCCATTGCGAAAGGCTATCTGGTGCCGCGTCAGATGAGCGAGAACGGCGTCAAGCCCGAGCACATCGAATTTACCGACGACGGGATTCGCGAAATCATTCGCTCCTATACACGGGAAGCAGGAGTGCGTCAGCTCGAGCGGCAATTGGGTACGGTCTGCCGAAGCGTCGCGACGCGCGTTGCCGAGGGACAAACCGAACAGGTCATCATCAGTCCGGAAACCGTACCAAACTATTTGGGCCCGCAAAAGTTTTTCAATGATATTGCGCTGCGCACCAGTTTGCCCGGCGTCGCCACCGGCTTGGCCTGGACACCGTTCGGCGGCGATATTCTATTCGTCGAAGCGACCAAGATGCCGGGTGACGGCAGATTGATTTTAACTGGACAGCTGGGCGAGGTAATGAAAGAAAGCGCGCAGGCGGCCTTGAGCCTGGTGAAATCTCGCGCGGAAGCGCTCGGAATCGATCCCGAGATCTTCAAGAAGAACGATATTCATATTCATATCCCGGCGGGTGCGATTCCGAAGGATGGACCCAGCGCCGGCGTGACGCTCTTTGTCGCGCTGGTTTCACTGCTGACCGCCCGTCACATCAGCAATGACGTCGCTATGACTGGGGAGATCAGCCTGCGCGGGCTGGTGCTTCCGGTGGGCGGCATAAAAGAAAAAACCCTGGCTGCCAAGAGGGCCGGCATTTCCTGCGTGCTCTTGCCGGAACTCAACCGCAAGGATCTCGAAGAGATCCCTCCGGGCGCGCGGCAGGGCATCCGATTTGAATTTCTGAAAACCGTGGACGAGGCGCTACGCCTCGCGTTGGAGATCAGCGCGCCCGGCGGTTATTCTCCGGGAGAAAGATTCGCGGCCAGCCCGTTGTCTTGAACCGAAATATCACCACGAAGGACGCGAAGCATACGAAGGTCTATAGGGGTAGTCGTCTTCTTAGAATGGGTTGAGTTCTTACAAACCTATCGGTTCCAATCGGAGAGAGCTCGAAACCGCATGGGTTTCGCTTCGCTCAATCCTGCACTTAACTAGATTTCACGCGATACCGCCATTATTGTCATTTCCAGCGCAGCGAGAAATCGTTTCGGTTTGCCCTTGCTTTGTGCTGCCCGCTCTCTATCCCACGAAATGAAACCCACCGCCGACGTTGAGGAGTTGGCCGGTCATGAAATCGCTTTCGAGCGAGGCCAAAAAGAGCACGGTGCCGACCAGATCGTTTTCCACCTGCGTGCGCTTGATGCTGCGCTGCTGAGCGCGAATTTTTTCATATTCGGGATCGACTTTGCGCCCCTCAGTCACGACGAAGCCGGACTTACGGTGTTCACGCAAAAGCGAGGAATCTTTCTCGATGCGACACTGAGCGCATGCTTAGTTGAACTCACAGGGACACATCACATCACATTGACAGGAACGGTTTACACTCCTATCATCGGTTCACAATCTAACCATCGTTAGGATCTCGGAATGGCTAAATTAAAACTCACCATCGCCTTCGACAAATACGATTACCTGCAACCGATGCGGGACGGGCAGATCCAACCCGAAGGGATCGACCTCAACCTGATCACGGTGGAAAGCGGTATTCGACACGAGCGCATGTTTCATCATGGCGAATATGACGCCTGCGAGTTTTCGATGTCCTCCTATCTCGTGGCCCGCGGGCAGGACGTGGACTGGCTGCAAGCCATTCCCTTTTTCCCGCGCCGAATGTGGGGTCACAAGTTCTGCTTTATCCGCGCGGGATCGGGGATCAAGAAACCCGCGGATTTGAAAGGCGGGCGAATCGGGTTGCGGAGCTATGAAAACACCTTGGCCCTCGTGACAAAGGGCATGCTGATGAACAGCTACGATCTCGGCGTCACGGACGTCACCTGGGTGATTATCAATAAGGAGACCGTCGGTCCGAAATTGCCGGCGAGCATCAAAGTCGAGTTCCTCGAAGGCAAACGCAAGCTGGAAGACTTGCTGGTCGAGGGAAAAGTCGATGCGGAAGTTGAACCCGATTTGCCGCAGAGATGGATTCGCGGCGAAGGAACCGTCGAGCGGCTGTTCCCGGACTTCGAAAACGAAGAAAAGGCCTATTACCAGCGGACCAAGATCTTCCCGATCATGCATCCGGTGGTGATCAAGAAAGAAATTCTCGAGCGCGATCCATGGGTGGCGACGAGCTTATACGAAGCGCTGTTAGCTTCGCGGCGCGCATACAATGAATTTATGGAGCAGCCGCACCGGTTGAGCTTCGCCTGGGGCCGCTCGTATCTAGAAGAGGAGAGAAAGTTTTTCGGCAAGGACCCCTTCTACCAGGGGTTTAAGGAGAACTACAACGACGTGCAGAATTTGATCAGGTTCGCGGATCAGCAGGGCATGCTTGGACGCAAACTGACTGTAGAAGAGCTGTTTACGGACAATACGCAGAATACCTAGACTGATCGTGTCATTTCCACTGAAGGGAGAAATCCTCTTCGGAAAGATTTCTCGTCGCAACCAAACTGGAGGGTTTTATGGCTGACTATCGAATCATCGACGCCGACGGGCATGTGATGGAGCTCGACAGCGAGCTGCGCGAATTCATCGGCGCGCCTTATAAAGATCTTGAATGGCATCAGAGCTATTCCTTCTGGCCGGGACTGACCATGGACGGCTATCTCCGCTCGCTCCGGCAAAAGGGTGGCTGGGCCGGTGGCGGTGATGGCCCTAAGGCGAACCATTGGCTCGAGTTTCTGGATAAAAACAAAATCGAGCTAACGGTGCTCTACCCCACTCAAGGGCTTACCCATGGCGCTATTCAGGACAAAGATTGGGCGATCTGCATGGCGCGGTCCTACAACGATTGGCTTTATCATAAATTCATGAAGGCGAGCCCTCGTCTGATCGGCGTCGCTTTGTTGCCGATCCAGGATGTCTCCGAAGCGGTGAAAGAATTGCGCAGAGCGGTCAACGAGCTGGGGATGGTCGGCGCGGTATTGCCAGCGGTAGCGCCGGGCGGAAGGCTTTACAGCGGGCCGGAGTTTTATCCGTTATGGGAGGAGGCGCAGAGATTGGATGTGCCGGTTTCCACCCATGGAGGTCTGAGCATGCCGGCCCTCGGCTTGGACATGGTAAACAATTTCACCATCGGTCACACGCTCGAGCATCCGTTCGCGCAAATCCGTCAATTCGTCGCGATGATGTTCGAAGGCGTGTTCGAGTTATTTCCGAACTTCAAGTTCGGTTGTATCGAGTGTGGCGCTGGCTGGGTGCCCTATATGATGGACCGCATGGACGAGGAACAGGAACGCAAAGGCCACTACTCGCCGCGCTGCAAGCTCAAGCCGAGCGAATACGTCAAGAAAGGAAATATCTTTTTCGCCGTCGAGGTCGAGGAATCTGCGCTGCCGCTCGCCTCACAGGTCGCGAATGAAAACGCGCTGATCTGGGCTTCCGATTACCCGCACGAGCGCGATCAGCGCGACTTCAGCCAGGACATCCCGAACCTCATCAATCGGAAAGATATCGCTGACGAGCTGAAGCGAAAAATCTTCTGGGACAACCCGCTCCGCTTCTATCCGCGGTTGAAATCGCGAGTCGAGAAAGCCGACAGCCGAGCGGTCGCCTGACCTTAGAACCCTACCCCCACGAAGTTCACGAAGAGCACGAAGTTTTCGGACTTTGAATTTATTCAAACCTTCGCGTGTTTCGTGTCCATCGCGGTGAAATTCCTATCTTCATTTTCTTCCTCTTCAATGAAAATTCCGTGCGCCGGCACTTGCCGGCTTCAATGCCATCCTAGGCTCCCACAATTCTTCCGCTACTAGGTGAACGATGCCGTCTTCGACCTGCAGCGTGCCGGTAATGCCGAGGAAGCTTGCGGTCTTGGCCAAAACTGAATAGCGCTGAAAGACGCTTTCCCATACAACCACGTTGACGAAACCGGTTTCGTCCTCCAACGTCATGAAGACGACACCGCCTGCAGTACCCGGTCGTTGCCGGCAAATCACCAGGCCGGCGTAACGAATTCTGGCGCGGTTTTTCATCGAGGCCACGGTGCGCGCGTCCGGCAAGTTGTAGCGCACCAAGCTCGCCCGCATCGGCTCGAGCGGATGGCGCCGCGCGCTGTGCGAGGTGCGGCGATAATCCCAACTCACTTCCTCGAAATCCGTCAAAGGCACAAATTCCGGTTTTGGCTCCCGCGCGGATAACGACAAAGATTCTTTCTCCGTGCGCGCGAAGCGCCGGACGTCCCACAGCGCGGTACGGCGATCGAGATGGAGACCGTCGAAGGCCCCCGCTTCGGCGAGCGCGCTGAGCGATCCTTCATCCAAATGCGTGCGCCGCACGAAATCCTGGAGCGAGCCAAACTGCGCGCCGCGACGTGCTTCGACGATGCTTTCTCCTTCCCTTTCGCCGAGCCCCTTCACATATCGGAGTCCCATGCGCACGGCAAAGCCGCCGTTGCTTTCTGCGCAGAGTTCCAGCGTGCAATTCCACTCGCTGACTTGGGCATCGAGTGAGCGGATCACGATTTTGTGCCGTTTCGCGTCTTCGACGATCGTCGCCGGCATGTAAAATCCCATCGGCTGAGCGTTGAGCAGTGCGCAGGTGAATTCCGCCGGATAATGGCACTTGAGCCAGGCCGTCGCGTAGGCGATCAGCGCAAAGCTCGCCGCATGGCTTTCGGGAAAACCGTACTCTCCGAAACCGCGAATCTGCTCGAACACGCGCTCGGCGAATTCGGCGGCGATCCCCTTTGCCTGCATGCGCGTGATCAACCGCTCGCGGTGACGCTCCATTCTTCCGGTACGATGCCAGGCCGCCATATCCCGGCGCAGCTGATCGGCTTCTCCAGGCGTATAATCCGCCACCACCATCGCGAGCCGCATGACTTGTTCCTGGAACAGCGGCACGCCGAGGGTTCTCTCGAGAACCGGCCGCAATAGATCGTGGGGATAATCCACTGCTTCTTTGCCCTGACGCCGTCGCAAATAAGGGTGCACCATACCGCCGGTGATCGGTCCGGGTCGGACAATGCTGATCTCGATTACCAGATCATAGAAATTTTTTGGTTTGAGCCGCGGCAGCATCGCCATTTGCGCCCGGCTCTCGATCTGAAACACGCCGATGGTGTCGCTTTTGCCGATCATGTCGAAAGTCGACTGATCCCCCTTCGGGATTGTCGCCATCGTATATTCGACGCCGCGATGCTCGCGCAAAAGCTTGAAGCAGAGGTCGAGCTGGGTAAGACCGCCGAGCCCTAGCAGATCGACTTTGAAGAGTCCGAGGTCTTCGATATCGACCTTGTCCCACTGAATCACCGTGCGCTCCGGCATGGTAGCATTCTCGATCGGCACCAGATCGTGCACCGGTTCGTGGCCGAGCAGAAAACCGCCGGGATGGATTGAAAGATGGCGCGGAAAATCCAGGATTTCGTTCGACAGCTCGATCAAATGCTCGTGCAAGCCCGCCGCCGAATGGATCCCCATCTGCGCCAGCGCCTCGGAG
>Ga0207701_10002012_pt1 | contig 21084 bp, 21 predicted proteins | sample KBSSwiSSwithPhiX_FD_184294 | JGI IMG/M metagenome (GOLD analysis project Ga0207701, IMG submission 184294) | Switchgrass rhizosphere bulk soil microbial communities from Kellogg Biological Station, Michigan, USA, with PhiX - S5 (SPAdes) (version 2) | ecosystem: Environmental > Terrestrial >... | reverse complement strand
AGCAAAAGGTACCGACACTACAGTTGATGTAGTAGAAGGTATGCAGTTCGATCGCGGTTACATTTCTCCGTATTTCGTTACAAACAGCGAAAAAATGGAAGCTGAACTGCAGAACCCATACATTCTTATTTATGATAAGAAGATCGCTGCAATGAAGGACATCCTTCATATTCTTGAAAAAGTTGCCCAAAGCGGTCGTCCGCTGCTGATCATCGCAGAAGATCTCGAAGGTGAAGCACTTGCAACACTGGTGGTGAACAAACTTCGTGGCACTATTAAAGTTGCGGCAGTTAAAGCTCCGGGATTCGGCGACAGGAGAAAAGAAATGCTTACCGACATTGCTATCCTTACAGGTGGAACTGTGATCAGCGAAGAGCTCGGTCACAAGCTTGAAGGCGCTGATCTCGCTTCACTCGGCCAGGCAGCATCAGTTACCATCGATAAAGACAACACTACAGTTGTTGGTGGTAAAGGAAAGAAAGAAGATATCACAGGACGTGTTAACCAGATCAAGTCACAGCTTGAAAATACTACTTCAGACTACGACAAGGAAAAATTACAGGAACGCCTGGCTAAACTTGCGGGTGGTGTAGCAGTATTGTATATCGGTGCTGCAACTGAAATGGAAATGAAAGAAAAGAAAGACCGTGTTGATGATGCCCTTCACGCAACAAGAGCTGCTGTTGAAGAAGGTATCGTACCGGGTGGTGGTGTAGCTTACATCCGTGCTATCGAAGCTCTCGAAGTAAAAGTTAAGGGTCAGATCGCTGACGAGCAGACAGGCATGGCAATCGTCCGCCGCGCTCTTGAAGAACCACTTCGCATACTCACAGCTAATGCAGGTATCGACGGATCTATCGTTGTTCAGAAGATCAAGGAAGGTAAAGGAGATTACGGCTTTAATGCACGTACAGAAGAATACGAAAACCTTTTCGCGGCAGGTGTAATTGATCCAACTAAAGTTAGCCGTGTAGCACTTGAGCATGCTGCATCTATCGCGGGTATGCTGCTTACAACAGAATGTGTTGTTGCAGACAAGCCTAAGAAAGAAGAAGCGCACATGCATCCGGGTGGAGCACCAGGAATGGGTGGAATGGATTATTAATTCAGCTATTATTAATACACAAACCTCATTATGTTTTCATAATGAGGTTTTTTTTATCTTCGCGCGCTATGACACAAGATCAGATTAAGAATATGAGGGACCGCGTTGTTGTCCTGAGGAGGTTTCTTTGACGTCGATAACAGACAGGATAAGATAAACCAGGAAAAACAACTTTCATTATCTCCCGGCTTCTGGGATGATAACAAACGTGCCACTGAAATATTACGGAACATCAAACTCAATGAGTTCTGGGTAAAGCTCTATGAACAGGTAGAAGCTGCAGTGGAAGATTTTGCTGTGCTGTATGATTTCTGGAAAGCAGGAGAGGCATCTGAAGAAGAAACAAAGGTAGCCTACAGCAATGCACTTCAACAGATAGAAGAAGCAGAATTCAAAAGCACACTCAACGAACCCGAAGATGAGCTGCCCGCAGTGTTACAGATCAACAGCGGAGCAGGTGGAACTGAAAGCCAGGACTGGGCAGAAATGCTCGCGCGCATGTACAGAATGTATGGCGAAAGACAAGGCTGGAAAGTTACCGAGCTCGATTGGGTTTGGGGTGATGGCGCCGGAATTAAAACAGCAACCTTACAGTTCGACGGACCATTTGCTTATGGGTTCCTTAAAGCAGAAAGCGGAGTTCACAGGCTCGTACGTATTTCCCCATTCGACAGCAATGCACGCAGGCACACTTCATTCAGCTCGGTGTTCGTATATCCATTAGTGGATGACACCATTAATATCGAAGTGAAAGATGCCGACGTTAAAATGGAAACGGCACGAAGTGGCGGTGCGGGAGGTCAGAACGTGAATAAAGTAGAGACGAAAGTGATGCTCACGCATATTCCCACAGGGATTGTAGTGGTCTGCCAGACAGAACGATCTCAGCTGGGCAACAGGGAAAAGGCGATGACCATGCTTAAGAGCCGTTTATATGAGGAAGAGCTTCGTAAACGAAATGAACTGAGAGATGCTGTAAACAGCACTAAAAAGAAAATAGAGTGGGGATCGCAGATCCGTTCCTATGTTTTCCATCCCTATAAAATGATCAAGGATCATCGTACCGATTATGAAGTTGGAAATGTGCAGCCAGTGATGGATGGCGAACTCGACGGATTTATCAAAGCTTACCTGATGAATGAGAAAGAAGTTAAAAGTTAAAAGGGAACTTATAACTTTTAAGATTTAAGTTTTAAGTAAAAAAAAATCGCATGAACCTTGGTTATTTTGCTTACGCGCTGCCACAAAATGAACCGGTGCTTAACTATGGTCCCGGATCAAAAGAAAAGGAACTACTCAAAAAAACAATAAAAGAATTAAAAGGAAGGCAGGAAGACATTCCTATGTACATAGGAGGAAAAGAAGTGAGAACAGGAAAACTTCAGGAAATACATCCTCCTCATGAAAAAGCACATCTGCTTGGAAAGTTTCACGAAGGTGATGAATCAAACATCAAACAGGCTATTGATGCGGCTTTAGCTGCACGCTCATCCTGGGCTGCTATGAGCTGGGAAAACCGCGCAGGTATTTTTTTAAAAGCAGCAGATCTTATCGCCACTAAGTACAGGTACCATATGAATGGTACCACTATGCTCGGGCAAAGTAAAAATGCTTACCAGGCCGAGATTGACAGCGTCTGCGAGCTGATTGATTTTCTCAGGTTCAACGTTCATTTTTTAAGTGAGATATACAAACAGCAACCGATCAGCGGTTCAGGTGTTCACAACAGGATGGAATACCGCGCCCTGGAAGGATTTGTACTTGCAGTAACTCCATTCAATTTTACCGCTATCGGCGGCAACCTGCCAACATCAGCGGCAATGTGCGGCAATGTTGTGTTGTGGAAGCCGGCACATACACAGATATACAGCGCGCAAATGTTTATGCGGATACTGATCGAAGCTGGTTTGCCTGATGGTGTGATCAACCTGCTGTATGTTGACGGACCCACGCTCGGGAAAGTTTGTTTTACCCACCGGGATTTTGCAGGTGTTCATTTCACCGGATCAACAGGTGTATTCAATGAAATGTGGAAGGCAATAGGCGCTAACATGAGCAACTACAGATCTTATCCACGCATTGTGGGCGAAACCGGGGGAAAGGATTTTGTTATTGCACATGAAAGCGCAGATCCTGATGTTGTAGCTACTGCATTGCTGAGAGGTGCATTTGAATTCCAGGGCCAGAAATGTTCTGCTGCATCCCGTGCTTACATTCCTTCTAATATTGCCGAACAGGTAAAGAAAAAACTTGTTGATGGCGTGAACAGTTTCACGATGGGAAGCGTTGAAGACTTTTCAAACTTTATCAATGCAGTAATCGATGAAAAAAGTTTTGATAAGATCGCGGATTACATAAAAAATGCGGACAAAGATGCAAATGCGGAAATTCTTGCAGGGGGAAAGTGTGACAAATCAAAAGGGTATTTCATTCAACCAACTATAATTGAAGCAAAGGATCCGGGATATGTAACGATGTGTGAAGAAATATTCGGACCGGTTCTTACGATTTATATTTATGACGCGAAAAAGTTTGAAGAAACGTTAACGCTTGTTGATACAACATCGCCCTATGCATTGACAGGATCTGTCATCTCAAAAGACAGAAATGCCGTTGAAATCGCCACAGAAAAACTACGGCACGCGGCTGGCAATTTTTACATCAATGATAAACCAACAGGAGCAGTAGTAGGACAACAACCATTTGGTGGTGCAAGGGCAAGCGGTACAAATGATAAGGCGGGATCGATATTAAATTTATACAGGTGGCTTAGCGCGAGAACCATAAAAGAAACTTTTGATCCTCCTGTTGATTACAGGTATAAATTTCTCGATGAGAAATAATTAATCTCCTACTATCATAAATGGTTAAACGATGCAGCTGTTAAAATGTATGCTGGCTGCTTTGTTTTGAGAATTATCTGTATAACTTTACGGGATAAAACCATTATTATGAAAAATCTCTTGTTGCTTCTCGTATTGTCTTCTTCTTTGACAGTTTCACGAGCACAGGTAAAATACGGTGGTAAAATTGGTCTTAATTTGTCAGACTTTACCGGTGATGAAGCGGATGAAGCCAAATCAAAAGTTGGATTTAACTTTGGTGGGTTTGCTGAAATTCCTGTTGCAGATGCTTTCGCTGTTAAGCCTGAATTGGTATTTTCAAAACAAGGCGCAAAAACTGAAATTACTTCAGTTGATTCCAAATTTAAGCTCAGCTACATTAATATTCCTGTATTAGTCAAGTACAATACAAGCTCAGGATTTTTTGTAGAAACAGGTCCCCAGGTTGGATTTCTTGTTAGTGCGAAGGTAAAGGCCGATAATGTTCTGGTTGATGTAAAAGACCAGTTTAAAACAACTGACTTTTCATGGGCTTTCGGGCTTGGTTACGATATAATCGAATATGATTTTGGAGTTAATCTCCGCTATAACCTGGGATTGGTTAATATAGCAGACGGCGGCAATTCAGATCTGAAAAACAGTGTGTTCCAACTCGGCGTTTACAAGACCTTTGGTACACCTGGTGCAGCGAACCCAAAATAATTCAACCTTTCGCTTTACTTTTATAAAAAAATAGTTTGAAGACGGTACTTAACGAGCAACAGCTGGATATCACTATAAAAAGACTGAGCCATCAGATTCTCGAGAATCATCCTTCACTTCAAAATACCGTGATCATTGGAATCCAGCCGCGCGGCATTTTCGTTTCAGACAGCATCGTGGAAGAATTAAAGAAAATTGTTCCGGAAGAAAAGATCAGGTACGGAATATTGGATATTACATTTTATAGGGATGATATCAGGAAAGAAATTCATGTACCTAACCAGACCAGGATACCTTTTGCTATTGAAAATAAAAATGTGGTGTTGATTGATGATGTGCTGCATACCGGCAGAACCATCAGGGCAGCTCTCGACGCCCTGCTCGATTTCGGCAGGCCTTCCAAAGTAGAACTGTGCGCTCTTATTGACAGAAGATTCAGCAGGCAACTTCCAATACAGCCTGATTATGTAGGGAAAGCTATCGATTCAATTATTTCGCAGCGGGTGAAGGTTTTCTGGAAATCGAGAGATAAAAAACAGGAGGTTGTATTAATGGAAGGAAATTAAAATTAATCGTATAACTTCGCCACCTGAAATGCAACTTTCAGTAAAACACTTACTTGGCATCCGGGACCTTTCTCCCAACGACATCGGAATTATTTTAGATACTGCGGTTCAGTTTAAAGAAGTTTTACAAAGACCTATTAAAAAAGTACCTGCTCTCCGGGACATCTCCATTCTCAACTTATTCTTCGAAAATTCTACAAGAACAAGGATATCCTTTGAACTTGCGGAAAAAAGGCTGAGCGCCGACACGATCAATTTCACGATAGGTAATTCATCTGTTTCCAAAGGAGAAACGCTCCTGGATACTGTGAATAACATTTTGTCGATGAAGGTGGATATGATCGTGATCAGGCACAGCGCCACCGGTGCCCCGCATTTCCTGGCCAAACACATACCTGCATCCATCATCAATGCGGGTGATGGAATAAACGAGCACCCAACCCAGGGCCTTCTCGATGCGTTTTCTATAAAAGAAAAACTTGGGTCGCTGGAAGGTAAGAAAGTAGCTTTGGTCGGCGACATCATGCATTCACGCGTAGCCCTGAGCAATATTTACCTGTTGAAGAAAATGGGCGCTGAGGTTACAGTTGTTGGTCCACCTACCCTGATACCGAAATACATGAAAGAAGCATTTGATGTTAGGGTGGAATACAACCTTAGAAAGGCCCTGGAATGGTGCGATGTGGCCAATGTGCTCCGCATTCAGCTTGAGCGTCAGAACCAGGTGCTGTTCTCTTCATTGCGTGAATACAACCTTGTTTACGGGATAAATAAAAAATTGCTTGATAGTTTAAATAAGGAAATTGTGATCATGCACCCTGGCCCGATCAACAGGGGAGTGGAACTTGACAGCGATGTGGCCGACAGCAAACAATCTATAATATTGCAGCAGGTGGAGAATGGGCTCGCGGTAAGGATGGCGGTGCTGTATCTGCTTTCAGGGCAGTCTGGTGAAGTTTAATCTAAGTTGATAACTATAAATCAATCCCCATGAATCGCGTTGCGCTATTTCCCGGCACTTTCGATCCTATCACTATCGGTCACCTCGATATTATTCAGCGCGCTCTTCCCTTATTTGACAAATTAATTATCGGCATTGGCCGTAATGCGAATAAAGCCGCCATGTTCACTGAAGAACTGCGTCTGCAGTGGGTAAATGAGATTTATAAGAACGAACCCAATGTTTCGGGGATCATTTATGAAGGATTAACCGTTGAATGCTGCCAGCAAGTAGGAGCAAATTTTATTATCCGCGGTATCAGGTACGTGAACGACTTTGAATATGAAAAAGCGATCGCAGACATGAATCGCAGCCTCGATCCCGAAATAGAAACTGTATTTCTTACCTGTTTACCGCAATACACTTCAGTTGCATCCACGCTGGTGAGGGATGTGATCAGGAACGGTGGAAATGTAGAACCTTTTCTTCCGGAGGTAGTTGCAAAAGCTTTATTAAAAAAAAATACAGTTATCAATAAATAAAGCGTTTAGTACCCGGCAGCTGCCAGTACATCTTTTATCAGAGGGTATGTGTTGTTTATATACCCGCTCAATCTTTCTTTTTCCACCCATTCAACTTTAAAAATACCTTCTTCAGTCTGTGGCTTAAGTTCCTGGCCAGGTGGCGCATCCAATAAAAACCAATGTGTTTCCTTTAATATGGATCTGCCTTTTTCGGTATAAGTATGATAGGTGATCAATAAAGGTTTTCGCAGGAAAAGTTCTTTCAAACCTGTTTCCTCTTTTACTTCGCGTTCGGCACAAAGTTCAATGGGTTCATTGTCTTCCACCTTTCCTTTTGGAAGATCCCATTTATCTTTTCTGAATATCAGAAGAACTTTTCCTTCATCGTTAGTTATCACGCCACCGGCGGCTATTATCAAAAGATACTTTTTCTTAAATTTTATCAGATCGTCAACCTGTTGTTTTTGATTTTCTGTATATATATTAACTGGCATGTTGTTGTTTGATTGAGCGAATATAATATGATCTCATAAAAAGGAATGTTGCAAACAACGTTTCCTTTAAATTCGCGGCATGACTAACGAAAAAGCAGTTGCAGAAAAGTTATTGCAGGTGAATGCGGTTTCATTGAGCCCTGATAAGCCTTTCACCTGGGCATCTGGCTGGAAAAGTCCGATCTACTGCGACAACAGGAAAATCCTTTCATTTACTCATATCAGGGAATTTATAAAATCGGAAATGTGCAACCTGGTATTCGAAAAGTTTCCAGATGCAGACCTTATTGCCGGTGTGTCAACTGCAGGCATTGCCTGGGGTGCGCTCGCAGCAGACCAGTTGAAATTGCCATTTGTTTATGTTCGTCCAAAACCAAAGGAGCATGGTCTTGGTAACCAGGTGGAAGGGCATTATGAAAATGGACAAAAAACAGTAGTGATTGAAGATCTCATTTCAACAGGGAAGAGCAGCCTCCAGGTAGTAGATGCTTTACGCAAAGCTGACCTTGAAGTAATGGGTATGGTTTCGATATTTAACTATGGATTTTCAGCAGCAAAGGAAGCTTTTGAAAAAGCGTCAGTGATTTTTTATTCGCTTACCAATTACCCCACCATGATCAAACTGGCCATTGAGAAGGGTATCGTAACTCCTGACCAGGAAGGCGTTTTGTTAAAGTGGCAGGAGGATCCTTCCATTTGGAAAGGATTTTGATTAATTTTATTAAAAGTTTACCCATGAAGAATTTATTGATGCTTGCTTTTGTAATTGCAGGATCGGTGTCTGCCGGATTTGGACAGACCGTTAAAAAGGGAATCCAGACGGTTACGATCAGCACCCCTACAGTACAATGCGAAATGTGTAAACAGCGCATTGAAAAGTATATGATAAGAGAAGAAGGTGTTACCAAGGTTAATGTTGATTACAAGCACAAGAAAACAAAGGTTACCTATTACGCTGAGAGAACCAATATTGAGAATATCAAAACAGCTATTGCAAATGTGGGTTATGATGCTGATGATATTACTGCTAACGAAGATTCATACAAAAATCTGCCTAAATGCTGCAAGAAGCCTGAAGATGGTGGAGGAATGGAGAAATAGCGAATTAAAACATAGAGTAAATTAACTACAAACCGAGCTATCGTGTTCCGGTAAAATGGAGCAAGGAAAGTCCGGACAGCATAGAGCAATGCACCGGTTAATAACCGGGTGGCGCCCAGGCGCCAACAGAAAGTGCCACAGAAAATAACTGCCAGGTAAAAGTGGTAAGGGTGAAAATGTGAGGTAAGAGCTCACAGTTGATCATAGTAATATGATCAAAGGGTAAACCTTGCAAGCTGAAATGCCATGTAAGCCAGTCTCAGAGGGCTGCTCGCCCGATCCGAAAGGAAGATTGGTGGGTAGGCAGATAGACCGGTTCAGTAATGGGCCGGCCAGATAAATGATAGTTTAGAAACAGAATCCGGCTTACGAGTTTGTAGTTTTTTCCCTGCGGGGATAAGCGCCTATGGCGCTTTTTTTATTCTGGTTTGAAAGCGGAAGCCATCATATTTAGCAGATCTGAATCGATCATCTTTTCCGCCAACCTGATCATATTTGCAAAAGATTTCGCATGAGAGATACCATGTCCTATGATCACAGGTTTGGAAACTCCGAGTACGGGCGTACCGCCATAATTCTCAAAATTAAAACGATCGAGGTAATCGTGAGTAATGTTCTTCTCCTGCGTGATATCAAATATTGATTCAGCAAGCTTTAAAATAATGTTTCCCGTAAAGCCTTCACAAACCATTACATCGGCTTTATCTAAAAAAATATCACGGCCCTCTATGTTACCTGTGAAGTTGATAGATGAATTTTCTTTCAGCAGGGGATAGGTGGCCTGGGCAAGCAGGTTTCCTTTTCCTTCTTCTTCACCTATATTAATTAATGCAACACGAGGGTTGTTGATTCCGGAGATATATTTTGCATACAGTGAACCGAGAATAGCAAACTGGTTAAGGTTCTCAGGCTTGCAATCGGCATTGAGGCCAACATCCAGCAATAGCCCTGTACCACCATTGTCTTTTGGAATGATTGTAGAAATAGTAGGCCTTAATACACCGGGAATGGCCTTGATACTGTAAAGAGCACCAACCAGCATGGCACCTGTGTTGCCTGCGCTGATAAATGCATCGCATTTACCGGTTGACAACAAATGAAACCCTATGGAAATGGATGATTTTTGTTTTTCTTTAAGTGCTTTTGTGGGATGCTCATGCATGCCGATGACTTCGGGAGCATGTATAACTTTTACAAAATCTTTGTTGATTGAAGATTGTTGAATCAGGGAATTGATCTGCGCTTCATCGCCAATAAGCAGGAGGTTAACCGGGATTTTATTATCGTGCAGGAACTCTTGAACACCTTTTACAGCTTCTGCGGGCGCGTAGTCGCCACCCATCATATCCAAAGCGATATTCATGCGGTAAACCTACACTTTAATGAGGAAAAGAAAATTACTTAACAGGAGATTTTTCAGCTACTACTTTTCCTTTGTAATATAACTTGCCTTCGCTTACGTGTGCACGGTGGCGAACATGCATTTCCCCTGTAGTAGAATCTTTACTTAATGTAATGGTCTCTGCTTTATAGTGAGTCCTTCTTTTTGCACTCCTTTGCTGTGAGTGTCTTCTTTTCGGATTAGGCATAAATTACTTTTATGTCTATTTAATTAATCAATTATCTAAATTCCTGAACTTCTCAAGACCTTTCCAAAGTGGATTAGCCGTTTTATCTTTCGAGCCGAGCTTTGCCAGCATGGCCAGTACTTCTTTGTTACATGAAGGCCCGCCTATTTCATCAGGACCACACATCCTTTGCATCGGAATGCTCAGGTTTACAAATTCATAGATCCAGTCAGAAATATGAAGGTGACTTTCTCCCTTTGATATATAATAAATATCGGGGTCTTCCTCCTGGTCGTTCATCAGCTCGGGATCCTCCACCATTTTCACAACGATATTGAATTCGTCCCAAAGATCGAGTGGTAATCCATTTCCGCAACGGTCGCAGGAAACTTCAATTTTTCCGCCTACCTCAAATTTCAGGCGCATGAACCCGTTATTCTTATCAAGGGTCAACTTGATATGGGCTATGCAGTTCCTGAAATCCTGCTCCTGGTATTCTAAAAAGAACTTATCGTCAATTTCGTATTCAAACTCATGGATCCCGGGTTTCAATCCCACAAAGGCTATATCATAATTCCGACGGCTGCTCATGAGCACTCTCCTTTTTAAAGAGTTTGCAAAGGTAAAGGAAAAAAAGGACGTTACCACTTAATTTCATAAATAACAGGCCATTTTTTGCCTGTAATATATGTTTTTCGCGACATGCTGTCATACGCGATCCCATTCATTTCCTGGGCTTCGCTGTTTTTACTCTTTACTTCACCGGAATACCTTGAAAGATCCATTTTCCCCACTACATAACCCGTAGCCGGATCGATTTTCAATATGTCCCCCGTAAGCCACTTGTTAGCGTATATAAATCCATTGATAAACTCCAGTTCATTGATGTTCTCTACATACCCGTTATTGTCCTGCACCGCCAGCATTTTAATAAACGTAAGCGAATCCGGGTTCAGATAATACAGGTTGCTGGTGCCATTACTCATGATCAGGCTGGTACCATCATTTGTTAAACCCCACCCTTCGCCCTTATAAGTAAACTCCCGGAGTTTCTTAAATGTACCGGCATCATACACAAATCCTTTACCGGCCCTATAAGTAAGCTGGAATACCTTACCCTTTAGGAAGGTGATCCCTTCACCAAAAAACGCTCTTCCCAGGTTGATTTTCTTATCGTATTTACCTGTTGACAGGTCAATAGCTGCAATCCAGGTACCGCTGGTTTCAGGAGAATCCGGTGCGCCCGTACTTTCATATAATTGCCCATTATAAAAAGAAAGACCTTCTGTAAAAGCTGAGGTATCATGTTTGAACTGGTTGACTACCTGATAACTAAGACTAACGGCTGGAGGTACTACATCCAGGTTATCTGAAGTACCATTATCCCCGTTATCGCTACCATTACATCCGTAAATTGCTATAGTTGCTAATAAAGCCAGGCTGGCGGATCTGCATTTGTTCATCGGATAAAAATATAATTTTCAAAGGACTTGCATTCCTCGGTTATAATTTATTCTTTTACATCTTCTCCTGTACTTTATCCCAACATAACTCCAATTCCTATTATTTCCCATGTCCGCAAATAAGCGGAAATCCAGCCTGTGTCAAGCTATCACAAATGTGTTAGCATGCGATCTATCCTTTTTTTATCCTTATTAACCTTCGCGTTTTTCCTCAACGTTTCATCACAAATCGTTAATGGATCGGCATCTACAGTAGCCGTACCAGATGTTATTATAATACCTGTTGTAGTTCACATCATTTACAATACCCCAGACCAGAATATAAGCAACGACCAGGTTAGGTCGCAGATAAAAGTACTTAACGAGGATTACAGGAAAAAAAACAGGGATGCAGCATACATTCCTTCGGCTTTCAGAACCCTTGCCGCCGACGCAAGAATTGAATTCAGACTGGCTACCGTTGATCCATCCGGTTTTACTACGGATGGCATCATCAGGAAAAGCACAGCTGTCAGCGCATTCAACCTCGATGATAAAATCAAATCAGGCATGCTCGGCGGTGATGATCCCTGGAACCGTGACCAGTACCTCAACCTTTGGGTGGGTAATCTTTCAGATGGAATGATGGGCTATTCAAGTGTTCCCGGGTGCAATGCTGAAAAAGATGGCGTTGTAATAAAATATACTGCTTTCGGTACCACGGCAAATGTTCGGGCACCTTTTAATAAGGGAAGAACTACGGTTCATGAAATCGGTCATTGGCTCGGACTCCGCCATATCTGGGGAGACACTGATTGTGGCGATGATAAAATAGATGATACTCCTCCGCAGGCAGGCCCAACAAGAGGTTGTCCCTCAGGCGTGATCGCTACCTGTTCAAGTGGCGCTGCCGGAAACATGTACATGAACTTTATGGATTTCACCAATGATGAGTGCACGAATATGTTCACGCTTGGACAAACAACCCGCATGAGGGAACTATTTAATACAGGCGGGGCAAGAGTGGCGCTGCTTAACTCTGATAAGGCGGGGGGTGCTGTTGAAGATGAAGCATCAGTAGATGGATCAGCAAATAAAATAACGCTTTATCCCAACCCTGCTGTAAATACAATAAAGCTTACACTTAATAATGCTCCGGCAGATAAGATCATTATCTATAACAACCTTGGCCAGGTTACAAAGCAATTTGCCGTCACTAAAAATCAAATGGATCTTAATGTAAGAGATCTTAAGAGCGGAATTTATTTTATTTCTCTTGGAGGAAAGAAAGTATTGAAATTCGTGAAGAACTAGTTTCTGGCCGTTTAACGCATCATATCCGTCACTGTGTCCGCTGCCACAGGCGCGAGGGCCACACCCATCCCGCTCATTTTAACAGCACAGAAGATTTTAGGAGACAGTTTCCTGATTATCGGCATTTTCTCCGATCCCATTCCCATAATACCACTCCATCTGTCGGTAACCTCGAATGTTTTACCCGGAAGGATGTGTTTTGATATGAACTCACTTAGTGTATCCTGGATCCGGTCCGTTATTTCCATTTCACTGGTCGTTTCATCTTCTATCGCGATATTTCTGGCTCCCCCGATCAATAATCTTTTACCGAGATTCCTGAAATAATAAAAACCTTCGTCGTAATGGAATGTTCCATTAAGTTTTAATGATGGAATAGGAGCAGTTACCAAAATCTGTCCCCTTACGGGTATTATATCCAACTGAGGCAACAATTGTCTTGCAAAAGCATTTGTACATACGAGGAGCTGATCAGTTTTCAGCTCTATGCCTTTATCTGTGTGTAGCACTACACCCATATTATTCTCTTCATACCTGTCGATCGAAATACCCGACAGAACATTTACTCCCATTCCTTCAACCAGCTGCTGCAACAATTGGCAAAGCTTTCCGGGATGAAGGCTTCCCTCAAGTTCATTTGAAACGATATGGCCTACCTCTGCCAGTTCAAATTCATTGATCTTTTCGTCGGCGAACCTGAAAGTTTTTCTTTTTCCTATAATTGGCGAAAGCTTTTTATTCAACCACTTTACCTGCCATTCAAGTTCATTATAACGGTCATCTATAACTGAAGGTATAATTTCAAAACCACCGCTGTTCCTGTAGTCAATTTCTTTATTACTGAACACTTTCCTGATCTTCGACAATCCTTTATAACGCATTTCTACAAGCCACAACATCCTCTCTTCACCCATCATGGCTGCGTCTTTAATTAATTCGGTTACGCTGCCAAAGCATGCAAATCCAGCATTACGGGTGCTTGCACCGGTAGGAATAATGCCCCGGTCAACAACAGTAATGCTGAGGCGTGGGTGCTTCTTTTTTAAATAATAAGCCGACCATAATCCGACAAAGCCGCTGCCTGCTATGATTATATCGGAAGGAGAGTAAAAAGATTCTTTCTCCCAGAGGGATATGTGCATATAAGTTTAAAGGTGTATCGCTTCGCCGTAAGCCACCTCGATCGCATCTTTCACACTTTCGCTTACTGTAGGATGCGGGTGAATACTGTTTAAGACTTCCTGGTAGGTTGTTTCAAGTTTTCTTGCGGTAACCGTCTGGATGATGATCTCTGTTACATTATATCCGATCATATGCGTGCCAAGCCATTCTCCATACTTGGCATCGAAGATTACTTTTACAAAACCTTCAAGATGCCCTGATGCCGCCGCCTTTCCTGATGCGCTCAGCGGGAACTTGCCCACCTTGATTTCGTATCCCGCATCTTTAGCCTGCTTTTCTGTGAAGCCTACTGATGCGATCTCAGGTGAGCAGTAAGTACAACCCGGAACGTTTCCATAATCCAGCGGTTGTGGTTTGTGATGATATTTCTTTTCGTTGAATCCTAAATTTTCGACGCATATGATTCCTTCTTTTGATGCAACGTGCGCCAAAGCCTGGCCTGGGGAACAGTCGCCGATCGAGTAATAGCCATCGACGTTTGTTTTATAGAACTGGTCAACCACAACTTTTCCTTTATCTGTTTTTATGCCGAGTTCTTCCAGGCCTATACCTTCAATGTTAGCTGCGATACCAACAGCACTCAGCAGGATATCAGCTTCCAGCGTGGTTTCTCCGCTTTGGGTTTTTACGGTTGCCTTCACTCCATTTCCTGAAGTGTCGACCTTTGTTACTTCACAGCTGGTCATTATTTCAATGCCGCTCTTCTTGAAATTCTTTTCAAGCTCTTTTGAGATATCTTCATCTTCAACGGGCACTATCCTTGGTAAAAATTCAACGATCGTAACTTTACAACCCATGCTGTTGTAGAAGTAAGCAAATTCAACACCTATGGCACCACTGCCTACCACGATCATACTTTTGGGAAGTTGCGGAAGGATCATTGCTTCACGATACCCGATTATTTTCTTACCATCTATTTTAAGAGCAGGTAATTCACGGCTGCGCGCACCTGTAGCGATAATAATATGTTTTCCTTCAACGGTTTTTTTGGATCCGTCGCCAGCGGTCACTTCAATCTGACCTTTTCCTTTCAGTTTACCGAAACCCATCACCACATCGATCTTATTCTTCTTCATCAGGAACTGTACGCCCTTGCTCATTTTGTCGGCTACACCACGGCTTCTTTTGATCACAGAGCCAAAGTCAACTTTGCCGGTAGCTTCGATTCCGTAATCTTTAGCATGCTTGATATCTTCATTCACCTGGGCGCTTTTCAACAACGCTTTGGTAGGTATGCAACCCCAATTGAGGCAGATACCGCCAAGGCTTTCCTTTTCTATAATAGCTGTTTTGAAACCAAGCTGGGCAGCTCTGATCGCTGCTACATATCCACCAGGTCCGCTTCCAAGAACAATTACATCGTATGCCATTCTATGTTAATTTAAAATATTATTGATCTGTTCGCCTGCGAATTTAGAACGTTGTAAGGAATGTACCAATTTACGAGAAGGGAGAGGGCAGAGGGGAGAGAAAAAACAAAAATACTTCTTCTTTCTCCCTTATTACTTCTCCCGTATTTTTGCGGATTAAATTATCTGAATGAAACTAGACATTCTCGCAATTGGCGTTCATCCCGACGACGTAGAGCTCAGCTGTTCAGGATCACTGATCATAGAAATCAAAAAAGGTAAAAAAGCTGGCATATTAGACCTTACACAAGGTGAACTCGGTACAAGGGGAGATATTTCTTCCCGTGCTGCTGAAGCAAAGAAAGCAGCGGAGATCATCGGGGTTTCCGTACGCGAAAATCTTAAAATGAGAGATGGATTCTTTAAAAATGATGAAGAACACCAGCTTAAGCTCATCTCTGCCATACGTAAATACCGGCCGGAAATTGTTTTCGCAAATATTCTTAACGATCGTCACCCCGACCATGGCAGAGCCGGACATCTTATCGCTGATGCATGTTTCCTATCCGGGCTTATCAAAGTGAAAACCATCGATAGTGAAGGCAGGGACCAGGAAAAATGGAAACCCAAGTATATATTTCATTACCTGCAGGATTGGTACCATGAACCTGACCTGCTGGTGGACGTGAGTGAAGTATTTGAACAAAAGATGAGATCAGTTGAAGCGTACACAACACAATTTCACGTTGAAGGACACGTTCAGGATGGTGTTGAAACTTATATATCCACCCCCGATTTTCTTCAGAGTGTTATTGCCCGTGCACGGATGCTTGGAAGAAGAATTGGGGCAAAATATGCGGAAGGATTTGTAAGCGAAAAAAAGATCGGTCTGCGAAATTTTGATGCACTTGTGCTGAATGAAACATGATAAGTTAAATAACTAAACTGTGACAAAACAGTAAGCTCATTCTCAGCATTATGTGTTACCTTTGCGCGATCAAATTTTAAAACCGGACCGGCCATGAAGAGTTGGCTTCCCGTAATACCAGTAGACCATGGCAACACCCAAATTTTCCACTGTCCCTCAATCCTTCCATTCCGAGCTCAAAAAAAGGATCAGTACTTATTTTGAGGAGGTGGGAGCTTCAACCACAGGCAATTATAATCTTTTCATAAAGGCGGTGATCTTAATGGTCGCTTTTTTATTCCTCTATATCCACCTTGTATTTTTTACCCCGATGGCTATTATTGCCATCATTGAATGTGTTCTTCTTGGAGGCATTGTAGCGGCAATTGGTTTCAATGTGATGCACGATGGCGCTCACGGCAGCTTCAGCAAATACAAAGGGGTAAACCTGCTCGCGGCTTTTTCGCTGAATATTCTTGGCGGAAACAGCTTTATGTGGAATGTTAAGCACAATGTGATCCATCACGCTTACACCAATATCGACGGTGTGGATGATGACATCGACATCCAGCCCTGGATGCGCATGAGTTCAACCCAGAAGAAATATTCGATGCATAAATACCAGCACCTGTATTTCTGGATCTTATATTCTTTGTTTTATATTTTCTGGATTTTTGTTCTCGACTACCAGAAATATTTCAAAAGACAGGTAGGAAACATGCCTCTTAAAAAAATGTCCCTTGGCGATCATCTTGTATTTTGGGGATTTAAAGTGTTTCACGCATTTCTTTTTGTTGGCCTTCCCATTTACCTGCTTGGTTTTACTTCATGGGTAATAGGATTTTGCATTTTTACCCTTTTTGCAGGATTCGTGTTAAGCATTGTATTCCAATTGGCACACACTGTTGAGCACACTTCTTTTCCACAACCGGATGTTATTACCGGAAAGCTTGAAGACGAATGGGCAGTACACCAGCTAAAAACGACAGCCAATTTTGCTACGAATAATAAAGTTGTCTCATGGCTCGTAGGAGGTTTGAATTTTCAGATTGAGCATCACCTGTTTCCTAAAATTTCACATGTACATTATCCCGCGATCAGCAAGATCATCAGGAAAGCATGCGAGGATTACGGAATATCTTACATTGAATATTCTAAAGTGCGTTATGCAGTAGCGTCACATGTTGCGTATTTAAGGCAGATGGGAAGAGGTTAACTGTAAACTGGTAATAATAATGTCGAAAGTAAAAATTGGCATGGTTCAGATGAGCTGTTCTGCCGATAAGGATGAGAACATTAAGAAAGCCATCAGTAAAATTCGTGAAGCCGCTGGAAAAGGAGCACAGATCATTTGTCTTCAGGAACTTTTCACCTCTCTTTATTTCTGTGATGTGGAGGATTACGAAAACTTCAGGCTGGCAGAACCCATTCCCGGACCTACTACAGATTCGCTTAAAACAGTTGCAAAAGAACTCGGTGTAGTGATCATTGCTTCCCTTTTCGAAAAACGCGCACACGGAATTTATCATAATACCACCGCGGTCATCGATGCAGATGGTGAATACCTCGATAAATACCGCAAAATGCACATTCCGGATGACCCGGCCTATTTCGAAAAATTTTATTTTACTCCCGGCGACCTTGGATACAAGGTATTTAAAACCCGATTTGCCACAATCGGTGTGCTGATATGCTGGGATCAGTGGTATCCCGAAGCTGCAAGGATAACCTCCCTGATGGGAGCTGAAATATTATTCTACCCAACAGCTATAGGATGGGCAACTAGCCAGGATGACTCCACTAACAGGGAACAATACAATGCCTGGCAAACCATCCAGAGGAGCCATGCTATAGCCAATGGCATCCATGTAGTGAGTGTAAACCGTGTTGGCTTTGAACAGGAGGGCAGAATGAAATTCTGGGGCGGATCATTTATAGCCAATCCCTTTGGTTCGCTTATCGTTCAGGCTTCGCATGACAAGGAAGAAGCGATAGTACATGAACTCGATACTGAGGCTACAGACCGGTACAGAACGCATTGGCCATTTATGCGGGACAGAAGGATCGACTCCTACCAACCCATCACAAAACGCTACATAGACGAAGTATAGATGACTAAGCAAGTTACTCCTGCTGAACTTGGATACTATTTCCCAGCTGAATTTGCAAAACACCGCGCCACCTGGCTGAGCTGGCCACACAAGGAGGCATCATGGCCGGGAAAGATCCATACGGTCTATCCCAAATATGCTTTGTTCATTAAAGAACTTACAAAAAGTGAGCTGGTTTGCATAAATGTGAATGACGAGGCTATGAAACAGTTCGCTGGAGATTGTTTAAATAACGCAGGTGTGGATCTTAAGCAGGTAACCTTTTATATTAATCCCACCAATGATGCATGGTGCAGGGATCATGGACCTGCTTTTCTTATCAATCCTGCTGCGCAAGAGAAGAAAGTTATTGTAGACTGGAACTATAACGCATGGGGCAATAAGTATCCTCCCTTTGACCTTGATGATGTAATTCCCACACGTATTGCCGGACAGCTTGGTTTACCTGTTTTTCATCCGGGAATAATAATGGAAGGGGGTTCAGTTGAATTCAATGGAGAAGGAACCGTTCTTACTTCAACATGTTGTTTACTGAACGAAAACCGCAATCCGCACCTGGGCAGAGAAGATGTTGAAATATACCTTCAGGATTATTATGGTGTTAAACAGGTGCTTTGGGTAAATGAAGGAATTTCCGGTGACGACACCGACGGACATATAGACGATACTATCAGGTTCGTAAACAGCGACACTGTGCTCACTGTTGTAGAAAAAAACAAAAGAGATGAGAATTACGATCCATTGCAGAAAAACCTGAAGGAACTTTCCAGGATGCGTTTACTGAATGGAAAGCAATTGAACATAGTAGAATTGCCAATGCCAGAACCGGTGATATACGAAGACCAGCGCCTGCCTGCTTCTTACGCCAATTTTTACATTTCCAATAGCTCCGTTATCGTTCCTGTATTCAAATGTTCAGGCGATGATAAGGCTTTGCAAATCATACAGGGTTGTTTTCCCGGAAGAGAAGTAACCGGGATCGACTCTACAGATATCATTTGGGGGCTTGGTAGCTTCCATTGCCTCAGCCAGCAGGAACCCGCCGTATATTAATTTTTCAAATTGGTGCAACGAAATTTTGCTTTTTGGACTCTAAGTATAATTAAAAGATTGTAAATACATCTTCTTTCTATAAATCAGAGCCTTAACCAAATTTCCCTGATGTTTCTACATCGGGGATTATTTTTTCTACGATGCCCTGAAACCCGTATCAGCAGTACGTTTAAAAGTTTTTAAGTCCTCATCACTCATATCTGCTTGCCTCATTCTTCATCTTTCTCCTTTTCAACTCTTTGAGATTTGCCACCATATTTGCCACCAATGTCTCCTTCTTTTCCGATAAGCCGAAAAAATTTTATAAATCTAATTATTGGATTAGACTAAAATAAGAGACGTTAACATATCGTAGCGGCAACCGGTGATGTTGCGCCGGAACATATAGATGCCGATTAATGCAGAGTAAATAGCAATACATGTTATTTTCTGAAAGGAGACCTTATATCGGCTTTTTTGCCCGACTTTCGATTCCATTATATCCGTAATGAACATCGATGTCAACAAGTCCTTCCTCATTATGCCATTTTTTATAAGTTTTAAGAGTTTGAGGGTAATCATATGCAGGGGAAACCATATCATAACTATCAAGAATAGCCCAATCTTTTAGGGTTTTATCATCGGCATTAGGCATCCAATCAGAATAATCGGCAACCATTAAGCGCCATATAATTTTTTTACCAAAGGGAATCTTTCTAATAACTCTTGTCACTGGCCATATAAAATTAATATACGAAACAGTCAACTTATAAAGTTTCTGAGGATTCATATGCTTGGTTATTTTTCTTATAAGATACTTAGGCGTTAAATAAATACTTGCAAAACTTTTCAAATAAGTATCAGTACATATATGCCCGCCCTTTTTCATTACATCAACCAAACAGTGAAAAGCCTGGCGTGGATGCGGAGTATGCTGAATCACTCCTATGCATAACACACGATCAAATAAATTTTTCTTAAAAGGCATTTCAAAAATACTTGCCTGTATAATTAATAAATTATCAGCGTGTGAATTCGATTTATAATTTGCTTCCACAGCATTTGAATAATCAAGAGAAATTATCATTGCACCCGTTTCAACAGCATGCTTTGTAAATCTTCCTGAACCACTACCTGCTTCAAGAATGAGTTCGCCTTTAAGATCTTTACCCCATTTTGTCTCGTTAAGGAACCTCTCTTCTGAAATTTTAAATCCTGAAGAATCATCATATTGAGTTCGTGAATGAATATTCCATTCCAAACCAAAATTGGCAGCATAATTATTATCTTTTACAAATCTTGGTATTCCCTTCACAACAGGATATTCTTGCGAACACTTATCACATATTAATTTACCTTCCATAACGCGATTTTCTTCAGTTCCATTAATTATGATATCTAACTCATTTTGGCAAGACGGGCAAACCAAATATTTTATATGTTCTTTTATCATTATATTCTATTAATAAAGTTTTAATGGTTAAACTGCTTTGCTTTTCTTCACACGCTTTCTTTCAATTTACTGAGAATGCTATAATAGGATTGCATAGTTTAAGATAGCTTAATCAATTTCCTGCGCTAAAAGCCCGCTATTATTCCGTTTTGCTAATAAAACAAAAAACGTTAATTAATTGATTATTAATATTTTGGGTATATTGAAGTTGCCCGATCAGCTTTTGAAGCACGTGTTTTTATTATTCAAAAAAAAGAAGACGATCACAGCTGATGTGAACCCGATTATTGCAGACAACGGCCCTTTCCAGACTCTCCAGATGTTTCTACATCGGGGATTCTTCAATAGACATGCCACATTAAGAAAATCTGGCATCTATGTGAACAGGCATCAGTATAATAAAAAGAACCCCGGTTTTCCGGGGTTCTTTACTTTGTTACAATTAATTATT
>Ga0207701_10002010_pt1 | contig 21104 bp, 20 predicted proteins | sample KBSSwiSSwithPhiX_FD_184294 | JGI IMG/M metagenome (GOLD analysis project Ga0207701, IMG submission 184294) | Switchgrass rhizosphere bulk soil microbial communities from Kellogg Biological Station, Michigan, USA, with PhiX - S5 (SPAdes) (version 2) | ecosystem: Environmental > Terrestrial >... | reverse complement strand
ATCGAAGAAAAAACAATTCTCGGTACGACATGCGGTTTTTTTCACCTGCGCATCGTGTCCAACGACACAACAGTGCTGGTTCCCGTTGCCAACGTTGACGGCGTCGGCCTTCGCAAGGCGATCACGGACGAAGAAGTCGATCGTCTCTTCACGCTTCTGAGCGACGGCAAGATTGACAATCACCAGAACTGGAAAGGGCGATTCAAGGACAATTCAGACAAGATGCGCACCGGCTCGATCTACGACATGGCCGACGTGCTCAAGAGCCTGACGTTCCTCAGCAAGTCGAAGAGCCTGTCGTTCCGCGAGAAGCGGATGCTGGATCGCGCCAAGGCGCTGATCATCTCGGAAATCTCGGAGGTCATTCGGGAAAAGGCCGTCGCGGTCGAAGAGCGTGTCGATCAGGCGCTCGAGAAGTGCTTTGTCGTCAAGGCACGTAACATGGCGCGCACGGCCTCACGCGCAAAGATTGCCAAGCCAGTCAAGGCTGTTCCGATCGTCGCCACGCCTCGTCGCGCGGCCGCTCGTGCGTCGTAGCGTGTAGTCTCTCTCCGCCAGGTTGTTTCCACCTTCTTCGCCACCCGGGCGGGACCTTCCGCCCGGGTATTTTTTTATCTGATGCTCAATCGTCAACGCCCAATGCAGAATGCTCAATGGCATTCGGCGTTGAACACCCTCACCGCTAGTGTCCGTTCCATAGCTGCCTACGTCGCGACGCTCGCCTACATCGCGGTGGCGGGGCCACTCGGGCTCCTTTTTGCCACCGTGTTCCGGTGGAAGCGCGGACTGTACGCCCTCGGCCACGCGGGGGTTCGCATCGCGCTGTCGGTAGCAGGTATCCGGTACCGCGTGAGCGGCCGCCAGCACATTCCAGCGGGTGCCGTTGTTTTCTGTTCGAACCACGAAAGCAACGTCGATCCTCCCGTCCTGTTCGAGGCGCTTCACCCGCAGTTGCACATCCTGTACAAGGCTGAACTGCACAAGTTTCCAATCATGGGAACGGCCTTCGATGTCGGCGGCTTCGTCGCGGTAGAGCGAGACAACCGGGAACGGGCGATGCTATCGATCGAGCGCGGGGCCGAGTCGCTCCGCACGGGGAATTCATTCCTGATTTTTCCAGAAGGAACACGCAGCCGCACCGGCGAGCTCCTCCCGTTCAAGAAGGGCGGGTTCATCATGGCTATTCAGGCGCAGGTGCCCATTGTCCCGGTTGCCGTGCAGGGCGGCCGCGCCGCCATGCGGAAGGGAAGCGCCATCGTCCGTCCGGTGCACGTCAGCGTCAGAATTGGCGAGCCAATTGCGACGGTGGGGCTGACGTTGGACGACCGGGATCGATTGATCGAGCGTGTTCGGACGGCGATTCGTGCTCTGCTCGATGCGGGATCTGTGTGGGAAATCCCAAATCCCAAATCCCAAGTCCCAAGTCCCAACGTTTCGTGAGCGTGGCAGGTGGGATTTGGGGTTTGGGATTTAACCCAAGGGGTTTTACACTCGCTAGACATTTCTGCCGTGTAGGAATTATGCGCGCTCGTTCGTACTTCGCGCTGTTCGGAATCACCCTGGCTGCGGCGACCGCCGCTGCGCAGATTTCCTCCACGTCCAGCGACACGAAGTCCGCCTCGGCGTCCGCGATCAGGCTCGACATCCACGCGACGCTGGACGCGGCTCCCGTTCAGGATCTGACCGCTGCGGACCTTTCGATTGTCGAGGACGGAACACCGCAAAAAATCGAGAACCTGCGGCATGCCAGCAATCCGGCTCGTTCGTTTGTCGTGTTTCTCGACACGCCGCATATGCGGTTCGAGGGTGCGCGAAACGTCCGGGTAGCGCTCGTCCGCTTTCTCGATCGTCTCCTCGACGATGACGATGTCGTTGGGGTGATGACGCCAGATATCGCGCCGACGGACATCGAATTCGGGGCGAAGGCTGCGGTCATTCCGCGCATCATGCAGGACGAGGCGCTCTGGGAACGGGCGCGCGTTGGCTCACGCGATCCAAAAGAGGACCGCTACGCTCAGTGTTTTCCGGCGAATCAATATCGCGGCATCGCGGCGGAAATGCAGGAGCGACATCGCGAGCAGGCGACCCTCGACGCGCTCGCCGGCCTCACCGCCTTCCTTTCCGGTTCACGCCAGGACCGGACGGCCGTGATTACGTTGACCGATGGATGGCGGCTCTTCGGGCCCAACCCCCGGCTCGGCGGCGTCATGTCGACCAATCGTGGTGGCTTCGGTGGCTTCGGCGGCGGTGGCCGCAGCCGTGGCGGCCTCCCTGGTGGTGGCGGTTTCCCACGCGGTGGCACTCAGGGAGACGACGGCGGACGCGACGTCAGTGCCGCGTCGAGAACCGAGTGCGAGGCTGACCGGATGGCGCTTGCGGCGCTCGATGATTCGCTGCGCCTCGATCGGATTGCCGATGCTGCCAACCGCGCCGTCACGTCGTTCTATACGGTGTATGCGCGCGTCATCGCGGCGGAGCAGACGCCAAACGGAAAACCGCCGGCGGTTGTTGGCGATCAGGAACAGGACCCGGCGTCGCGCATGGACGCGATGCGACAGCTGGCGTTGAATACCGATGGCATGCCCGTGATGACCAGTGCTGCGCTCGACGGCGCCGTCGATCGAATCAACAGCGACATGACGTCGTACGACGTCGTGACCTATCGCTCCACGAACAACCGGCTCGATGGCAAATTCCGTTCGGTGACCGTTCGTGCGCTCCGCCCTGCCGTCACTATCCGGACGCGCCGCGGCTACCGTGCGGCCGGCGTCGACGACGTGCTGGGCACAGGAACGTCGTCAACCGGTTCGGCCTTTGGAACGGTTGCGGCCGTTACTCCGCGCGCCAACTTCAGGATCCGCACGGCGACGGCGCGGCCGGGTGACGCGCCAACGGCCGTCGTTTGGGTGGTTGGCGAACTCGACTACCGCGCGCGTCGAGAAGTGACATGGACGGCAGGCGGCACCGCGGACGTGACCGTCGTCAGTGCTGACGGTCAGGAAGTTTTCGCCACGAGCATCGACGTTCCAGCGAGCGCGCCTGCGTTCACGATGCGCGGACCTGATGCGGGTGGACTGCCCCCGGGTGAATACGCAGTGCGCGTCCGCCTTCGACCGAACAATCAGGAGGGGTTGCCTGTCGTGGATACGGCGCGACTCGTCGTGCCGAAGGAGCTGCCCGCGCTAGGCGACAGTTTGATATGGCGGCGCGGCCCCTCGACGGGACCACAATTCGTCGCGACGGCGGACCCGCGATTCCAACACAGCGATCGCATCCGCGTCGAGATTCCGACCGGCGCCTCAGGGGCGCCAACCGCACGGATGCTCGACCGGTTCGGCAAGCCGAATCAGGTGCCGGTCATCGTCACTGAACGGCCGGAGCCGTCGACGCAGTTCAGATGGATTGTGGCCGAAGCGGTACTTGCGCCACTCGCGCCCGGGGACTATTCAATCGAGACAACGGTCGGCAACGCAAAGCAGGTCACCGCGTTTCAGCTCGTTCCCTGATAGCTCCTAATTCCCACCGATTGAGAAGGTCACGCTCCACGGCTTGATCGGCGCGCCGTCGAACGTCTTCACGCCGTCCAGCAGCTCGATCTTCACCGTGCGAAACGCTTCTAGAGGTTTCGACAGCTTGAGCACGACTGCGTGTGTGCCGACGTCGTAGACCGCCTGCACGTCCACTGCGCCGCTCGGTGGCTCGCCTCCGACGAAACTGAGACGGAAGCGGCCATTGAGTGTTGGCGGATCTATTCCGCGTGAGAATTGCACGCGGATCGGGGCAGAAGATGAAACGCCGGTTTCTCCATCGGTCGGGGAACTGAAGACCACTTCGCCAGGTTCCTTCGGCGCCGGCGCCTCTTCGGCGACGACAGGGCGTGCGGCCGGAGCCTGGGCCGCAGCAATCGTTTTGGCTTCCAGCACCACGAGCGCGCGGTCGCGCTTGATGACGCCGCTCACCTGGAGCCACTGGCTCGTGTCCACACGCGCATCGACGTTCAGATCGAAGCCCTTGCCTTTCGGTCGAAGTCCCGTCACCCAGACCGCTCCTTCCGGGTTTCGCAGGACGAAGTCGAACTTATCCTTGGCCGGCGACGCGGGGACATCGCCGAACAGGTTCCGGCCACCGAACTGACCCGTCACCGTGACCGTCTGCCCTTCGTACTTCCACGGTTCGAGAGCGATCGATCGGATCGTGGCCGTTCCATCCGGGCCGGCTTTGGCAACGTTCGTCACGCTGAGCACCAGCTCTTCGCCGGGCATCGGCCAGTGTTCGGGATCCGGTTTGTTGTCGTAGCGGCCGAGCCGCGGATCCGCCGCTGTCAGTCGCCCCACGTCAATCAGTTGTCCGCGCACTTCTACCGGGCCGTCCATTGGATTGACGTCGTTGAGGATCACCTGCATCTCGCTGTCGCCGCTGCGCAGTGCCAGGCGCTTTTCCGTCACGGCTACGTCTGCGGCGCCGCCGCCAGGGCGACTCGAACCGTTGACGCTGCGGCCCGCCGCAAACTCAACGAGTTCGCCGCGAAGAACGACATTCTGCAGGTGGAAGTAGCCGGAAAACCTTCGAAGTGCGTCAATCGTCGTGATGCGGCGACTTGTCGTCTGCGCATGCGCCGAATGTAACGAGAGGCACACGACGCAGAGGACGAGGAACCGCTTCACATCATCATTCTACTTTGCGCATTGCGGTACGGGCCACGACGATTGCAAGCGCGAGAAACAGCAGCGCGGTCGCGATTTGTCCTGATACTCCGTCTGAATGAAGAGCTGGCAGCATCTCGCCGATGCCTTGAAACATCGCGATGTTCCCGGTGCCCACGAGAATCGCGAAGAGAATGCCCGCCAGCGAGCCGCCAGCAATCAGTCCCGAGCTGAACAACGTTCCTGTGCTCAGTTCCGATTCTTCGGCCTTGCCGCTGCGCGCCTCGACCCACGCGCGCACCAGACCGCCGGCGAAGATCGGTGCCGTGGTGGCAATCGGCAGATATGAGCCAACGGCGAACGACAGCGATCGAATTCCGCACAGTTCGAGGGCGACCGAAAGGAACACACCGATGAGCACGAGACCCCATGGCAGGTTCTGGTTGAGAAGGCCCTTGATGATGGTTGCCATCAGGGTCGCCTGCGGAGCCGCGAGATTCTCGGAGCCGATACCGCCAAGGTTGTTGTGCAGGTATAGCAACGTGATGCCGATCACCGATGCCGACGCGATCACGCCGATGACCAGGCCAATCTGCTGATACAGCGGCGTCGCGCCGACGATAAACCCGGTCTTGAGGTCCTGCGACGTGTTGCCGGCATTTGCCGCCGCAATGCAGACGATGGCGCCAACTCCGATCGCGATCGGCGAATACATATCGCCGGTCCAGCCGAGCGCAACAAACAGGAGGCACGTGAGAATCAGCGTGGCGATCGTCATGCCCGAGATCGGGTTCGAGGAGGTACCAATCAGGCCCGTGATGCGTGATGAAACGGTCGCGAAAAAGAAACCAAAGACGAGGATGAGGACCGCGGCCAACGGGTTGCCGTACGTCGGCAGACTCGGGACGACCGACAGGAACACTGCCAACAGCAGTGAACCTCCAATAACGACGCTCATCGGCATGTCGCGTTCGGTGCGGATTCTGGTTGCGCCACCTCCAGCCGCAGAAATGTCCCTGACTCCTTCGCGCGCGGACGCAACGATCGTCGGAATCGTCCGTCCGAGCGTGATGAGGCCGGATGCGAGCACCGCACCCGCCCCGATGTAGCGGATGTATGCGCTCCAGAGCTGGGCAGGGCTCATTTCGGAAATGAGGAACGGCTGACCCGTGGCGGGATTATTCGCGTAATTGGGATGAATCGGGGGAAACGGCACGTTGATGAACGCGCCGAGGATGGACAGCAGCGGCAGCAGGACCAGCCACGACAGCACGCCGCCCGCGAACATGGTCCCGGCGATCCGCGGTCCGATGACATATCCGACGCCGAGGTATTCCGGCGAAACGTCAACGTTCAACGTGGCGTTCGGAAACTGGCTCGTCCGCGGCATTGAGTAGCCCATGTCGGTGCGAAACACGTTGAAGATCCACGACAGCGACTTCCACAATGCGCCAACACCCAGGCCGCCAAACACCAGCGCCGCCAATCGCCCGCCCCGCTCACCCGCGACGAGGACTTCGGCACACGCGGTGCCTTCTGGGTACGGAAGCACGCCATGTTCCTTCACGATCAGGGCGCGGCGCAGCGGCACCATCATCAGGACGCCCAGAATGCCGCCGGCGAAAGTGAGCATCGTGATCTGCACGTAGTTGAAATATCGCGGGCCGTCCGGCGTTAGAAAGATGAGCGCGGGGACCGTAAAGACGACGCCGCCCGCAATCGACTCGCCCGCGGATCCGATCGTCTGGACGATGTTGTTTTCGAGAATGGTGGACCCGCCGAGTTTCTTGAGCACTGAGATGGCGAGCACGGCGATTGGAATCGACGCGCTCACCGTGAGGCCTGCGCGCAATCCGAGATACACGGTCGACGCACCAAACAGCAGCCCGAAGAGCGACCCGAGAACGACGGCGCGTGCGGTGAATTCGGCGGGTGATTGCGAGGCGCTGACGTACGGTTGGAACGCGCCGCGCGGCGGCGCAACAGGTGGCTGCACGCTCGGATGTGCCATCGCGCGTGATGGTAGCATTGAACCTTGTGAATCGGCCGAACAAGCGGAGACAGACGCCCGACCAAGTCTCCGAGCTGACCACGAACCGGCTGTCGATCTACCTTCGCTGCCTCAACGAACTCGACGCCAACGGTGTACAGACCATCTCCTCACAGGGACTGGCCGAGCAATTCCATCTCAACGCGGCTCAGATTCGAAAGGACCTCGCTTACTTCGGCGAATTCGGCGTGCGTGGCGTCGGCTACTACGTCAAAGAATTGCGCCGCCACCTGCGTCAGATCCTCGGCCTCGATCGGCGGCTGCGCGTCGCAATAATCGGCGCCGGAAATCTGGGCCTGGCATTGGCCGACTACCCAGGATTCCGTCAGGAGGGTTTTGAAATTGCTGCGCTCTTCGACGCGGCCAACGAGAAGATCGGGCACGAATCGAGGGGAGGCGTGCCCATCTTCGATATCAAGGAGCTGAAGCGCATCGCTCGCCGCGAGCGGCTCGACATCGCCGTCATCGCCGTGCCGGCGCCGCATGCGCAGCCGGTGGTCGATCAGGTTGTCTCCGCCGGAATCAAGGGAATTCTGAACTTCTCGCCTGGTGCATTGCATGTCCCCGAAGACGTGAAGTTGAAGAGTGTTGATTTGACCGTGTCGCTCGAGAGTCTTTCGTTCTATCTGGCCCAGGGTGAGACCGGTGACTAAGAGTCGACGGCAGCTGTCGCATGTCGATCGCCGCGGACGCGTCAAGATGGTTGACGTCGGCGCCAAGCCTGTGACCAGTCGCGAGGCGATTGCGCGCGGAACAATTTCCATGAGCGCGGAGGCGTTGACGTTGATTCGCCGCGGTGAGGTGGCGAAGGGCGACCCATTGCAGGCGGCGCGCCTCGCAGGGATTCTGGGCGCCAAGCAAACCGCATCGCTGATTCCACTGTGCCATCCGCTGCCGTTGACGCATGTCAGCGTGGAGCTGACACCCTCGAAGAACGGCTACACCATTGAGGCTCGGGTCCGGACGAGCGCGCAGACGGGTGTGGAGATGGAGGCGCTCACGGCCGTCGCGGTGGCGGCGCTGACGATCTATGACATGGTGAAAGCCGTAGACAAGGCCATGATCATCGGCGACATCTGCCTCATCGAGAAAAGCGGCGGGAAGAGCGGCCATTACCTTCGCCGCTGACGCGCTATGCACGTCCTGATCGCGATTCATCATCGCGTGCAGGCGTGGACGATCCAGCCTGCCCACGTCGAAGCGCTTCGGCGCCGGTTTCCCCACACGACGTTCCTGCATGCCACGACCCGTGAGGCGGATATTGATCTCGCCCGCACCGCTGACGTCGCATTCGCCCTCGCTCTTCCGAAGGAGGCGGTCGCGAACGCCGCGAGGCTGAAGTGGGTGCATTGTTCCGGACACGCGGTGGGTCATTTCCCGCTTTCGGAGCTCGCCGCGCGGGCCATCACTGTGACCAACTCGCGCGGCGTCCAGGCGATCCCGATTGCCGAGCATGTGATGGCCTGCATCCTGGCGCTGGCGCGGCGGCTCCCGCAGACGATGCGTGATCAGCAGGAGCGCCTGTGGCGACCGAATGATTTGATCGGCACCGTCTCACCCTGGTTGCTTTCTGGACGCACGCTCGCCGTCATCGGCGTCGGGACGATTGGCGAGGCGCTCGCCGCGCGCGCAAAGGCGTTTGGAATTCGCGTGGTGGGCGTCCGACGTCATCCGGAACGAGGGCGGCCGGCAGGGTTCGATGAAGTACTTGGACCTGTCGACATGGGTCGCCTGCTCGGGCTTGCCGATATCGTGGTCGTCGCGGCACCGCTGACCGCCGAGACGAATCTGCTGCTGGACGCGGACGCGATCACGAAGCTGAAACCCGGCGCGATTGTCGTCAACATCGCACGCGGTCAGCTGGTCGATGAGGACGCGCTCGCCGCCGCACTCCTCAAGGGCCGTCTTGGCGGCGCCGCGCTGGATGTGTTCACAACCGAACCGCTGCCGGCGAACAGTCCGTTCTGGTCATTACCGAACGTGATTGTCACGCCACACAATTCGGGGTTTCGCGCGGGTCACTTCGACGCGGTGATCGATTTGTTTTCCGACAACCTGACGCGGTTCGAGCGCGGCGACCAACTGCTCAACGTTGTCGACCTAGACGCCGGGTACTAGACACACGGTCGGTTCGTTCGGTCCGTTCTCCATTGAATGACTCCGAACGCTCCGAACGGCTCGAACGATACGAATTCACCAGGAGTTGCTGGTCTGCAGGTTCGCGCGCAGTCGCTCGCGGCGACTGCGTTGCGCGCGGTAGCGGCCCCAGGCCATCCGGACGCCCACAACCGTCAACATACTCCCGATCGCGTAGTCGAGCGCACGCGCTGGCAGCACCCGGCTCACCACTGAGCGCGGTGTCATATCCTTCGCCTTGCGCTGCAGCTGACTGATCTTGTAGTCGAGCTCTGCCTTCGTCTGGCTCATTTCCGCACGGATGAGAGCCGCTTCGCTATCCATTCGGAGTTCTCCTTCAGCGTCGTGACGGTTTCTTCGGGCATAGCATGGACGCTGGCAAGCTGCTTCCGCCCCGATGAAAGCGTGAAGTAACCGCCGATGCAGAGCAGCAGCGCCATGATCAGGAAGCCGGTCCAGGCGGGCCAGCCGAGCAGATTCGCGATGCCGAGGGCAACCGCGATCAGCAGGAAGATCGCACCAAAAGCGAGCGCCGCTGCAGCTATCCCGAAGCTCAGCGCCGCTGATCTCGCGCGTCCAGCCTGTTCGCGCATCTCGGCACGCGCAAGAGCGATCTCCTCACGGATGAGCGTCCGCAGGTCGTTGAGAATGCCTCGAATCAGGCTGCCAGTCGATTCTTGAACGAAGTCCGGGTTCGCCATGCATGCTCAGAGAGCAATCCCGATGCCTGTGAAGTGCAAATCCCAAAACCTAAATCCCAACTGTGAGGGCCAGGATTGTGGACTCAACGATTGGGATTTGGGTTTTGGGATTTGGGTCGTGGGATTTGCTCGTGCGGAGGCTCGATATGGATGACGACATCCACGATTTCGGGAAACCGCTCCATGAGCCGATCTTTGACGACGTGCGACAGCGCATGGGCTTCACCGAGCGGCGTGTGTGAGTCAACCCAGAGATGTAGATCGACGAACACGTTATCCTCGGTGCCGCGCGTACGGATCTTCTCCGAGCCGATGACGCCCGGCACCGATTCCACGACGGACCGGATGTCGTCCTCTGCGAGGACGACCTGGTCGGCAAGAACGCCTGAGGCTTCGCGTGCAATCTGCCAGCACGCATGTCCGATAAACACAGAAACGACGAGACCGGCAAGTGGATCGAGAACGGGGTAGCCAAGCCACACGCCGGCAAGAGCCGCGAGTACGGCGAGCGTCGTCCAGACGTCGCTCTGCGTATGCCTGGCGTCCGCGCCGAGCACTTCGCTGCGGAGACGCCTTCCGGCGCGCGATTCGTAGCGGACGACAAAGACGTTGATCACCAGCGTGACGATCATCGTGAGCATGCCGACGGGGAGCACCGACGGCATCCGCGGCGCTCGCAACTGGACGATCGCGTTGCGCGCCACCTCACTCAAGACGAGGAGCATGAACATGAGGATGCCGACAGACGCCATCGTTTCGTACTTGCGATGGCCGTACGGGTGGTCCTGGTCAGCCGGCCGTTGCGCAGCCGAGACGCCGACCAGCGCGACGACGTTGGACGAGGCGTCGGCAAGCGAGTGAAAACCGTCGGACAGAATCGAGACGGCGCCGGAAAAATACCCGAGCGCGATCTTGGCGAACGCGACGAGCAGGTTGAGCGCAAGGACGCGTCGAAGCACGCGGACCACGGAGCGGTGGCGATCAGTGGACTTCAATTGAAGGTTCAAACAGGTACGCGTACACAAAACGAGGTGAAGGCGTGTTGACCTTCACCCCGATGATGCAAACCCTATCGAGTTTGCATGTTGAATTTTGAATTACGCGGCGCGCTGAATCAGCGCGCCTTAGAACACATGCGCGGTGGGTATCGGCCACCACCGCAGCTGGACCTTTCCGATGATGTACTTCTTGGGCACGAAACCCCAGTGCCGGCTATCGGAGCTGTTGTTCCGATGGTCACCCATGACGAAGTAGTAACCCTCGGGGACCACGGTCGGTCCGAAGTCGTCATGACTCCGGAACTCAGGCGCGACGAACCGGTCGTCCATCGGCACATCGTTCACGTACACGCGGCCGTCCACGATGCGGACGGTGTCACCCTCTTCGGCAATCACGCGCTTGACGAATGATTTATCCGGATTCAGCGGGTAGTAAAGCATCACGATATCGCCGCGGCGCGGAGCGCTGACTCGATACACGAACTTGTTGACGATCAGGCGGTCCTGATCCTCGAGCGTCGGCGCCATGCTCAAGCCTTCGACGCGCGCGACCTGAAACCCGAAGGTGACGATCAACGTGGCGTAGATCGCAGCCGAGAACAGCGTCTTGAACCAGGCAAACAGTTCGTCGCGCCAGACGGCGAGCTGCTGCATCATCCGCGTCGTGCGGTGGTCGTCCAGCGCCATTTCGGCTGGAATGGCGGCCTCGAACGCCGTGGCGGGGACAGGGTCCACCGCCGGTGGCAGATCGTCGAACGCCGGCGCCTGGGCGGAAAGGTCGGTTACAGCTTCAGATATTCCCGGAGCCGTTTGGTCTGCGAACGGCTCACCGGGATCTCCGTGCTCTTGGCGTCCTTCATCCTGAGGATGTAATTCCGGCTGAACCAGGGCACTATCTCCTTGATCTTGTTGATGTTGACCAGATGCGAGCGGTGGACTCTCCAGAATACGTCCGGGTCGAGCCGCGCCTGCAGGTCGTCCAGTGTCCGGTAGTTGGAACTGCCGGTCACATGGCCTGTCACTATGTTAATCGACTCGTCGGCCAGCGAGGCATAGATGATGTCGTCTGCATGGACGAGCAGGAACCGTTCTCCCACCTTCACGGCCACCTGGTCCCGCCTCACTTGCCGGCCTGACGACATCATTTTTACGATTCGTTCGAGCTGGTCGTTTAGCGGCGCCTGTCCGGAGGCCCGATCCGAGCTCAACCTGCGCCTGGCGCGCTGGAGGGCCTGTTCGAGCCGGGTCGCATCGACCGGTTTGAGCAGGTAATCGACCGCGTTCACCTCGAAGGCCTCGATCGCGTGCTGATCGAAAGCGGTGACAAAAATGAGCGCCGGCGACTCCTCGTCTCGCTGCAGGAGCCGTCGGGCGACCTCGAAACCGGTAAGACCGGGCATCTGGACGTCCAGAAACACAAGATCCGGGTCGTGCCGCTCCACGGCGGCAATCGCCTCGAGTCCATTGGCGGCCTGGGCGACGACCTCCGCGGTTGCGAGCTGCCCCAGCTGGTAGCAGAGCTCCTCGCGAGCCAGCTGCTCGTCGTCGACGACCACTATTCTCATGGTTGGTGGTCGATGGTTGATCGCTGGTGGTGGGCGGCTGCGCGGTTGTGGGCGTTGGGCCCAACGTCGACCCCGAGCCACCAGCGACCAACCACCACCCAGATCATGCCGTGATTTGCTCGGCCGCCATCAGCTCCGGAATTTCGATCCGGGCGCGCGTGCCCTTCCCGGGTTCGCTTGCAAGCACAAGGTGGTAGGTCGTGCCATAGATGACCCGGAGGCGCTCCCGCACGTTGGCGAGACCGATGCCGCTGGCCATCGGTTGGTTCAGACGCTCCAACAGGAACCCCATACCGTCGTCTTCAACCTCAATCATGACGCGAGCCTGGTCGCGCCAGCTGCGAATCACAATGGTTCCCGCTCCGACCTTGCGCGACAGCCCATGCTTAATCGAGTTTTCGACCAGCGGCTGCAGGATCATGCTCGGCACCACGAGGTCGAGCGTGTCCGGCGCAATATCCTTGCGCACCCGCAGCTTCGGCCCGAAACGTACAACTTCGATGTCGAGATATTCGTCGATCGCTTCTATTTCGTCGCGCAGCGTGACGAAGTGCTCCTGGCTGCGGAGCAGCCGGCGCAGCAACGCGGAGAGCTTGTGGATCAACGTCCGCGCCGTTTCCGGCTCTGACCGGATGAGCGATGACACCGACGTCAGAGTGTTGAACAGGAAATGCGGATTGATTTGACTCTTGAGCGCTTCAATCTTCGCGGCAAGCAGCAGCTTCTCCTGCTCCTGCAGGCGGTGTTCGATGCGCGCACTATTCCAGATCTTGATCGGCGTCGCGACCGCCAGCACGGCGGCGAGGACGATGAGCAGCATCATCGAAGGTGAGGGTGTGCCGAGCTCGGCGCCGGGATAGAAAAGGCGCTGTGCGCCGAAGCGCGCTCCGATTGTCTGCCGCAGCAGTTCGAGCGCGACAGGCGCGAGCAGCAGCCACACCTGCCAGCTGAAGCCGAGTTTTCGCACCATCCGCCAGACGTGCTTCGGGAGATCGATGAAGACGAATGGCGTGAACTCCCAGATGGTCTCCTTCGGACAGGCCTCGCGAAGACCGCCACCGGCGAAGCCGCAACCGACGGCAAATGGAAGCGCGATGACTTCTCCGGCGACCGCAGCGGGGATCCCCACGAGGACGCCGACGAGCGCACCGGCGTAGGGGCCGGCAATGAGGCCGGCGAGCAAGGCACCTTCAAGTGACAGGTCGGCGGCCCGATAGTTGAGCAGCAGGCGTGCGGTGACACCTGCCATGAGTGGGATGCCGAGCGCGAGCGTGAAAACGAGCCGATCGAGCCACCCGCGTCGCTCGAAGATCAAAATGTGCCGAAAGCGGTGATAGCGCGCGAGCATCGTTGCCAGCACGGCAATGACCGCGAGCTTCACGATGAGCGTCGTCAGCAGGAACTGCTCCGCCGACAGGAATCGGGCGCCGTCGAGCATTGCCGCCCATTGTAAGCAAATCCCCCGGTCGGTTGGTGGTTCGTGGTTGGTTGTTGGTGGTGGCCACGAACCACTGACCCCCAACGACCAACCAGCCGGGTTATCATCGACAGGATGATTGGACCGCTGATTACCGGGCTGATGACGACGTTTCGGCACATGTTCAAGCCGAAGGTGGCGGTGAACTATCCATATGAGAAAGTGCCGATGTTTCCGAAGTACCGGGGGAAGCAGGTGCTGACGCGCGACGAGAACGGGCTCGAGAAGTGCGTCGCGTGCGGACTGTGTTCGGTCGCCTGCCCGGCGGATGCCATTTATCTCGAGGCAGCGGAAAACGACGGCACCGTGCTGGCAGGTCCTCGATACGCGAAGGTGTATCAGATTCACAAGACGCGCTGCATTTTCTGCGGCTACTGCGAGGAAGCGTGTCCTGTCTCGGCGATTTTCATGGGGAAGGACTATGAGCTCGCCGTGTACAGCAAGGACGATTTCATCTGGGACAAACAGGATCTACTCGTGACGGCCCCGGCAAACGCGCAGGCGCCTGCCGTAGCGAGCCGCTAGTCGCCCGTAGCACGAACCTGAAAGGTTCGTCCTACAGGTGACCAATGATGCGGATAGGCGCTCTCGCCGACATCCACGGCAATTTCGACGCGATGCGCGCCGCGATGGAGCGGCACCCGGACGTCCCGTTTTGGCTCTGCGTCGGCGACGTGGCCAGCCGCGCCGGGACATATCCGGATCCTCCAGCGCCGCTTTACTGGATCAAGGGCAACAACGAGGATTTCGATAGGATTGCGGCCTGGGAAGCCGGGCGCGACATGGTTGCACACCTTCAGTTGATCCCGAATGGAACCTCACGAACCGTCGGACCGCTGACCGTCGCGGGCCTCGGTGGAACCTTCGCGCCGACGTGGTACGAAACCCCGGCCGCGCAGTTGCCGCACAAGCCACGTGACGACAAGCGGCGGCACTTCGTGCGCGCGGAGGTCGAGGCGTGCAAGCAGATGCGCGGCATCGATATCCTGATGACTCATGAAGCCGCGCGTCCGTTCGTCATTGTCGATGAGCCCGCGGAAGGCCGTAAGCCATTCAGGCGCGACGCGGGAAAGCCTGCCATCAATGACGTGCTTGCGTCGATGCAGCCCCGGCTGCATTTATGCGGCCACCATCATCGGTTTGTCGAGACGGTCCGCGAAGGCATTCGCTCGGTGTGCATCGATCGCGTGAACCGTTCATATCTCCTCATCGACGCGGCGACCCTGGAGTATCAAAAGGTTGATCAATAGTCCATTTCTTCAAGCCCTCGATGAACGGGTGCTCGTCTGCGACGGCGCAATGGGCACGATGCTCTATGCACGGGGCGTGTTCATCAACCGCTGCTTCGATTCACTGAACATCTTGGCGCCAGACACGGTGATGGAGGTCCATCAGGATTACGTCCGCGCGGGAGCCGACGTGCTGGAGACCAACACGTTTGGCGCCAATCGCGTCAAGCTGCGCTCCTTCGGTCTTGGCGACAAGGTGCGGGAGATCAACGCTGAAGCCGCGCGCCTGGCACGCAAAGCCGCGCGCGATCAGGTCTATGTGGCAGGTGCCATCGGGCCGTTGGGCGTTCGCATCGAGCCGTGGGGGAAGATGGGGACCGACGAGGCCGAGGCCTTCTTCCGTGAACAGGCGGAGGGGCTTGCGGCCGGCGGCGTCGACGTCTTCATCCTCGAAACGTTCCGGGACCTTAACGAGATCGGCGCTGCAATCGCTGCCGTGCGCAGCGTCTCGAAGTTGCCAATCGTCGCGCAGATGACGATCGAAGATGACGGCAATAGCCTCGATGGGACGCCGCCGGAGCAGTTTGCGCCCGAGATGGAGCGGCGGGGTGCCGATGTCGTCGGCGTGAACTGCAGCATCGGTCCGGCGCATATGCTCGAAACAATCGAGCGCATTGCCGCGGTCACGCGCGCACGCCTGTCGGCGCAGCCAAACGCCGGTCGGCCGCGCGATATCGAAGGCCGAAACATCTATCTCTCTTCGCCGGAGTACATGGCGTCCTACGCGCGCCGGTTCGCGCAGCAGGGCGTCAGGATTGTCGGGGGATGCTGCGGCACGACGCCGGAGCATATCCGCCAGATGAAGGCGGCGATCAAGCAGGTTAACGTCGGCAAGGTGGTCGTCGGCCAATCTGGCGGGTCCGCAAGGACCCGCTCTCCACGGGTCCTTTTGGACCCGGCAGACCCGCCGATCCCCCGCGCCGAGAAATCTAATCTGGCGGCCGCGCTGACTGCGGGTCGCTTTGCGACGATGGTCGAACTGCTCCCGCCGAAAGGTTTTGTTGGCGACGAGATCATCGAGCAGGCGCGCGCCCTCAAGATCCGCGGCGTCGACGTCGTCAACATTCCTGACGGACCTCGCGGGCCACGAATGAGCGCGCTGGCGCTCGCGGTCCTCGTGCAGCAGAACGCGGGGATCGAAACAGTCCTTCAGTTTTCCTGCCGCGATCGGAATCTGCTGGGGATGCAATCGGATCTGCTCGGCGCGCATGCCATGGGGATTCGCAACCTCGTCGTGGTCACCGGCAACGCGCGGATGGTCGGCGATTATCCTGACGCGACCGCGGTCTACGATGTCGATGCAATCGGACTCACCAACGTGATCACACGCCTGAATCACGGCCTCGACATTGGCGGACAAAGCATTGGCACGCCGACGGGGTTTCACGTCGGGGTGAGGGTGAATCCCGGCGCCGAAAGCCTGGATTCGGAGGTGAGACGGTTCGAATACAAGGTCGAGGCAGGCGCCGAGTTTGCCATTACGCGACCCGTGTTCGACGCCGCCACGTTCGAACGCCTCTACAAGCGCATCGAATCCTGCGGTATACCGCTGCTGGCTGGCGTGTGGCCGTTCGAGAGCTTCATCGATGCTGAGTTCATGGCCAATGAAGTGCCGGGCGTGCGCGTGCCCGATCAGGTGCTCGAGCGCATGCGGCGCGCTGACAGCGGAGAGGCGGCCGCTGCCCAGGGAATCGCGATTGCACGGGAGACGGTGAACGCGATCCGCACTATGGTGCAGGGCGTCCATATCGCGGCGCCAGGAGGACGGATCGACGCGGCGCTCGCGGTGCTCGACGGCATCGCGGCCTCAGCCTGACGCTTTTAGCTTGTTCGATAAGGCTGAGAACGCATATAGTCAGGCCTTCGAAATGCTGTTCGATCGTGAGAACGAGGATTTTGGATCCGACGTCGCGACCCGCGCTCTTTCAGTCACCGCCGTCGAAAACGCCTTCGTCAATCGCGTCTACGAAAAGCTGGCAAAAGTTTATGACGTCGTCTTCGGTCCGACGCTGCATCATGGCCGGCTCGTGGCAATCGAGCGGATGGCGATCAAGCCAGGTGATCGCGTTCTCGAAGTAGGCGTCGGTACCGGCATCAACACGTCGCTTTACCCAACAACCTGTTCGGTCACCGGCATCGACCTATCCGCGTCGATGTTGGAAAAGGCCCGCGAGCGTGTCCGACGCGAGGGCCTACGCCACGTGCGGCTCCAGGAAATGGATGCCGCGCAACTCATCTTCGCGGACGACACGTTCGACATCGTCTACGCGCCCTATCTCGTGAGCGTCGTGCCGGATCCGGTGCAGGTCGTCAAGGAAATGCGGCGCGTCTGCAGGCGCGGCGGCAAGATTGTCATTCTGAACCACTTCCGCAGTGCGAACGCGATTCTGTCGCGTCTCGAGCGCGCCATCTCGCCGTTCACCGTCCACATCGGTTTCAAGTCCGATCTCGATCTGCCAGGGTTCCTCGCGCAGGCGAACCTTCAGCCGATCTCTATCGAGAAGGTGAACTTTCCAAAGATCTGGTCGCTCGTAATCTGCCAGAAGGACTAGCGGCGGCCGTTCAGGCTAGTCCGGTGGCCGGACCCACCGGAAGCCGCTGTTGAGCAGTGGAAACGTATCAAGGCCGATGTGCGACAGGTGCATGCGGATCGCATGACCGTCCATCATGCCGTCCAGAATGAGTTCGTCGCGTGAAGGCTGCTCGAATGAGAAATCGGCGCGCCAGGTCCGGCTGTTGCCTTTTGATAGCGTGACCGTGCGGTGGCTCGCGTCGATCGACGCTCCGTAGCGGGCCAGCGAATCGTCGGTGCGCTGAAACGCCATGCGATCCGGGTAATCAAAAATCGCGCGCCGCCATCGCCGGTCATAGTCATTGAGTGCCGCCGGCCGGACCTGAGCGTCGACCCTCAGTTCGTCGATCTCCCAGATGCCGTAAAGCGGCGACCGCGGATGCGCCGGACCGTCTGGCGCGCTCCATCGTGGAATCTGCAACAGCGTAAACGTGGCGAGCAGATAAACGCCCAGAGCGATCTGCCGCGGATGCCAACGTTCGTCCGTCCGCACGACGGCCGCCACGAACCGGCGCAGATCCGGTGCGAGCACCAGCAACGCCATGACGATGAAGTGGAAGGACAGTTGTTTGAGGCCGATGTCATACGCCACGTTCAACGCGAATACCTGAATCATGTCTGCCAGCGCGATGAGCGCTCCGAGGGGAGCCGTCCGCGGCGAAATGAGCAGCACGCCCGCGGCAATCTCCGCAAAGCCGGTGAACAGCTGATACGGCGTCGACGACCCCATGAATACCCAAAGGAGCGTTGCAAGCGGCATGGCGCCGATGGGCTGAACAAGTGTGGTCAGCGCGGGCGGAAGGAACTGCGTCGGGAGGATCTTCGCCAGGCCGAAATAGAACATCTGTGCGGCGAGTGCGAAGCGGATGAAGGTCCGAAACCACGTCGGCAGCGTCGAACGGTCCCGGCGGTCGACCAACGTCCAAATCGCGGCCACGATCGCCGATAGACAGAGGATCCAGAACGTCTGCACCCAGTAAAAGAGCGTGTCGCCGCTGTTGCCGGCGGCGAATCGCGCATCCACGCGGAACAGGTGCGTACCAAGCCACTCTGTGACCGGCCTCATGGGCCATAAGGGGCCGAGTGCCGGCAATCCGCCGAATGGCGTCAGTAGAAGTCCGCCGAGTACCTGCGTCGCCGCGCACCACAGCGCGAAATAGACGAAACAGAACCTGACCGCGTATCCTCTCGCCATGAACAAGGTGTTTGTCCTCGTCTTCATCCTGCTTGGATTGCTGGCGCTTCCGTGCCGTGCCGGCGCGCAGGATCTGGTCATCTCGAACGCCCGCATCATAGTTGGCACCGGGTCGGTCATCGAGTCGGGGACGCTGGTTGTTCGAAGCGGCCGGATTGCCACGGTTGGTGCCGGAGCGACCGCGCCAGCCGGCATGAGGGTCATTGATGCGCGCGGCATGACGATCATGCCCGGCTTCATCGACGGACACCGGCACATCATCAGCGGCAATGCGGACCAGTGGCTGAAGGATCAAGCCGCGACGCGAATGCAGGAATTCCTGGAAGCGGGGTACACGACACTGCTCGCCGGCGGTGGCCCTGCTGAAGGAAACGTGGAACTGAAGCGCCGCATCGATTCCGGTCAACTGAAAGGCCCGCGAGTGATTCCTGCCGCCCAGGTGAACCTGAACACGGGGACGCCGGAACAGGCGAGAGCGGAGTTGCGGCGGCTGGTGGCGCTCGGGATCAAATTCATCGGCGAGGAGACCATCAATCCGAAACCTCCCACGCCAACGCAGCTCGAAAACCTCCGCGCCATCGTCGACGAAAGCAAGAAAGCAGGCGCGCTCGTGATGGTGCATGCCGTCAGTCCACAGGCGATGATTGCCGCCGTTGACGCCGGTGTGCCACTTCTCGTGCACACACCGCACTTCGGATGGGTCACCGATGAGGAAGCGCGCAAGGTCGCGGCTGCGGGTATCCCGAACCTGTCGACGACCGGCTTCGGCGTCCCGTTGTTCGACGCGTTCAGGCAGGACAACGTGCCCACGTTCCGAGACGGCAAACGGTGGCCAGAGGACATCATCGATGGCGAAGGCCGGGGACGCGAAGCCGGGTACAAAGCGGTTAACGCGCGTACGTTGTGGGATAACGGTGTCGTTTACGGGTTCGGCACCGACACAGGTTATCTGCCCGTGAAGGGACTGGCGCAGGAGCTCAAGACGTTGAATCTGATGTTTTCGATGAAGGACATCGTGAAGCTGATGGGCCCCAACAGCGCCGCGTTCGTGCACATGGGCGACGACATCGGGACCCTCGAAGCCGGCAAGCTGGCCGACATCGTCGTGCTTCCGGGCAATCCGCTCGACGGGTACTGGAATCTGCTCAACGCCACCATGGTGATCAAGGGTGGCGAAATCGTGGTCGACAAACGCGGCAAGCGATAGGAGTTGCCCCCGGCGAATCTCGCATCCCGAACCCCGAATCCCGGTATACAATCGCGCCCCGCACCCATGAGAGGATCCGCGGAAACGGCGAGTCTCGCGGCGGAGGCCTACGACGTGGTTCGCCAGCGCATCGCGCGAGGCGAGCTGGTGCTCGGCCAGCCGGTTTCCCGCCGCCGATTGGCCGCCGAGCTCGGGATGAGTTTCCTGCCTGTTACCGAGGCGCTGCTGCGGCTCGAATTCGAAGGACTGCTGGAAAGCCGACCGCGAGCAGGGACGCGCGTGCGCATCCCGTCGCCGCAGGACGTCGAAGGGAACTACGTCGTTCGCCAGGCGCTCGAGACGCAGGCCGGGATCCTGTGCTCACAAATGGCCACGCTGGCCGAGCGTTCAGAACTCCGGCGTCTCGCGGCGCGAGTCGATGCACTGTCGATGCAATCCGATCGCTCGATGTACCCGACATTGCATCTGAAACTGCACCAGCGGATCGCAGAATGTGCGCGATGCGACGCGCTGCGCGACGCGATCGAGAAGACGCACGCGCTGGCACTTATCTGGTTGTGCGTGATGCGGAAGCCGTCACCGGACGATTTGCCACGCCGACATCAGGAATTGGTGGGCGAAATTCTCGACGGCGACCACGGACGGATTGCCGCTGCCGTGCGCGAGCACCTCGCGGTCGGGAGGCGCCACACGCTCGAACTGCTGGAACCATATTTCCGGCTTCACAGCGCCGGCTCCTCGCGTTTTTCCCGCGGTGCCCGCCCGCTGAAACCGTCTTAGTGCCATATCAGTTCGTTGCCGACGCGCGTCCCAATCGTGTGCCGACGACGAACCGCAGCGAGAACATCGCGAGCGCGGAAATGGTGGCCGGGATTGCCGCCGCCAGAAAGATGTCGCGCGTGGACCAATGCTGCGCGATGAACATCCCGCCGATCGCCGGCCCGACGATGGCGCCGATGCGGCCGACGCCAAGTCCCGCTCCGATGCCCGTCGAGCGGATGTAAGTCGGATAGTAGGCGCCTGACAGCGCGTTCAACGCAGGCTGACTGCCGACGATGCACCAGCCGGCGACGAAGACGATGGCGTAGAGAAGCGAAAGGGCGATCCCGGGCTGCCCGATCAGTGCGACCGTGATGGCACCGAGAACGAATGTCGCGCTCATGATACGGACAAATCCCGCCCGCGCCACGAGCGAGGCAAGACCGACGGTTCCGAGTGTTCCGCCGACCTGCAGCACCGTGACGACGAGCACCGCCGTCTGCGCCGAGTAG
>Ga0207701_10002009_pt1 | contig 21105 bp, 17 predicted proteins | sample KBSSwiSSwithPhiX_FD_184294 | JGI IMG/M metagenome (GOLD analysis project Ga0207701, IMG submission 184294) | Switchgrass rhizosphere bulk soil microbial communities from Kellogg Biological Station, Michigan, USA, with PhiX - S5 (SPAdes) (version 2) | ecosystem: Environmental > Terrestrial >... | reverse complement strand
AGACAATTTTTCGAAGTATATTCTTTATCGTTGACGTGCTGTTGGCGTTCACCCAGCTGCTAACTGCGGCCAACTTCATTACGTTCGATGCGCCGGGGGCTGTCAACGGCACATACCCAGCGAGTATCAGCTCGACAGGAGTAATCACGGGCTACTTCAATGACGAAAATTTTGTGGGACACGGTTTCGTTCGATCAGCGGACGGAACCATCACCGCGTTCGATGCCCCAGGCGCCGTAGTTGGCACATTCCCCCAGAGCATCAATACAGCGGGCGTGGTCACCGGTATTTTCGGTGACGAAAACTTCGTGCCTCACGGTTTCATTCGAGCCCAGAATGGTAACATCACCACCTTTGACGTCTTGGAGGCAACCGGCGGCTTCTTTTTTTTGACCGGCATCAATCCGATGGGAACGATCATCGGTAGCCTTTTTGACGAAAATTTCCTGCAACACGGGTTCGTCCGCGCGCGCAGCGGCAATATCACCACGATAGAAATTCCGGAGGCGGTCAACGGCACGCAGGCCGTTGCAATCAATCCGAGGGGACTGATCACGGGAACCTATACCGACGCAGACTTTGTAAGTCATGGATTTTTGCGAGCCAGCAATGGCACCTTTAAGACGTTTGATCCTCCTTCCCCTGGGGAGATAAGACCTTTCGCTTCTTTCTCATTCGGGCCGCTCTTGTCCATTACGCCGCATGGGGTCATCGCGGGAGCGTATTTCGAGCCGATTGAGGGAAACCCGTTTGGTGGGAATTTCCGTGCCTTTGTCCGAGCTACAGATGGCACGTTCACCACCTTCGATGCGGCGAATTATCCTCCCTGCTGTATCTGGTCGTTTCCTTCAGGTATCAACCAGGCTGGGACAATCACGGGATCCTTCAATGACGGGTTCACCATCAACCACGGGTTCGTGCGCACCAGCGACGGCACTATTATCACGTTTGATGTTCCCGGTGCTGGCACGGGCTTTAACCAGGGCACCGCACCGTTAGGGATCACACCGGGAGGCGTTATCATGGGATTCTTCATTGATCCCAGCGGCGTGGCCCACGGCTTTGCGCGAATGCCGTGAGCTAATAAGGGCACCCGATCTGAACGGAGGGCGCCCGTCAGCTGCCGGGCGCCTCGCCTTTTTTGGCGTCGGCCAAAGAATGTAGCCACTGCTGGATCCTTTCAACGGATCGCCAGTAACAACACAGCTTGACGGAGGTATTCGCCTTCTTCCGCGCCAACGACTCAGCGAGTGTCGTCCGTCTCGCTCACAATATTTCTGATCCAGCGGTTGTTCCCGATTTTCCGCGTAACCTCGCGCCGGCTTTTACGCATTACCTCAGTGAACGGCCAAAAATGAGTTCTCAATGAGGAGAGTTCAGGAAGGCCTAACAAAGAAAGGAAAATAAATCATATGAAAGATCGAAACAATATATTCATCGCAACACTGGTTGCGCTTGCCTTTGCCCTCGGGCCAGGCGCCAACGCGCAGCCGCAGCCTGAGGGTGGCCCTACATCAAACCTGCAGGAACCGCTGGTCACAGTTCATAGTACTGGTGATGTCAAGCGGGGAGAGGTCGGAACGTTCGTTCTGAGGATGGATGCTACACCTACATCTACATCCACACAACTGCTCGGTGGAATGTACGTGAAGTTCTCCGTCGGCGGCAGCGCTATCCCAGGAGTTGATTACCGTGCGCTGGTCTCCCCGGCCTACATCGGAAAATCCGGCTACGCCGTAATCATGGTCAAAACGTTGCCTGACCCCAGGGGATCATCGATCAACCGGGCATACAGCGTGGTGCTAACTCTGGAAGATGGTGCAGGATATGCACTAGGCCAACCTAGCTCAGCCACAATGTGGATTAAGCCTTGACCGTGAGTGACCGATACGCAGCAAGGCGCAAAAACGATGAAACGTGAAAACCAAGGGCAACAGGGGCGCCTGGTAAAGCGCCCCTGTTGGGCGAAACGCGGATATGTCCGGTCTTTCTCGTGTCGAAAAGAACCGGGCCGCGATGGACGAAGTTCTTCGTGTCCGCCCCATGTTGAACTCGGCGTCGCGAACGGGCGGCGATCACTCGCAAGGAATGCCTGGCAGCACAGATTTCCAAACCTGCCGTACAGCCGATTACCCCTAAATCGGCAGGGCGTAAAGCGGCGCCTCGAGGTGGGTTTGGAAATCTGCGCTGCGGCGGTCACGCGTCGCGATCCTACTCATAACTTGAGCTTGTCATCAGTAGCTTCCTGCCAGCGGTGAATTTCGCCGGCAAGACGTGAAATCACTGATGCGTATTGCGCATCCGGGCAAAGATTGCGTGTTTCGGATGGATCATCCTTCAAGTTGTACAACTCATTCGAATCCTTATCGCGCAGGCAAAGCTTCCAGCCGTCGGAAGAAACAATGGTGCGAGTGGATTCGTCGACCGCCCACTTGATCAACCGCCGCCGAGCAAGCTTGCTGCCCTTTTTGACTTTCGTCCGGTTCGGAGCCCACTCGAGAAATACGTTTCGCGGCGCGGCGGATGCAGGCGACACGCCTGCCACCACGGCGTGCGGGCTAATCAACGGCAGCAGACTTTCGCCGACGCACTGCGGATGATGTGGTTGCCCGAAAAGGTCCAGCAGCGTCGGTACGAAATCGATGTGACTCACCGGATGCGAAATTATCTTCTGCCGCGTTTGGCCCGGCAACCGAATCAGCCACGGAACGCGCGCGGCTTCTTCGAACATCGTCTCTTTGCCGAAGAGATGGTGCGCCCCGAGACTATCCCCGTGATCGCTCGTGTGCATCACGATCGTGTCATTCGTTAGGCCGCATCGTTCCAAACAACCAAGAATCGCGCCGATGCTTTGATCGACCAAGGTGACCAGGCCGAGGTAACGTTGCTTGATGCTGCGGTATTCGTCGGGTGTAATTCCAAAGAACAACTGCTTCGGCAGCCGCTCCCGATCCAATAACGCTTCGGCCTGCTGCCATTCGCGCATTAAACGGTAACGCAACGGAATGTCTTCGCTTTCCGGAAGCGTAGCCGTCACATCGAGCTCCAGTTCACCGAGCGGATTCCCTTCGTTGAGTGGACCGTTGTAGGGCGAATGCGGTTCCACGAATGCGACCACCAGAATGAAAGGATCGCGTTGGTGTTTCTCGATGAAGTCACAGGCGTGTTCCTCGAGAAATTTTGGCCGCGACGAGTCGATCGGCAGATTGCTGATGGCTACCTCCGAGAATCGCCCGTTCGATTTGTCGGGCGCGATTCCTTTTGAAATCAGAAACTTGCTATAGTCGCCGTGCCCATCAGTTGAAATGTAATGCTGGAATCCACGTCCTACCGGCCCGTCCTCGCCAAGATGCCATTTGCCGATGTAAGCGGTGCGATAATCCTGATCCTGCATCAGCTCTGGGAAAACGCGAAACCTCCGATCGAGCGGGACGCTGTTGTGCGTGCACCCGTTGATGTGTGGCCACGTTCCCGTCATAAGTGATGACCGCGACGGCGTGCAAACCGGGTGCGTGACGTAAGTCCGCTCGAAAATCACAGATTCGGACGCGAGCTTGTTCAGGTTAGGGGCCTGCACCTTGACTCCTCCGTAGCAAGCGAGCGTGTCCGCGCGTTGCTGGTCGGGAAGAAACAGGATTAGGTTCGGCTTTCGTTTGGCCATGAAGTACGAGTTCGCACTAAATCAGCGGTCGTTACGTCGCGCAATGATTCAACTGTAGCCGTCGCACTGCGGGCGACGTGCACGCTTCCCACAGGGAAGCGGCTACAGGAAGATGCTTCAAAAGTCGTCGCAAGATTCATCCTTTCGGTGTTTCATCCTCCACATGAAACGCTTTTTGATCTTACACGTTTTCGGCGCGTTACTCGTTTCGATGGCGTACGCAGCAACCAATTTTGATTTGGCTACCAAAGCAACGAACGAGCTGGGTGTCGATCTGTACCGGCAGCTCAGCGGAAGCGACGGGAACCTCTGCATCTCGCCATACTCAATCGACAGCGCTTTGGCCATGACGTTCGCTGGCGCTGACGGCGAGACGCGCAGCGAGATGGCGCGTGTTTTGCATTTTCCAAATGGCGGCGACGTGCCCGCCTCGTTCTCCGCGCTTCAGCAATCGCTAGAACAAATGAGCGCGAAAACGGCGGAGTTGGTAAAAGACTCAAAGAAGTTTGGCGGCCCGAGCGAACCGATCAATTTGAACATCGCCAACCGGCTCTTTGCGCAAAAGAGTTACGACTTTCGCCAGGCTTTTCTTCTTCTTGTGAAACAAAATTACGGCGCGGCCTTCGAGCCGATCGACTTCAGTGAGAATCCCGCGGCAGCCGCGCAGCACATCAACAAATGGGTCGCAGACCAGACGCACGATAAAATTCGCGATCTGATTCCGGCCGACGCCCTGAACAAATTAACACGGCTTGTCCTGGCGAATGCACTCTACTTGAAAGCGCCGTGGGCGGATGCGTTTTCCGATAAGACAACGCAGCCGGAGCCATTTTTTGTTCGTGGAGGCGGGCCTGTAGATGTGCCGATGATGCGGAAAAGAAGTGAGCGATTCGGTTACGCAAGGCGCGAAGGATTTACTGTCATTAGCCTTCCCTATGTGGGCGACGATCTACAGTTCGTGGTTCTTCTTCCTGACGACATTAATGGACTCCACGAGCTGGAATCGAAACTGACCGCCGACATCCTCGTCGGTTGTGCAAAGCTCGAACAACGTGACGTCGATCTGCATCTGCCGAAGTTCAAACTCCAGCCGCCGACGATCGCGCTGGCCGAGGCATTTCAGGCGCTGGGAATGAAAACCGCGTTCGATATTCCACACGGCAGCGCAAATTTTGACAAGATCGCGCCACGTAAACCCAACGATTATCTCTACATCTCAAACATCTTTCACAAAACGTTCATCGCCGTGGACGAAAAGGGCACCGAAGCGGCCGCCGCCACCGCTGTTGTCATGATGCAAGCTACGGGTCTGGCGCAGCCGAAGCCGCCGCCGATCGAAGTGAAAGTCGATCGGCCCTTCGTTTACGCTATTCAGCACGTGCCCAGTGGCGTCTGTTTGTTCCTCGGGCGCGTGCCTGATCCCCACTAAGATGGATCTATCGACTCTGGCAAACCTAATCAACGCGGTCGCGGTCACAGCCGCCCTGCTTTTTGCAGCTGCGCAGGTCGCTTATTACCGGCGCCGGCGCCGACGCGATGCCATGCTGGAACTTGTCCGTTCGTTTCAGAGCCCGACGTTTTCACGAGCGTTGCGACGCGTCATGGAACTGCCGGACAACGCAAGCGCAAAGGAGATTCGGGAAATCCTGGGACCTGAAGGTGAAGATCTGGTGGTCCATCTCGCTGCCACGTGGGAGACGATCGGCGTGTTACTTTATCACGGTGAATTGACGCTGGACATCATCGACGACTTCTTCAGCGGTCCAATCCTGATTTCGTGGAGGAAACTGCTGCCCTACACGACCGATCAACGCCAGCGCTATCAACGCGACACATGGTGGGAGTGGTTCCAATGGCTCGCCGAACGCATGACTGAGCGTGAATCGAAGGCTCCCGCTGTTCCGGCGTATATCGAACATCGCGATTGGAGAAAACCGTAGGGCGTTCTCCGAGCGGGTGCGAGAAACGTCCGGAGAATTCGGCGGTCGCAGACCGCCGCTACAGAAATTTGTAGGGCGTCTGTGTCAGACGCCAATTTAGGAAAAGTAGGCGTTTTACAGAAACGCCCTACAGCAACGAATCGGCTGCATAACTTAATTCGCCGTTCACAATGCGCGCCGCCGGTGTATATGGATGCGGCTCGACTTTGTTCGCGCCGAGGATGTGCAGCACTTCGACCCCTCGCGCCTTGTGGTAATCCGCGATAAGCGAGCGATGGCAACGCCACCAGACTGCTTCCGCGCACATGATTGCTGTTGGGCCGGCTTCCGTCGCAATGTCGAGCAGCCGCTCGATTCCTGTTTGGAATTCCTTGCTCTCCATGTAATCGGCGTACCCGCGGAACGACGCGTTGCGCCATGCGGTGTTGTGCGAGTCCGGCCTGGATTTTCGTTTGCCACCCAGTTCCGGGAAATGTTCGTAACGGATTCCATGCGTGGTCAACGATCTTGCCAGCGTTTCTTTGTTGAACTGCGGGTAACGCTTCGATCCTGGGAACGCGCGCACGTCGACCAGCAACTTGATCTGGTTCTCGTCGAGCAAGGAGATGAATTCATCGATTCCCCGCGTCGAGTGGCCGATGGTCCAGATTCGCATGATTGACTAAAGGACGTCCTCGCATTTTCGCGAACGTCGATTGCAGGGCAGGCGCTCCGGCTGCCAACGACGGCAACCCGTGCGGTTGCCCTATAATCAAACAGCACGCAGAATCAATCGTGAGCGAATTTAAATTCGGTGGCGAATTCGTCTGGTGGCCATCACCGGAGCTGATTGCAAAATCGAACCTTCAGCAGTTCATCGACAAACATCAGCTCGGTTCGTACGACGAACTGATGCGACAATCGACGACCGACATCGCCTGGTTTTGGGACAGCGTTTTGCGCGATCTCGACATTCAATTTTATAAACCGTACTCGCGAGTTGTCGATCTGAGTGAAGGCAAACCGTGGGCGAAATGGTGCGTGGACGGCGAAATGAACATCGTCCATAACATGCTCGATAAGTACGCCGGCACGCCGACGGACAAAAAGCCGGCGATCAAATCCGAAACCGAAGACGGAACACCTCGCACGCTCACGTACAAAGAGCTGCGCGAGCAAGTCGATCGCATAGCAAACTCCCTCCGCTCTCTTGGGCTCGGCAAAGGCGATGCCATCGGGGTGTTCATGCCGATGGTTCCGGAAATTGTGGTCGCGATGCTCGCCATCATTAAGATCGGCGGGATTTTTCTGCCGCTCTTCTCCGGGTTCGGCGCAGCGGCAGTTGTGTCGCGATTGAATGACGCCGAAGCAAAGGCACTCTTCACCGCGGCTGGAACGTATCGGCGCGGAAAATTTTGCGCAATGAAACCAATCGCCGATGAAGCCGCTGCTCAAATTCCAACACTGCGGCATCTGATCGTCCTGAACCAGGCCTGCGAATGGCTCGTCGAAGACGTCCGGCATGACGCTGGACCGCCAACCACAATGCCCGGACCTTTCGATGACTCGCCCACCGAACGCACGTCCGCCGAGGACCCGATGATGATCATCTATACATCGGGCACGACAGGAAAACCGAAAGGCGCGGTGCACACGCATTGCGGTTTCCCGATCAAATCGGCGCAGGATATGTGGCAGGGGCTCGATCTGCACGCTGATGAAACTCTTTTCTGGATGACCGACATGGGCTGGATGATGGGACCGTGGGAAGTGTTCGGCACACTTCTGCTGGGTGCGACCATGATGCTCTACGACGGCGCGCCGGATTTCCCGGGACCGGACCGCGTCTGGTCACTGGTGGATCGACATAAAGTGACGGCGCTTGGTGTTTCGCCCACGTTGATCCGCGCGCTTCGGTCCCGCAGTGGCGGGAGCGATGAGATCGTGCATCAACATGATCTTTCGTCATTGAGGAAATTCGCTTCGACCGGCGAACCGTGGAACCCCGATCCGTGGATGTGGCTTTTTCAAAACGTCGGTCGCGGCAAACTTCCGATCATCAATTATTCCGGTGGCACGGAAATCTCTGGCGGGATCGTGATGGGCAATGTGCTCACACCAATGAAACCCTGTGCGTTCTCCGGGTCGCTTCCCGGAATGGCAGCGGACGTAGTCGACGAAAATGGGAAATCGGTGCGGGGCAAGGTGGGCGAACTGGTGATTCGCGAGCCGTGGATTGGAATGACACGCGGTTTTTGGAAAGATCCAGACCGCTACATCCAAACGTACTGGTCGCGATTTCCGGATGTATGGGTACACGGCGATTGGGCCGCCATCGATAACGACGGGCTCTGGTACATTCTCGGCCGCTCCGATGACACAATTAAAATCGCCGGTAAACGCGTCGGACCGGCTGAAGTGGAATCAGTACTGGTCGCGCACGCGCAAGTGAGCGAAGCCGCTGCCGTTGGCGTGCCAGATCCCATCAAAGGCGAAGCGTTGGTTTGCTTTTGCGTTTTGAAGAAAGACGCAAACGGCGACACCGCGCTCGCCGCCGAATTGAAAGCGATCGTCGCGCGCGATCTCGGCAAAGCGCTTGCGCCTCGCGAAATCATTTTCGTCGGCGACATCCCAAAAACGCGAAACGCCAAAGTGATGCGCCGCATCGTGCGCGCCGCCTATCTCGGCGAAAAACTCGGCGACACCTCAGCGCTGGAAAACCCAGCGTCGCTGGATGAAATCAAACAAGCGGCGGCCGTACGGTAAGGCGGGCAGTCTCGGCTCGCCGATTGTTGCTGCTGACCTTCAATGAAACCAATTCGGATTGCCGGTTATTGCGACGCAAGAACAAGATTGCCATCAACACTTCGTACGAGAGAGCCCGCTGGACAACCATGCGGACTTGCGATGCCTTGCATAGATGCGATGATGCCTATATGAGGACTACGTTAAGCATCAATGATGCGCTCCTTGAGGAAGTGCGCAGGCGCGCGGGGAGATCGGGCCGAACTTTTCGCCAGGTGCTGGAGGAGACTATCGCTCTGGGATTGGCCTCTTCAAAAAAGGCGAAACCCCGAGCACGCGTGCGCGTTCAACCGCGGCCGCTGGGTCTCAAGGCTGTTTATCACAAGATCAGTTTGAACCAGCTCTACGACCAACTCGAAGCCGAACGAACCGCCGCCAAATCCCGAGCCCGCGGATGATCGTTCCCGATGCAAACCTGCTGATTTATGCGTACGACAGCACTTCGCCTTCGCATCGCGCGGCGCGACGTTGGTGGGAAGACGCGCTTTCGGGACGTGAGCCGGTGGGCATTCCGTGGATCGTCGTGCTGGCATTCGTCAGACTCATCAGTCATCCAACTCTGCTTGAGCATCCGCTCACAGTCCGCGAGGCAGAAGCATGCGTGCGCCAGTGGTTGGACTGTGATCATGTGCGACTGCTGGTCCCCCGGGAAAGAACTTTCGAGCGATTCTTTTCACTCCTCGATGAAGCAGGGCTGGGCGGCAACCTGGCTACCGATGCGGTGATCGCCGCGCATGCGGAGGAATACGGCGCGACCGTACATTCGACTGATCGCGATTTTGATCGGTTCACCGCGGTGCGCTGGATCAACCCATTAAAAGGCTGAGGGAATCGGACTCGCGAAGGAACGGCGCGCAGTGCCTGCGCGCCGCGGGAATCATGGGAGATGTCGACGTGCGCGTGGCGCCCGCGCGTCGCTTTCGTCGCTTGACCTGGCGTAATTATAGGGCGGGCGCGTCGCCTGCCCCGGCAACCGAAGCGGTTGCCCTACAATTCTAGAACGAAACGTTCTCGGTAAGTGTGCGCAGGAAGCGCTCGACTTCTTCTGGATCGTTTAGCAAATAACGGGCTGCCGTCACCTGCGGTTGCTCGCTTACCAGAATGCCGACGCCGCGCTTTTCGAGCGCGCCGAAGGCGTCTTCATCGGTGCGGTCATCGCCGATGTAGATCGGTAACGCGCTCCCGCGCTCAAGCTCCAGCGTTTCCAAAAGCCAGAGCACGGCTTTGCCTTTGTGCCAATCAATATCGGGCAGCAGTTCGTAAACTTTTTTGCCGTCAATCTTGCGCAGCTCGCGATGTTTTGCTGCCACTGCGTCCGCGGCTAACGCAACTTTGGAGGCGTCATGTTCGTTCACGTTGCGATAGTGCGCGGCGACGGAAAAATGTTTCCGCTCCAACTGCGCGCCGGAAATTTCATCAAGCGCTTCGCGTAACTCCGTCTCTGCTGCATCGAGCACCGGCAGATACGCGGCACCGAGTTCCCTGCGTAACCCGCCTGCACCCGCGATATCAAATCCATGGCTACCGGCGTAAACGATGCCATCCACGTGCACGCGGCCGCGAACATCATCCAAATCGCGTCCACTGAGGATAGCGACCGGCACACGTGCGACAAGCGCTCGCAGCGTCTCTCGCATTGATTCCGAAAGCCAGGCGTTCTCCGGACGACTAACAATGGGCGTGAGCGTGCCATCGTAGTCGAGAAAAACGGCTAACCGATCACCGCTTCGCGCGATCTCTTCAATGTTCTCGAGCGCCGATGGAATCATGTTAACGAAAGGAGTTAAAAGAGTTACAATGGTTACATAGGTTACACCGCCACAATGCAATCAGCTCCATCCATTGTAACCATGTAACTCTTTAACCTTGTAACATTCTCTTTCAATGAACCGCCTGATCGTTGTTTCCAATCGATTGCCATTCGCGCTCGATTCGGCAGGCGAGGATCTTTGGACGGTCACACCTGCCGTCGGCGGACTTGTTTCCGCAGTTGAACCGGTGCTGCGCGAGCGGGGAGGGACGTGGATTGGTTGGCCGGGACTCGCCGGCAAAATTCCACAAGGGCCGCTGACCGAAGCGACCCGCGACGCCGGTTACAATGTCGTTCCGGTGGCCCTGAGTGAGAGCGAGCGGGATGAATTCTACTACGGTTACTCCAACGAGGTGATCTGGCCGCTGTTTCACGATCTGCAAAATTTTTGCAATTTCGAACCGGCATACTGGCAGGCTTATAAACAAGTGAACGAGCGGTATGCGGACGCGATCAACCGCAACGCACGACCGGGCGATTTTATTTGGGTCCACGATTATCACCTGATGTACGTTGCCCAGGCATTGCGGGAACGGAGCACTTCACAAAACCTCTCAGCATTAACATTTTTCCTGCACATTCCTTTTCCGCCGTACGACATTTTTTCCAAGCTGCCACAACAACGGCGTCTCCTGGATGCACTGCTCCAGTTCGATCTGCTCGGGTTCCAGACCCGGCGTGACGTACGCAACTTTCTTCAGTGCGTGCGACGCATTATACCGGACACGAAAGTTCTTTCCCGCGGCGAGACGCATGTGATCCGATTCGAAAAGCGAAAAATTCGTGTCGGACATTTTCCGATCGGCATCGATTTCGACTCGTTCGAAAAGGGCGCAAAATCTGAAGAGGTAACGCAAAGGTCGCAAGAGTTGCGCGCCAGTTTTCCCCATTGTCAGCTGATGCTGGGTTCGGACCGGTTGGATTACAGCAAGGGTATTCCGGAACGCCTCCGCGCATTTCGCAATGCGCTCGAGCGATATCCGGAGATGCGCGGCCACATGGTGCTGATCCAGATCGTCGTGCCAAGCCGGGTGGATATTCCACGGTACCACGAATTCAAAGGACGCATCGACCGTCTCGTAGGCGACATCAACGGCCGTTTCTCAACAAATACGTGGACTCCAGTCCAATATCATTTCCGCGGGCTTCATCGTGAAGATCTTCTCGCGCACTATCGCGCATGCGATATTGCGTTTATTACACCGCTAAAAGACGGAATGAATCTCGTCGCAAAAGAATATTGCGCCTGCCGCACCGACGAGGATGGCGCGCTGATTCTAAGCCAGTTCGCCGGCGCGGCCGAGCAGCTCAAGCCAGATGCGCTGCTTGTGAATCCATACGATGTCGAGCAAATGGCTGACACGATTTTGACAGCCTTCCGCATGAGCCAGGGAGAGCGCAGCGCCCGGATGAAACGCATGAGACGAATCGTTCGGAAGGAGAACGTTTTCTGGTGGCTCGATTCATTCCTTGCCGCCGGATCGCAGTTGGCAAGAACGCCTCCGCGTCGGCAGCGAAGTCGTTAGGAGATAAATTCTCTTAATGTGACTGGATATGCAGGACCAGGAACTAATTCGTGGTAAATATTCTGTCACTGCCGTATCTGGTACCGCGGATATTGGTGGCGACGATGCGGAAATGATAGGTGGTGCCCGCGCTCAAGCCTGAAATATTCGCGAAGATATTCTGATAATTGTTCCCAGTCTTTGTCTGGTTAGGCGTTCTGGACCCGTAGCCGATGGTCCTTCCATATTGAAAATACACGGTGGTGCTCAATCCGTGGGGATTTACTGTCCCGTTGAGTCTGGCTGAAGAGCTTGTGATCGCGGTTGCGGGATTGGTGATGGCTACCGGAAGCCCGGTTGGGCTAAGTGTAGTCACACTTACAACGTTCGAATTGCCACTCGTGCCGAAACCGTTACGTGCCCGTACCTGATAGTAGTACCTGGTGTTTGCGCTTAAGCCGGAAACACTGCGGCTAAGCGCGTTGCCGACGTCGAGATTTTGATAGCCTGGCACGTAATTGGTAAACGAATTGTTGGTGGCTACATCCAGCCGATAACCGGTTGCGCCATTCACGCTCCTCCAATTGGCCCTGAAACTATAACTGGCCACAAACGTCGCCGGATTCGCTATTGGCGGCGACGGCGCGCCTGCATATATGAACGGTCGTATCTGGGGATAGAAGTTGGCGAACTTGCTGTAATTGGCCCACGGATTGTTGCACGTGGGCGTAACAGGCCCGCAACTTAAAACGCCGACAAGTTTCTGGCTATTCGAAGCGAAAAGGCCGGACCCACTGGATCCAGGCTCGGCTGTTCCGGTCGCCCAGCCAATTCCATAACCGTCGACGAGGTTCAGGCAACTAGCATTCGTACTCATAATGCTGCCAGTGGACCTGCGTAAGTATGAAGGGACGCTTGGCGGAATGTACCCGTCCGGATGGTGAAGGCCGAAAACGCCAGTGCCTGCTGATTGCACAGCGGAGGTCCATCCGGAATACACCGCCCCGCCGGGAGCGTTATTCAGTAGTCGTAGCAGCGAAAAATCATTCGACCCTTGCGTCGCAAGAAGATTGGCGCCCGGTGGTGAATGCACCCAGCTTCGCAAAACGCCGCTGTTACAACTGGTCGTTTGATAAAACCAGTAAACTTCCACGGTTTGAGCGACTGCCTGAGTTGGAACGCAATGGTTCGCCGTCAGGAAATAGGGAGTGTTATCTTCGGCAAGATCGTTCAGTAGTGTACCGGTGCAGACCCGCGCTCCATTATTGTTGAGAACAACCCTGCCAACGGCGTTCTTCTCGTCACCGGCGTAACACGACGCATCATGTTCGCAGCCCAAAACGTCGGGTTCATCGGGTCGGGATCGCCAATCTAGCTCCGCAAAAATATGCGATATCTCAAAAATTTCGAATCCCTTTCCCTTCTCATCCGGCCTCGTATGGAACTCGATAACGACCGTGTCTCCGTTGACAGTACCAGACCAAAATTCTCCGCTATCCCACGGACCGTTGTGTGTGTACGGACCAAAGACAATGCTATCGGCACCCGCGCCATACACGTACACCTCCTCGCCGTCACTAACCGCAAAGTTTCGGAAATGTACACTTACGCCAGAAGCCCCGGAGCTCTTGATGATCAGTACACTTAGCTCAGAGCCATCTGGATTAACGAACTTTTGAGCTCGCGTGTTCGATGAGAGTTCAACGCTTCTGTTGACTCCGATTTGGTTCGGCTCCAGCACAAACGAACGAACATCTAACCGTTCCAGATTTACGCTAGGTTGGTTCAGATCTATCTGCGCTCCGTACCGTGCACTGGGTAGATCGATGTCAGCGCGAGTACGCATGCCTGCGTTGTCGCTGTTGGTCGAGATCATGCTGGGCACTGTTTCTTCGGGCTCAGTCTGAGGGTTGCCGCTCGGTGAGGTATTAGGCAACGCAAACAGCATGGCCACTGATGCTGCCAAGAGGAGAACGAACGCGATTAAGCTCCTGATTTTCGTTTTCATCGGACGCTACGATCCGTCATAGTTTTTCTCCCTAAATTCCGAAGCTAAGTTTTGAAAAATCGTTTGGAAATATTATGCGGCGATAAACCTTGTGTTCTGCGAGCGAGCCATTCGCTCAGGGGCTTACGTGCGGAAATAGGATCATGTGAATCTTTCTGGGGAGCTGCCTAAATGACTTGGCGCGGCGGCGAAGTTGCTTCCCAGTCCCAATGGTGTCAATGACAAATCTTTGCTGCAAGATTCACACCCTTTTGCCAGTCAAGCGCTAACGTGCGCGAAATACAAAAATCATTGAATCAGCGCGTCTGTGTCCGCGCGGTGTCAGTGGTTCAATACTTGGAGGTCCTCACCCCAAACCGGCTCCTCCAGTTGCAACGCCGAGTCGTTCAACTCGGTACGATTAAATTTCTCGTATTCCGCTGAAACATCCGGCCACGGCCGCAAACGCACCTTAATGCGCTCGCCTGGGCGCAATCTCGCTGCCGACGTCCACACATTGTCGCGCATGCTCCACGAATAAACGACAGCCTGTGAGTGCGATGCCGCTTCGCCGCGCGAATCCTCGGACACAACGTCAACCAAATGCAACGCCTCGATGTGATCCTTGTATGGCACGGTGCCCGGCCGCGGCACAGGCGAAATGGTTTCGACCGTTCCGCTGACCGTGATTTCCTCGCCGGGCTTCAAACTCAAAAAGCCGGAAGGTTTCGCTTCACCCAGTTTGAGATCGAGAAGTTTCCAATTCCCAAACGACAACTCGCGCGTTGCGAATTCCCAGATCACCAGTTTTTTTCCGGCCAGCCGGTCGCGCCCATGCGCGAGCTCGTTGCTCAAGATTTCGCGCGTGGCGAACGACGCGTCGCTGTTTCGCAGAATGCAGTCAATCGGCCGACGCAACGCGAAGCTCAGATGCTCGGCGAATCCAGCCGATTCACCCCAGCCCATCGCTTCGAACGAAAAAATATTTGAAAAACTGTCGCCGAGCAGGAGCACATCGGCCTCCTTGGTTGGCCGCCACAACCCGTTGCCATTGACGACTTGCCGGATCGTGACTTTGTCCGCCGGAAAAAATTTCTCAGCTCGCGATAACTTCAACATCGCGGCGATATCGCCGCGCGCGACGATTTCCTTTTCGATAATCGACGCCGATAATGATCCTGTTGCCGCTGGCAATTGGAGAAAATCTGCCAGTCGTTCCGTAACAAACTCCATCGTCGCGGGCCGCCAATGCGTGTCGGTATCGAGATAAAGAGGCCGAGTTGTTCCTCGCTCCATCAAAGACGGAGCGGGATCGAACACGCGTACTTTCTCCTGTTTGAGACGGGCGATGAATTCGTTGAAAGACGGATTTGGTAAACCGCCCCTTGCCACAGCCCGATTGCCGTTAGACACGGCGAGCATTTCACCTTCGACACTTGGTTTCACCCATACCGGCAGAAGCACCAGATCGATCCCCCGTGCAGCAAGCTGATTGCGAAAATCGACAATCGCTTTAATCGGATCGGGTTGGACACGGCTGGTCTGCAAACGGTGCCTCATCCGCGCTGGATCGAGAAACGGGGGCCCGATCACGTGATCGACATCGGCGCGATAGAACAGCCAGGGATCGTGACCCAAATAAACCTGCTCGTTGCCGGCACCCAGCAGAACAGTGAGCAGATATTGCACGCGCGGGAGGAGCCATTGCGAGACTAACGATTCGTTTTCCAACGAGCGTTCGACGCGTTTCAGATCTTCAGCATGAGGCACCCACGGCAACGATTTGAAGATGGAAACCATTGGCAAGCGGCTGATCGACCCCGCCGCACGAAATTCGCCAACAAGCTGAATCACCGGAACAGCGAGAATCGTTAATAAGAATAGGGCAATAAGTGCTTGCCGCGTTCCGGGTGTAAATTTCGTGTTCTTTAACGCCAAATCGGCTTCCTCTTCGCGCGGAAGTTTCCGATGCGCCGCACTCGGAGTCGGATCGGCGTATCTCGGCAACGAATATTTAGGCAGCGGTGCGTGAGTCGTTGCTTGAGTCGTTGGCATATTTAACGCGCTAGAAAATGAAATAGATAAAGGGGTTGTATTCCTGGGTGGCCAGGACGATCAGCGCGAGCCAACCGAGCGCGAAACAAGTCGCAGTCTTCGGCCAGGTCATCTCCTGGCTCCAATCCCAGGTCTGTCTCCCAAACCAGACAACGATTCCCGCGACGAGAATCGACAAAACGTAATAGGGCTTGAAGATCAGGCCCCCAATCAGCGACGCATTCGGAAACGGCTGATGGAGGTGAAACATCGCGCCAAGATATTGGACGGCGCCGTGTAACGTTCCGCCGCGGAAGAACACCCAACCGATCGTCACGATCAAAAACGTTAAGGCGATTCGTACTAACTTGGGCAGGTTATGATAAACGCCTTTGCGACCCTGGCTGCGTTCAAATGCGAGCATCCCTCCATGTAGTCCGCCCCAGATCACAAAGTTCCATGATGCGCCGTGCCATAGTCCGCCGATAAGCATCGTGATGGTGAGATTCGCGTATGTGCGTGGCAGGGTGCCCTGGTTGCCGCCTATCGGAATGTAGAGATATTCGCGCAGCCACGTTGAAAGCGAGATGTGCCAGCGCCGCCAGAAATCGGTGATCGATTGCGCGAGATACGGCGAATCAAAATTTTTCGCGAAAACGAATCCGAACATCAGCCCGAGTCCGATCGCCATGTCGGAGTAACCGCTGAAATCGAAATAAATCTGGAACGAGTACGCGATCGATCCAAACCACGCGTCGAGCGTTTGAATCGAGCCGGCATCGAATGCGGTGTCCGCGATTTTACCGCAAGGATTCGCCAGCAAAACCTTTTTTGCCACGCCCATCATGAAAAACGCGACGCCGCGCGCGAATTTATCGGACGTAAGCCGGCGATTTTTGAGTTGATCAGCGAGAAACGAGAACTTCAGAATCGGACCGGCAACAAGGTGCGGGAACATTGAGACGAAACAGGAGAAATCGATAAAGTTGGCCATCGCCTCGGCGTTGCCGCGATAGACATCGATCGTGTAGCTGAGCGCTTGAAACGTGTAAAAACTGATGCCGAGCGGCAGCACCACGCGAAAAAACGTATTCAGCTGCGTGCCTTCCAATCCGAGGCTTTGCACCAGCGAGTTGTAGGTATCGATGCCGAAGTTGAAGTATTTGAAAAAACCCAGGACAACGAGATTGCAGACAATCGAGATCGTGATTGCCGTTCGCCGGACGCGCGTCTTGCGCTGCTCGGGCTCGACCAGTTTTACCGGCTGACCCCAGACTCGCCAGACTTGCCAGGTGTTATGCGCGATGACAAGGCTCATGAGCCAATCGATAAACGTCGTGCCGAACATGAGCACCATGAACCTCGGCTCGGCCCAGCCGTAAAATGTGTATCCGGCAACGATCAACCAGGCATTGCGCCAGCGTTGCCGGGCGCGAAACAGCGCGTAATACACCAGCAGCGCGAACGGGAGAAAATAATAGATGAAAATGTGAGAGCTAAATACCACGCTTGATATTTGGTGCTTTTTTCGGCAACACGGTTATAGAAAGGCCTTCTGTTGAAGTCGATGCGAATCTTAGCAGGCATCCGCGAACTCGTGCGGGCCGTCCTACTGCCAGGGCTTTGGAGTGCGGCGACATGCCGCCGCTTTGAAAGCGCGGACACGTCCACGCACTCCAGAGGTTCGCGATCGAGAAATAACATCATTGCCTATACGACGATCTCAGGGTTAACACTGCTGAGCACCGTTAGCGCTGCGGACTTGGGTTCGCTGTCCAATTCGCAACAGAAATTCGTTGACGAACTCGCGGTCAAATTACGCTCAGCTGAAAGTGCACACGCGGCGGTAATCCCCGGCGTGGACGGCTGGTTTTTTCTTTCCAGCGATATTCGATTTCTCACAGTCGGCCAATTCTGGGGCGCTGACGCAGCAAAAGTCAGCCGGGCACATAAACCCGAATCGGCTGATCCGATTCCGGCGATTGTGGACGTTCGCGAGCAGCTAAAAAAACGCGGGATCGACCTGATACTGATGCCGGTCCCGCCAAAGCCAGCGATTTATCCGGACAAAATCTTGCCTGATGTCGATCTCCACGGCGAAACCGCCGCGCCGTATCTTACGCGATTTTATGACGAGCTACGGAAGCGAGAAATCGATGTCGTCGATCTTGCACCAATTTTCCTCCAAAACCGCACAGGTGAGCACAGCCCGGTGTATTGCAAGACCGATACGCACTGGTCTGGCCTTGGGTGTGTTTTAGCGGCACAAACGATCAAAGATAAAATTCACGAGAAACTCGCCGGGCAACCGCAAAAAAATTACGCAGCAGAATGGAAAGAGATCACGATCAAAGGCGACCTTGGCGATCTTACAGGGCCTGATGCAAAGAAGTTCGAACCGGAAAAGATCGCAGTTCGAACAATCAGTGACAAAGAAACGGGCGCCGCAGTAAGTCCCGATCCAAACAGCCCGTTATTGATCATCGGCGACAGCCATACGCTCGTGTTTCACGATTTTCTCGCGGAGAAATCAGGTCTGCTTGATCAAGTTGCGTACGAAATTGGCTTCGCGCCTGATTTGATCGGCACGCGTGGCTCCGGGTCGACTTCGGTCCGGATCAGTCTCTATCGGCGCGCGCGGAAAGATCCCGGTTTTCTTGCTAAGAAAAAAGTGATCGTCTGGTGTTTCGCCGCGCGCGAATTCACGGAGTCCGACCAGGGCTGGGACAAAGTGCCCGTAGGTCAGTGAGCATGCCAACGTCCAAGACTCAGCGATCACCGCGCAACATTGAACGAGCCGCTTTACTGAAAGTCGAAGCTTCGATGTTGAACATTGGCCTATTTTCGAAGCGGCTGGCCATCGCGGCAATTGCTTCAACCATCGCTATTTCTTCAGTTGCTCAAAACACTCCGGGTCCGGCTGATCAACCACGCGATCTCACAGTGTTGATACTCGGGGACTCACTCGGGTTGTGCGGATTCAGCAAACGACTCGACCAAAAATTTCGCGCCGATCCCCGGGTGAAATCGGTTTTCACCTATTGCACATGCGGCACGAACCCGCTGAGCTGGTTGAAAGAGAAACCATTCGCGCATATTCAGACGCATTGCGGTTACTGGAGCATCGAATCAAAGTCGGATTCGCATGGCATCAAGGAACAGCGCGATACTTACGGAGAACCGAGCGGCCATCGGCCGACATCACACACAGTTCCAAAACTGGATGACCTCCTCGCCACGATCCAGCCGGATATACTCGTTATGCAAACTGGTTCCAATCTGTTCGGTTTGTTTTCTGGCCGCGAAAAGGCAAAGACCGATCGTGACGGGCCAATGTTGCGAAAATACATGGTGCCATTCGTCAAGAAAGCGATTACGCCGCCGTCGAAATTGCGAAAAATTTACTGGATCGCGCCACCGATTTCCGGCCGCGTGTCAGGCGAAGTTCAGGAGTTCGTCTTCGGTCAAACGCAGAAAGGCATCGGCAGCGTAACTGATGTGATCGATAGTCGTAAACTGATCTCGTATCCCTACAAACACATGGAGCCGGATAAAGAGCATTTCATCGGCGAAGACATGAACAGGTGGGCGGACAAAGTGTGGGGCGAAATCGACCGAGATCTCTCGGCGCATTCCTGGTCGGATGTGCGGCCGCTCAGTGAATCAATCGCCAAACTTGCGCCCGTCGCCGCGCCGAGCGCAACGCCCGCGGCGGCGTCGTTGGTCGTAAAGGCGAAACTCGTTTCCAAAACGAATCCGATTAAGAAGGAGGAATTGTTACCGTATCAGGAATTTCTAGTCGGATTCGTCTATGATGTGGAAAAAGTGACCGCAGGAGAATACGGCGAAAAACAAATCCTGGTGATGCATCCGGCCTACATCGGGCTGCAGCCACAATCACTCGACAAATTTCGAATCGGCAAGAGCTACGAGCTTCAGTTGCGCCCTATGGACGGCTCACTCTGGAGTACAATAAAGTCTAAAGACGATTCCGGCCGGATCGAACTCGAACCATACATTCGCGTCCAAGATGAAGCGCGATACCCCAAGAGCGGGCGATAAAAAAAGTTGGTCGCCAATGATTCGAACGATTTCATTTTCGGTCGGCTTGCTGGTCATCATCGGCTCCCTCGTCCTGGCCAATAAGTTCCAGAAGCCGCGGAAGCTGTCCCCTCCTCCGCCACCACCCAAAGTGCTGATGATTGGCGATTCGCTATCTGTAGGCGGCTTTGGCGAAGCGGTGCGTGAACATCTTGAACAGGAATTTGGGCGCCAGAACGTGGCTTTTTTTGCGTCGTGTGGGTCCTCACCGGAGAGTTGGTTGCAAGATGAAAGAGTATTTCATACACGGTGCGGCTACCGCGAGAAGACGCCCACAACCGATGTTTATGCCGATTATCACAAAGGCAAAAAGCCGCCAACCATGGCCACGCCGAAGCTCGAGACACTGATCGAGCGATACAAACCGACAATCGTCATTGTCCAGTTAGGCACAAATTGGATGGATCAAACATTGTCCGACGATTACATCCGCCATGTCCTCGCGCGATTTGTTGGCGCGGTGCACGGCGACAGCACACGAAGATTGATCTGGATCGGCCCGCCGGATTCGTCGCGGTTCTCAAAAGTACAGAATCGGATCTACCGGCTGATCCAGCAATCGCTGCCACGAGGTGATCCAGTGATCGATTCACGTCGATTCACGCGTTACGTCTTGGGGAAAACTGGTGGCGACGGGATTCATTACAATCGCGAATCAGGAGAGGCGTGGGCAAAGCCGGTGAACGCCACCATTGATCAAATTCTCGCCGCTGACATTGCGGTGCGCCGCAAACTGGTCAGCAATCGTTAGGCACAGGCGAACATCGATTGGTTAGATGCTGCGCTCGAACTACGGCCACTTACTGGCCCAAATCGTATACTTCTACAAGAGCAACCCCGGTGGTGTTGTTCACACCGCGGAGGATAGCGGTGTAGTTCCCTGCCGGTAGATCCGCGATGATTGCTGACTCCAACGGGTTCCCCGGAGCGTGGCCGCTTTGACGAATCTCGACACGCTGGTCGCTAGTGATAATCCCACCGATAATCGTTAACTGCCAGTTATCGTTAGAGGCAATTAGAGCCCCAGTGGCATTGTACAACTCCAATGTCGGATTAGCCAAGGCATTAGGAACGTTAAACGGAGGTGCACCGAGCTCGGGACCTATGGCGCGAATAATCACCCTCTTTGGTTGCGCTCCTTGAACAATGAACCCTCCGATCATCACGTTGTCGCCAGTCTGCACAAAGGAGCGCGTACTAATGTTGCCTAGAGTTGAGTTAGCGTCAGGATTCAAATCGTACGCTTCCACGAGAGCAACGCCGGTCGTGTTGCTTACACCGCG
>Ga0207701_10002007_pt1 | contig 21118 bp, 23 predicted proteins | sample KBSSwiSSwithPhiX_FD_184294 | JGI IMG/M metagenome (GOLD analysis project Ga0207701, IMG submission 184294) | Switchgrass rhizosphere bulk soil microbial communities from Kellogg Biological Station, Michigan, USA, with PhiX - S5 (SPAdes) (version 2) | ecosystem: Environmental > Terrestrial >... | reverse complement strand
CTTATAATTATTGGTGGCGGTAAAAGTGAGTTCTTGCATTTCCCAGACATGCACCGCTTTTTGTGCGCTGACCATGAATGGCAGGAAAATACAAAATGTAATTATCAGCAGTTGGTATATAAATCGCATAGGGAGTTATTATTATTATTAATTCACTTCACCATTTAATGTTATTGGCTGGGTAGATACGCTGCTGCGTATTTCAATTTTAATATTATTTCCATCAAAATAACAAACCATTGTTTCCGTATGCGGGCTTTCAATATATCTTAATATCATTTCGAGCTTATTATCATCTCTCCAGTTATATTCTCCGGCTACTTTGAAAGGGGGTAATCCTTCCAGGTTATTTTTTGCGCCTGATACTAAATAGGGCCCCTTTTTAGTTGTTTCCCCTTCATTCCACTTACGGGGGCCAAATGTGATATCATATGCTTCCGTATCAGATTTAATATTGAGGGTACACAGATCATTATCAAAATGAAATGAAACATGCTGGATACCTTTATCGTTCGGCTGAATAGAAAAATTTTTCCCTTCTATATCCGCGATCATATCTGATGTGTTGCTGTTGCCGGGAATTGGCAATGCAAGTGTTTTCAGTTGCAGATTTAACACCTGGACGAGGCTGTCGATCGGTTTCTGTTTTTTCTTCTTCATCGCAGGCAACAAAAATTTCCATACAGCATTCAATTCATCCTGCATGTCTGGTGTTTCAGAAGTAATGGCGATAACTGCATCCTGGTCAGGCATAATTATGCAAAACTGACCATATGCACCATCACCGCGGTATGCATTGTTTCTGCATCGCCACATCTGGTAGCAATATCCCTGCTCCCAATCGCTTGAATCTTTTTTATCCTTTGGCAGATCGGGGTGTTGAATAATTTTAACAGAAGATGCTTCCTTTACCCATTTTTTCGGGAGTATTCTTTTACGCTTCCATTTTCCTTTTTGTAAAAAAAGCTGGCCGAATTTAGCGATGTCCTCGGTCTTTACCCTTAATCCCCATCCTCCAACATTATTTCCCTGCGGATCGGTTTCCCAATCTGCATTCTCAATTCCTAAAGGTTCGAATAATCTTGGTGTGAGATAATCGTATACTTTCTCGCCCGTTACTTTCTGCACAATAGCAGAAAGCATGAAGGTAGCCGTTGAATTATATAAGAATCTGGTTCCCGGTTTATTTTGAATGGGCAATGCCAAAAAAGAACGCACCCAGTTGGTGTCTCCCACAACTTTAGATGTTGGGTCGGGTTCTTGTCCTACTGACATAGTAAGAAGATCCTTCACGGTGAGGCTCTGCAGGTAATCACTGATGGTATCAGGAAGCTGGTCAGGGAAAAATGAAATAACCTTATCAGTTACTTTTAATTTTTTTTGTTTTACAGCATATCCAACCGCTGTTGCGGTAAAACTTTTACTTAATGAATACAGCGTGTGCTTAAGATCTGCGCGGTAAGGGTTCCACCATCCTTCAGCGATCACTTTGCCATGCCGCACCATCATGAAACTGTGAAATTCATTTTTATTTCTTACCGCGGAATCGAGAAAGTCGATGATAGCCTGTGATGAAACGCCCTGTGCTTCCGGTGTGCTGCGTGGTAATGAATATTGAGAATGAACCTGGTCGAATAATAATAAAAAGAAAAAAGCCGCCGCAAACGTTAATTTCTTTATGAACATTTTATGAGTGGGATTTAAGCAATTAATTATCGGTTATTAAATCTACATTTTAAACCACAAATATCTCTTTTTTGATTAGGTAATACCCTGATTATTAAAGAAAAAGATTGGCATGGTTATTTTACTCAATATCGTCCCCAACTGCCCTTCACTTTTAACAACTATGTAAATTAAAACAATCGATTATGAAAAAAATTCTTGGTTTGGCAATTGTATCTATGGCGATATTCGCCTGTAATGATAATCAAACTCCCAGTATCAATGATGATACAAGAGATACCAGTTCAACTGTAATAGAAACTCCTCCACCTCCTTCAGCTGTTGCTTATGTTCCTGCTGATGGTGATGTAAGCTATAGGGATCATAAATTAATGGTAATGAAAAACGGTGAGTGGGTGGAAGCTAAAGAAGATGTAAAGCTGGATAACGGTGTTGTGATTTATCGCAATGGTAAAGTAAAAAAAGATGGCAAAGAAGTTGAAATTGAAGACGGTTATATCGTAAATAAGGAAGGCAATTTCTTCGACAAGGCAGGTAATGCTATTGAAAACGCATGGGATGATACTAAAGAAGGAGTAAAAAAGGCAGGTAATGAAATAGAAAAAGGTGCGAAGAAAGTAGGTGACAAGGCAGAAGATGCAGTGGATGATGACCATAACGATGATAAAAAATAATAACCGTTAACCGCTAAAGTAGAAGGCCGGACCTGTACAGGTTCGGCTTTTTTATTGTAATTTGATCTGTTATGAAAAAAATTCAACTCCTTCTAATCTTCACCATTGCTTTATGTAGTTTTTCCTTTTCTCAAACAGAGAGGATCAATGTGAAAGCCGGCTACGACCAATGGGAAAATTTCATGAAGGCCATTTACCTGTATCCTTCTTTTAAAGAAGGAATGGTTGATTTTAAAAACGGAAAGCGTTTCGTGCGCCCGATGAACTATAATAGAATAGCCGGCACCGTCGAGTTCATTTCTGAAAAAAGCGATACTATGGCTTTCGCAGATGAAGCATCAATCCTGCATGTGAATATCGGCGACGACATATTTACTTTCAATCCGCTTTGCATGAAATTTTTGTCATCAAAGAAAGTAAAGTTGTATGTATATGAAAAGATGAAGATCGGTGACAATCAGAAGATAGGAGCGATGGGAATTCCTAATTCAGGAAGTGCCATTGAGACGGTTAACAAGATAGAATCGAGCCAGCAAACATACAACCTGGATATGAATGAAGTGGTGATACTCAGTAAATCAACTTCATATTATATTCAAACATCCACCAGCGAAATTCTCCCCGCCACCAAAAAAAATATATTGAACATGTTTCCTGAAAATGAAGATGCAGTGAAACAATTCATCAAGACAAAAAATATTTCATTCAACAAATCGGAGGATCTTATTGAGCTTGTCAAATTTCTCGATGATTTAAATTAAAAGAGTCCCAGGTTAAAACAAGGGCTGCTATTATTAATCATTATATACGCCATATGAAACAGATCATTGCTTTTGCTTTTCCCTTCCTGATCACAGTCGTTGCAAACGGACAAACATTAATTGCAGGCAATAATTTTTTCGAGGATTTCAACGACAAAGTATCAGCCAATTTCAGGGAAGGTTCAACCGGAACAAAAGCAGATTTTAAAATAAATATGGGTGTCGCTTCGAAAAAGGAACCCACTGCCAGGATCCTTTCATTTAAAATCGACCCGCAGGATAGTGCAGGCGCTGGTCGTGGCCCTGAGATCATCTCAAATAATTTTACTCACTTCGGAACATACTCATCCAGGTTAAAAGTTCCCGATGTAAAAAATGTTCAGCCCAATGTTGGTGCTGTTGTTGGTTATTTTACTTATTACATGGACAGCATTTATGGGCTCAGTGAAATTGATTTTGAATGGCTCATCGCGGACCCTGCAATAATTTATATAGGTACCTGGACAGGTCCGAGAGGAAAACTGAAAAGAATCGGCAGAACAATCAATCTTGCAAAAGGGATCATTTACAACACCGGTTACAAAGAGGGGCATGGTGGTGAAAGCACTCCTTTAACAGGAATGCAGAATCAGCCTGAATCCATTCCCATAATTGCCGGATACGATGCTTCATCTGCATTTTATACTTATGGATTCGACTGGTTCCCTGATAGGATTACATGGTGGATGATTGATCCGGCAACCAACAAAAAAATTATTTTATGGGATTACCAGGGATCGCTGGTAGGTATCCCGCAAAACGCTACTTACTACAGGATGAATTTCTGGCATACGGATGCGTGGTCGGTTCAAACGAATCCGCTTTCCATCGAAAAGCCACTTCAACCTTATGAGCTGGAAGTAGACTGGATGTCGTACGACCCGCTTAAGAAGTAGAAAACCGATGATATTGATTAAATTACTGATCAGGAAACGATAACGAGAATAGTTCCCGATTCCCGATTGTTCGATTCCCGTTTGTCCTTTCGATTGGTTTACAGAAGATTTTCATCCCCTAAATCGCCTGCCATGCAATTTATTATTGTGCTGTTCTTATCAGCCATTCTGTTTTTCGCATGTAAACAGGAACAACAACACGGCTCTCCGGAACATGTAAAAAAAGTTACCGCTTCGATTGATGACGCCAGGTTGATCAATGCTGATAGTACACCTGGTGACTGGCTCTCCAATGGAAAAAATTACGCTGAAAACAGATACAGCACGCTTGAACAGATCAATAAGGATAACATTAAAGATCTTGGACTCGCATGGAGTTATAATCTTGAAACTAATAAAGGCCTTGAGGCTACGCCATTAGTTATTGATGGCATTATGTATTTATCCGGACCATGGAGTGTATTGTTTGCCATAAATGCAGTAACGGGACAACTCCTATGGAAATATGATCCCCATGTTCCCGGCAAATACATGGAGATAGCGTGTTGTGATGTGGTGAACAGGGGTGTTGCACTTTATAAGGGTAAGGTGTATGCAGGCACACTTGATGGAAGACTTATTGCCCTGGATGCTACAAATGGAAAACCGGTATGGCAGGTTTTAACTGTTGATACAACCAAACCATATTCTATAACCGGAGCCCCGAGGATAGTAGATGGAAAAGTTATTATAGGAAATGGTGGAGCAGAGTTAGGAGTGCGTGGATATATCACTGCATATGATGCCGAAACCGGCAAACAGTCATGGCGATTTTATACCGTGCCCGGTGATCCTTCCAAAGAATTTGAATCGGAAGAAATGAAGATGGCAGTTAAAACATGGGATGGTGACTGGTGGAAATATGGAGGTGGTGGTACGGTATGGGACGCGATGACATATGATCCGCAATTAAAAATGCTTTATATAGGTACAGGAAACGGTGCTCCCTGGAACAGGAAATTCAGGAGTCCTGGTGGCGGAGATAATTTATTTCTTTCATCAATCATTGCTATTGATCCGCGGAATGGCAAAATGTTGTGGTATTATCAAACCACTCCCGGCGATACATGGGATTTCACGGCTACCCAGCCGATGGTACTTGCTGATCTGATGATCAATGGCGTGATGAGAAAAGTACTGATGCAGGCACCGAAGAATGGAATCTTCTATGTGATCGATCGTACTAATGGAAAATTGATATCCGGGAAACCTTACACTTTTATTAACTGGGCTACAGGTATAGACAGTGTAACGGGAAGACCGGTTGAAACTGATTTCAACAGGTACACGAATCAGAATGTTGAGATTTTTCCAGGTCCGTTAGGCGCGCACAACTGGCAGCCGATGGCGTTCAACCTGAAAACACAACTGATGTATCTGCCGGTACGTGATCTATCTATGATGTATGGCAATAACCCACAATGGAAATATAACCATGTTGCCGGAGTATTTGCTTCCGGTAATGGCTGGAATACCGGAATAGGAATGGACAACGCCGTTAAGACCCGCAAAGAATTAAATGCACCGGCCTTCAGTGAGAGGCTGGTGGCATGGGATCCGGTTCAACAAAAAGAAGCCTGGAGTTTTCCACACAAGCAGTTATGGAACGGCGGGGTGCTTACTACATCCGGAGGATTGGTATTTGAAGGAACAGCTGATGGAAAATTTATGGCATTCGATGCGACGGATGGAAAGGTGGTTTGGGAGAAAAACCTTGGTACCGGTATTATTGCCGCGCCTGTTTCTTACCAGGTAAACGATACGCAATACATTTCAATAGCCGTAGGATGGGGCGGAGCATTTGGAAAGGATGGAAAAAATACTGCACAAATAAACCCCGGCACAGTTTATACATTTGCGCTCAACAGGAAAACAGAGATGCCTGTATATCCTAAAGCACCCGAACGCAAGTTGATTAATATGCCCGTGTCAGCAACTGCGGACCAACTCAGCCACGGAGGTTTACAATACTTACAGTTTTGTAGTGTTTGTCATGGTGACCTTACATCGGAGGGCGGTGTTATACCCGGACTTGCTTTCTCGAGCGAGGCAACGCATAAAAATATAAAAAGAATAGTGCTTGAAGGATTACTTTATGATAAAGGCATGCCGAATTTTTCGGGCAGGCTGAAAGAAAGCGACGTAAGTGATATTCAGAATTATATTTTTTACTCCGCGAAAAATATCGCAAAGGAAAAAGAAGCACAGGCGACTACAGTTGGTAAGATCCACAGTAAGTCTACCCAATAATATTGTTAAGAGCCTCCTCAGTTGTTTGCCTGGTTCTTCATAACGGTTCCTTTTTTTACGGTGAAGTTTGCTACAATAGCAACACTAAAGCCGCGTGGCAGACGGTGAACACCTGCAATGGAACGTGTATGCTTTCCTTTATCGCCAAGCACCTGCAGAAAAAGATCAGAAGCTCCGTTAGCAACAGCAGGGGCTTCATCCCAGGTTTCTGAGCATTGGTACATGATGTCCACATGGTTTAATCCGACAAGGTCATCATCCTTCAGATAATGCTGAACCTGTTTCAGTACATTGATCGCGCAAATTCTTGCCGCCTTGTAACCATCTTCTGTAGTAATATCCTTTCCAAGTGTTCCGCGATAAAGAAAATTCTTTTGCTGGATTGGTAATTGAATGGCTACAGTGGCCATGGTACCCCTTACGTTTAATGCTATGTATGAGCCCCCGGGTTTTGGTATATCATTTACATCCGTTCCTATATCCAGTAATTTTTGCAGTATCGACATGATGGAAATTTTGAATTATTTGTTTTCGAAAATGCCGAGCCACCTTTGTGCGTTTTTGTTATAAATTTTTTCGATAACATCTTTGGGAAGTTTTAATCCAGAGAAACTTCCATCAAATTGAGATGATGTCATTTTTTCATCTGAAGTGAAAAATTTCCAGTCGTTTATCCAGGTTTCATGTGTTTCCTTCCTTACGTTGTCAGGATTTGATTTTTCACCAACCACCAGGTCGGTAGCATACAACAGGCGGTCACTGTATTTGATAAGAAAATCATGCACCTTTTGCCAATTGTCTCTTGCCTGTACTTCGAGGTGATCAATACGCGCAGCCATGTCTACAGCCATATTGGGAAATCTGTCGAGCCGTGCGGCTAAAGAATCCACATCGTATTCCAGGCTTCCGAGATGTGCGCCGACAAATTTAAGATTGGGATGCTTGGCGAGCATGTTGTCTCTCGCTCTGATCTGGTCTTCATAGGATGGCAGTTCTGGATGGAGATACATATGGTATTCAGGATGATCTGTGAAATAGGAAATATCTCCTTTAACAGTCATCTTTTCAACCGGTAGCCAGCAGTTCCGGGGTTCACCGAGATGTCCTACCACGGGGATGTTAATTTTTTCGAGGTGACCGAATAAAGTATCAAATCGGGGATCATCTATCATCACGAGCTTACCTTGTTTATCGCGCAGGGTCATACCGATCACTTTATAGATCTTCACTGCTTTTGCGCCCTGCGATACTGAATGATCAATGTAGGCAAGAGTTTGAGAAAGCCAGTCACCATCATTGAACTTCCTTATGGATATAGTTGTGGCATATGCCAGGTGTTGGGGGAAATTTTTTTGTTGAATGAGTGCATCTTCCTGTTGCAGTTCCATGGGAGGAGGCTCGTTCACATCATCATAATTAATGGTGAACAGGTTGAAATTATCTTCAATCGCCTGTTGTACAAATGAAGAGTCTTTTGTCTGCACATGAACATGTGCATCTGTTTTCTGAATAATTTTGAAATCACCGGCAGAATAATAACTGGTTGAATCATTATCCTTTTTCGCGGCAGCCGGTTCTGGCGACGAACAGCTTTGCATTACAAATGCAAGCAGCAATACCCCGATGCAGGTGTGGTGGTAGATAGCCCTCATGTATGATGAAAAATTATGCAGGCAAAAGTGGGATATTTATTTTAATTGTTGCGTATTTTCGAGAAACGCCCAAAACGGCTTATAGATTCGCTTATAAATGCTCCGGCGCAAATTCCACCTCAATAGTAGCGTAGCTTATCCCATGCTTCTTCAACCCTTCCTTTAAATTTTCTTTCAATTGTTCAGCGGTTTTTAAATCAAGGTTCGAAGAAACAACAATATGTACACTAAGAACATGCTGTATACCATCTAAACTCCATAATCTGAGATCATGTACACTTTCTACCCTGGGATCCTCCAAAAGAGAATTTTTTATCGGTGTTTCATCAACACCATATGGCACTCCCTGTAAAATAATTCGTATCGCAGGAATTAAATTCCGGATCACATTATAAAATACGTAGAAGGCAATAAGAATTGAAAGTATGGGATCAATAACGGGTACGTGATAAAATAGCATAACTAACGCGCCAATTAAAACTGCTACCCACCCCAATACATCTTCCAGGAAATGGAGGGACACAACTTTTTCGTTAATACTATGCCCTTTCCTAAGACGGAACATCGCTATACCATTAACAGCAATTCCAAGTACCGCTAAATAAAGCATTCCTTTATAGTCAGCTATCTCAGGTTTAAAAAGCCTTGGAACAGATTCAATGATAATAAGGATACTTCCGACAGATAATACAATTGCATTTATGAATGCGCCCACTAGTGAGAACCGCTGGTATCCATAAGTGAAGTTCGCGCTACTCTCAGCCTGGCTTTTATTCTGAAAGAACCAGGCCATTCCCAGGGACAAGCTATCGCCGAAGTCATGCAATGCATCAGATAGTATGGCAACACTATTGGTTAGTAACCCCCCTGCTAATTCTATGACCGCAAATACTGAGTTCAGGATGAAGGCTACACCTAAATTTTTAGAAGCATGAGCATGATGATGCGCGTGTGTATGATTATGATGATGATTGTGCGCTTTGCCCATTTAAAGTCTTAATTTAATCCCCCCATTCATAACGAATCCTTCAACGGGAGCGTAAATATCCGCAAATTCCGGGTTGTCAATTGTGCCGGTGTAAATAGCACCGAATTTACTTTGCCGCGTATCCGTAAAGTTTTCGAAGTTCATAAATAAGGATAGTTTATTAAAAATCTTCTCGATCATAAACCCGGTGATCCAATAAGACCTGCCTGATGTTCCGTCCGTTAAACGTTGCTTGCTGAAATAATATGCTTCGAGACCGAGTTTCCATGATTCATCCGCTTCATACATCAAAACATTATTAAGCCGATGCCGGGCCGTCAACGGTAGCCATTCCTTTGCATCCAGGTAATGAGTGTTCGCATCTGTGTAAGTATAACCAATGAATAATTTAAAATCTCCGTATATGAATCGAAGGTTGGTCTCTAATCCTTTCGTATCAAAGTGACCTTGAGAATTAAGAAATTCCAATTTTCCATTAGCGGCTGGAGTCAATACAAGTGGGTGGTTAAGTCTTGTATAGAAGAATAATTGATTAAGTGTAACACCTAAGCCACCTATCGTAGTTCTGAAATTTATATCCCAATTGACTCCTGATGAACGCTCATTTTGAGAGGTCTCAATATTGATTGGCAATAGATTTTGAAACTGTATTCTTTCTGCCTCTTCTGTAAAGATCGTTGGAGTTTTGTAGCCAAACCCACCGCCAATGCGTGTAGTTAATTTCGACGAAAGTTTAAACATGGCGGAAAGTCGTGGTAGAAGTTCAAAGCCATAATCTTTTACAAAATCACCTCGAAGACCACTTTCCAAAATGATTTTGTCCGAGATCGACCAGGCATTCTGGAGAAAGATGCCGTATGTGTTATAGTGGTAGTCACGCTTTGGGTCATCGGTTACCGACCTTTCTTTTAAATCCTCGGTCAAGAAATTTGTCCCAATAACCCAATCGGTCTTTTCTCCCTTTCTGCTCCATGTTATTTCTGTAAAAGAGGATTGCTGGTATGCATCGAAAATGTATGCAGGAATGGAAATTACTCTATCTAAATTACTGTAGCTGTTCTTGAGACGAATTTCCGAGTGATCACTTAATTTATGATTGATCCCGATTTGAGTAGTAATTCTATCTGTAACATTTTTTTCAAAAAAACCACTTTGATTATTTTTGATATACGCTGTGCTTCCACCAATACGATCCTCAGTTATAAAAGATACTCCTATGTCGGCCGTCGTTTTCCTGCCATACAGGAACAAGCGTGGATTAATAGTGTACCGTTCAAACTCAGGTATAGCTGTCAATCCAATATCTGCGGGATCAAATGCTTTATTGCTGTTACGTGAGGCAAATACTGTAAGTCCCGCTTTTCCATAACGCTGGCTATAAAAGCTGCTTAGGTCTAACCCTCCTGCAGTAGTACCGTTTGCCACCAGGCTGATTTCTCTTTTCTTTCCCGGCATTTTGGATACTAGATTCACTAATCCGGCTATTGCACCGCCACCATACAGAGTAGATGATGACCCTTTAATTACTTCAACCTGCCTTAGATCAAGTGGCGGTATTTGCATGATAGACAGGCTTCCTGAAAAACCGGAATACAATGGGTAGCCATCTTTTAATATCTGGGTGTACCTGCCATCCAACCCCTGAATACGTATGCCGGCATTGAATGATGTTGCAGAAGTTTGTTGAACCTGTATGCCAGTACTCTCACTTAACAGCATCCGGATCTCTCCCGGTTTCATGTTTGATTTTTCATCTAATTCTTCCCCGGAAATCACTTCCACTCTTGTAGGAATGTTTGCGATTGTTCTGCTTAGCCTGGTTGCAGTAACTACAACTTCCTGCTCCATATCTTCTACCTTTTCCAACAATACGGTTATGGCTGTTGAATCCAATGGCACCTTGAAATTAAATTCTTTGTCTGCATATCCTATTGAAGAGATCTGAATTTGATAAATACCAACAGGAATATTTGCAAGAACAATTCGACCGACACTATCTGCAATGTACGATCTGTTCAATTTTGGAACGGTTGCTGTTGCTGCGGTGATTGTTGTGTTATCGTTTTTATCCTTAATAAATATTGTAAGCGTATCCTGGGTAAAGCCGGTAACAGCATACAGCTGCATTATTGCAGCCAATAATAACTTATACATGAGAAAAAATTAGACGTTCAGTAAATAGACGGTATCAAATTAACTAAACTGAACTTGCGGAGGCTGATGATCCGGGATAGAATAAACGCTCAGAATTTCCGGAAGTAAATATTGGCAAAAAGATAATTCGTTATCCTCCGGAAGCGTTATTACGAAGTGAGTATAGCTGGCAGTAGTACTACTTGTGTGCGCGCAAATACAGAGAGGTGAGCAATTGCAATCGCAGTTTTCATTGCTTGTTTGATGTGTAGTGTCCTGTTCTTTAGTGAGGCAATTATCCAATAAAGAACATGGCACAATGAAAATAAATGCAACCCAGAGAGAAAGTCCAATGTTCAATAACTTTTTCACATGGCAAATTTAGTTTTATCATGTTGAAGATAAAAGAGAAATCTTTGGATATACTAAAAACGGTGAACTGCGTTATCTTATGAACATGTTAAGCGCTGATACATTTTATGTGAAGCCTGGTTGCGTTTATTGTTTGGATGGAATTTTCAGTTTCCATCCCGGTTGTATGAGATCAGGATTTTTGATGATATCCTTGTTGGCTTCAAAAATATCTTTCCATTTTATTCCGTAATGTGAAGCAATTTTGCTCAGGTTGTCACCCTTTTTCACAATGTACTCTTCCACCTGTGCTGATTCTTTAACCTCAATATTCAACCGCAGGTCACCTGCACGATAGTCGGGATCAATTTCATTGTAAATTTTCCAGAGCTGGTCTTTGTCTGTTGCAGAATTTACAGTGCCGTCAATATATAAAACACCATCCTGCTCTGCTATCTTGATGCCTGAACCTTTTTCTTTTACTGCGGTAGTAAGGCGAGCATATTTTTCCTGTAGTGACATAGCAGATTGATTTATTTGATTTGTAAATTATTTACCACTTTTTTTGGCTTTAGCTCATTCACGCTTTGCATCAACGTAGTTAGATCTGAGCGTTTGATTTCACCAGATAAAGTGATCACACCATCCTGAACTGTACCTTTAACAGATTTATAGGCTGAAAGTAAACTGTTCAGTGATGTTTGCAATGTATCGGTAGAAGTGATCTCAACAGTTGGTGCCGGAGCCGGTGGTGCACTGATGATAATATTATTAACTACTTCTTTTACTCCTTTTGTTTCTTTGGCAGTAGTTTCACTCGTGTGTTTGCAAGATTCATCGGGACAGGTGCCGGACAATGTAACTACACCGTCTTTTACTGTCATCACCACACCGGGTGCTGCTGACCTTATTGTGGATGTAAGATCGTTTTCAATGTCTTTATCTGATGGCCCCTGCTTACATGAAGCGAGGAAAACCACAACACAGATTAATAGTAAACGCATATAACGCAATTTTCAGGGATTACTGTAAAAATTATACCATATGCAAAAGATCAGTTTATAAGTGGGCATCAAATACCAGGTGCTCTTGTTGCCGGCAAGAGACAAGTGTAACCTAAAATCCCCAAACATTGATGAGATGCTAAAAAGCGAAAAATTCAAAAAGATCTTGCTGCCGCAAAAGAAGAAATAAAACAGTTAATAAAATAGTCTTCAAACACCCTTTCGAAGCATTTCAGCGTATTCATTTGGAAGTGGGCTTTCCTCTACAGCCTTAGCAGCAGTCTCGATATCGTATAAAAACCGAACAAATTCAACTTTAATTGAGTTAACGTCATCGGCAATATTGAGCAAAACATAACAGCCCCGCGGATCATTGTCCTTTGGCTTGCCAACAGAACCAATGTTTATTGCATGCCGTATCTGATCACCCTCAGTTAAAACCTTGTGATAAGGTTTATGCGTATGACCAAAACACATAATATCAGCATCTGCATCTTTCATAATACGTAACAGACTTTTATCATCTCTGTCTTCAAAAAGGTATTCATTTATTCTTCGGGGGCTTCCATGAACAAGCAAAAGATTCATTTTGTCTTTGTTTATCTGAAATTCTATACGAATATGAGCAGGCAGCGTCCTTAAATATTCTCTTTCCTCTCTCCCTGTGATTTTGTTGGTAAATGATATAGAAACTGCTCCATTGGCTTTTTCCTGATCCGTCTTGTAAGCACATCCACAATCATCACTTGCTCTGCCGATACCAAAATCGTAATTACCCGCTATGGTCGGAATTTTTCTTTTCCTGATCTCGTTAACCACTTCATTAGCCCAGATATTATATCCAACCAGATCGCCAAGACAATAAATTGAATCGGGCTTCCGCTTTTCAATATCGTCTAAACAAGCTTTAAGAGCAGGAAGGTTTGCGTGTATATCACTGAATAGTGCTATTGTCATTGTTTATTTATTCATTGCATCGCTTAATTGCAACAACCAGGCTCACAGCAGGGTTGTTCTTTGATAGGTTTTTCGGCATACACAGTTATACTTACAATACCTGTATTGCCCGATTTAAATGCTGTTAATTGCTCAGGTGATAAGTATTTTGATAAAATATCATCCGGAATAGTAATGACCTTATCCTTTTGAAGTGTTATATTTTTAAATCCATTAGTTTCCAGTAGTTTGAGATACACTTCTTTTTGAATTGCTCCCGAAACGCAACCGGCATACATTTCAGCGGCGTCTTGAATTTCTTTTGGCAATTGCCCTTCTAAAACAATATCAGCAATTGAAAAATGACCTCCCGGCTTAAGCACCCTGTATATTTCCTTGATTACGGCATCTTTGTTAGGGACAAGATTCAAAACGCAATTACTAACCACAACATCAACTGTTGCAGTGATGACTGGCATTTCCTCGATATCACCCTGTCGGAATTCTATATTATTAAAGCCTCTTACAACTGCATTTTTTCTTGCTAACTCTATCATTGCAGGAGTAAAATCTATACCGATAACTTTCCCTGTTTCACCCGTTTCATGCCTGGCTATGAAAGCATCATTGCCAGCACCGCTTCCAAGATCAACAACAACATCACCTTTCCTGATTTTAGCAAATTGAGTGGGTAGTCCGCAACCCAAACCTAAATCCGCATCTGGATTATACCCCTCCAAATTATTATAGTCATCATTCATAATATTGGCTACGTCTGATGAACAACAACCTGATCCGCAACACGACGAGGTATTGGTTTCTTTGTCCTGTAAAGCAATTTGTCCGTATTTCTCTTTTACTACTTCTTTTATTAGAGTATTTGTTTCCATGATTGTTTTATTTGATTGTTATATTACGATGAATTAGAATAAAAAATTTTTAACAGCAGTTATCGGTAATCAATACCTCTTTGAAAAACAAGTTGAACAAATCTTTATACCGTTTCCACACTTTAGGGTTAATACAATAACAAACACTTACTCCCTCTATGTTACCTTGTATAATACCAGCATTTTTCAATTCTTTCAGATGCTGAGAAGTTGTTGCCTGTGCTAAACCTAACTCTTCAACAAGATCACCACACACGCAGGCGTTCTTTTTAACGAGATGCTGAAGAATAGCAATTCTTGCAGGGTGACCAATGGCTTTAGCCATATTGGCTAATTCATTCTGCTGTTTTGTAAACAAATCTGATTTCGTAAGTCCCATATCGCAATATTACGATTAAGTAATTATACATTCCAAATTTATTTTTAATCTATACCCACTGTCTGACTTCTTCGCTCAAGTAATATGGTATCTCTCCAATGACCATTCATCTTCCCGATACTTTCCCTGATACCCAATATTTTAAATCCCGCTTGCTCATGAATTTTGAGGCTGGCTATATTTTCTGGAAAAATTCCAGCAGTCAATGTCCAGAATCCATTCTGTTCACTCTGCCTGATTAGTTCATTTAGCAATGCTTTTCCTACTCCCTTTCCTTGCGCATTTTGTGATACATATACACTTACTTCTCCTACACCTGCATACACGCAGCGTCCTGATACTGGTGATAGTGCTGCCCATCCCAAAATGTTATCCGCTTCATCTAAAGCAATGATCCTTGAATTTTTCACATGCGAACTATCCCATTCCTCCCATGCTGGAGCAGATGTCTGGAATGTTGCATTTCCTGAAGCTATCCCTTCCTCGTATATGTCCTTTACCTGTTGCCAGTCCTGAAAGATTAGTTCTCGAAATTTCATATCAGTTTTTGGTTGAGTGATTACTTTACAGTTGTCAGGAAGATCTGGCGTTTTAACTATGTACATATTTTTTTGTCGGCTCATAGTAAAGCGCTATTGAGCCAGAGCTAAAGGTTTTTGTCTTTAGGAGTTTGAGAATAATCCTATCGTTTATTGTTTTAAATAATGGTAAACCATTCCCTATTATAACCGGGTGAACACAGAGTTGGTATTCATCAATTAAATTAAGGTTCGTCAGGGCTACTATTAAACTCGGGCTGCCAACGAAAATGTCTTTACCTGGCTGTTGCTTGAGTTCCAAAACTTCTTCGTTAACATCTTTCTTTGCCAATCTGGCATTTTTCCATTCAACGTTATTAAGCGTGTGGGAAAAAACAATTTTGGGAATGTCCTGGATTAACACTGCAAAGTCATCCATTGGTTTGTTACCCGTAGGATTTTTTACTACGGTTGGCCAGTAACTTTCCATAAGTTGGTATGTTATTCTTCCATATATAACTGCGCCTGCGTTACTAAATAGTTCGTTGTAATGTTGATGCAGTTCGTCATCTGCTATCCCTGCCGTGTGGTCGCAAAACCCGTCGAGTGTCATATTAATTGCTGCAATTAGCTTTCTCATACTATTTCAGTTTTATTACCACACCAATCTCGCTAACAAATCCGAGCCAATTAGGGTGTGTATACGACAAACTTCGCGGCTGAATGCGAAAAGTATTCAACTGCCCCCAGTGAAAATCTATTCACTAAAGTTTTATAGTGATTCTTGTTAATTGGAATAGGTTCCGATTTAAAAAAAGCTTTTATCCAGAACTTTAATTTTTTCTCATTATTATTTCGCAGTTCATAAAAATATTCACTCTCCAGCTCAACGATGCCCTGAATAACCTCGCCTTGAGCAAATGCTGGATCATGAGCCAAAATAACCTTTCTGCTCTCGCAATTCACCAAAAGTTCCGGTTGTAACGTTGATGTCTTAACTGATCTGAACAAAATACTGTCGCTTTTGCTGAGGACTTTTAAATTAACAAAAGAAGTGTCTTTACCAATCATTAAAAAGAATCCAAAACCATCATTAACCCCATTTAAGCAATCGACTGCAACAATGTTATTCGAAAAAGAAGTTAATGAAAGTGCAGGTAGGTTGTTCTTTCGGATAAACTCCTTTTCATTTTCATAAATTGCAAATGAAATGTTTGCGTTGGATTTACCTTTGAAAGGCTCAATCATTTTATCTATCTCTGCCACAACCGAGCTGTCAATTTGATAAATCTGACTTTTGAGACGTATGTTTTGGGCACTGGATGAAAAGAAGTTGAATAACAATAAGCCAATTACCAGAGCAAGAATTTTGTTAGACATAATATTAACGTAGATAACGGAACTAAACTACCATTTTTTAGTAACCTGACTCAAAGAAGAGGTTCTGCTAATAAAGGAAGAAATTTAGCAATAACCGACGCCTGCTATGAGAGCCCTCGCAAGACCCAAAATTTGAAAGTAGTCTCGAGTAGCCTGAGTTGCTTGATCTTCTGTCAACCAGCACAATATCTTAGGGTTAATCTCAAAATTTACGGTCATTCACCGCTTATCAGTTAAATTTTATTAAATAAAGCAATAAATTTATTGTTTATCAATAATTATTTATTATTATTGTACAATAATTTAAACATTTAAGATCATGTCAATAAAAACAGATTACATTCTTAAGGCCCTCCAGGTGCTGTCATGGATAATTTTTGTTGGTCTTTGTATTGAAGCAGGAGGCTTCATAACCAACATTTTTGCTACCCTTATGCTCACTCCTGAAGGGGCAGCTAAATTTTGGAAAGAAGCCGATCTAACAGCATTGTACCACCACAACCAAAGCCATTACGTTACGTTAGCAAGCCTTATTATTATTGCAACTGTATTGAAAGCTTTGATGTTTTATTTTATTGTGAAGGTTTTCCACAATAAAAAACTTAATCTATCTAAACCATTCAATGAAGTAGTGAGGCAGTTTGTTTTAATCATAGCTTATCTGGCATTAGGTATTGGCCTATTTTCTTTTTGGGGCACAAAATTTATCGGACAGCTTGTGAACCAAGGGGTTCAATTACCTGCTATGCTGCAATTACGGTTAGGCGGAGCTGATGTTTGGTTATTTATGGGTGTAACGCTACTCGTTATTGCTTTTATGTTTAAAAAAGGTGTTGAAATTCAAAACGAAAACGATTTAACTATATAAGCTATGCCTATAATTGTAAACTTAGATGTAATGATGGCAAAGCGGAAAATGTCGTTAAATGAACTTTCTGAAAAGGTAGATTTAACCCTTTCTAATCTTTCAATTTTAAAAACGGGTAAAGCAAAAGCTATTCGCTTTAGTACTTTAGAAGCTATCTGTAAAGCTCTGGATTGTCAACCTGCAGACATTCTGGAATTTAGTCCAGGTAACTGAACAATTCGTGCCTTTGGGCATTTATAAGTATTGTGGGTATTGTAGTCCCGGGTAGACAGAGTTCGACCTTTTGCAGAATAGATTTGATGAACTTAGATAAGTATGTTCCTTCATTAGTATTGCATGGCCCCTACACTTAAGCCCTGATCCGGCCACCGTTTGCCATAGTAGTCAACAAACTCAGCCGATGGTAAGCCCGCAGCGACGATGCCAGGCCGGTATGAGTAACCACCTGACCGAAGCAATGCGCTGGAAGTAGATGTGAGGTTGTAAAATTTGCCAAGATGCGGATTCAATTGCGTGTTTCCTGTAACGTTGCCAGGTCCACATTCCGCGCAATTGTTCAGCTGTGTAGCATTATAGTAGCTGCTTCTGTATAATGCGACGCGCCGAGTGTTCGCAGTGTCCCAGTCAGCCCAGAAATTGTTGTTCCGAAAGAAAGTCAGACCTGCACCAACATTCGTTAAGATACGAATGCCCAGTCGTAGCGGCGGTTTAGAGTTTGGATCGTCCGTTGCGAAGGCCGTATCCATTCCCCAATTCAACAGCAAATTATTATGAATTTGGTTGTCTGCAAGTGTAGTAACATCTCCATCTGCATCTGAACGCTCAAATTTAAAAGAGTAGGTGTCTGTGTTATAGATGGTGTTGTTGACTATCCAGTTGTTTTTACTTTCCAGGGCACCGGAAATCCCGTTCTTGTCTTTTATTGTCCAAGTAGCAATATTTATGGCATGTGGGGCCTGCGAATGTTGCAACAGTGGTGACACCGTCACATCCGCAAAAATGTTGCTGAATACAAAATTGGTGTTACCACCGATGGTGTTTGCAGAACTAAAACCATGACAGTAGTTCCTTTTAAAGATGTTATACATCGCCATGTCCTTGAAACCCGCAACACCGAAGGCGTGCATATATGCCGAGTTTCCTGCGGAAATATCATTTCCTTCAATCTTATTATACTTAACTCCATAGATACCCGTGGTGTAAGTACTTGCGAGCACGCTTATGCCATCATGTCCCCAGTTTGTAATTTTGCAGTTTTTGACAACACATCCTTTCACCCCTTGCGCGAACGCGATACCATCTCCATCAAGTATTACCGAGGGTTTCAAGTTGTTTTCTGCCAACGTCCATGCCTTGTCAATGATGCACTCCTGTATCACCAGATTCTCAACCACGTCCATAGTTTGCTGGAGGTTTACTGCAAAAATGCCGATTAAGTTTGAACGGGTGATGATACATTTGTCGATCAGAATATTTGAACTTGGCGCATAAATACGAATGGTGGATACATTTCCTCCTCCCCAAAACTCAATGTTGCGAAGCGTAACATTGGTTGTATTCAACATGCTCACAAGTGGAGGGGCTGGCCATGCGGGAAGCATGATAACGTTCTTAGGCGGAGTCTTAGCTGAAGTGTGCTGGATGTAAAGTTTGCTAGTTGCGGTGTCAAAAAAATACTCATCTGTCGTGTTAAGATCTGCAAGTACTGGATTGTTGTTGACCTTGTCGTTCAAACTGATCCGCGAAACGTTATTCACGAAAACACGTAGCGCATCACCGTACCCTGTTGGATTACTCCAAATATTCTTTCCCTCATAGGTCCACGTATCGTCTATCAAGGCGAAACCGGCGATGATCGGGCGCTTTCCATTTCCATATGCATCGAGTGTAAAATTGGACCTGTTGTCCATTTTGATGGTTCCCTGCGGAAGATACCAGATATCGCCCCGCTTAAACAGGATAGTATTTCCGTCAACCATCAGTTCATTAGCGGCCTCAATACTTTTTTTAGCGGTAGCGCTGCTCAGGCCATTGTTGAGGTCTGAACCGGAAGTAGAAAAATAATATGTAGTGGCAGCTGCCGGAATATAAAACGCGAGGAAAGACAAAAGAAGCAAAATATTAAACCCATGTTTCATGATCGTCGGTTGAAGGATAAAGGATTAGTTGAGGGTTGTATGAATGTTATCTCGCAACAACAAGCTTGAGGTTCACCGCTGGTGACTGGCCAGTAAGCCGCACAATGTAAACGCCAGTAGCCAGCTTCCTGCTGTCCACATCGACGGAATATGATTCATGTGCCGATGTACTGCCAGCAAACAGCTGCATGATTTTAACGCCCGACAATGCATACATGTCAACCGATACCCGTTGTTGATCAAGAGGGGTGGAAAAATATATGCGGGTTGATAGTACTGCCGGATTTGGAAAGGCTTTCAATTGATGGTTGTACGCCTCTTGTAATAACGGTATAGTGGGAACCTCGCGATTTAACGATTCAGAGGTAATGCGGAAAGTTTGGGAGATACTGGATGGTGTTTCTCCATTGTCTGTGACAACCACTTTAACCGTAGCTGTACCCGTCGTGCCTTCCTGCAGCCGATAGTAAATAAAGGCCTTCCCATTACCTACGAGATCAGCCTCAACGGACTCAATTAAATCTTTATCTCCAGTTGAAACGGCGATACTTACTTCCTGGTCGGTTTCTTCGCCTGCCGTGATGCCATTAAGTTCAATAAAGTGAAGATCCGTGGAAAAGCGTGTTGAATAATCAGGAATCCGATCAAGGGTGGGTCTGCTGTTGCGGACGTTGTCTTGAGCCTGTATTGAATAGGAAAGAAATAAAATAAATACCAGGGAAAATGACATAGAAATTCCCTTCCATGTTGAGGGGTTGCAGAAAGCATTCATAAGCAGGTTTAGGGTTTGTGGTTACATTCAAAACTTAGTTCCGGTTGAACTTAACCGTATTGAATATGGAAAGACACATTGTAAGTTTAAACGATACTTTAACATTGTTTATTGCACCACATACCTTTCCTCAAAGATTATTAGCGCCGAATGCAAGGACCTGGAAGGGCTGGTATTTGAATTTGATCGTCTTAGAAGATTGAAACCGACTGAAAAATAATGGCCATTGTATCGGTTTCTAAATGTGCTGAACCTTATTTTCTCACCGATCGCTAATTATTGATTGGGATAAACTGTAGTCCCGACAGGAACATAACCTATTTTATCTCACTTTCCAATTTCTTGTTGTTTCAGTGGAAACTTAACCATTTCCCAATATAGTTCTTTATCCTTCTTTTATTAAGAAGTAAAACTAATTAAAGAATATTGGCCCCCTAATGGGTCCCCTGAATGCATCTTTAAGTATATTACTGATGAAATAACCCTCTATGAGCGAAGTTTGCTATTACCTTAAGGATAAAGAAAGTGAAGAAAAAACCCCCATCTACCTGCAGTTTAAATATAATGGGCAGCGTCTTAAATATTATTTTGGCCAGGCCATAGATCCAAAATTCTGGAATACCGCAAAACAAAGAGTAAAATCGAATAAAACAACAACCAGCGACGGGCAGCATTCCCTGAATGACCTTCTGGATAACATGGAGAATGTTTTACTGACCGCTTACCGCAAGGAAGTAGCTAAAGGCATCCCATCCCGCGAGGTA
>Ga0207701_10002006_pt1 | contig 21121 bp, 18 predicted proteins | sample KBSSwiSSwithPhiX_FD_184294 | JGI IMG/M metagenome (GOLD analysis project Ga0207701, IMG submission 184294) | Switchgrass rhizosphere bulk soil microbial communities from Kellogg Biological Station, Michigan, USA, with PhiX - S5 (SPAdes) (version 2) | ecosystem: Environmental > Terrestrial >... | reverse complement strand
CGCGAGGCCCTCGCCGGCGCCCTGTCCCGACTGGTCGAGGACCCAGCGTACACCCGCGCGGCGGGCCGGCTGCGCGACGAATTCGCGCGCTGGAACGCGCCCGCCGCCTTCGCCACCTTCGTCGGCGAGGCGACCGGGTGACCCGAACCGACTCAGACGCGGTTGCGCAGCATCAGCTCTTTCGGGTGCGGGTCGAGATAGGTCTGGCCGAGCAGGTACTCCACCTTCAAGGTTCGGATGTAGTGGCGAACCAGGGTCAGGGGCGCGATCAACGGAACCAGGCCGCGCTGGTAGTCTTCGACGACGCCCAGCAGCTCCTGGCGGGCGACCGGTTCCAGCCGATCGCTGAAGTGGCCGAGCATGTGGGTCATGACGTTCACGTGCCGACCCGGCGTCGCCAGCTTTTCCAGCGTGGTCATGAAGCCAGCTTCGTAGCGGTCGCGCAGCTCCGCGCGCGGGAGCGACTTGCCGGTCCCCACCAGGCGGCCCAGGCGCCGGTATCCGGGCTGGTCGTGCGACAGCAGGGTCATCTTGTTGGCGGTGTGAAAGGCGATGAGCGATCGCATCGTCCAGCGGGTGGCCCACAGGCTCTGCAATCGGTGGTAGGCGAACACCCGTTCGATGAAGCTCTCGCGGAGGTGGGCGTCGTTGAGCCGGCCCTCCTCTTCGATCGGCAGATGCGGGAACGCGCGGACCAGCGCGGCGGCGAACAAGCCCTGCCCCACCCGCTCGGGCGTGGCGTCGGGATCCGCGGACGGGTAGAGCTTCACGCGCAGCAGACCGCAGCTGGGCGAGTCCTTCTTCAGCACGTAGCCGGACAGCGACTCGCGAGCGAGCGCGCCGACCCGGCGCTCCGAGAACACCGTCATGCGCGCGGTCCAGTCATCCCCGGATCTCTGGCCGAGCATGCGCGGGCTCTTGGCCGCGCCGACCAGACGGACGGGCTCGCGCGGGATCGACATCCCCGCCTCGACCTCGGGGCAGACCGGAACCAGCTCGACGAAGGGACCGAGCGCGTCCACCAGGAATGCGTCCCGCTTGTGCTGGCCGTCGAAGCGCACCTCGCGCCCGAGCAGGCAGGCGGAAACCCCGATGCGAAGGCGGTCGCTCATGGCAGGCCGGAAGTCTAGCGCGGGCTCCGCCGGGGGCGGACCGGTGATCCTCTGGTTCCGTCTCGATCTCCGCCTGGCGGACAATCCCGCCCTGCGCGCGGCGGTCACGGCGGCGCGGCGGGACGGGATCATCCCGGTCTACATCTGGGCCCCCGACGAGGAGGCGCCCTTCGCGCCCGGCGCCGCGAGCCGGGTCTGGCTGCACGATTCGCTGCGCGCGCTGTCGACCGCGCTGGCCGCGCGCGGGAGCCGCCTGATCCTGCGGGTCGGTCCGTCCCTGAAGACGCTGAGCGATCTCGCCGAGGCCACCGGCGCGCGCGCGGTGTTCTGGAACCGCCGCCATGAACCGGCGGTCGCGGCCCGCGACGCACGGGTCGACGCGGCGTTGCGCGCCCGCGGGCTGGCGACGGCGACGGCGCTGGGTCTTCGGTCGGCAAATTTGCTGTGGGAACCGGAGGCGCTGGCCACCAAGGGGGGGCAGCCGTTCCGGATGTTCACTCCCTTCTGGCGAGCGTGCTGCGCGCAGCCGCCCATCGATCTGGCGCCGGCGCCCGCGCCCGGAAGGCTGCCTCCACCGCCGCGCTGGCCGGCTTCGATGCCGCTCGCGGCCCTGGGCCTGCGTCCCCGGATCGGCTGGGACGCCGGCGTCCGCCAGGCCTGGTCTCCCGGGGAGACGGGCGCGCGCAGGCGCTTGAGCCGGTTCGTGCAGCACGGCCTGCCGGAGTACGCGCGCCGTCGCGACCGCCCCGACCTGGACGCCAGCTCGCGCCTGTCACCCCATCTTCACTTCGGGGAGATCGGCCCGCGCGCCGTCTGGAGCGCCGTCGAGCGCGCGGCGGCCCGCCACCCGATCGATCCGTCGCCCTTCCTGCGCGAGCTCGCCTGGCGAGAGTTCGCCCATCATCTCCTGCACCACTTCCCGCGCTCCGCCCGGACGCCGCTGCGTCCCGCGTTCGCCCGTTTCCCCTGGGCGCCGGCCAGCTCCGCGCGGCCCTGGCGGCGCGGGCTGACCGGTTATCCGCTGGTCGACGCCGGCATGCGCCAGCTGTGGGCCACCGGCTTCATGCACAACCGCGTCCGCATGGTGGCCGCTTCGTTCCTGGTCAAGCACCTGCTGGTTCGCTGGCAAGAGGGGGCGCGCCACTTCTGGGACACGCTGGTCGACGCCGACCTGGCGGACAACACGCTCGGCTGGCAATGGTGCGCGGGTTCGGGGGCCGACGCGGCACCCTACTTTCGCATCTTCAATCCGGTGGTTCAGGGGCGCAGGTTCGATCCCGACGGCGCCTACGTGCGTCGCTGGGTCCCCGAGCTCGGGCAGCTCCCGCCGCGCTTCATCCATGCGCCCTGGCTAGCGCCCGCCGAGGTCCTGGCCAGCGCCGGGGTCGAGCTCGGCCGGACCTACCCGCCGCCCATGGTCGATCACCGCTGGGCGCGAGCCCGGGCGCTGGCCGCGTTCGACGAGATACGACAGCAGGAGAAACCCCGGGGCGATCAGGCTGCTCTTTTGCCCAAGCGCGGCGGAAACGCCTGACCGATGGCGTCGCAGTAGCGTTGCAGTGTCGAGAGCTTCACGTCCGCACCCGCTTCCAGCTTGCTGACCACGGACGCCGCGGTACCCATGCGCGCCGCAACCAGTGTCTGGCTGAGCCCCGCTCCTGCGCGCCGGGACGCCAACTGCCGCGCGAGCACGCGGCGCCGTTCCGCCTCAACGACCAGGTCCGGGAAGCGAGGATTCTTCCTTGAACGAGCCGCGATCACCTCGTCCAGAAAATCCCTGGCCATATTTCGAGCCTAAGGCTTCCAAGCCATAGCGTCAAGGCTATAGCTTGCACGCTATGACCGACAAAGCTTGCCACGGCGCCGCCAATCGGCCAAGCGAGCCTCTGCTGGAGCAATCTCTTCCGAGGGTGTCTTGCGCCGCTTCTTCTGGAAGCCGGACAGTGCACGCGTTCGGTAGTCTCTCCAGCGAAGACGCCGAATGCGTCCCGTCATCATCGTCAGGGGCGGTGCGCCTTTCTGAGCCGAGCCGCGCACAAGTCGGTCGCGAGGCGCTGGCTCTGGCCCTCGCGCAAGGGTTTCGGCGCTCACCGATGGAAGTTGCGCGAGATCGCAAGGCGTCGGTCGCCAGCGGCATGGGATGGGGGACCGTGAACTCGCCGACAAGAAGGTCGCACGAGCGTCGGCAAGGCCCAGGTTCCCAATCCTAAAAATTTCGAATACTTATCTTCGGCCCCCCGCGCGGGCGGGCGTGTTGTAGGCTCGGTCCAGGACGAATGAAGGGATTCTTGCTGCTGCTCGTCCTGTCCGCCGCGGGTCTGGCCGGCGTCCTTTACTGGCGGCAGACCCTGCGGGCGCCCAGCGCCCCGGTCGTCGCCTCCGCTGGCGAGCCCACCAAGGATGGCAAGGAGCGGCGGCGGCGGAAGCGGCGCGGGGCGCGGCGCCTGGCGCGCAACGAGGTCTTCGTCGCGGCGGCGCCGCCGGGCGAAGCGCCCATGATGGCCGAGAGCCCGTCCAGCCCGTCCCCGGTCTTCGCCCGGGAGCCCGAGGACCGCGCTCCGCTCGCGCCGGGCGGCTCCTCGACGACCGAGATGGCGGGCTCGGACCTGTTCGCCCCGCCCTCGCCCTCGCCGTCACCGGCCCGGGCGCCAAGCGGCGGGGGGCGTCAACCCGAACCCGAGCCCGAACCCGCGCCCATCAAGCTACGCACCGCCGACCTCAAGATCGTGTGGCAGGGCGAGGACCTGTCGCGGCCCGAGACCATGCGCCTCGACTTCTCGAACGAAGCTGGCGGGCACGAGCTGTCGCAGGACGAGATCGACGCCCGCTTCCGCGCCAAGGAGGATGCCGTCCTTGGTTGCGTCGCGCGGGCGCGCCCCGACGAGTACACCTTCATCCCGGGCCGCGTCACCGTGAGGTTCCGCATCCTGCGCACCGGCACCGTGAAGGGCGTGCAGGTCGAGGCGCCGGTCATCTTGCACAAGGGCGGGCTCACCGGCTGCATCAGGGGCGTGGTGGGCAGCCTGCGATTCCCGGCGTCCACCACGAACCAGGTGATCAGCTATCCGTTCTCGCTGATGTAGGGGGCGTGCGCGGACAACCGCAGGGACCGGGGGAGCCCAGCGCGAGCGACACCTCGATCAGGGGCTGACGGTCGACCTCTTGGCATCGCGTCGATGTTCTCCGAGCAAAGTGGCGGACAGCAAGCGGGCGCCTGCGGTCTTGAGCTTCTGGATCTGCGCGTCGAGATCGGACACGTAGAGAACGATCCGGTTCCAGCCGCCGGGTTCTTGGCGCCGCCCGTCCGGCAGAGGCCGCGAGCCCGAGCTGCCTGGCCCGCCCAGGATCAGGTGGAGCGGACCCCGCGCCACCATCGCGAATACCGTGCCAGTCTTCTGGACGAGCTTGAAGTCGAGCTCTTCCGTGTAGAAGGCGATCGCGCGCTCGACGTCGGTGATCTGGTAACGGACCGTCGCGGGCGCCGCCGCCGGATCGGCCGTCCCAGGGGCCCGATGCTTGGTCGCTGCGTCTGTTGGATTCATGAATCCCTCCCTGTTGAGGGCGCGGTCGCGACCCTTCAGCAGCACGACCGACGCACACCGGGCTGCAATCTGCGCATCCGGTCCCGGTTTCGCCAGGCAGCGGCGCCATCCGCCGTAGAGCTATCAGGGGCAGGGAAGAGAGATCGGGACCACCGGCCGCCCGCCGAACCGCCGTCGCACGCCCGTCCATGCCCGCTTGACGGTAGCGGTCAACCAGTCGAGCAGCCTCCGGGCCCACCGGAACTCGCGGGCCAGGATCGACAGGCCGAGCGGAAAAATGACCAAGGTCGTGCCGGGGATGGGCACGACCAGGAGGGCCACGCCGAATATGAGGACACTGAACCCGGCGATCGCGATCGCGACCCTGCGCAACCCGGGAGTGGCGGCGTTGGGGGGTTGAGTATGTGGTCGCAGCTGCATCGCGAGTTCATGGTGACACCCCGCTCACCACGACGACGCCACAGTTCCGTCATGATCTGTCGTGGGTCCCGTGAGAACTTACGACGGATGAGCGAGGACGCAGGGAGCCCCAAAGCGACGGGCGGCGAGGCTGCAGGCGCAGGGCAACCGGGACGGACCTCGCTGTCCGAGCTGGCCCTGCTGTTCTTGCGGCTGGGCGCGACCGCCTTCGGCGGACCGGCGGCGCACATCGCCATGATGCGGGACGAGGTGGTGCGGCGTCGCCAGTGGCTCAGCGATCAGGGCTTCCTCGACCTGGTCAGCGCCACCAACCTCATTCCCGGCCCCAACTCGACCGAGATGGCGATCCATGTCGGCTGGGCGCGCCGGCGCTGGTCGGGGCTGCTGGTGGCGGGAGTCAGCTTCATCCTCCCGGCCATGCTGCTCACCGGTGCCCTCGGGTGGGCCTACGCGCGATTCGGCAAGCTGCCGCAGATGTCGTGGCTGCTCGCCGGCGTCAAGCCGGTGATCCTGGCCGTGGTGCTGCAGGCATTGTGGAACTTCCTGCCGACCGCCGCGCGCACCTGGCCGCTACGCGCCCTGGGCCTGGTGGCCATGGCGGCCTCCGCTCTGGGCGTCCACGAGCTGCTGATCCTGCTCTGCGCCGGCGTGGTGGTCACGGCGGCGCGGGTGGGTCGGACGCGGTCGCGCGCCGGCCTTCGCCAGCTGATTCCACTGCTGCCGGCGGGGGCGGGCACCCTGGCCACCTCGGCGGTCACTTTGCCGGGGCTGTTCTGGGTCTTCTTCAAGATCGGTTCGGTGCTGTTCGGCAGCGGCTACGTCCTGCTGGCCTTCCTGCGCGCCGATCTGGTCCAGCGCCTGCACTGGCTGTCCGAGGCGCAGCTGATCGACGCCATCGCCGCCGGTCAGGTGACGCCCGGCCCGGTGTTCACCACCGCGACGTTCGTGGGCTACCTGCTCGCCGGTCCGGGGGGCGCGCTGGTCGCGACGGCCGGGATCTTCCTGCCGGCGTTCATCTTCGTCGCCCTCAGCGGGCCGCTGGTCCCCCGCCTGCGCGCTTCGCCGGTTGCCGGCGCCTTCCTGGACGGGGTGAACGTGGCGTCGCTGGCCCTTATGGCGGCCGTCACCGCCCAGCTCGGACGCGCGGCCATCGTCGGTGTCCCGACGGCGGCGCTGGCCGCGGTATCGGCGGTCCTGCTCCTGCGGTTCAAGGTGAGCTCGACCTGGCTGGTGCTGGGTGGAGCCGCTGCCGGCCTCGGTCTCCACGCTCTTGGACTTGGCCAGTGACCGGACCCACGCTCAAAATCTTGAGCCGCGGCGCGCAGGCGCATTTTTGCGCCATTCTCGCTCGCTGAAGCCGCTTCACAACGTGAGCTCACCGATGAGCTATCGTTTCGCCCGCCGGTCGTTCCTGGGTGCCGTCGGCGGCGCCGTTGGCCTCAAGGTGCTGCTGCGAAACCTGGAGGCGAGCGCCGCGGGTACGCCCCCGCCGCCGCGCTTCCTGGTCATGTCCTGGCCGCTGGGGACGGTGCGTTACCTCTTCCTGCCGCCGCCGCCCGCGGTCGACCTCGCCTCGTCGCGCATCTTGAAGCCGATCGCCGACGCCGGCCTGGCCGGTGACACCATTGTCCTTTACGGCCTCAGCACCAGCCTGATCCCAGCGGGGGGCGGCGGTGGCGCCGAAGCCGGGACGGTGAAGACCATGACCGGCGCGGCGTCGCCGGGTACCCGCCTGAACGGCGGCGAGGGCGACGACGCCGTGGCTGGCGGGCCCTCGTTCGATCAGATCTTCCTCAACCGCGTGCCCGCGCTGAAGCGCCTGGGTCCCGGATACGCCAACGTGATCTGCGACGCCCGCGTCGATTCGTTCGAGACCTCGACCCAGTGCCTGTCCTACGGCTACGCGACGCGGCCGGTGCCGTCGGCCAGGACGCCGGGCACGGTCCTCACCGAGAACGTCCCGCTGATGCCGATACTCAGCCCCCTGCTCGCCTACCAGCAGCTCTTCGGTGGGTTCAGCGGCACGACCCTGGATGCGCAGCGCATGCAGGCCCTGTTGCTGGCCCGCAAGAGCGTGCTCGATCATTCGCTGCGCGAGCTGGCGCGGCTGCGCACTCTGGCCCCCGCCAGCGAATCGGCGCGCATCGACCAGCACGCGGAGATCATCCGCAAGGTCGAGACCGATCTGAAGAACCGGATGACCGGACAGAACGCCACCTGCGCGGTTCCCGCGCCGCCCGATGGGGCCCTGGTCGGTCAGAGCGGATCGCACAACGACTACTTCTCGTTTCCGCGGCCGGCGTCCACCGCCGACGATGTCGTGCACGGGAAGGTCGGCCAGGCCCACGCGTCGATCCTGCGCGCGGCCTTCCAGTGCGATCTGATCCGGGTCGCGACCTTCGAGTGGGCGCCCGGGACCAGCCACGTGGCCTTCGCCGGACTTTACCCACCCGATCCGGCCGGCGCGTACATGCACAATCCGATGAGCCAGCTGATCACCAGACTGGCGGACGTGGCGACCACCTACCCGGCGGCGGGCGACGCGAATCGGGGCGTGGTCGATTATCTCGCCAACGTGCACACCTGGTACAACCAGCAGACCGCCGACATCGTGCGCGGATTCAAGCAGGCGACCGACGTTTACGGCGGCAACCTGCTGGACCAGACCATCATTCCCTTCGTCACCGATCGGGCCGACGCCACCGACGGCTGGCAGCCGCTGCCGGCGCTGATCTTCGGCGGGCGGGCGCTGGGGATGCTGGGCGGCCAGCTGCTGAGCTTCAGCTCGCGATCCATCAACGACCTGTGGATGACGATCGCCCAGGCCTTCCTGCGCACCACCGATCCGCTGGCGGCGCTGACTTCCGAGGTATTCGTCAAGACCAACGTCTCGCCCATCGCCGGGCTCTGGCGCACGACACCCTAGCGCCGCGAAAATCGTACCGTCAGCTTCACTTCGGGCTGACCTCGCGTGTTCTATCCGCACGAAGGCGTGGAGTCTGTGGCCTTCGGGGATCGAATCGGGAGGGATTCTCATGCGAACGCGCCGAGGGCTGATCGCGTCTTGGGTCACAGTGGCGCTGCCGGGGCTGGCCACGATGGGGCTCGCCTGCGGCGTTCCAGGCGAGGAAGGGGGAGACGACGACCCGGTCCAGGTCTCGGCGAAGCTGACCTACGACGCGGTGGCCAAGCCGGTGCCGACGACGTTTCTCCACCTCAAGACCGACCGCAACAAGTGCTGCGTCGGCGCGGGGATGAAGTCGACGAGCTGCACGTCCAGCTGCGCGGACAGCAAGGGCCTGGTGACGCCGAACGGCGTCAACAAGGCCGACGACTACTACCAGGCCACGGGCCAGTGGGCCCTGGACACCTTCGAGAAGTGGAAGAACTTCTACGGGTTCCCCAAGCGCCTGCCGGCGGAGACGCTGGCGGCGTACCGCGCGCGGGCCAAGGTCGTGGTCTACTACAACCGCACCGAGCTGGGCCTGGGGCGAGAGCTGGCCTGTGCCAGCAACATCAACGGCACCGCCTGCTACGTCAGCAACTACGGCGACGCGTTCAACTCGATCCACGATCTCGCCTTGCCCGACAGCGACGGCGCCAGCAACGGCCTCGGGGACGCGATCAGGGGCACCAGGCCGAAGAACACCGTGGTCATCAGCTACGATAGCCGCCGCGAGACGATCGCGGGCGACGGCAGCGCCGTCCAGTTCTCGGCGTTCGGCGGGGACGGCGTGCGCCTGAAGAAAGCGCAGCTGGATACCATGGGCGCGCGGCCCATCCCGCAGATCTGCATGAGCTGCCACGGCGGCGTCTGGGACGCCGACGCCACCACCAAGCTCGGCAACAACTTCTTCGGCATCAGCAGATTTGCGCGCTTCCTGCCGCTGGTCACCAGCATGGTCACCTGGAGCGGCCAGTCCCCATACAAGCTGTCCGAGCAGGAGGACGCCGTCCGGGTGGCAAACGAGTACGCCTGGAAGGTGCGGGCCACCGCCCTGACCGGCCGCCAGCGGGCCTTGATGGGATTCATCTACAACGCCTCCTCGAACGGCACGCTGGCGTTCCTTCCCGCCACGCCCGGCCGTCAGTTCGCGGAGAACGCCTGGCCCTTCGGGTGGGAGAACAACGCGGGGACCTACACCACCGCCGTGCTTGGCTTCTGCGACACCTGCCACCTGGCCATGGATCCGTCGGCCAAATGGCCGGCCAGCGCGAAGTCCACCAATCGTCCGGACCAGTCCGGCCTTGCCTACGACAATTTGAACAGCCAGACAGCGGCGCAGAACGCCAAGACCCTGTTTGCCGGCATCATGGGTGTGACCCCGACGGGCTTTGCCGCGCGGACCAGCCTGCAGATGCCGCACTCGCAAAACGCGTTCGAGCGCTTCTGGGCCGACGCCTCGGGGGTCGGGGGAACGTGCACCAACACCGCCGGCCTGTTCGCGCCCAAGGCCGAGTGCCTGCTGGGCCCGAACGGCCTGAACTACTGGCCGAACGGCCGCCCGGCAGGCGCCATCTTCTCGCACAGCAACCCGCTGGCGAACCTGGTGCCCGACGGGAGCACCAGCCTGGACTGCGGACAGTCGCGCGTCGTCGCGCCGGGGGTAGCGTCCACCGGCATCAACAGCGGGCGGCGCCTCGCCGGAGTGATCGTGGACGGCAACACCGTGGTCAACCAGTGCAGCAATGGCTGTACCGCCAACGAGGCCTTCTGCCCGGGCAGCGAGACGGCGGGCGATGCTCCCCCCTTTCCCGGCGTGCGGATGGAATGCCAGCCCATCTCGCCGAGCAACGGCAAGTGCGTGCAGTGCGGCCGGATCTACCAGGCGTCGTGCCTGCAGGTCGGCGCCGGCTGCCGCAGCGACATGAATCCGAACTGCACGACGCTGCCTTCCTGCAACGAGGGCTGGGACGACGAGGGTTTCTGCAACGACATCCTCCTGTCGCTGAACAAGCCGACGTCGCAGTCGAGCACGATCCTGGGCGCCGACTCCTCGCGCGCCGTCGATGGCAACTCCAACGGCGTGTTCGCCAACAACTCGGTCACCCACACCAACGGCGCGCCCGCCTGGTGGCGCGTCGATCTCGGCGCGACCAAGAAGGTCATCCGGATCAACATCTACAACCGCACCGATTGCTGCTTCGAGCGGCTGTCCGACTTCCTGGTCAAGTCCTCGATCGACGGCGCGAACTGGGCGACCGTGCCCGGCGGTGACTTCAGCGGCGTGACGCCCACCAATTCCGGTCTGACCACCATCTGGCTGCCGAAGGCGATCGATGCGCGCCACATCCAGATCCAGCTCCCCAACGGACCCTTCCTGAGCCTGGCCGAGGTGGAGGTCTGGGGCTGGTAGCGCCCTGGAGCTGCGGCGCGGTTGCGCCGCAGCTCCCTTGGCGACGAAGCGCCTCAATTTCCTGAGGACCCGCGACAAACCCGCCCGAGCCAGGCGGGCTGGATCTGCTCACGGCGGGAAAACTGTCCGGGCTGCTCGCGTTGGCATGCATGATGCTATTTTGCTGCGCGCGATCATGCGACAAGCCATCACCCTTCTTCTGCTGCTGGCCGTGGGGGCGTGCGGATCCACGGCCCAACCCGGCCCGGACGGCGGTGGCGGATCGGGCGCGGGCGGATCCGCCGGCGCGGCACAGGACGGAGGGCGCGACGGCGGTGCCGGCGGTGCGGCCGGAGCAGTGGGTGGAAGCGGCGGCGGTACTGGCTCCGGCGGCGCCAGCGGCTCCGGCGGCGCCAGCGGATCGGGCGGCGCCGGGGGAGCGGCGCTGTGCGGCGCGCGCAGCTGCACGGGCGGCGAGCTGTGCGTGCGTCCTAGCTGCGGCGGCACGGCTCCGCAGTGCAATCCGCTCCCCGATGGAGGCCAGTGTCCCAGCGGCTGGACCTATCGGGCTTTCTGCAACACGGTACCGACCCCTGGGCCAGGCTGCGAGGCGCCACCGTGCCAGCCTCCCGCTCCTTACTGCATCACCCGACCCGCGGCGTGCGGCGCGACGCCGACCTGCTCCTGCGTTCCTCCCAATGTCTGTCAGGGCGGCGGATCGTGCGGGCTCATCAGCCAAGGCGAGGTGCTCTGCGTCTCGGCCTGAGCCCCGGTCTTCGCCGCCCTAGCCCGAGCGTCCCATCATCGCGGGGCGGGATTCTGGGTGGCGACGGCGGGCGGCTTGGCGAGCTTGGCGCCGGCCGAACCCTCCTGGTCCTCGGCAGGCTTGGCCGCCGCCTTCTTCTTGGTCGGGAACAGCAGCGCCAGCTGCACCCGCACCGACCAGCGGCCGATGGTCTGCGAGTCCTCCGGGCGTAAGTTGTAGAAGGTCTGCAAGGTTCCGTTGAGCGGGAGCTTTCCGACCTTGAAGATCTTGCCGGCGCCGCCGCCCACGGGGACCACCCACTTCTCGCTGGACGGCGCGTTCCAGTTGAAGGTGAGGATCGGCGAGCTCGACAGGTACCAGGCGTGCGGCAAGTTGTAGTTCACGAAGTACTGCAGGGTCATGAGGCTGACGTCCGATCGATTGTCGGGCCCCGCGAACGACCATACCTGGCTGACCAGCGCGCCGACCGTCCACTTCCCCGGTTGCATCAGCGCGACCGCCGCGGGCCCGATCGACCACTTGCCGGTTCCGGCGCTGCGCTGGGTCGCCGTCGGCAGCACGAACGCCGGGCCGACACCCCAGATGAGCGTGCCCTGGTTGGCGGGCGAGAAGAAGAACGTCGGGTTGATGTCTCCGACCGCCGACGAGCCGCCGGCGGTGCCGGTCAGGTCGGGCTGGTAGACGATCGGCATGATGGTGCGGGAGATCATCAGGATGTGCTGGCCGAGGTGGACCGGGATGACCGGCTGGATGTTCAGCGTGTTCGAGGCCCGCTCGTTGGGACCGATGTTGTAGGTCGTGTTGTTCTGAAACGGCACGCTGATGAGATCGGCGACCGGGTTCTGGGTCGCCTTGGCCAGATCAGCCGAAGCCTTCTCGTCCTCGTCCTGGCTCTTGCTGTCCCCTTCTCCTGAACCGGTCTCCGCGGCCAGCCCCAGCGCTGGGATAGCGGCGAACAGTGCGATGGTTGGTAGTCCGCTCATGTATGTACGCATTTTTAGAACCTCGGTTGATGACGTTGGCGACAACTCCCTGCGCAATTTCTCCGTTGACGATCCGCGGCGTCGACCAACATGGGTGGCGCCCGATTGGCGGCAACCGGCCGCGCATCATCCCCACGAGATTCAGGGTTTGGCGCATACCTCGGATGTCGCCGGAGGGTCACAGGGGAAAAGGGTGTCGCGCTCGTCTGTACGGCCACCCCGCAAACGCCCCCTGCCAAAATGCGCTAGCGGCGGGGCGCGGATACATTCGTTCGCATGGCAAAGAAAAGCGGCAACGGGAACAAATCGAGCGAAAACGGGGGAAGCGAAGGACAGACGGTCGTCAACAAGGCACCACAGGCGGCCGCGCCGCACGGACACGTCGTGCTACCGCCGCCCGATCCCAAGTTCGACGGCGTCATCGGCACGACCTACAAGGACTCGAAGATGGGAACGTTCCCGGTCGCCAAGGCGCCGGCCGGAGCCCCCAATGTGCTGCTGGTGGTCATCGACGACTGCGGGTTCGGGCAGTGGTCGACGTTCGGCGGGCAGATCCCAACGCCCAACCTGGACCGGTTGGCGAAGGCGGGGCTGCGCTACACCCGTTTCCACACCACGGCCCTGTGCTCCCCGACACGGGCGGCGCTGCTGACCGGGCGCAACCACCACAGCTGCGGAACCGGGGTCATCACTGAGATCGGCGACAGCTTCCCCGGCTACACCGGCCAGATCCCCAAGAGCTGCGCGTTCGGCGCGGAGATGCTGCGTCAGAACGGCTATAGCACCGCCTTCTTCGGTAAAGACCACAACGTCGCCGCCTGGGAGACCAGCGTCTCGGGGCCATTCGACCGGTGGCCGACCAGTCAGGGGTTCGACCACTTCTACGGTTTCATCGGCGGCGAGTCGAACCAGTGGCAACCCGCGCTGTACGAGGACACCCGGCCGGTCGAGCTCGAGGTCCCGCCGGGGCGAGAAGGAGACTACACGCTCAACGAGGCGCTCGCCGACCGCGCCATCGAATACATCCACCGGCAGAAGTCGGTGACCCCCGACCGCCCGTTCTTCGTCTATTACGCGCCGGGCGCCACGCACGCGCCCCACCACGTGCCCAAGGAATGGATCGACAAGTTCAAGGGCCAGTTCGATCAGGGCTGGGACAAGTACCGCGAGGAATGTTTTGGCCGCCAACTCAAGCTCGGCGTGATCCCGAAGGACACCAAGCTGACGCCACGGCCCGATGAGATCCCGGCCTACGATTCGCTGACGCCGGACCAAAAGAAGGTGGCCGGGCGGCTGATGGAGACGTTCGCCGGATACACCGCGCAGACCGACCAAGAGGTGGGCCGGCTGCTCGACACGCTGGAGGAGATCGGCCAGACCGACAACACGCTGGTGATCTGGATGATCGGCGATAACGGTGCGTCGATGGAAGGTGGATTGCACGGCGCGTTCAACGAGATGGTGACGCTTACCGGCCTGGAAGAGGACCCCGCGACGCTGGTCGCGAAGCTGGACGAGATCGGGGGCCCCTCGGCCTACAATCACTACCCGGTCGGCTGGGCCTGGGCGATGAACACGCCGTTCCAGTGGGGCAAGCAGGTCGCGTCCCATTTTGGCGGTACGCGCAACCCGATGGTTGTTTCTTGGCCCGCGCGGATCACGAATCCTGGCGGCCTGCGCACGCAGTTCCACCACGTCATCGACATCGTGCCGACCATCCTGGAAGCGGCGGGTGTTCCCGAGCCGGTGTCCGTGAACGGCGTCGCGCAGAAGCCGATCGAAGGCGTCAGCATGCTCTACACCTTCAACGACCCGTCAGCGAAGGGAACCCGCCGAACGCAGTACTTCGAGATGTTCGGCAGCCGGGCCATCTACCATGACGGGTGGGTGGCCGCCTGCTTCCACGGGCGGCTGCCCTGGCGGGCCGGCACGGTCGATTTCGACGACGACACCTGGGAGCTGTACAACGTCGACGACGACTTCAGCGAGTACACCGACCTGGCGGCGAAAGAGCCTCTGAGGTTGAAGCAGCTCCAGGGGCTGTTCATGGCGGAGGCTGGTAAGTACAACGTCCTGCCGCTCGACGACCGCGCCGCCGAACGTTTGGACCCCCGGCTCCGGCCGAGCCTCATCGAGGGCAGGACCGAATTCACTTACTACGCCGGCACCAGCCGCGTGGCAGAGAACTGCGCGCCGAACATCAAGAACCGATCGCACGCGATCACCGCCCACGTCGATATGCCGGTCGATGGCGGCGACGGCGTCCTGGTGGCGGAGGGGGGCGTGGTGGGCGGCTTCACGTTGTTCGTGAAGGACCGCAAACCGGTGTACGAATACAACTGCTTCACCGCGGATCGCTATCAGGTGACCGGGGCGTCGCCGCTTCCGGTCGGGCCGTGCACCATCCGGATGCAGTTCGAATACGATGGTGGGGGATTCGGAAAGGGGGGAACGGTCACCCTGCTAGTCAACGGCAAGCCGGTCGGGACCGGCCGGGTCGAGAAGACCGAGGCAGCGCTGTTCTCGGCCGACGAGACGTTCGACGTCGGCTGCGACACCGGCTCCCCCGTCAGCGCCGACTACAAGTCGCCGTTCCGCTTCACCGGAACGATCAGAAAAGTCGAGATCAAGCTCGAGGACGGGAAGCTGACGCCGGGCGAACAGGCCGAGATCAAGAAGATGCACGCCGCCGTCGAGGCCGCGCGGCACTGACGATCACCGGGACCGCGCCGAGGCGAACGGGCAGTTGGCGTAGATGGGAGCGCCGGCGCCACCGTCGATCTCGGCGCGGATGATCGAGCAAACGCTCGGGTCGAGGGCGAGGGCCGCGACCTCGCCCGAGCGCGGCGACGCCGCCAGGCGCCCATTCACCAGCACCCGGATCTTGGTCCCGCGCGCCTTCACCTCGACCACCGGCGCTTTCAGGAAGGCGGCGCCGAGCGGCTGCCATGCGGTGTTCGGCGTCCGCGCGCGCAGGGAGCAGGCCCGCGGGTCGCGCACACAGACCCGGCCCGCCAGGACCGCCTGCCGGATCTCCTCCGTCCCGCGCGCGGACGCCAGGACGAAGGTGGTTGCCCGCAGGTGATCCTCGTGGCTGTCGCTGCCGCCGATCGGCACCAGGCGTCGCCGCTGGGCCAGGATCTCCTCGTCGACGCGCGCGAGGGTCGCCTCGGTGGTACCGGGCCCCGGAACGCTGAGGTAGCGGTCCCGCAGGTGCGCGGCGGTCAGGTTGTAGGCCTCGAAGCCCTGCGCCTGGCGATTGGCCGCCTCGATCTCCGGAGGAAATGGGCCGGCCGCGGTCCAGGGCCGCCAGGACAGGTTGGCTCGCCCGATCGAGAACATCGAGTCGAGCGGGGTGACCAGCGGGTGGTGGACCACCACCAGCCCACCGGCTGCCACCCACGCGTTGACGAAGTCCTGCGGGCGCTGCTCCAGTCGTTCCACGGACAGGCGCGCGAGGATCTGTTCCAGGTCGCCGAAGGAGAACCCCAGGTGTCCCTGCTGGTGATCGGTGTACTCGAAGCCGGCGACCAGCAGCGGCGCTCCCGGGCCCTGCCTGGCAATCTCGGCGCGCAAGCCGGCCAGCGCAGCCAGCTCCTCGCGACGGTAGTCCTGGTCGAGAAAGAAGCGCGCACCCACGTGCGGGGTCAGCACCACGAAGTCGAGGTGCTCCTGCCGGGCCAGCACGACGGTCCGGGCGAGATCACGAGTGGCTTCCTGGTCCCAGTCGGGCGGGCTGACGTGGCAGTGAAAGTCTCCTGCCAGGAGCTGAAAGCGGGCAGCGACCTCGTCCGCGTCGGCCCCTGCCAGGCCGCGGTCCTCGAAGTCGGCGAGGGCGACGCCCGTGGGCCGATACGCGCTGGTCATGGCCAGATCCATCGCCGTGTGCCGATCGAGATGGCGGCAGGTCACCGCCGTGGCGAACAGGGCCAACGCCGCCAGGCCCCCCCATACCGCGCTGCTCCTCCGCTTGATAGCTCGCATCGACGCCCTCCAGAGGCTAGCGGAGGAACCCAGCGGTATCCACTGACCTACATGCATTCGGACGGCGGCGAGGGCGAGATCCGGACCACGTCGTGACCTACCGCACCCAGGCGGGCACGAGACCGGTGGGCACGCTCCAAAGTGACACCAGCGCCCGTGGAACCGGCGTAGGATGCCGGTCATGAAAATGACAACAGCATTCTGGGCAACGCTGTTTGCATTCGCGGCGGGCGGCGGGTGCGTTCACACGGGCTTCACGCCGACGACGGGGCTGGCGCTGCCGGCGCGGCCGGCCAACTGCTACCTCGACATGATCTTTCAGGGGATGCCGCCCTACCCCTACGTCGTGATCGGCCAGGTCTCGACCGACTCGACCGCGCCGGGACTCTTCGCGCTGGGCGAGAGCAACGACGTCGCCGTCCAGCGCATGCGGGAGCAAGCCTGCCTGGTCGGTGCCCACGGCCTGTTGCAGGTCGCCGCCAACAGTCAAGGCACCTGGACCGGCAACGGCTACTCGAAGAGCACCAGTGGTGGCGCGGTGGCCTTCATCTACGTCGATCCGACGGGACGCCCCCTGCCCGCCCCCAACGCGCCCCGGGTGCTGATCCAGCCTGGCGCCTTTCCGAACCCGGCCCCGGGTGGCTACCCGCCAGCGGCCTACCAGCAGGCGCCACCGCCACCGGCGGCGCCTGCACCGATCACCACGGCCACCGCGCAACCCGCGCCGGCTGCCCCGCCGCCAGCGGTCCCCAAGCCGTGACGCCCGGCCCGGGGCCGTCCGCGCGCCGGCCCCTCACTCACTGAAGCGTCGCCGCCTCGGTCGAGGTCGCCGATGCGGTCGAGGTCAGGAACACCGTGTTGCCGCCGCACTGAGCGTCGGTGGCGTTTCCCGCCCGCGTACGGGTGGTGCCGCCACGACTTCCGGAGTGGAAGCCACACACCCCGGCCACGTCGTCGATTCCCAGGAAGCTCACCCCTACCCCGACTGCCCAGTTCGACAGGGTGACGTCGCGCGAGTTGGCCTCGCTGCGAACCGTTGAATTCCCCGCGAACCCCGAGGGCGCAATCGCGGTCACACCCAGGGTCAGCGAATTGACCGTCGTCGTGTACGAGCAGGTCTGGGTGGGGCGATAGCCGTACGCGACCGGGATCGGCCGGTAGATGCCGTTCTCCGGATCCGCCGGCTCCCACTCGGTCACGACCCGGCACTGCAGGCGCCCCTGGTAGGTCACCGGCGTCCCGCTGGAACAGCACGCGTAGCTGGCGGTTCCGTAGCCGCCGCTGCTCTGCTGGGTCTCGCTGCCCACCGACTGGTACAGGATGTAGTTGTTCTTCCACGAATGGCCAGTGATGCAGTCATCGCCCACGCAGCCCGAGCTGTCGCTGGTCAGGGCGGCGGTGACCACGGCCAGGCCGTCGCGCGACGGCGCGGGCTCCTTGATCCGGAGCGCCTCCCCGGCGACCTCGATGGTGCCAGCGGCGCCGCCCAGGAACGCCTGCGCGAGATCGCCTCCTTTGAAGGACTCGCCGGTATCTTCGTCGCGATAGTAGATGTCCCCGGAGGCAACGCTGACCCCCTGCGCCCCGATGATCTCTCCCGCGTCGTTGCGGATGGGCTGGCCGCCCATCTCTGCGATGGCGAACCGGTAAAGCTCCGCGAGATCGGCGAACCGGCGGCTGCGCACGTTGACCGCCGCCGTGGTGTCGGGCGCGGCGGCGACCCGCAGGTCGCGGTTGTCGGCGATGACGGGAACCAGCACGGCGCTGGCCTTCGAATCCGTGGTCGCCCCCTGCGCGGGCGCGCCCGCCGATGACGCCGGGCCATCGAGGCCCCCGCAGGAAACCGCCGCCACGCAGGTGATGCTGCCCGCGACGACGCCCTGTCTCAGCACCTTGGCCAGCGCTGCCCTTGCACTGCCAAACAACCAATCCCCACCGTTGCGATCGTTGCCCATCATCCTCGCCTCCTTTGCGCGCCCAGTTGATGCGATTGCGCGCACCGCCTCCTTTCGCAAGGATCGGACCAGCGCCGCTGCCCATACCCGAGGCGGGGCGAAGGGGCTGGGAAGGTTCAACGTCTCATGTGCGTCCCATGAGACCGCTCCATCCCGGCACCGGGCTCGAGCTCCCGCACCACGACCCGGGTCGGGGCGAGCGCGGTGCAGCTCGGCTCAGCGTCCTCTGCGACGCCGGCCGTGGCTCGAGCCTGCGCCCGCCGGCTGTCCCGGGCGGGCTTCGAACCGCAGCGGGCCAGCAGCTGCCTGGGGCGAGAATCCGGCTGGCCGCGCCGAGGGTCCAGCGGGTCGGGCCGTCGCCACCGGGCCAACGCCACCTCGGGCGCCGCCACCGCCGCCGCCCCCGCCACCGCCGCCGCCGCCGGGGTGTTTCCGCTTGTCGCGGCCGGCGCGACCCCGCTCGGCGTCACGGCCGCGGCGGCCGCTGGCACGTCCGCCGCCCGTGCGGTGCTCGGGCGCACCCACCTCGGGCGCGGTGACGGTGTCCAGGGTCCCGCGCTGAAGGTGGTGAAAGAGGGCGTCGCCGCAATCGGCCACACGCAGCAGCCGCGCGTCGAAGCGGGCCAGGTGCTCGGTCAGGTTTCGCAGATCGCGCCGCAGAATCTGACGGGCGTTGTTGTTGCCCGCCACCTCGACGACCTGGGGCAGGTCGATGATGGTCGGGCCGCCAGCCGCCATCAGGACATTGTAGGCCGACAGATCGCCGTGAATGCGCCCGGTGCCCAGCAGCGTCTTCACCTGCAGGAAGACCTCTTGGTGAAGCGCGGTGGCTTCTTCGGCCGTGAAGGCGAAATCGGCCAGGCGCGAGGCGGGCGCGCCGGTGGCGTCGACGATCAGCTCCATGAACAGAACGTTTTCGTACAGGAGGTAGGGCTCCGGCACGCGGACGCCGGCATCGAACGCGGCCCGCAGGGCGTGGAACTCCATGTCCTGCCAGTTGTCCTCGATCAGCCCGCGCCCGTAGGCGCTCTTCTTCTGCATCGCGCGGCGATCGCGGGTGTTGCGGGTCTGATTCCGCCCCTCGACGTAGCTGGCGGTCTTCTTGAACGTTCGCTCGTCGCGCGCCTTGTAGACCTTGGCCGCGCTGAGGTGTCCCTGGCGCTCGACCACATAGACCGTGGCCTCTTTCCCGCTCATCAACCGCGCGTGGACGGCGTCGATGATCCCTTCTTCAACCAGGTGGGACAGACCGTCAGGCTGGGACATTCGCGCTCATGAATGTCTCGGACCTTGCTCAGACGGGGCCGCTCTCGCCGGGGCGTGGGAGGTTCTTCCGGTTGCGGGTGGCCAGCCTTCGCAAGATCTCGACGCGCGACAGGTAAAGGTGCCAGCGCTGGCCGTGGCGCTCGTAGGGGTTCGCCTGGTTCACCCATCCCTTGAGCTGGATGGGCGTGGTCACCGCCGTCGAGACGTAGACCTCCGTGAAGAGGTTTTCTTTCATGGCTCGCTTCGCCAGCACGTGACTCTCGAAAAAATTGTCGTCCACTACGGACGCTTCTAGCAGATTTCGCGCCTCGGCGCCGGCCAAACGTACCAGGAACGGAGCGTCAACCCCGGCGGTCATCGCCCACCCGGGAAGGACTTGTCCAGGAACTGCCGCGCGGCGGCACTCCCGACCAGCTCCCAGCTTGGCGGCGGCGGACCTTCCCACCTTCCCGGACCCCTGGTCCTCCCGCCGGCGGATCGACCTGCGCGCATTCGCTCCAAAGTTCCAGCGTACGGATCTCACCCTGTGCGGTCACGCACCCGATGCGCTCTACTTTCGCGGCAAGTTCAACGCTCGTGCGGCGCGGACGTGTCGGCCTGGAAAAAGAACGAAGCGATCTCGTGAGGATTGGATTTTTCTGTTGCAACATCGGCAATCACGATGCTAACGGGTTCATCGTTGATTATGTGAACGGTCAATCGAGATCGTCGTGCGTCAGCAAATGACCTGACGACGATTGTGGGTGAGTTGATACGCAGGGGGAGGTGCCGATGGATGCGGCAGTCAACGATGCGCGGTCGTAGCAACGTCAACGCGACGACATAGCGGCCGATAGCCAGTCGCGCAGAATGGACGTCGCCGTCCGGCCCCTCGCCGGTCGCGGCGTTCCGCCGACTGCTCGGCCTTCGATCGAGGCCTTCGTCCGCGCGACGTCACCGTCGGCGCGTGCGCGATGGGATCTCGACCGGTTCGCGACGCCGATCGCGGTGTCCGGGGTGGGCGTGCGCCCGCGGCGCGCCACCGCCCTGAGGTCGCCGCGATTCCCAGCTTCGTTTGTTTGAGCCATGCGGTGTTTTGCCGCTCGTGGAACGCAGTCCCCATATCGCAAGGAGGTCGAGGATGACTCGGAGACAAGGCTATGTGGTGTTGTCGGTCACTGCGGCAGCCGTTGGGCTGGGTGCGCTCGGATATCGCTACGGATCGGCACGGCTCCGGCCGGCCGTCTCGGTGGTGATCCGACCCCATGCCCAGGTCGGCGCCAGCGAATCGCCGGGCTCGCCGGCGGGAGGAAGAAGATCGGGGGCGCTCGGGGCGCGCAACGCAGGGCTCGCCAGCGCAGGGGCACAGGCGCCCGGCGGCGCGGTGGTCCCCGATCGAGCCCCCGATCTGTTCGATGGCAACCAGCTTGTCGACCGCCTGACCGCGGCAGGCCAGCTCACCAACACGCAGCGCAAGGACCTGCAGGAGGTCTTGAAGACCGTCGCCGACATGCAGTTCGAGATCTTGCGTTTCGACGACCCGGCCAGGCGCGCCGAGCTGCAGGAGAAGCTGATCTATCAGCTGGTGCTGCGATTGCGGCTGGTGCTGGGCGAGGAGCAGTCGAAGCCGATCGCCGAGGTGCTGTCCGCGAAGAACCCGCAGGTCGTCTACGACGGGGAGAACTGACATGACCCGCGGGCACCCTTCGTACAATGGCTGGTCAGTCACCGCGATGCTGGCGCTGCCGCTGGTGGCGGCGCTCGCCGGCGCCGGTTGC
>Ga0207701_10002005_pt1 | contig 21131 bp, 20 predicted proteins | sample KBSSwiSSwithPhiX_FD_184294 | JGI IMG/M metagenome (GOLD analysis project Ga0207701, IMG submission 184294) | Switchgrass rhizosphere bulk soil microbial communities from Kellogg Biological Station, Michigan, USA, with PhiX - S5 (SPAdes) (version 2) | ecosystem: Environmental > Terrestrial >... | reverse complement strand
AAGATCGCGAGCGCGATGATCGAGGAAGCCATCGCCTTGGTCTCGGAAGAGCGCGAGGTCCGGATCGAGCTGCACGGCGGCTTTGCCCGCCCGCCCAAGCCGATGACGGCCGAAGCCGAGGCGCTGTTCAAGCTGGTCAAGCAGGCCGGCGCCGACCTCGGCCAGGCCATCGGCTGGCAGGCGAGCGGCGGCGTGTGCGACGGCAACAACATCGCCGCCTGCGGCGTGCCCGTGGTCGACACGATGGGCGTGCGCGGCGGCAAGATCCACAGCATGGAGGAATTTCTGATCGTCGAGAGCCTCAAGGAGCGCGCGGCCTTGTCGGCGCTGACCATCCTGCGCCTTGCGGGAGCGTCCGAATGACCTTCCGGGTCCGCCCCGCGACCGGCGAGGATTTCGCTGCAATCTACGAAATGGCCAAGCTGACCGGCGGAGGCTTCACCAACCTGCCGCCCGACCGGGCGACATTGGTCGCCAAGCTTGCGCGTTCCGAGGACAGTTTCTCGAGGACCGAGGACAGCCAGTCCGACGACCTTTACGTCTTCGTCCTCGAGGACCCGAAGGCCAAGATCATCCGCGGGACCTGCCAGGTGTTCGGCCAGGTCGGAGTTCGCCAGGCCTTCTATTCCTATCACCTGAGCACGTTGACCCAGACGAGCCCCGAACTGGGCAAGACCTTTCGCAACCAGATGCTGACGCTCACGACCGACCTCGAAGGCTCGTCGGAGGTCGGCGGCCTGTTCCTCCATCCGCAGGCTCGCGCCGGCGGCTGGGGCTCGCTCATAGCCCGGAGCCGTTATCTGTTCATCAAGCAGCACCGCGCCCGTTTCGGCGACCGGGTTCTCGCCGAGCTTCGCGGAGTAATGGACGAGGGCGGCAACTCGCCGTTCTGGGACGGGCTCGCGGGGCGCTTCTTCGACATGACCTTTCCGGAGGCGGACGAGTTCAACGCTGTCCACGGAACGCAGTTCATCGCCGATCTGATGCCCAAGACGCCGATTTACGTGTCGCTGCTGAGCGACTCCGCGCGCTCGGTGATGGGCTTGCCGCACCCGACGGGCCGGGCGGCGCTGCGGATGCTCGAGGAGGAGAATTTCGTCTTCGACCGATACATCGACATCTTCGACGGCGGCCCGACGGTCACTGCGCACACCGACGACATCCGCACGATCGACGAGTCCGAGGAGGAGGTGATCGAGGAGATCGCGCCCGGCGGGAGGACGAAGATGCTCCTCGCCCGAGGCCGGCTGAAGGATTTCAGGGCCTGCCTTTCCACCACGAGACGGGTCGGCCGCAAGGGCCTCTGCATTGATCCCGAGGCCGCCGAGCTGCTTGGCGTGAAAGAGGGCGACAAGGTTCTCGCGGTCAAGCGCTGATGGCTCTTCGCGAGATCAACTTCGACGGGATCGTCGGTCCGTCGCACAATTATGCGGGGCTGAGCTTCGGCAATCTCGCGTCGACGCGGAACGCGGGACAGGCATCGCAGCCGCGCGCCGCCGCCCTGCAGGGCGTCGACAAGATGCGCGCCAATCTCGCGCTCGGTCTCGTGCAGGGCATCTTCGTTCCGCAAGCGAGGCCGGACCGGAAATGGCTTGAGGCGCTGGGGACGACGTTCGAGCAGTGCGAGCCTACGCTTGCCGCCGCGGCCATGTCGGCATCCGCCATGTGGGCGGCAAATGCGGCGACCGTCTCCCCCGCTCCGGACACGGCGGATGGGCGCACCCACCTCACCGTGGCGAACCTCCGTACCATGCCGCACCGAAGCCACGAGTGGCCGGGCACGCTGGCGCAGCTTCAGCTCGCGTTCGGCGATCGGACGCATTTTGCGGTGCACGATCCGATCCCTCCCGCCTTTGGCGACGAGGGCGCTGCCAACCATATGCGGCTCACGCCGAAGCACGGCGAGCGCGGCCTGGAGCTGTTCGTCTATGGCGTGACGGGCGGCGCCTTTCCCGCACGCCAGCACCTGCAGGCGTCGAAGGGCATCGCGCGGCTGCACGGGCTCGATCCGGAGCGCACCTTGTTCGTCGAGCAGTCGGAAGCAGCCATCGCGGCCGGGGCCTTTCACAATGACGTGGTCGCCGTCGCGAACGAGAACGTGCTGTTCGCGCATGAGCTGGCGTTCGCCGACCGCGCGGAAGTCGTCGCCTTCTGCGGACGCGGCCTTCCCGGCTTCGAGCTGGTCGAGGTCGCCGCGGCCGAAGTCCCCATCGGCGACGCAATCGCCTCCTATCTCTTCAACGCGCAGCTGGTGACGCCGCCCGACGGCGAGATGACGCTGGTGGTACCGACCGAAGCGCGCGAGACGCCCTCCGTCTGGTCCTGGATCGAGCGGCACATCGCGGGGAACGGCCCGATACGCCGCGTCGAAGTCGTCGACGTCCGCCAGTCGATGGCGAACGGCGGCGGCCCCGCCTGCCTTCGTTTGCGCGTTGTTGCCGATCCGGGGACGGTCGATCCGCGCTTCATCGTCGACGATGCGAAGCTGGACCGCCTTGCCGAAGTCATCCGGCGGACCTGGCCGGTCGAAATCGACAATGCGGACCTGCAAAAGCCTTCGCTGATCAACGACGTTGAGGGCGCGCGCGCCGCGCTGCTCGAGGCTCTGGAGCTCGGCGCCCTGGCTTGATTCCCGAAACGGGACAAAACCCAATTCTTACCGTGAGAGTAACCCTATTCATTAGGGCGGGAACGGCTCAAAACTGCACTCGAATCGTTCGGGTGTTTACGAATGAGCAAACTGAAGACCATCGGCCGCCTCTTCACAGTCAAGACCCGCACGGAGGCGTGGCTGGTCACCTATGCGATCGCCGTCGGCGCGGTGGAGCGGGCACGCCACTACATCGACCTCTATCCGGGAACGATGGGCCTGCTGCTGGCGGTGGCCTGCACCGGCGTCGTCTTCGTCGCTGGAGCCAAGCTCCTCGATTCCGTGAAGCCTGAGCCTGTCGCGGTGAAGATCGGCCGTCATGCGCCGCCCGTTCAGCGGCGGCGTCCGGCGGCTATTCGTAATCGACCCAGAGCGCGCCCGATGCGTTCCGGTTCAGGATCACGGTTTTCACTTCGCAGAGATTGACGCCAGGCCAGACGACCGTGCCGGCGCCCTGAAGCGTCGCCTGGATGTCGAAGGCGCAATCCGGATCCTTGAAAGTGATCGCTCCGCGGCCGCCCGGTGACGGTGCCGTTCCGAGGTTCCTCCACCCTTCCGTGCCGTAGCGGCGGATGGTCAAGTTGGTCATGTTGAGGCCGGTCTGGTTGACGACCGAAAAGCCCCCGGCGCCTTGAGCCGCGACGGGCACTGGGACCGCCGCGGCTGCGAGGACGAACAACGATGCAAATATTCTCTTCATCGAGGGCAATATAACCGCCCTCGCGCCTGACGCGAAGTAGGGCGTCAGGCCGCCTTGAGCTCCTGAAAGCTCGGCCGCGAACTCCACCCGACGACCGTGGCCGAGTTGCCGTTGCTCGATGCTTCCGTGAGCGGCAGCGCGGTTCCGCAGAAGGCGCACTCGGCAAGCATGCGCCCGAGATACCAATGCGTGCGACCGCAACCCGGACAGTGGTTCACCTCATTTTCGCGATACACGGCATGGTAGCCGCGCACTGCGGGGTCGAACGGATCGCGGCGGGATTCAATCGGATTCAACATCTTCTTTCCTTCCTGCCTTTGCCCACTCCAACGAGCGATGAGTCGTTAGGTTTCGGAGATAATCCGCAATTGCGGCAGGATTGTCGCCTTCGCGCCACAGCCTGTATCAGTCCGGGACGTTCGTCGCGGCCTGTCGGACTGCCTGTGGATATTAACCTCGTATTAGGAGTCGTGACGCATCGTGCCTGTAGGGGGAGGAGCCTTTGGGGAGGCGTGGACGATGGAGTCGAACGAGCGTTATTACCGTCGCAGGGCAGTGGAAGAGCGGATGGCGGCCCAGCGCGCAATTACTGAACAGGCCCGGGCATGGCACGCCAAGCTGGCGATGGAATTCGCCGAGCGGGCGCAGGGCAACGTCATCGCGGCAAGCGCTTAAGGGTTGAGGACCCGCCCTTAGCGGCCTGAATCTGCAACATCGGTGAAAGGCGGGGCGTCATGGTCGCCCCCCTTTCGCGCATCAGCCGGCAGTCCCAGGCAACATAAACAGAAAGAAGTCGTTCCTCGGCTCGTTCGCAGTCGGGAGGACGGCCATGTTCCGCAAATATGCTTACGGTTGGATCACGCTCGGATTTTTCCTCGGATCCCTGCTTCTTCATTGGTACTTCGGTTGGAACGCATTTGCCGATGACGCCCGGTCTCATGGGCAGACTCCCGAGACAGACGCCTATCTCAACGAGATGCTGCGCGACACGTTCGAAAATTGGCAGTCCGAATTCTTGCAGCTCCTGTGGCAGGTCCTTGGCCTTGCCTACTTCCTCTATGTCGGATCACCGGCGTCCAAGGAGAACGACGACCGCATCGAGGTGAAGATCGATGCGATCCTGCGCGCCGTCGGCGGGCAGCGCGCTGACGACGTCATTTCTAGGATCGACAAGGAGTTCGAGCGCGCGGGCGGTCACGAACCGCACAAGCACGGAACCGAAATTGCTGAGAACGCCGGCCGGGAAATCGCCGGAGCCGCGGTCAAATTATGAGGAATGGCGCGCCCGAAAGGATACGAACCTCTGCCCCCCCAGATTCGTAGTCTGGCGCGGAGCGACAGAAATCCGTTGGTTTCGGGGCCACGTCGAAAGGGCGGTCGCCCTGCTCCGTCATCGAGAATGCGGCGGGCAGAAGGCCCTCCGTCCTAGGTCACCTCCGCCGTATCCGCCCCCAGACAAAGGTGGTGTAAACTTGGCTGGCAATCGGGCGGCCTTGCTCATCGAGCGCCGGGGTGAATCGCGCGCGTTGCAGCACGAGGCGACATGTCATCGTACCGAGTCGAGCATTGCCGCTGCCACCGACGGGAGCGCATCTCGAAACAAATCCGGCTCGATTTACGGTGACTTGAACGCCAACGGTGCCATGATACCGCCCGCCCCTATTATCCGCATCGGATGGGCCGCCGCCTATCCATCGGGCTGGGGTGCGTACGGGACCAGCCCTTGCAGTTGCGCCAAGGATCGCCGGGCCGGTCCCGCCCGGTCGGGGCAGTGTCGCCGGAGCTTTTGGCACATGAGCGGGTGCCGGTGCGGGGGACTTGGGTCGAGCGGCAGCAGTTTTCACCGGTGCAGATAATGCTCCCTTCGCGGCTTGGGACGTGCCGCGCGGCGTACTGTTCGCGTGACCTGCAGCAACGGGATTTTCCCTCGCTGCAAGTTGGCTAGCGTCTTGCTTTTTGCTTTCATCGCTTGCGCGTCCGATCGGTCGACCGAGAGCATCTGATGCAGCGGGAGCGCCATCGCCGTGCGTTTCATGCTTTGCGGGCTCCGATCCGGCGACACCATCGAGATCCGTCGGCCTCAGAGCAACCGTAGGGCCGGAGCCGCTCCCCGCCCTGCTTGCTCGAGCCGCATCGGCGGTGACTCTCGGCTTCTCCTTGCCAATGGACGATTGACGGTCCTCTCCTGCGAAGGATGAGAGGAGCAGGATTCCTATGCAGAAGGCTCCCGCTGTTGCCGCGCCCCAGCCAATAATCGAGTTTCGCTTGTGGTCGCCGAGTGTCTTGTCGGTGAGTGTTGCAGCTGAGACTTGCTCATTCTGACTAAGCGTTGGAACGAGGTATAGCGGGCGAGGCCGATTGTGAAAACGGACGCCGTTTTCATCCTCCTCATACTCGCTGCCACCGCGCCGCGCGAACCAGGTCACGGGAGCTCCTCTGCCGCCTGAAAGGCCCACAACAACAATAGCTTGATATAGAGAAAGGGATTTCCAGCGTCGAGACCATAGCCCATCCTCAACGCGAAGCAGATTGTCCGAGCCGACCGCCAGTTAAAACCCCACGCAGCGTCGAAGGTGGAGAAGGCGGTGACAAGGCTCCGCGGACGGAGGGCAAATTTACTGGTGGCACCACCCCTGCAGGTCAGAAGTGTCGGCGTCGGTTGATCGGCGTTGTTTAACTGTCCACGAGCCACCCGTTAACGTCGATCTTAGTATTCGTTGCTAAGACGTTTACGTTAGGCTCGTTGAGCCCGTATCTCTCAGAACTGCTGTCAAAGTTTTCACAGGACGGCAACTATTACCAATCTTATTGTTAGATGATGTGAGAGTTTACTTTATTAAACTACTCTTAAGTCGTTGCTGTCATTATATATACTATCCGGTAGCATGGTTATCAGCGGTCATAACTGCAAGTTGCAGACATATCTGCGCATAGGTTAAACATACCACAGATAACGCCCAAACAGTCGATACAACACTGGGCTTAATTCCCAGTTCCACGTTTAAAAAGCAATTTATCTCGTTACGTTGTGTTAACGAGTTTTCAAAGCAGATACGATTGCACGGAATCGTAAGACTGTTGCATCGAACGGCGCTGGCGGGCGGCCGGGCCTCCCACCAACGCAGGTTATTCAGTAGTCTTAGAAATTCGTGTATGGTTAACAACGACTCAGTGCTCACCAAGGGAATCGGTGAGCGTGCGTCCAGCATCGAGGTGTCGTCAGCCTTCCGCTCGTGACAAGGCACTGCGGTGCAGCGGTACGGTCACCAGGCGGGTTCAGTTGCTTAGCGCTGAACCTCAGAGCGGTGTTGGGGCGGCGTATGGAGCGGTCCACTGCGTTGGAAGCTGCTGACCGGGCATCGGAAGCCGAGTCCGGACCACTTGTATCCGATAACGCTGCTCTCCGGCCCGAGCCCTTCCTGGTAAGTACAGGGCCACGGAGTCCAACGGAGGGCGCCTATTCTCCGTTTACGTCAGTAGCTCAGTACGACGGACGCGTACTGGACGTGACGGTTGCCACCCTCCTCCTCCTCCTTGTTCTGCCGCTGATGGCACTTTGTGCCGCATCAGTCCTGATGACGGGCCGCGGGCCAATCCTTTTTCGCCATCCCAGAATAGGCCGCAATGGTGTCGTGTTCGAGTGCTTGAAGTTCAGGACCATGGTCTTGGATGCCGAGTGCGCCATCGCTCAGGCACTCAGCAAATCGGCTCACAACAAAGATCAATGGCGTGCAGTCCGCAAGCTGAAGTGTGACCCGCGGGTGACTCCGCTCGGAGCCTTCATGCGACGCTATTGCCTGGATGAACTTCCCCAACTCTTCAACGTGCTTGCCGGTCAGATGAGCATTGTTGGGCCGCGTCCGATCGTCGCAGCCGAGATAGAGAGATATGGCGCAAGCTTCCCTATATACTGTTCCGTCAAGCCAGGCCTGACTGGTTTATGGCAGGTCAGCGGCAGGCACATGCTGTCCTATCCCGAGCGCGTCGATCTTGACGCTGCATATGTGCGCTCCAGGTCTCTCTCCCTCGACCTGCTGATCCTCTGGAAAACCGTTCCTGTCGTACTCTGCGGACAGAACGAATGACCGAGCGCGTCTCCTTCGTTGTTCTAGACATAGGACTAAAGATCATGCGGACTTCCTTTTACGCAGTCCTTCTCAGCATTTCCCTGGCGGGCACGGCCGCGGCAGGCGACAGGCCGCAGCCTCAGCAACCGCTCGACCTGTCGGTCGATACGTCAGCTCCGCGGACGGATGCGGCAATCACGCCACTCGACCGGCTCTCGGTTACGGTCTTCCGTGAGCCGGATCTATCCGTTGCAGAAGCTGCGGTGGACGAAAGCGGGCGGGTCATACTGCCGCTCGTCGGCACAGTGACCGCCGCAGGGAAGTCTACCGAGAGCCTTTCAGCTGAGATCTCCGATCGACTAAGGCGATACATCAGGAACCCGCAGGTAGCGGTGACCGTCAAGCAAGCCGCAAGCCGCCGGGTCACAGTGACCGGCTCTGTTGTGCAGCCTGGCGTTTATCCGCTGGAGGGGCGCCTCACGCTGCTGCAAGCAGTCGCTCTCGCGCAGGGCCCCTCACAGGTCGCGTCACTTGATCAGGCCCTGATATTCCGCGTTCGGAATGGGCAACGGTCGGCTGCTCGTTTCAACCTCGATGCCATTGCAAAGGGCAAGGCGTCAGATCCGGAGGTGATCTCCGGCGATACAATCGCAATCGGGAGCTCGCGCTTCAAGACCGCTTGGCGAGACGTCGTGCTCAGCCTGCGGTCGTTCAACATCTTCAGCGTCATCCCGTGACGGCTGGTTTGCGGCTCCCAAGGATCTAAAGCATGAACAATCTAATTATAGCTCCGGGAACTTCACCCACGACGGCCAATTCGTTGGCGGATCTCGAGCTCGTTCCGCTTCAGAGACAGGTTTCCCACCGTACAGGTTTGGAAGAGATTCTAGCCGCCGTACATCGGCAGCGCCTCGTCATCGTCACGGCGATCGCGATAACGTTGATAGTGGCGGCCATCCTGACGCTAACGGCCAAACCCAGCTACACGGCCGTCGCCTCCGTTCAGGTCGATCAATGGGCGCCACGTGTATTCGCGGACGATAACCTTGAACCGCGAGCGGACGAGAAGGACGCGGAGCGATTCCTGCAGACTCAAGTCGATCGCGCTCGCAGCCGCACGATCGCAGAAACAGTCGCGAACAAGCTACAGTTGGCGAAGTCGCCGTTTTCGTTGGAGGCTCTAGGCGTTGAGGCGAACGACCAGACCGCACAGCGTGAGGCGATCCGGGAGTTGCAACAAAGGGTTCAAGTAGGCATCGGTCTCAATACTCGGGTTGCGCGGATATCCTTCACCAGCGGCAATCCTAATGTCTCCGCTCGTGTTGCAAATGCGTTTGCGGAGTCGCTCATCGAAGCCAATCTTGAGCAAAAGAATCAGACCTCAGCGCGTGCGAAACAGTTTCTTCTCAAGCAGCTCGCCGACGCCAAGCAGCGCCTTGAAGGATCAGAGCGCAGGATGCTCGCCTACGCACGGTCCGCCGATCTCACCACAACCGTAGTCGCTCCTACAGGCAGCGACGGCAGTCCCGGTTCGCTGCGGGCGCAACAACTCGGCCTGATGACCGGATCTTTGGCCGAGGCGACGGCTCGACGAATCGACGCGCAGCAGCAGTGGGCACAGGTACAAGGAACCGATGCGCTGTCCCTCCCGGAAGTACAGACCAACAAGGCGGTCCAGGATCTCGTCTCACAAAAGGCGCAGCTCCAGGCGGCTCTCCAGGAAGAGCGGCAACGTCATACCGACGAGTATCCGAGCGTCCGTGAAACTGCCGCAAAGATCGCCGAACTGAATGGTCAGATTGGCGGCTTCGCTGCGCGGATAAAGGCATCGTTCCGAGGACGCTATGCGGCAGCCGCTCAGCAAGAGCGGCAAATGGCGAGTACTGTGGCTGGCATGCGTGCCTCCGCCATGTCGGAGCGCGAACGTGGCGTCGGCTTCAATTCGCTCGGTCGCGAGGTCGAAACCAACAAGGCTTTCTACGACGGACTTTTGCAGCGGTACAAGGAAGTAGCAGCTGCGGCAGGAGCCGCGGCTGCTAACATCTCAATCGTCGATCCAGCGTGGCCGCCAACCACAGCGGACTCGTCGCTGGGTCGCGACCTTGCTCTCGCGGGGATCAGCGGTGTCTTGCTTGCTCTTCTCGTCGGAGGTGTTCGCGAAAAGATGCACAACGTCATCCGCTCCACAGACGATCTGGAGCACGGAGTGCGTCTACCTGCCATTGGCGTCGTACCGCGGCTGACAGGGTCTGACCAGATTCCGATTGCTCTCGAGGATCCGCGCTCACCCTGTTCGGAAGCCTATCACTCGATCGCCGTCGCACTTGAGCAAGCAACAGGCGGCCTTCCCAAGACGCTATTGATCACCAGCAGCACGGCGTCCGAAGGAAAGTCCACATCGGCTTGGGGCATCGCCAAAAGCCTCAGCGCAATGGGCAAGCGCGTGATCGTGGTCGACGCGGATATGCGCCGCTTCTCTGCCAAGCGATCTTCGGAAGACGAGGTATCCCGCCCCGGCTTGTCCAATGTGCTTGAAGGATCCACCACCGCTCAGGAGGCCGTACAGACGTATGAGGGGGCAACCTTCAGCGTCGTTTGCGCAGGTGAGATCAGGACGAGCCCAGTTGCCCTGCTTGCCCCAGACAACATGAAACAGATACTCGATCAGCTTCTCGAAAGTCATGACATCGTGATCGTTGACGGACCACCGATCATGGGCCTGGCCGACGCAGTTCTTCTTGCGCATAGCGTCGAAGCCGTCCTTGTGGTGGTGGAGGCGAACCGCACTCTTTCCAGCCAGGTTGACGTAGCGATCTCGCGACTTCCCCTGAGTAATGTGATCGGCGGAGTTATCACCAAGTTCGATCCTAAGGCCGCCGGGGTCCAGTACGGCGGGTATGATTATTACACGTATAGCGGCGCAAACTGATGGCCATGGTCCGCGGGGCAAGAGGGGCTGTAACTTACGGCCTGCCCCCCGGCTCTCGAGGGACCTTCGCGAACATCAACAGTCCCTACGGTGCACTGAGCCGTACTTTTGCCCTGGTTGCATTCGCGGCGCTGCTGGCATCGACCATGATGCTGAATGCATACCGAATTGGCGGGTTTCCGATCCGCGGCCTCGCTGCCGCTGGAGTCCTCCTCTTTACTGCTGTCTTTTTCTTTGATGAAGCGAGACAGGCGCTTAGAAGAAACCTTCCGGTCCTTGCGCTGGCCGCGGGGCTGGCGGCGCTCGGCACATTCGTCAGCATTGTAAATGGAACTCAAGCCGGCGCGATCTTGCAGGCCTTGATGGAAATCCACGTGCAGGCGGCCATAATTATCGTGGTAGCCGCAGTCCTAGCGCAGGTGGCTGGGCCCAAAGCGTGTACATTTGCCATCGTTGCGGTGATCGGAATCAGCGCGTGCGTTGCACTTGCACAGATGATGGACCTGGAGCCTGCATGGTCCCTCCGGCGTGCTCTTGGCCCACTTCCGGCTGAGGCGACAGAAGGGCTGGAACTCCTGGACAGGCGCCCGACCGGCCTGTCCTTTTCGGCTATCCAGCTGTCTACTCAGCTGTGCCTGGCATTTGCGGCCTTCGTCGCGGTGCGGGATAAGGTGAGGCGCCAGACAGACGCTAGCAGTCCTGCTGATCCCGCAGTGATACTTGCCCTGCTTGCGTTCTTCGCCGCGTCCATCGTGGTTGCAACGCGCTCGCCGATCCTGGGGGGATTTGTATTTCTTTCGATCTACAGCCTGCAGCGGCGCAACTCATGGTTGCCGCTGGTCCTCATCCTGACAGCCGTCCTGCTGTACCTCGCCTGGCCCCTGGTGATCGGCGTCATCGAAGCTAATGCGCCGCGCGTTACGAGGACCGATGACAACTCGGCGGCGGCCCGTCTCACCCTCGTCTATTACGGATGGCGTTTGTTCGCGGACAACCCGCTCGGATACGGCTTTTCATTCGCGCCAATGACCCTTTGGACCAGCTACTGGCCGGATCTTTACATGATGCCCGCTCCCCGGGGTGCGCGTGAGAATGAATTGCACAATTATCTTGCAACGATGTTGAATATTTATGGGATCGGTATCCTGTTGCTGGCCCCTCTTCTGGCTAAGGTGCTTCGCCAGGCCCGCGCCTCTCTTATCTTCTTCTTACCATACGTCGTGCAGATCCTCTTTCATAATTCCGGCCCGTTCTACAATGATAATGTGATCTGGTTTGTGATCGCAGCCATAGCGGCAGCGAGTTATGGATCAGAGGCGCGGCTCGACGGATCAGCCGGCCAGCGAGTACGCGGCAGCTTGCAGCGACTTCATCCTCGACACATGCGACCCGTGCGCAATTTTCGTGCTCTACACCTACCCTGAAGATCAACTGACATCAGAGGTCTCGAAGCCACCGGCGTGTCATAGGGATGGAGGTCAGCTCGATGACCTGAACGTTCCGATATTCGGCAGAGCGCAGCAAGCCGCCGTACTCGCGCCGCTCACGCACCGTTCTCGCCAGGCGGGCGAGCCGCCTCGTCCAAGGCACGGTGACATCGAAACGAGCCATCCTGCGAGCTTTGCCACTCTGCTTCACAGCACGACGAAGGTTTGCGATTACCTTTCGCCTGAAGCGCTGCATCAGTTGCAACGCCACTATCCGCAACGGATAGTTCAGCCAGACGACCAAGTCAGCGCGGCAGAAAATCAGGTGGCGTACGTCGCGATAATGTCCATCGATGATCCACCCGTCGCCGTTGACTAGTTCAGCGACACGGCTTTGGAAGGTCGGTCCGTATGGCCCATGAGAGGCCGCCTTTTTCCGCAGCTTATCGAGTTCGCACAACGGCAATCCCAAACGGTGAGCTAGCTCTCTGGCAAGGTGAGACTTGCCGCTGCCCGTGGAGCCCACGATGGAAATGCGACGAAGTTGTGAAGCCCGGCTTGCGATCCGCGTGGTGGTGGGGGGTAGCCCCGACACAACTTGATCTGCAATCACGTCCGGCGGCGCCAATCCGTCAAGCGTCCGGATAGACAGTCCCGCAAGATTTGCGGCCGCCACGATCTGGCGCTGCAATCCGGCTGCCGCTCGAAGCGAGCTACGAAGTTCGCTTTCGGGCAGACCGTCGAGGCGGCTGTCACCGTGTGCCCTGCCCCTTAACCGCGCGCACGCTGTGTCCGGATCGACCTCCAAGATGAAAATGCGTGCATCGATTCCCTCGTATAGCGCTCTTATTAAGGGAGGAAGGAGCGTTTGGTTCGCGCGGCTAGACCCACCTGACACGAGGATTGACCACAGATCTTGAAGGAAGCCCTGATCGAGGAGCACCACTCCCGATCGTGAACTCAGCCAATGCGGCTTCGCGAGAAGCTTCGTTAGACGGAACACGCTTTCGGGAGTGAAAAGGCGAGCCTCGATGCCGAATCGCGTCGCCATCCCCAGTCTTCGGAGACGGGCGTATGCACGGGTGACGTGGGCTAGACGTTGCGGAACCGAGGTATCTGCCCACTCTTCGGAAAGGCTCTTGCGCGTCTTGACGAGTGCCTGCTGTTCAGCAGCCTCAATGACGGTAGTTTTCCCCGCCCCGGGAAGAGCGAAGAGTTCGATCAGCGTCAAGGATGGTTCAACGCGACCTTGAGGAGATACAGGTTCCAAGGTTCGCCCCAACAAAGCGAAACCTTACCATGGATAACCTTACCGCCATATATCTACGTGCTGTTCAAGTTATTAGCACCGGTCTGAATTGCTTCACTCCCGCAAGCGCAACTATGCTAGGATCGATGGGGCGAGCACAGCGCAGCTCCTAGGAGACCTTCGTTGGATCTTTCGCGCCGTGACTACTGCCTATTTGCATTAGGCGCGGCCCTTATTCCTGCGCACGGCCGGGCGGTTGGCTCAAGCTTCGCGCGGACCCCCGTCGGTCGCCGCTATTCCGATTACCAGTCCACTCTGGTCAACGGTTTTACCCCGGGTCACATCGATTGGAATGGACACAAGTGGCGCTGCGCAATGGGTTCCACATGGCATTCGGGAATGGATCATTCGCTACGCCTCACCCCCGAGCGCGCTCGCTTCGAAATCAGGGAGAGCGGGTTTGACCGTGGACGTGCAGACGATCCTGGCAAGCGCCGCAGCGAGATCCGTATTCCGAAGTCGCCAAGACTTCCCAATGGCGTTCCCCTCTGGGGCGCCATGTCATTCCTCCATCATCAGTGGGAGGATCCTGCCGGGATGGCACGCAATTGGGGCGGCGCGCACGGGCAGTTGCACATTGGATCAAGCTTCGGCGGGTCGCCTGCAGTCGCGTTCCGCCGCACCCGGCGGGGTGATTTTGCAGTTACGACGCGTGGCGAGAGCGATCGAGACGGCACGCGCCGCTACGAAGGCCCTCTGGCCTTCGGAAAATTGCACAATCTGGTCTACAGGGTCGTGCTCAACCCCCGCGGTGGCGCTCTCGTCGTCTGGCTGAACGGTCAGGCCATCGTTGACGTCAGGGACGTTTCGATTGGTTCCAGTGAGGCGGAATGTTATTGGAGCATCGGCTGCTATTATTCGGGCGGCGTCACCTGTCCGATAATAGCTGAGTATGGCGACCACATTTACCCGAGTCCAAGTGACTTGAGGCGCCGGATCAGGTTCAAACCTAATTGGGATTGACGGCGATCTAAGACCTGACAACGCCGGACCCAGCCGACAGCCCTTGAGATTGCATCCGCCTTACCCAGCCGTTCACATAGGATCGCATGCTGGCGGCGCTCGAGTAATGGGCCGCTATGAATGCGCGAGCCCCTTGGCGCCTTCGTTCAGCGTCACTCTGGCTTTCACTCAGCAGCCTGGTGATCGCGGTCGCGATCCCTTGCGTATCGTCAGGTTGCACAATCATTCCTATGCTAGGGTCAGCAACCAGCTCCTGGATGCCTTCAGTGTCGGAACAGATCACTGCGCATCCAGCCCAAAGTGCTTCTTTGAGCACATTCGGCAGGCGTTCTGACGGCTTTTTTGACAATGACAAGAATATGGACGCCGTTTGCATTGCCGCAAAGAGCTCATCGCGAGGAACATGTCCTGCGAATGTGACTGAGGCGGAGCGAGTCAGCTGCTCAGCCAAACGTTCGAGCCGCGGCCGATCCGGACCATCACCATAGATCGTGAGGGTCATTCCGCTTTGCACGGCACTGGCTTCGGCGAAACCGCGGATTACCGCCTCGACGTTTTTCGCCCGAACCAGCGCGGACGCGGTGACCAGTCCAAGCGGGTCTCGCCTTCCGACAGGGACTGCATCCATGAGCGGAATGCCTCGATGGACGATCTCGATCCAAGCTTGAGAAGAGACTTTCCGTTCGAGGAAAGGTCGATTTACTTCAGCGTGCGAGAATAGGATCTCAGCAGCTTCGGCAGTCATGTCCACGATGAAATCGTCCGCGATAAGATCGTAGGCGCCGATAAAGGCGCTTCGAACAGAAGAAACATTGTCGATCTTCAGGATCGGCAGAACCAAGCCGACATGACGTGACCAAAACGCATGCACAACGTCGCTCTTGCTCCTGCTAACATGCTCCGCGATCTCCAGAATGCGAGGGATGCAAAGCAATGCCTGTAGGCAGGTGACGGGCGCCGATCGCCAGTGAGGTAGTATATGCTTCGCAAGCAAGGCAGCATGTCCGCGTTGCCGCATGAGCTTCGGCCAGGTTCTGGCACCTTTCCAGCTAGGCCTGTGGACCAGCAGCCGTGAGGGAACCCCGCAACTTTGCGAAAGAATCCTTTCGCGCCGTCTCGGTGGTTTCAGCGTATAGACTGAGACGTGATGACCTTGCGCGATCAGGGCATCCACATCTGAAACAGCGAAGGTCTCGGTCGGGATTGGGAACTGCTGTATCAAATAGCTAATGCGCAGCGCACGAAAATCCGGATTTGCCGGTGAGTCGTCGGTCATCTTGACTTGGCGGGCGCCCAGGTGGCCATTGTTTGACCTCGCATACCTTGCACGACGCCAAGCAGTGTAGCGAAGATATCCAACCCCATTTCGCCTATCCTGGCGACATAACCAGTGCTCGCGCGGATCGACACCGCTGTCGCGACCAACGCGCCTGCTGCAACGAGGGCGGCGGCTACTGTCGAGACTGTCGCCACGGCCGCGAGGCCGGACATGGCACCCAGCGTGATGAACAGGCCTCCGAACCAGCGAAGCATCTTGCGAGAGAAGTACTTCATTCGATCCTTCGCTGACATTCTGACGATCTGAGAACGAAGGAAACTGTGCGTATGGAATGCGCGGGCGCCAATCCTGACCTTGCGCCTCAGCGCCTCCGACCGGCTAGCAACGGTCTTTTCGTAAGCAACGACGTCGGAAGCCTTGACCAGCCGCATTCCCTGAAAAATGACGCTCATCGACACTGTAAAGTCATCTTGGACCGTGTCCGGAAACTCAGGGTAGAGTTCGCGCCGAACGCTGAAGAGCCCGCCCGATGCCCCCATCACGTTTCCTGTTCGGGTCTCCTCCATCTGCAAGTTGTCATCGATAGCGATGTATGCCGACCCAATGCTGCTTGTGATGCTAGCGCCTTGAGTCGACGCCTTGATCGTGCAGGACACGCCGCCAACTTCAGGGTCGCCATAGTATGGCAGCAGCCGATCAATCATGTCGGGAGACAGCAGAATGTTTGCGTCGGTGAAGACAAGCACCTCGCCTGTGGCCTGCTTGACGAGCCGCTTCATGCCCGCAGCCTTGCCTGTTCTGCTCGGCGCGCGGATTACGGTCAGCAAGTCACCGGAATCGAGAAGCAGCTCAGATGTGCCGTCCGTCGAAGCATCGTCGTAGACCAGTATCTGAACGTCCGGATACGCATGCTTCAGGTCACGCAGGTTGGCGATCTTCTCCGAGAGACACTCAAATTCGTTATGGGCGCAGAATAAGAGGGAGACGGATAACCCAACCGCTCGAGAGTGGATCGGCCTTGGGCTCAGCAGTCGCAGGACCCGAGGGTAGATTACGTAAGGATAGATGAAGAGTGTCCAGCACGTCGCAGAAATGCCAACCAAGATCCACGTGGCGGTCATCGCTACCTTCGTGAGTGCGAAGCCGAGCAAGGCTCGCACAAGCGCCTATGAACCGTCAACTTTTGGCAATGCCCTCATCGTATGTTCCAGACCGAGCGCTGCCGGCCGGTAATCGATTGTAAGGGCGCTCTACTGTAGGAATGTTTTGGACCGGCTGCCTGCCACCGGCTGTTCAGAATCGGAGCGAAAGAGATTTATGGAAAGCTCGCCCACCGAGGTGAATACGGCCAGCCACCCCGGGCAGCATACCGAACAGGAAATTTTAGCTGGAGCTTCGACCCCGGGCCACTTGCCCGCGGCGGAACTGACTGATCGCGCGTCCTATCCCACCAGGCTCCGCGTGACGCTCATCCTCGCAATCTTGGCGTGGGTGTGTGTCGGTTTCGCAATCGCGGGGATCATTCGGAAACTCTGAAGATTCTTTCAATCTTCGCTCTGTGCGAAATGTGCCTGTCGTTCGATGCGCTCGTTGGATTATGGTAGCTGAGCATGGCAGGCGACCTCAGGCGTCCGATCATCCTCTTAGGCAATTTCCGCTCAGGCACGACAATGCTTCAGCGGATCATTGCCAAGCACCCTGACGTAGTAGAGTTTTACGAGCCCGTTGGGTTATGGCTCTATGCAGACCCGTCACGAAACCATGATGAATTCGATGAGAGCGACGCAACAGACCGAGTAAAAAGCTACATCCGTGGCCAATTCCTGAAATACCAACAGGAACATGGCGGTCGGATCATCGTAGAGAAGACGCCGCACAACATTCTGAGGGTTCCCTATGTGCGCGAGATATTCCCTGACGCTCACTTCCTATACATCGTCCGAAACCCGCTATCGTTCATCAGTTCTGTAGAAATGAAGTGGCAGAAGCCAGCCGGCAGCAAAAGAATTCTGAAAAGAGCAAAATCCACTCCCTTCACCCAGATTCATCACTATCTGAAACCGTTTCTGAGCCAGCAATGGAACAAGCGAATTCTACGCCGCAAATACCTTTCGATCTGGGGGCCAAGGTACAAGGGGATTCAGGAGGATCTAAGAAACGAAGAGATGTTGACGGTCATTGCGAGGCAGTGGGCCCGAGCGGCCGCCAAAGCCGAGCGCGATCTCGCTCGCATCGACAATCGCCAGCTTCTGAGACTCAGGTACGAAGACTTCGTTGGAAGTCCCGTCGAATACTTGCACCGCATCTGCCAGCATTGCGGACTGCAGATGACCGACGCCATGGCCGATCATGTGCGAACGACCGTCAAGACCGATCGTCTTGATAAATGGCAGCGGTTCGACGCGCAGCAACTCGCCGGAATATTGCCCGAGCTATCGGAGCAGATGATCCGGGAGCACTACGACATTCCCGAGGAGATCGCGCGACTGGCGAGGGGTTGAGACTAATCGAGGCGATCGCGTGCGCGCTTGGGCGCTAACGAGGTGCCGACCGGTTCCGCAGGATCGGGCTCGGCGATGATGGAGACGCCTCCAGTCCTCCTCAAAACTTCGGCGGTGGCCAATGCAAGCTGCACGAAGATCAGCAAGGAGCAGATGATTGCTGCGATCGCAGCACCCTGGGCGCCCAACCACGGCAGCAGGATCGCGAGCAGCACGATGTAGGCAGCTGCCGCCACCAATCTTGCGCGAAGGACAATCCACGATCGGCCGTGAGCGTCTTGAAGCGGCTCAAGAGCAAACCCCGCGAGGTCGATTGCAGTCGCGATGGATAAAAGGAACAGGAACGCATAGGCGAACTCGAACCGTTCGCCGGCGAGGAGACCCAAGATTTCCCGACCCGCGATGCCAGTCACAAGCACCACCAGAAAGGCAAGCGCGCCGGCAAGGATCGTGAGACGCAGCACCACCGTTCGGAGCTGCGCATGGTCGTCTTCGGCAACAAGCCGCGACAGCTCCGGGTAAAGCGCCATAGTTACGGGCCGCATCGGTCTCACGATGCCTTTCGAGAGGCGCTGGGCCAGCCTGAATGCTCCAGCGTCGGCAGCCCCGGCCACAGCACCGACGGCCAAGGTCCCCAGCTGCATCCAGAACATCCCTACTGAGTTCGATACATTCGTTTGCAGCATGAAGCGCCAGACGCGTTCATTCTCCTCGACCGCCTGCTTGAAGTGCAGTCTACCGAACGCAATTCGCGCCCGGTTGACGAACACGGCGGCAATCCACTGAGCGAGAGCCTGGGCAATTGCCGCACTGGCCCAGATGATGAGGAAGGACTTGACGTTGGCTCCGACGAGCCACGCGACGATCGAGCCGCCGAGCCTCACAATTGGGCCGATTGCCTCCGCGTACGCGACGAGATCGAATCGGTTGAACAGCCTCAACATGCCGGTCGCCGTCGCACCCGTGGTGAGCAGCAGGACGGCTCCGAACAAGGCGGCGGAGGTCTGCTGCTCGAGCGTCCAATCGAACAGAGGCGCGATCAATGGAACGCTGACTGCGGCGATGAGGGCGCCGGCAAAGGCGCTTCCGAAATCGAGAGTTGCCGTAAAACCGAACAGCCGTTCCAGCCGGTCTTGGCGACCAGCCGCAACGTGCAAGGCTCCGTAGCGGATGACACCCTTCCAGGATTGAAACTGGACGAGATTTGCGATCATCTGCCCGTAGGTGAGGATCAGCACGAACCCGCCGAAAGACTCGGGTCCCAAGGTCCGGGCCGCGAGCGCGAGGTAGGCGATACTCGCAGCCGAGTTGAAGCCGCGCGATCCCAGTCCCCATCCGACATTTTTGAACATACGCGCGAATGCGGAGCCGCCAGAGCGCTGAGGCTCGCATCGGTCACCGCGACGTCTCAAAAGACCTCCTGCAACTCCATCTGCGTACTCGCAAGCGCGCCGCCAAACACTTTCTACGGTCAGAAAACAGGCGCCACAACTCGCGAGAAAAGCAGACGGCGATGGCGTCTCCTTGGCGGAGCCCAGCAGGGCATTTAAGGTCGGCCGTCTGCTCGTTGGAATGGAAGTGTGTGTCTTGAGCGGCAGAACATCCAGGAGGCAGCCGAACAGCCGTCTAGCTGAGCCTGTAATGGCAGGATTTTGTTTGGCCGCGTATCTGGGGGCCGCATGGATAACGGCCGACGTTTCTCCGCTTCGTCCTGACACCCCCTCCTACCTCTACTTCGACCCCTCTCGATCGATCGGCTATCCTTTATTCCTGTGGATTTCACGACAGCTCGGCGGCGCGGTGCTTGCTGTGCCGCTACAAATGCTCGTGCTCACCATTTCCCTTTTTTTTCTCGGCTTGGCGTTCTTCAAATACACCGGGCGCCCGGTACTGTCGGTTCTGTTTCAGCTAGGGCTCGTGCTTTCGCCCGAGATGTGGAAGTTTGCGGCGATGTTGCTCACCGAAGCGACGGCGACGGCCGCAGTCGCCTTGTGGTGCGCGCAACTGCTCAGGACGGTCCGAGCACCTGACTCGCGCTCGATAGGGTTCCTTACCGTCATTTCTGGCGTGGCAACGTTGGTGAAGCCGTCGCTCGCGCCTCTTTTCATCGGCGCGACAATCCTGGTTCTGGGACAACCAAGCTGGAAGCAGCGTGGCTGGGCTCTGGCGCTGATCGCAGCAGGGCTGACGACCACCCTCGCCGTGACCCCCATAGCCAATCTTTTTCTGCATGGGTCTACGGACAGCGGAAGCCCAGTGGCACGCGGCGTGCTGCAGCACACCCTCTTCTGCTCCGTTTCGAAACCTCCGGCAGATCCTGATTCCGCCTTCGTCGAGCGGTATGCGCGAGCAGTTACCAACTACATCAGCGCCGCCCCGAGGGCCGTTCAGCCAGGGCTGAAGCGGCTCTATACAGGAAAGCTCCGCTTTGGCTTGATCATCCCCACGCTCGGACGAAGGCACGGCCTCGAAGAGAGTTGGCGAACCGACACCCTGCTATGGCGGATCGCCAAAGAACGGATAGCGGCCAATCCCGGCTGTTACGCAAGAAGCGTGCTCAGCTCTTACCTCGGGATTTCCACATACAAGTCATACTCCTCCGCCGATTCCAAGCGACTTGAGAAATTCCTCCTCGCAAATCCGCCGGTGGACCTTCCTGTCGTACCCCTGTTGCGGAGCGACGAGCAGTTGGCAGTCTGGGCAGCGCAAGATATCGGAGTTCCGGAATCTGTCCTGCCCGGCCGCCAGGATCTCGAACCCCCTACGGCCAGACCGCTGCCGCTCATCTGGAGCGCGAGGCTATTGTATGGAGCCGCGGCCTCGCTCGGTGTCCTGGGCCTGATCTCCCTGCTTGCCCTAGGGATCATGAGCCCACAGCTACGGGAACTTACCATGTGCGCTGCGGCCTTGGGCGCTGCCTTCCATGGGGTTCTACTTCTGACCTCAATCGTCGAATTGCCGCTTATGCGCTACACGGTGCCCATGTGGCCCGTAGTCTGCACGTTGCTTGGTGTGGTTGGCGTGTTCATCTTCCGGCGTGCTTATCTGCATCATACCAAACGAGCAGACGGCCGCCGGGAGACAGCTGCTCCTGATCGATAATCCGCGCGCGTCGTTCTATGCAGGCGAGGAATTGATCCTGGCCGTAATCGGGAAAGATATCGGCGCGATTGCGTAGCAAGAGCTGCACCATTGGATCGGTTTTGGGCGGAAATTCTATCACTCCGACGGGTGCGATCGACATGACCCAGTCGATGACCATGGGCAGGGGAACGTTCCGGGCGATTGCAAGATGGTGAATGAAAG